>OGZM01002026.1_pt1 | contig 12429 bp, 12 predicted proteins | sample 1576821 | NCBI WGS metagenome assembly OGZM01 (sample SAMEA3541491, study PRJEB24748) | human gut metagenome | biome: human gut; feature: human-associated habitat; material: faeces | place: China | collected 2012
AGTGCCGGTTTTTCTATCTCTTTATTTATTATCATCTCTTTCAGCTTATACAAAGCTGTAGGAGCATTGCCGATTAAAAAAATCTTTGTTTCTTTGTTTTTTCCTGCGTGTTCCATTCCCACAATGGATCTTGTTATTCCTCTCTCTTTTGCTTCTTTCGCTACTTCTTCATCACTTACAAGAGAATAAGGAACACAGTTATATTTTTTTAAAATCGTTCTGCTCAGTCCGTTTACAATCATATTTGTATCGCAGTATATTCTGCAGCCCTTTTTTAATGCTTTTTCAGCTGATTCTATAGGATTGTTTAAAAATTTAATAAGGTCTGCATATTCAAAATCTGCTGTTGTATGAATTACTCTTTTTACAATGGGAAGTTCTTTTTCAGAAAATTTTAAAACTTTATCTCCAAGTTCTTCTGTAATTATTTCAAAACTTCTTTTTTCTATATCTTCCGGTTTTTTTATATAATCACTCATTGTTATGCTCCTTATATTTTAATGCTCTGTCCATCAGATCAAAAATTATATCCTGACTTTGAAAAAAATGAATATGAGGATAACCGCACAAAAGATTTTTTGAACTGTATCCGCATTCCCATGTTTTCCCATTTGGTTTTTCTATTTTAAAAGTTTTTGAGACATTTCCCTCTGTTTTTATTTTTGAATAGTGAAATTCATGTCCTCTGCCGTGTAAGTTATTTTTATACTCAATATTTATATAGCCGAATCTTCCTATATTCAGCCTGTTTGTCATTTCTGTTCCAACACCTGTAAGATTTACAAAATCATGTTCTTTTCCATCAAGAGTAAACAGGCTTTTTGAAAGGTAAATAAGTCCTCCGCATTCTCCATATATAACTCCATTGTTATTATAAAAATCTTCTACAGAATTTTTCATGGAAATATTCCTGCTCAGTTCTTCTGCATAATTTTCAGGATATCCTCCTCCAAAATAAAGCATATGAATATTTTTTGGAATTTCTCTGTCTTTTAAAGGAGAAAAATATTCTATCTCAATTCCCATATTTTCAAAAAATTCTATATTATCATTATAATAAAAAGAAAAAGCTCTGTCTTTTGCAATTCCTATTTTTAAACCTTTATACTTATCTTTTAAAGATGAAAGAATATCTTTATATTCAAAGCTGTTCTGTACTTCTGCCATAGAACATATCATATCTGTATCAACAGTTTTTCTTATCTCTTTTCCAAGTTTTGCTGCCTTTTCCTGAAGGTCTGTTATCTCTTCTGCCTGAAAAAGCCCCAAGTGTCTGCTTGACAGAGAAATATCCTCTATTTTTGGGATATATCCAAAACATTTTATATTACAGTATTTCTCAACAGCCTCTTTAAATATCCTGTAAGTTTTTTCACTTGAAACTTTGTTTATTATCACACCTATTATATTCACTCTTCTGTCAAAATTTTGATATCCCATAATCTGTGCAGCTATGCTTGTGCTTTTTCCTATTCCGTCAACAACAAGAATTACAGGAAGATTTAAAATTCTGCTTATATGAGCAGAACTTCCATTATCAAGAGAGTTGTCTATTCCGTCATAAAGACCCATTACTCCCTCTGCAACAGAAAAATCTTTGTGGTGTTTTAAAAAACTGTATCTTATCCCCTCTTCTCCCATTAGAAAATAATCAAGATTATAGCTTTTGTTTCCTGTTACATGCTCATGGAATTTACCATCTATATAATCAGGACCAATTTTAAAAGGAGAAACTTTAAAAGACTCACTTATAACTTTCATAAGCCCCATAGATACAGTGGTTTTTCCTATTCCGCTGTTTGTTCCTGCAATCAAAAATCCCTTCATTACAAAACCTCTTTTACAACCTGAATAACTTTTTGATTTTTCTCTCTGTCTTTAATAGCCAGTCTTATATATGAATTATCAAGGAATTTGAAATTTGAGGCATTACGTACAAGAATATTTTTATTTATCATTTTCTGTCTGAAAGTTTCTGATGTGATGTGAGTAAGTTTTATTAGAATAAAGTTTGTTTCTGTATCATATACTTTTATTTTTCCCTCTTTCTCTATCTCTTTCAGTTCAGCTGTAAACAATTTTCTTTCTTCTGCTATCCATTTTTCTGTTTTTTCTATATACTCTTCATCATTTAAAATAACTTTTCCTGCTAAATCAGCAAAAGCATTTATGCTCCAAGGTTCTCTTATTTCGTTTATTTTTTCTGTAAGCTCCTCATCAAAACAGATTCCATAACCAAGTCTAATTCCGGGAAGAGCAAAAAACTTAGTAAGAGCTCTTAAGATAAAAATATTTTTTGACTTAAATTCTGCTGCACTTTTTTCTTTCCAGTTCTCAATAAATTCTATAAAACATTCATCTATAAACAGCTTTGTTTCTGCTTTTTCAAGCTCTGTACTTATTTCTTTTACAATATCTTTTGAAATAAACTTTCCTGTGGGATTGTTGGGATTGCATATAACTGCTGCATCATATAGTTTCGCTGTTTCTATAAATCTTTTTTTATCAAGAACAAAATCCTCATTCATCTCAAAATAATCTATCTCACAGTTTATATTTCTGAAAGCTCTTTCATATTCTGCAAAAGTTGGAGAGGCTATAAGAACTTTTTTAGGATTTAAAGCTTTGGCAAAAAGAAAAAGAACTTCTGTTGCACCGTTCCCTGCAATTATATTTTCCATATTTATATCATTATATTTCCCTATGCTTTCTCTTAAACCTATATAATTAATATCAGGATATCTTTCAAGAACAGAAAAATTTACTGATATTGCTTTTATAAGAGTTTCAGGAACACCTATTGGATTAATATTTGAACTGTAATCTAATATCTCTTTTTTCCCTGTTCTTTCAAGAGCGTATATATTTCCTCCATGTAAATCCATTTTTCTATCCTCCTAAATTTTTTCTGCAATAAACCAAATAAGTGAAAAGAAAACCATACCTGTGAAAGATGCAGCATAAAGAAGTTTTCTTCCTTTTATGATATCTTCCAAATCAAACTCTTTCAGCTTATCTCCTATTGTAGGTTTATCATAAAGTTTTCCAAAATATTTTGTTTTTCCTCCAAACTGAACTCCCAAAGCTCCTGCAAAAGCTGATTCTCCATGAGCAGAATTGGGGCTTGCATGATTATGTCTGTCTCTTAAAAATATTTTTAAAGAGTTTTTATAATCAAATCCTGTAAAAAATGCTGCAGCAGGAATCAGAATAAGACCTGCAATTCTTGCTGGAATAAAGTTTGCTGCATCATCAATTTTTGCAGAAACTGTTCCAAAGTTTATATATCTTTCATTTTTATATCCAAGCATTGAATCAAGTGTGTTCACAGCCTTATATCCCATTGCAAAGGGAAGGGCAAGACTCACTCCCTTTATCTCAAAAAAACTTCCAAGAAAAGCAAAAAACATAGGAGATATCACTCCGTCTACACTGTTTTCACTGAAAGTTTCAAGAACACTTCTTATTATCTGTCTGTTGTCCATTGTTTCTGTATCACGGCTCACAAGATAAGAAAGTTTTTTCTTGGCGTCCTCCAAATCTCCTGCTTTTAATATTTTATATACTCTCAGTCCTTCGTCACCAAGACATTTTCCTGCAAGAGTTGTGTAAAGAAAAAATATCTCTATATACTGGGATATTCCTGCTAAGAAATATGATATCACAGCAGTTGTTCCTATTGTTATAACTGCCGTCACACCTCCCCAGAAAGTTTTGTTATTAAAATTATATAATTTTTTTTCCAAAAAACTTATAAGCTTTCCTATAAATCTTACAGGATGAGGAAACTTTTCCGGATCCCCGAATATTAAATCTAAAATATATGCTGCAAAATACTTATATACAAATATCATTTTTCTTTCCTTCTATAAAATACTATATCATTTATTTTCTAAAATTTCGTAGATTTTATCTATATCTATATTTTTTCTCATAACTTTTTCAAGTTTATCAAACTCTTTTTCTCTGTACTCTTCAAAAGTTTCTTTCAGGTATTTTTCTGAAATCCCTTTTTTCTCTCTTATAATATTAAGAATCCTGTCTGTAACAGCATTATTTTCAAATATTCCATGAATATATGTTCCAAAAATATTATCTTTTACAACTGCTTTTATAAAACTGTCATCTGTAAGAGGTGTTTCTGTATCAGAAAAACTTACACCGTGATGAATCTCAAAGCCATGAATTTTTTCTCCGTCAAGCCCTTTTAATATTCCGCTTGTATTTTTAAAATATCCCTCATACTGAGTTGTCATCTTTCCGTCAAGAAAAACAGTTTCTATATCAAGAAGTCCAAGCCCGTTGATAATCTCTGTTTTCCCCTCTATTCCCTGCATATCCTTAAGTTCTTTTCCTAGAATCTGAAAACCTGCACAAATTCCAATAATGATTTTTCCTTTTTTGTGAAGTTCTAAGATTTTTTTATCAATCCCTTTTTCTTTTATAAGCTCCATATCGTGAATTGTGTTTTTTGAACCGGGAATTATAATTATATCTGCATCTTCCAGTTCATAAGGTTCATCTATGTATGCAATATTTACATCATCTATCTTTTTTAAGGGATCCATATCTGTAAAGTTTGAAAGATGATTAAGATTTATAACAGCGATATTTATAATACCTCCTGTTTTTTTTCTAAGCTTGTCTGTAACTCTGTCCTCGTCCTCTATATCCACATCACAATATGGAACTATCCCAAGAACAGGAACATTTATCATCTTTTCAAGTTTTTCTATTCCGGACAAAAGGCTCTCTTTTTTTCCTCTGAATTTATTGATGATTATCCCTTTTACTCTTTTTCTCTCTTCCGGCTCAAGAAGAACCATTGTTCCCACGATAGATGCAAAAACTCCTCCTCTGTCTATATCTGCCACAAGAATTACAGGAGCATCTGCCATTTCTGCCATTCCCATATTTACAAGATCGTTTTCTTTTATATTTATCTCAACAGGACTTCCTGCTCCCTCAAGAACACATATTTCATACTCTCTTGCTTTTTCATATGCTTTCATAATGTCTTTTTTATATTTAGGCTTTTCTTTAAAAAATTCATAGCCGCTCATATTTCCCGCAGGCTTTCCGTTAAGAATAACCTGAATCATATTATTCCCGCATGGTTTTAATAATAAAGGGTTCATATATCCTGAAGGCTCTATTTTACATGCAGCTGCCTGTACTCCCTGTGAACGTCCTATCTCCAGTCCTTCTTTTGTAACAAAAGAATTTAAAGCCATGTTCTGTGCTTTAAAAGGAGTTACTCTGTGCCCGTCTTTATAAAATATTCTGCACAGCCCTGCAGCTGTTATACTTTTTCCTGCTCCTGAAGATGTTCCTAAAATCATTATATTTTTATGTTTTTTCATTTATATTCTCCCAAAACAATTATGTTTCCATAAAATCAAATTTTTTCACAGCGAAAATTTATTCCTAATTTTAGTATACATAAACTTTCATACAGTAGTCAAATTATATTTTATTTTTATTCTGACACTTATCTGCCATACTTTTATAGTATTCTTATCATATCAATAAATTAATATAAAGGGGTAAAAAAGAATGAAAAAATTATTAGCAATCGGATTATTAACAGTATCTGCTTCAGCATTTGCTTTCGGAGGAGAACATCATTATACAGAGGTTAGAAGTGAAGATGGTATGAGAACTGTATGCACAGTAAGAACTTCTCACAAAATGAACAGCAGACACAGAGATATGATGAGAAATATGCCTAAAGAGATGAAAAATGCTATCGAGAAAATAAAAATTGAGATTAAGCAGAGAAGACTAAATATTGAAAAATTATTATTGGAAGATCCTATTGACTGGAAAAAAGTTGAAGATGAAAATAAACAGATAGGAATTCTTCAAGGAAAATTAAGAACAGATGTTCAAAAATATATGGTAACTGAAAGAGCAAATTATAATAATGCTGTTAATACTGTTAATAGTGTAAATAAATAATAAAATTTTCTCAGAAAAAATATCAGCTATCTATATTGCTCATTCATCTAAAAACGATAAACTCACTTCGTTCAAACATATCGTTTTTTACGATGAACTCGCTGCATAGATTACGCAGATATTTTTAAAATCGAAAATTTTATTATATTATGTTACTTACTTAAAAACAATTAAATAAAAATATCCCTGCCGTTTTTTGAGCAGGGAATTTTTATATTTTCACAATATCTGCTATAATATATAGTAGGTATATATAAAAAAACATCCTGAGGAGAATTGCATGGATAAAAGAATTTTAATTGTAGAAGATGAATGGAAATTAAGAAGAATTGCCTCTGATTTCTTAAAAAAAGAGGGATTCACTGTAATTGAGGCAGAAGACGGAGAACAGGCTCTTGATTATATTGTGAGCCAGAATTTTGATTTAATTATACTTGACCTTATGCTGCCAAAAATTAACGGCTGGGAACTTTTAAAGGAGATAAGAATAAAAGATTCCACTCTTCCTGTTATTATGCTTACAGCAAGAGGAAGCGAAGAGGATATCCTTAAGGGATATGAAATGAAAGCTGATGAATATATTGTAAAGCCTGTGAGCATGAAGGTTCTTGTTGCAAAAGTAAAGGCTTTTTTAAGAATACACAGTCTTGGAGAAACAATTACTTTTGGAGAGCTTACAATAAATCCTGACAGCAGAGATGTAAAACTTGCTGACAATCCTTTAGAACTTTCACAAAAAGAATTTGAACTTCTTTTGTTCTTTATAAAAAACAAAGGACAGGTTCTTTCAAGAGACCGTATAATCACATCACTTTGGGGATATGATTATGACGGAGATATAAGAGCTGTTGACTCACAGATAAAAAGAATCAGAAAAAAACTTGATGGAAAATATATAAAAACCATAAGAGGTGCAGGCTACAAAATCGAGGAGGAATAATAAGTAAATGAGTATTCGTAATAAACTTTTTTTCCTTATTGCATCTGTTATTACAATGATTATGTTTTTTATGGTTGGATTTAATGAGGTTTATTTTGAAAAATATTTTTTGAAAATAAAAAAGAATCAGCTTTTTTCTATTTCAAATGAGATAAAAGACCCTCGTTCAAACATAGATTTCAGTGCTGTGGAAGAAAAAAATAATGTAAAAATATATATCATAAACGAAAGATATCTCCATGATGTTGATATCTCTCTTTCAAGAGAGGATATTAAGGAGATTTTTGATAATCCGAAAAAGTTTGTTTTCAAACTTACAGATACAACTTTTTCACTTGATAAAGAGCTTACCATTATTACATCATATAACAAAAATCAGCTGCTTATTATAAGTACCCCTTTCAGTTCTGTAAAAGAACCTGTAAATGTTATTACTTCATTTCACCTGAAAATTGTTATTACAGCACTTTTTATCGGATATGTTCTGTCAATCATTCTTTCAAGAGTTATTACAGCATCTATTATTGACATGGGAGAAACGGCAAAACGTGTTGCAAAACTTGATTTCTCACAGGAGTTTAACTCATATTCAAATGATGAAATAGGTGTGCTGGGAGAAAATCTTAATATAATGTCAAGACAACTTAAATACAGTATTGATCAGCTCCATGAAGATATAGAAAAAGAAAGAAAAATTGATAAAATGAGAAAAGAGTTTATCTCAAATGTCAGCCATGAACTGAAAACTCCTATTGCCATAATTAATAACTACTGTGAAGGATTGAAAGAGGGAATAGCTGACGATAAAGAAACTGCTGAATTTTATCTTGATATTATTATGGAAGAAACCGAAAATATGAACAAACTTGTTCAGTCGCTTTTATTCCTTTCAAGAGCAGAGAGAGGATATCTTTCTTGCTCTTCTGAGCCTTTTAATATTGAAGAAATAATAGAAACAGAAGTGAAAAGAGCTGAAAACAGCGGTTCAGAAAATAAATATACTCTTAATATAAAAATTGATAACCCAATATTCTTTGGAGATAAAGACCAGCTTACTATTGTTATTAAAAACCTTGTAGAAAACAGCTTTAAATATGTTGAACCTGAGGGAAATATTTTTATCTCTGTGGAAAACAACAAGTTTTCTATCACAAATACTTCACATATCACTGAAAAAGAGATTCAAAGCATATGGCAGCCTTTTTACAGAGCTGACAAAGCAAGAGACAGAAAACTGGGAACAGGGCTTGGACTGGCAATTGTTAAAGAGATACTTGAAAACCATAACTTTAAATATGGGGTTGATAAATCAGAAGACAGCATCACTTTCTGGTTTGAAGGAGGCATAGAATGAAAAAAATAATAACTGCAGCTTTTCTTCTCTTGTCACTGACTGCTGCTGAAAATGAAAGCCATCATTCTAAAAAAGCTGAATATATAGAAAACCTTTCAACTGAACAGAAAGAGAAACTTCTTTCTCTTAAACGGGAATATTTTTCTGAACTGAAAGATATTCAGATAAAATTTAAAGAGCTGAGAAAAGAAGCAAATCACTGTATGATGAATAATGATGAAACTAAATACGAAAAAATACATGATGAGATGAATAAACTTAAGCTGGAAAGAGAACTGCTTAAACAAAGCTACAGAGTTAAAGTAGAAAAGGTTTTAAATAAATAGTTTTTAAATTTTAGGGTAATCTGGGGAGATGAAAAATTATGAAAATTTTTGACGGACATATGGACATTTGGTGGGATACTGCCGTGAAAAGAAAAGAGGGATATGAAAATATTGTAAAAAATTTTCATGCTGAAAGACTGAAAAAAGGCGAGGTATTCGGAGGGATATTTGCAGCATGGCTGGACAGCAAAATTCCTGATGAACAGTGTGAAAAAGAATTTATATATATGCTTAACTCTGTGAGCCATGAAATCAATTCCAATCCTGATTTTTTTAATATTATAAAAAATAAAGGGGATTTTGAAGAGGGACTTAAAAACAAAAAGTTTAATGTCCTTATGGGAATTGAAGGACTGAGAGCCATAGGAGATAATCTTGACTGGCTTGATACATTGTATAATCTTGGATACAGACTGGCAACTCTTACATGGAATGAAGAAAACTCTCTTGCAGCAGGTGCAGGAGCATCTGTTGAAAAAGGACTTACTGAAACAGGAAAGAAAGCTGTTAAAAAGATGAATGAACTTGGAATGATAGTTGACACAGCTCATACAAATGAAAAAACTTTCTGGGATATTGCTGAAATATGTACAAAACCTTTTGTTACCTCTCATTCAAATGCAAGAGCTTTGTGTGATGTTCCAAGAAATCTTACTGATGAACAGATAAAAGCAATAGCTCTTTCTGGAGGAGTTATAGGAATAAATGCTTATGCAGGTTTTATTAAAGAGTGTGATTATTCTACTCTTGAACCTACAAAAGATGTGGACAACTCTAAAAATCCAACTCTTTCTGATTTAATAGACCATATTGATTATATAGTAAACCTTGTGGGAATAGATTATGTTGGTTTCGGTTTTGATTTCTGTGAATTTCTTGCAGAAGAACTTGAAAACTCTATTCCTAAAAATCTTGAAGACTCTTCAAAATGTCAAAATGCTGTTGAAGAGCTTAGAAAAAGAGGATATTCAGAAGAGGATATAGAAAAAATTGCATACAAAAACTTTATGAGAGTTATTGAAGCAAACTTAAAAAAATAACTACTTTTTCGGCAGTTATTTTTTATTTAAATACATTCTAAAATTTTTATTATCTTTAATCGGAACAGATATTTTGGTTACATAATCCTCTTCATTTTGTGTAATCTGATTATTTACAAGCTCTGTCTGATATATTTTATCAAAAATTTCCAAATTGTTTTCTTCTAAAAAATTTTTCATTTTATTAAGAGAATTTACAACAGTTTTCGGATTTCCCTTATGATAAATAACAGCATAATAACCTTCTGCTTTTAAATGAGTACATTTTTCTATTAAATCTGTCTTTATTGCAATGGTTTTGACACAATAATTTTTATTGTAAAAATCTGAATCAGAAATAAAACAGGTATAAAAATACTCTCCTGAAAAATCATTCTCCTGATTATGTCTTCTGAATTTGTAAACAGCCTCTGAAAACTCCTTTAAATTTTCATAAAAAATAGGCTCAGTATCAAATGTCCAAAAGTATTCACAATCATTTTTTTCTATAAAAACTGTATTAAGTTTTTTGCTTTTAACCTCTTGAATACTGTTTACAGAATTATTAATCATTCTCATCATACACTCTATCTCATCTTTTCTTCTCACAAGATTTTCATAACTTGTTTGTATCAGCTGCATAAAATTATCAATACTGTAATCATTTAAATATTCCTTTATCTGCTGTAATGAAATCCCTGTATTTGACAAAAGCTGAATAAGTTCAAATATAAGATATTGATTTATAGTATAATAAAAATAACCATTTTCTTCCTGCTTAGCAGGAACTAAAATTTTTTTATTATGATAATGGCGGAGCGTTTCTTTTGTTGTTCCGCAAAATTCTGCAAATTTTCCAGATGATAAATAAATATTCTTATCCATAACTTCCCTCCAAAATAGATTATAGCTTATAAAAAATTTTTTAACAATATCATTTTTCTCTTGACTGTGTTCTTACTACATACTTTATAATTAATAGCGTATTAATTAATACTGATTAAATGTATTTGGAGGAAACATAAAAATGAAAAGACAGGAAAATCTTTTACTGGAAGGAAATATTATAAAAACTCTTATTTATTTTTCATGGCCTTTTCTTATTGCAATGCTTTTACAGACACTATACGGAGCAGCAGATTTAGTTATAGTAGGACGTTTTTCAGAAACATCTGAGGTTTCGGGAGTAGCAGTAGGAAGTCAGGTAATGTCACTTATAACAAATCTGATTGTAGGATTTACAAGCGGAATAACAGTTCTTCTTGGAAGATATTTAGGAGCGGGAGATAAAAGAAAATTAAGAAGAATTTTAGGCAGCAGTATAATATTGTTTCTTATTATGGCTGTAATTATTATTATTGGAATGTTTCTTTTTCATGTTAAAATAATCGACCTTATGCAGACACCGGCAGAGGCAGTGAGTGCAGCAAAACACTATCTTCTTGTATGCAGTATAGGTGTTTTTTTTATCATGGGCTACAACATTGTAAGAGGTATTATGATGGGACTTGGAGATTCTAAAACACCTCTTATCTGTGTTCTTATTGCCTGTGTATTGAACATTACTGTTGATATTATTTTAGTTAAATTTTTTAATATGGGAGCTCTTGGAGCTGCTGCTGCCACATGTTTTTCACAAGCTGTAAGCTTTATTTTTTCTCTATTTTATTTGTATAAAAAAGGAATAGGTTTTAAATTTAAAAGAAAAAATATAAATATTTTAAAAAGTGAAACTTTAGATATCTGTAAAATAGGAATTCCTCTTGCTCTGCAGAATTGTCTGGTTATTTTTTCTTTTTTAGCAATTACAGCTATAACAAACAAAATGGGAGTTGTTGTTTCTGCATCAGTAGGAATTGTAGAAAAAATAATGGAATTTCTTCCTATGCCCTCTTTTGCTTTAAGCACAGCAATTTCAGTTATTGTTGCACAAAACTATGGAGCAGGAAAATATAAACGTACAAAAGACTGTCTGTATACAGGAATGATAATAACTGTAACCGTATCTATAATTGCCTATGTTTTATGCCAGTTTTACAGCGTAAATATTACGAAACTTTTTTCAAACGATATGGGAGTAATAGAAAGTGCTGCTGAATATTTAAGAGCGTATTCATTGGATTGTATTGCTATCGGTTTTGTTTTTGCATTTAACGGATTCTTTATTGGTTATGGAAAAGCAAACTTTACAATGTTTCACAGTATAGCAACATCTTTTCTGGTAAGAATTCCTCTTGTTTACTATTTCAGCTTAATAGCTCACAAATCTCTTTACATTATCGGGCTGGCTTCCCCTACGTCAACAGGAATATCTTTTATTATCTGTATGATTTATTGGAAATTTTTTAGAATCTCTGAAGAGAGAAAAAAATACTTGTAAAATTTTGTGTGATTTATCTGCGTAAATCTCTATTGACTGTAAACTATTTTTAATGATATACTATATCTATAAAAATAGTTATATTTCAAGGGGAGATTTTTATGAATATAAGCAATAGAACTTCAATAGGAAAATTTTCATATTTAGAGGCTAAAAATAAAAAAAGAATAAAATATATGATTACAGCTTTTTTTAAAAGAATTGCAGGTATTTTTCATATATAGTATACATAAAAAAGCTATGATACAGGTCTCCATTTCAGTGGAGACTTGTTTCATGTTTACAAATAGGAATTCATAAAAACAGCTCTGCCCACTTTTTATTTTTATACTATTTTATTTATAGATATGGTATAATTTTAAATGTACAGGAGGAGGTGCAGGAAATGTTCGATAAAAAGGGAATTGCTTTAGGAGTAGATGATTTTAAAAAAGTAATAACTAATAATT
>OGZM01002037.1_pt1 | contig 12327 bp, 8 predicted proteins | sample 1576821 | NCBI WGS metagenome assembly OGZM01 (sample SAMEA3541491, study PRJEB24748) | human gut metagenome | biome: human gut; feature: human-associated habitat; material: faeces | place: China | collected 2012
CCGAGCGGTTCGGGCTTGCGTCCGAACGCCGCTACGCCGACTACGACGCATTCTTCGCCCGACCGGCCGACGCCGACGCCGTGCTCATCACCACGCCGGACGACGTCCACTTCGATCCCTGCATGAAGGCGATCGACGCCGGACTCCACGTGCTGCTCGAAAAGCCGATCGCACAGCGGCTCGACGAATGCCGCGCCATCGCGCGCCGCGCCCGCGAACGGGGTGTGCTGGTAGGCATCTGCCACGTGCTGCGCTACCACCCCTACTTCGCCAAGATTCGGGAGATCGTCGATTCGGGCGAGCTGGGACAGATCATCTCCGTCAATCACGTCGCGGCGGTGGGTATCGACCGCACGACGCACAGCTACGTCCGCGGCCCCTGGCGGCGCGAAGAGACCTCCAACCCGATGCTGCTGGCCAAGTGCTGCCACGACGTCGATTTCCTGCTCTGGATCACCCGAAGCCCCTGCCGCAAACTCAGTTCGTTCGGTTCGCTGCGCTGGTTCCGCGCAGCCAACGCACCGCAGACGAGCACCGAACGCTGCATAGACTGTCCGGTGGAGCACGACTGCCCCTATTCGGCCGTCGACCTCTACTGCAAGCGCCGCGACTGGATTTCGAACTTCGACGTACCGCAGGGACGCACGCTCGACGAGGTGCTCCTGGAAGAACTGCGCCACGGCCCCTACGGCCGCTGCATCTACCGCTGCGACAACGACGTGGTCGACCACCAGCTGCTCACCATGGAACTCGCGGACGAGACGATCCTCTCGCTCTCGATGGACATCTTCACGCAGGACGACTGCCGGCGCACCCACATCAAGATGACGCACGGCGAGATCTTCGGCGACGAACGCAAGCTCCACGTGCATCGCTTCCGCCGCGGCCACAACCGCGTCTACGATTTCGAGGAGCTGGCGGGGCACCCCTTCCATGCGGGCGCCGACCTGCGGCTGATCGAAGATTTCGTCGACGCGCTGACCCGCCCCGGCCACCCTTTCCTCTGCACGATCGAGGATTCGATCGAGAGCCACCGCATCTGTTTCGAGGCCGAGCGCAGCCGCCGCTGCGGCGAAACGATCCGGCTGGAATAACGTCCGAGGGGCACGGAACGCCCCCCCCCGAAACCGTATGAAGCGACACCCTCTTTCGCGATAGGCGCGAAGAGGGTGTCGCCGTTATCGCCCGTTTCGTCGACGGAAAAAGCCCGTCCGTCTATTTTAATTGCATTCGCACGCGCCGTGCGGTAGCTTCGCGGCAAAACGGAATGCCATGAATCGCAAACTGCTGACAGGATGCGCCGCACTGCTGGTCTGGCACGCGGTCGCGGCGCAGGACTCGCTGAAAGTCTGGACGCTGCAAACGTGCCTCGACTATGCGCTGGAAAACAATATCCAGTTGCAGCAGAGCCGCAACGACTACCTCTCAGGGCTCGAAGATACCCGCGAAGCGAAGGCCGCACTGCTGCCGTCGCTCGCAGTCTCGGCGACACAGGGCTACACGAACTACCCCTCGTCGAACGCCGAAGACAACAACAGCTACACCGGCACTTACGGAATCAACGCAGGGCTGACGCTCTACGAAGGCGGCAAACTGCGCACGGCGGTCAAGGAACAGAGGCTCCAAAACCGCATCGACGCACTCTCGGTCGCCGAATCCGCGAACGACATCCGCATCGCCATCGTCGAAGCCTACATGCAGGCGCTCTACGCCGCCGAAGCCGTGGAGGTAGCCGCCGGTACGGCCGAAGTCTCGCGCGCCCAGCGCGACCGCGCCGAGCAGATGTGGCAGGCGGGATCGATCAGCAAGGTCGATTTCGCCCAGCTCGAAAGCCAGTATGCGAGCGACCTCTACCAAGTAGTCGTCGCCCGGTCGTCGCTCGACGACTACAAGTTGCAGCTCAAACAGCTGCTCGAACTCGACATCACGGAGGAGATGAATCTTGCCGCGCCCGCAGAGGGAGAAGAGACCGTCTTGCAGGCCCTGCCCGCCAAAACCGACATCTACGCGACGGCGCTCGACGCCATGCCGCAGATCGAACGGGGGCGGCTGGGCGTCGAGACGGCGGAGTTGGGGATAAGAGAGGCGCGCGCAGGATTCTATCCCTCCGTTTCGCTTACGGCCGGCCTCGGCACGGGACACATGACGGGCGGCGGATTCCAGTCGGGAAGTCAGGTCTGGAACCGCTTCAACGAGAATGTCGCGCTCTCGGTCAGCATCCCGATCTTCTCGAACCGCAAGAACCGGACGGCCGTCAACAAGGCGCGCATCGCCGTCTCGAACAGCCGTCTCGAACAGCTCGGTCTCGAAAAGGAGCTGCTCCGCAAGGTCGAGTCGGCCTACCTCGACGCCATCTCGTCGCAATCGCGCTACACGGCCGCCCGGCAGAAGGAACGCTATGCCCGGCAGAGCTACGACCTCACCGACGAGCAGTTCCGCGTCGGCCGGAAGAACACCGTCGAACTGATTACGGCACAGAACGAACTTTCGTCGGCACGGCAGGAGGTGTTGCAGGCCAAGTACATGGCGCTGCTCAACATCAGGCTGCTCGACATCTATCAGGGACGATAGCCCCTCCGGAGATCGAAAACGACCGCTGAAAACAAACGAAAAGCACATGAAGATGAAACGAAAAAGCACGGCCGTCCTCGTCGCGGCCCTCGTCGCGGCCTGCGGGCTCTGGTTCGCGCTGCGCCCTTCGAAGCAGACCGGAATCACGCTGGAAACGGCTGCGACGAGCCGCATCACGATCCGCAACTCGGTCACGGCTACGGGAACGGTGGAGCCGGTCACCGAAGTGGAGGTGGGTACGCAGGTGTCGGGGATCATCGACCGGCTCTACGTCGACTACAACGACGTGGTGAAAGCCGGACAACTCATCGCCGAAATGGACAAGGTGACCCTGCAAGCCGAACTGGAATCGTCGCAGGCCGAGCTGGCGAGCTGCAAGACCGAATACGAATACCGCATGAAGGAGTACTCGCGCACGCGCACCCTCCACGAGAAGGAGCTGGTAAGCGACGCCGAATACGACGAAGCCCTCTACCTCTACGAGAAGGCGCGCAACGCCTACGAACAGGCCCAGGCCGCCATCGTCAAGGTCAAACGCAATCTGGGCTACGCGACGATCACCTCCCCGATCGACGGCGTGGTCATCAGCCGCGCCGTGGAGGAGGGGCAGACCGTGGCGGCGGGCTTCGAGACGCCGACGCTCTTCACCATCGCCAACGACCTGACGCAGATGCAGGTCGTGGCCGATGTCGACGAAGCCGACATCGGGCAGGTATCCGACGGACAGCGGGTGGAGTTCACCGTCGACACCTACCCCGACGACACCTTCGAGGGGGTGGTGGAGCAGGTCCGCCTCGAAGCGACGACCGAATCGAGCGTCGTGACCTACGAGGTGGTCATCACGGCCTACAACCCCGAACTGAAACTCAAACCGGGGCTGACGGCCAACGTGACGATCTTCACGCTCGAAAAGGACGATGCGCTGGCCGTCCCGACCAAAGCCCTGCGCTTCGTTCCCAATGCGGAACTGTTGGGAGAGATCGGATTGACCGCAGTCGAAACGGACAGTCAGGCGGCTCCGGGAAGCAGGGAACTGTGGGTGAAGGAGGGAACGACGCTCCGCCCCCGCCGGGTATATGCAGGCGCTGCCAGCGGCGACATGACCGAAATCACCGAAGGGCTCACGGGCAGCGAGGAGATCGTTACCGGACTGGTAACGGCCAAGCCCCGCGAGGAGACTGCCGCCATCGAGCGCAGCCCCTTCATGCCGGGACCTCCGGGAAGCAACGACAAGAAAAAATAGCGAACGACGATGAAAGAGGTCATCCGATTGGACAACATACGACGGGATTTCGTCGTCGGCGACGAGGTGGTGCACGCACTGCGCGGAATTTCGCTGACGATCACCGAAGGAGAGTTCGTGACGATCATGGGCACCTCGGGATCGGGAAAATCGACGCTGCTGAACACGCTCGGCTGCCTCGACACGCCTACCTCGGGCGAATACTACCTGGACGGAATCGCCGTGCGCTCGATGGACAAGAACGCCCGTGCCACACTGCGCAACCGCAAGATCGGTTTCGTCTTCCAGAACTACAATCTGCTGGCCAAAACTACGGCGCTGGAGAACGTCGAACTGCCGCTCATGTACAACTCGACCTACTCGGCCGCGCAGCGACGGGAACGAGCCGAACAGGCGCTTCGCAACGTCGGTCTGGGCGACCGCATGCTGCATAAGAGCAACCAGATGTCGGGCGGCCAGATGCAACGCGTGGCGATCGCGCGGGCACTGGTCAACGACCCCGCCGTCATCCTCGCGGACGAAGCGACGGGCAACCTCGACACCCGCACCAGCTTCGAAGTGCTGGTGCTCTTCCAGCAGCTCCACGCCCAGGGCCGCACGATCATCTTCGTAACGCACAACCCCGAAATCGCCCGTTACAGCAGCCGCAACGTAACCCTGCGCGACGGACACATCATAAGCGACGTCCGCAACGAAGAGATCCTGAGCGCTGCCGAAGCTCTGGCGAAACTGCCCGCAACCGACGACTAAAACAAACCATCCATCCGAACCCGAGCACGGAAACACGAGCAGACCATGAACCTCACGAATCTTTTCAAAATAGCCTTCAAAGCACTCAGCAACAACAAACTGCGCGGATTCCTCACCATGCTGGGCATCATCATCGGCGTGGGGTCGGTAATCACGATGCTGGCGATCGGACAGGGATCCAAACGGAGCATTCAGGCCCAGATCAGCGAAATGGGATCGAACATGATCATGATCCATCCCGGCGGCGACCGGCGGGGCGGTGTGCGGCTCGACGCGGCGGACATGGAGTCGCTCAAGCTCAAGGACTTGGAAGACATTCAGGCGCAGGCGCGCTATATCAGCTACATTTCGCCTTCGGTCAACAGTTCCGGGCAGGCCATCTTCGGTGCCAACAACACGCCGACGACCGTTTACGGTATCAGCCCCGAATACCTGGACATTCGGCGCTACAAAGTCGAGGACGGGGACATCTTCTCGGAACAGGACGTCAAGACCGCCGCCAAGGTATGTCTGGTGGGCAAATCGGTCGTGGACGAGCTTTTTCCGGACGGAGAAAGTCCTGTGGGCAAAGTGATCCGTTTCGGAAAGATTCCGCTACGCATCGTCGGCGTACTCGAGAGCAAGGGTTATAACAGTATGGGTATGGACCAGGACGACCTGATTCTGGCCCCCTACACCACAGTTCAGAAGCGAATCCTCGCCATCACCCACCTGCAATCGATCACCTGCTCGGCATTGAGCGAAGAATATACCGACCAGGCCATCGAGGAGATCACGCAAATCCTGCGGACCAACCACAAGCTCAAGGCGACCGACGAAGACGACTTCACGATCCGCTCCCAGCAGGAGCTTTCGTCGATGCTCACTTCGACGACCGACATGATGACCCTGCTGCTGGCGGCCGTGGCGGGCATTTCGCTGCTCGTGGGCGGCATCGGCATCATGAACATCATGTATGTCTCGGTGACCGAACGCACCCGGGAAATCGGCCTGCGCATGAGTATCGGAGCCAAAGGGCGCGATATTCTGGCGCAGTTCCTGATCGAATCGATCCTGATCAGCGTCACGGGCGGCGTGATCGGCATCCTCGTCGGCGTGGGCGCCGCCGTACTCGTCAATATCTTCGCGGCATTCCCGATCTATATCCAGCCCTGGAGCGTTTTCCTTTCGTTCGCCGTCTGCACCCTTACAGGCATCTTCTTCGGATGGTACCCGGCCCAGAAAGCCGCGATGCTCAACCCCATCGACGCACTGCGCTACGAATAACCGCTTTTCAGGATAAGATACCGACCCTATTTTTTCGGAAAACCGGCCGAATCCGAAACAGCCGTCGCCATACAGAAAAAGAAGCATGAAATACCCGGATAATTCCTATATTTGCAACAGGATGACATCCCTGCAATCCAGACATACGGGCTTCTGGCTCCACCTGGCGGCCTGGAGCGTGGTTTTCGGCCTTCCCCTCTTCGTACCGGGCGGCCGCGAACCCGTTATGAACATGCAGGAATACGTGCGGTTTCTGGTGGTTCCCCTCTCCTTCATGGCAGTATTTTACGTGAACTACCTCCTGCTGATCGACCGCTACCTTTTCACGCGGCATGTGGGGCGATTCCTGCTCGCTAATGCGCTGCTCGTGGCCGGAGTCATGCTACTCGTACACCTTTTCTTCCGCTTCGGAATACCGCCGCGCCCCCACCATCCGCCGATGGAGCGTCCGTGGCAGGATACGATGTTCTTCTTCCTGCGCAATGCCATGCTCTACCTGCTGGTAGTCGGAGTGAGCGTCGCCATCCGGATGACGGGACAGTGGTACCGGGCCGAAAACATCCGCAAGGACTTGGAGCGCAGCCGCTCCGAAGCGGAGCTGCAAAACCTCAAGAGCCAGCTCAACCCCCATTTCCTATTCAACACGCTCAACAACATCTATTCGCTCATCCAGCTCGATCCCGACCGGGCCCAGCAAACGGTGCACGACCTGAGCCGCCTGCTGCGGTACGTACTCTACGACAGCAGCCGGCCGACGGTACCTCTCAAGGCCGAAATGGACTTCCTGGGCAATTACATCGAGCTGATGCGCATCCGCCTGCCGCGCCATGTGCGGCTCGATGTTTCGCTGCCCGAAAATCCGTCGCATACCCTCGTGGCGCCGCTGCTCTTCATCTCGCTGGTCGAAAACGCTTTCAAGCACGGCGTAAGCAACGACCGCCCTTCGTTCATCGACATCGACATCCGGGAAGAGGAAGGAGTACTCGCCTGCCGGATCGAGAACAGCTTCTTCCCCAAATCGGAGGCCGACCGCAGCGGCTCGGGCATCGGGCTTGCGAACCTTTGCCGGCGGCTCGAAATGATCTATCCCGGGCGTTACGAAATGAAATACGGACAACACGGCGACACGTACGAAACCCTGCTCCGCATTAACCTGACCGACCGATGAAACTGACCTGCGCCATTATCGACGACGAGCCGCTGGCGGTCGAACTGCTCGAAAGCTACGTGCGGAAAACCCCCTTTCTGGAATTGAAGGGAGCTTACAACGGAGGCATCACGGCACTCGAGGCCCTGAAAACCGAACCGGTGGACCTGCTTTTCTGCGATATCCAGATGCCGGAACTCAGCGGCATGGAGCTCTCGCGGATGCTCCCGACCCGGACCCGGGTCGTCTTCACGACGGCTTTCGACCGATACGCCGTCGAAGGATTCCGCGTGGGTGCGGTGGACTACCTGCTCAAGCCGATCAGCTATGCCGACTTCCTGACGGCCGCCAACAAAGCCTTCGAATGGTTCGAACTCAAGCGCCGCAGCGTCGGCAAACCATCGCCTGCAGAAGCTGGGCCCGGAAGCATCTTCGTCAAGACCGAATACCGGCTTCGGCAGATCGAATTAGATAAAATCCTCTACATCGAAGGACTCAAGGACTACGTAAAGATTTACGTCGAAGACGAACCCCGCCCCGTGCTGTCGCTCATAAGCCTCAAGACGTTGGAAGAACAACTACCCGCCGAACGTTTCGTCCGGGTACACCGCTCCTACATCGTCCAACCCTCCAAAATCCGAATCATCGAGCGGGGCCGGATCGTCTTCGGCAAAACGTACATCCCCGTTTCAGACGGCTACAAGGAGGCTTTTTACGCATTTCTGGAAGCCCGCTCCCTAATGCCCAAAAGCGATAAATAAGCCTACCTCCACCCACGAAAAAAGGTCATCGTTTCCGCGATGACCTTTTCCGTACCGATCCCTTCGGATCAGCGCCGCCCGATATCTTCGTAAGTGGTCTGCAACATCGCCTTGCCCCACTCCAACCTTTCGGACTGCGGGCCGGTTTGAGAAAGCACCGTTTCGCCCGTATTGTCATAGACCGTTTCGCCGTCGGCGTCGATCACGCCGAACCCGTCGCTGAAACAGTAGTAACCAAACTTATGGGGCGGAGTCGCTCCGAAAATATTCTTGCTGTAATCGAATTCGTCGTGCGGAAGGCCCATCTGCGCCAGAAGCGTAGCGCAAATGTCGATTTGCGAGGCATACGTATCTACTGTTCGGGAGGCGGTCGCAAGTGCGCCTCCGAGCCAAATCATCGGAATCCGGTGTCGCAGCGGAGCGTTGTAGGCCAGATCGTACGGATAGGGGTAGCCGTGATCGGCGACCAGCACCACTAATAAATTGTCCCACACGGGCGACTCCCGCAGCCGGTCGATCAGACGTCCGATCTGTGCATCGGAGAAGGCCATGGCATTCAACAGCTTGTCATCGAATTTTGCGAACGGCACCTCGAACGGATCATGGCTCGAAAGGGTCAGCAGACCCGCCAGAAACGGTTGTTCCTCTCTGCCCAGCGCTTCCACCTCGTCCCCGAAAAGATCGACCACCACGTCGTCGGCATAGCCCCATTTCGAAGTCGGGGCGTCGAGCTGCATATCCTTCTGCCAGATCAGCTCCTCCCAGCCGGTCGAATACATGAACGAAGCCTGGTTGGTGAAGTTCAGGTCGCCGCCGTACATGAATACCGAACGATAACCTTCCCGGCCGAGAGAACGGGCCAGCGAAGGCAGCGTGGCGCTTTTTCGCGGCAGCTTCATGATCGACATGGTCGTTTGGGCCGGAAATCCGCACAGGACGGCCACCTGTCCCCGGTCGGTACGGAACGAATTGGCGAAGAAGTTTTCGAACCAGACACCCTCCCGCTTGAAACGCTGCATGTTGGGCATCACAGGCTCGCCGTTCACCGTTTCGTCCATGATCGTTCGGCCGAAGCTCTCCAGCAGGATCAGTACGACGTTCGGCCGGTCGCTGCGCAGCAGTCGGGGCGTACCGGCATCGGCCCCGGGACGGTTGCCCCGCAACTCTTCGAAAAGAGTCTTCCGCCGCTCCTCTTCGAAGAACGGATAAGCCTCGGCATAGTTCTCATTGTCCCCGACCGAGGAGAGAAACGAAAAAACGGGGTTCGTCGCAGCGTGGTTCAGGAACATGTTCGAGCTGAAATAGACCTTGCTGACATTCGCCGTGGCGACCGTCACGCCACCCCGGATCGCCAGAAAAGTCAAGCCGCCGATCAGCAGCGCCGCAACCGTCGGGACGACCCGGCCCCGCAGGGGAACGGGTTCGACCCGGAAAAGCCGTAAAATCCACCGGTAACTCCAGATCATCGCCCCGGCATAGACCAGCATGATTAAAATCTGCCGCAGAACTTCGCCCCAACTGGCACTCGCAAGCGCCTCCCCAGGATCGGAAAGGTAGATCAGCACCGAACCGTCGAGCCGAAAGCCCCAATAGCCGTACAGGTTGAGATCGACGGCGAAGATCGCGGCCGTCACCAGTGCGATCAGCGAAAAATAGACCGTCAGAACGATCCGCCACACCCGCTGCGAAAGGGGAATCCAGAACGATGCCAGCACGACAAGTACCGGAAAAGCGGTGACGTAACCCGCCACCGTGCAATCGAGCGAGAGTCCGTGCCAAAGAACTCCGAGCCACTCCCCGAAAGAGGCCTCTGCTGCCCGGGCATGGTAGAAAAGCAGGAAAGCCGGCTTCTGCAACAGCATCCAACCTACTGTCGTACAGAAAACGGCCCCCAGAAACAACAGGCGTCGCACGTCAGATCTTCTCACCATAAGCCAGATCGCCCGCATCGCCGATACCCGGCACGATATAAGCCCGCGAAGTCAATTCCTCGTCCACCGCAGCACACCAGATCGTGGTCGTGCGCTTGGGCATATTCTTCTCCACATATTCGACCCCCTGTTCGCTGGCGATAACCGCCGCGACATGGGTATGCGCGGGCTGCCCGCCCCGTTCGCACAGCGCATTGTAGGCCAGCACGAGGGAAGAACCGGTAGCCAGCATGGGATCGACCAGCAGCAAAGTCTTGCCCTCCAGCTCGCCACACGAGATGTATTCGACCTTGACGGTAAACTTGCCGTCCTTGGTACTCTTGCGATAAGCCGAAACGAAAGCGTTCTGCGCGTCGTCGAAGTAGTTCAGGAATCCCTGATGGAAAGGAAGTCCCGCACGAAGGATCGTAGCGATCACGACCTGGTCGGAGATCATCGCTACCGAAGCCTCGCCCAGCGGAGTTTCGACCACTTTCACCGCATACTCGAACGTTTTCGATATTTCATAGGCCATGACCTCTCCGATACGCTCCAGATTACGGCGGAAACGCATCGAATCCTTCTGAATCGACTTGTCGCGGATTTCGGCGACAAACTTGTTGAGAATGGTGTTCTGACTGTTGAGAATGTGCAACATAAGGTTGTATTTATTTAACTTTTGTTTCAGGTCAATAGAGGAAGTTGTTGAATGGATAGCGGCCCGAATGGATTTCACGGACCATGCCGTACAGATCCGAACGCAGCTTCTCGATATTGATCTTCTCGACTGCCGAAATAAAGATGCAGGGCGTATTGGCCCGGGCGATCCAGCTCTGTTTCAGGTCTTCGAGCGAACGATTTTCACGTGTGGAAGGCGTCAGGTCGTCAGGCTCCTTCTCCACATAAGTATAAGCGTCCACCTTGTTGAAAACCAGATAAACCGGTTTATCCCCGGCACCGATATCCTGTAACGTCTGCTTCACCACGGCGATCTGGTCCTCGAACTGCGGATGCGAAATATCGACCACGTGCAGCAACAGGTCGGCTTCACGCACCTCGTCGAGGGTCGATTTGAACGACTCGATCAGTTCGGTCGGCAATTTGCGGATGAAACCCACGGTATCCGACAGCAGGAAAGGCAGGTTGTCGAAAACCACCTTTCGCACCGTCGTATCGAGCGTGGCGAAGAGTTTGTTTTCGGCGAACACCTCGCTTTTCGAAATCAGGTTCATCAGGGTCGATTTGCCGACGTTGGTATAACCCACCAACGCCACACGCACCATCGAACCCCGGTTCGATCGCTGGACAGCCATCTGACGGTCGATCTTTTGCAGATCCTCCTTGAGTTTGCTGATCCGGTTGCGGATGATTCGACGGTCCGTTTCGATCTCGCGCTCGCCGGCACCGCCGCGCGTTCCCGTGCCGCCCCGCTGCCGCTCCAGGTGCGTCCACATACCCGACAGACGCGGGAGCATATACTGGTAATTGGCCAACTGCACCTGGGTCTTGGCATAGGCCGTCTGCGCCCGCGACATGAAAATGTCGAGGATCAGGCGCGTACGGTCGAGGATGCGGCAGGGCATCGCCCGCTCTATGTTGCGGGTCTGCGCCGGCGTGAGTTCGTCGTCGAAGATCGCCACGTCGACGGCGTGTTCTTCGCAGTAGGCGGCGATCTCTTCGAGTTTGCCCGGTCCCACGTAGATGCGCGACGAGGGTTGCGGCAGCCGTTGGCTGAACCGTCTGACCGTCGTGATATCGGCCGTTTCGGCCAGAAATTCCAGCTCGTCGAGGTACTCCTCGCTCTGGCGGAGTTCCTGGCTGTCGCGCACGACGGCCACCAGTACGGCTCGTTCGCGCTCCGGTACTCCTGCGGCGGTTTGTATGGTGGATTTGTTCTCTGTCATAATTCAAGTCGCATTGAAAAAAAGGGTATCCCCCGAAAAGAGATACCCTTATTATTGATTCGGACTTCCGAAGGTCGGACGGTTCGCGGCACGGTCTCCGGCGGTCGGTGAAGGTTTACTGCTGGATGCGGAATTCCACAGGCAGGGTGTACCTCACACGCACAGGCTGGTTGCGCTGCTTGCCCGGCGACCATTTCGGAGACTGCTGCAATACGCGGATCGCCTCTTCCGAGAGCGAGCGGTCCGGCGTTTGGAGTACCTGAATGTTGGTCAGACGGCCGTCCTTCTCGATGACGAAGGTCAGCACCACCTTGCCCGAAATACCGTTCTCCTGAGCGATGGCCGGATAACGGACCTTGCTCTGAACCCAGTTGCGGAAATCGTTGAGCGAACCGCCCTGGAACGAAGGCATCGTCTCGGCGACCAGGAACGGCTGCTCCTCGACGATCTCCTCCTCCTCGACAGCTACCTGCTGTACGATCTCCACGTCGTCCTCGAACTCGGCGAAATCGACGTTTGTCGTAATTTTGGTATCGTTGGTTACGACTTTCAGAATATCGGTAATCACGGTGATCTCCGTCTTCTTGGGCGGCTCGGGCGGCTTCTGCTCCTGACGCGTGATCTCCATGATCTCCTCCTCGACGGGGGCGATATTCAGATCGAGCTTTTCTATTTTCTGCTCCTTGGGCGTCCATGCGAACGCAGCGATAACGCCGCCGAGTGCAATTATCAAACCAATCTCGAGCAGAAGACCCCGCTTGTTCTGGAGGTCGGC
>OGZM01002039.1_pt1 | contig 12307 bp, 4 predicted proteins | sample 1576821 | NCBI WGS metagenome assembly OGZM01 (sample SAMEA3541491, study PRJEB24748) | human gut metagenome | biome: human gut; feature: human-associated habitat; material: faeces | place: China | collected 2012
GCTTATTCGGCCGGGGTGCCGGTGGTGAGGTCGTTCCCGTCGGCGTCTATCAGCTGAACCCACGTGAAGGGACCCACCGGGAAGTCTTTGGCCGTATAGCCCGGACGGACAGCCGGCGAGGTGTAGTAGGATGCCTGGTTTTCCGTCCATCTGAAGAATTCTATGCCGACGTAATCGGTGCCGGTATTGTAGCCGGAACCGTACATCGTTGCCTGGCCTGCCTGCGCCTCGTCGTAAATGCCGACGAGTTTGGGCGAGGTCTGGGTCGTCGTAAATGACGAGTAGGCTCCGGTCGAGTGGGTTATACGGGAGTAGCGAGTCCGGATCGGGTAGACTCCGTCGTAGCCGTAAATCGCATTGTCGGTTTTCGTGTAGAGAATGCCGGTCGACTTCGGAATCGGGATAGCCGGAGTGGAGGCGCCATTATAGGATGCCTGGTAATATGCCCGCAGGTCGTACCTGTTTCCGTAGATCGTGATGCCCCAGCCCCGGATCATGTAGGACGAGTTGACGGTGCCCGGTTTTACGATAACCTCGAATGTTACGGGAGCTTCGTTTACCTGCGAGGTGGTGCTCGTAACTCTCCATTTGCCCAGCCATCTCTTGTAGAGAGGATCGGTATTGTCCGGCAAGAGCGAGGCGTCGATCGAAACCGGAAGCGACGTGATGGGCGTGGTGGAGACGATGAATCCGGCGCATCCGAATACGACGGCTACGTACTCGTCGTAGAAACTCGGATAGTTGAGCGTATAGGTGTCCGCACCTTTGTGGAGCAGGCTGGCTGCGATCGCTTCGGGATCGTCGCCTGCGCCGATGTTGCCGTTGAGCGTGCCGACCAGGCTTTGCAGGAGCTTTTTCTCGCGCTGGGCCTCGAATTCGGACTTCAGCATCAGTCCCATGTAGTAGTACTCCGTATCCGTTGATGGAACTGTATTCACCGTAACGCTGTTGTAGGTCTTCGTGGCATCGGGAACGGTCACTTCGAACGTGATGTCCGACCGGACCGGCTCGGGCGTCATAATCTTGAAATCGGCGCCGTTGACTTCGGCGAAATAGTAGTCGTCGACAAAGGTGAAGTTCTGTGCGGTCACTCCGTCGATCTCGACCGGCATGTAGAAACTGATGCCGGCCTTGGTGTAGATGAACGGTGCGTACACGGTGGTTTCACTGTCGATCTTGACCGCAAAGCGACGGTTCGTGAGCGTTGCCGAATACGTCTTGTCTTTCACGACGAAGGAATAGGTGTTGAATGACATGTCTTCCGCATTGTTCCGGTAGGTCTCCAGGTCTTCCGACCAGTCGGTGTCCGCGGAAACGGGGGTCAGGATGTAGTAATTCCCCGTGATGATGCCGCGCAGGACGACCATTGCCGCGGATGTCTCCATCACCGTGAATTTGTAGTCGCCCTCCATGCCCTTGTAGGTCGATCCGATGTTGTCGGGATTTTTCGGGTGTACGAAGTAATTGATGAGCGAGTTTTTCGTATCGAAATTGAGCGTGACGCCCAGATCCTCGCCGAGCGAATAGAGGCTCGTCTCGGTGATGGACGGGTTGCTTTCGATCTCGGAGGCAACGGTGACGCTGCCTTCGGAGAATTTGAAAAACAGGTTGTATCCGCCGAACTCCTGGGTCGGGGAGGGGAAATAGCGCACGTGCCATCCGTTTTCAGCGCTTTCGAGCACGGTCTTGGCCTCCTGCTTGGCGGCTTCGATGCGTTCGGAGGCGGACTTGTCGAAAAGATCCTCCTCGTCGAACAGGCATGAGGTGAGCAGGGCAGGAATGGCCAGAACCAGAAATAGTATGATTGCTGTTTTTTTCATATTCGGTGTCGCTTATTCGTTTGTACCGGAATTTTCGGGCGTGTCCGTATCTTCGTCATCCAGCGAGTCGAAGTCGAGGTTGGGCGCTTCTTCCGCACGGCGCAGTACGATTTCCCGCAGTTCGTTCAGGTCGATGTTCCAGGTGCTTTTCATGTAGTTGGAGACGATTTCGAATTTGGCTTCGATTTTCGGCCGTCCCGTGTCGCCGGCCGTCGTCAGCATCTCCTCCCACTCTTCTGCGCTCCGGTTGACGTAGAGGGCGATGAGTTCCACGAAATCCTCGCCGTCGGCTTTCGATGCATACGGGGAAATGAATCCTTTTTGCAGCGCCGATTCGGTGGTCTTGTAGATTTCGAAGCATTGGTCCTGTACGTAATCCGGGCCGGAAATCTCCGCGAAATCGGTGGGGTAAGGTTTCGTCTGATTGAGGATATGTCCGAATTCGTGGTGGATCGTCTTGAAATAGGCCGTCTTCGCATTGACGGTCTTGGGGTTCAGGTTGTCGAGGTTGTAGAGCGTGATCTTCGCCCCGGCTTCGGCCGTTCCCAGCACCATCGCTCCGTTGGTCTTGTAGGCATACGAGCCGACCAGGAAGAGGATTTTCGGGAAATAGGCCTTGATGAAATCCGTGCTGCCGGTTATCTCGTCGTAGGCTTCCAGGCACATGTGGCGCACCAGTTTGGCCATGGCGACCGACTGCTTGTAGCTGGCGGGTGTGAGGTAGTAGCCCATGCTCGACTCGATGTCCTCGAACCGGTATTTGAGCTGGATGTTGTAGGTTTCGACGTAGTTGCGCTTGAGCCAGCGGTCGAGGTCGTTCTGTTCGGTGGTCGTCGGCCTGACCATGCTGGTGGAATCCAGATCGTCGTTGTCCGAACAGGCTGTCAGCGCTGCGCAGAGCAGCGTGACGGAAAAGAGCAGATATATCAGATTCTTTTTCATACGCACTTTGGTTTGTTATTTTCTCGGGTTGGGGGTCAGGCCGGCGGCAATAACGTCGGCCGGGAGTTGCAGGGCGCGGCGCGGATCGGCCGTACCGTTCTCGTCGCTGATCTGATCGGTGATTTGCACGACGGTTTCGGCGTCTTCATCGAGCAGGTAGCGGTAGACCGTGATGCCGAAGCGACGGGTGTCGAACCACCGCATGCCTTCGTGGAGGAACTGGTAGCGGCGCATGAAGATGAGCGCCTGAAGCATGCTCTCCTGCGGGCCGCCCTCTTCGAGCGTGTTGTAGGGGGCCGCATGGAGCTTTTTCTTGGGATTGAGCGTCTGCGGGCTGCTGACCGAGGTCTTTCCGACGTAGAGTTCGGAGTAGTCGGGGTAGGTTTCCGTAGCCCATTTGATGATCGAAGCCTCCGTCATGGATTTGAACCCTGCCGAGAAGAGGTTCGCGGCGTAGAGGTTTATATCCTCCAGGGCCTTGTCGAGCGCCGTCGGGTCTTCGTTCATCTTCATAATATAGGCTTCGGCGCGGTTGAGCAACGCCTCCTCGGAGGTGAAGAGAACGGAAATCGCTTTGTTGAATCCGGTTCCGGCGACCGGGTCGGTGTATTGGAACACGCGCCATGTCCGGGGAAGAACGTATTTGCCCGATGAGGCAAGCACTGCATGCGGCGCTTTGAAAGTCACGTTGCTGCCCCACGGACCGCCTTTTTTCGGCTGAACGGTTTCATAGATTCCTTGCAGTTTGCCGTGCGAATAGCGGCCGGCGGTGGAGTACCAGTCGAAAAGCAGTCCGCTGTTCGATGTCGCGGCCTGGAGGAGGAAGTTGGCCGTGCTGGCCGAATTGACATATTCCTGATGCCTGCTGGTGCCGTTCGGCAGAGCGGCGATCGCACTGTAATCGCGCAGCAGCGACGACGGGTTGGAGGTCAGGGCCATCGTCGCGTATTTGATGGCATTGTCCCAGTCCTGCATGAACAGGTAGTAGCGCGAGGCGAAGCAGCAGGCGGCCTTGTAGTTGAAGTGGTATTTCGGAACCGAATAGGCCGTGTCGTCGATCAGGGGGATGCCCGCTTCGATGTCTTTGCCGATCATCTCGTAGACCTCCTGGAGCGTTCCGCGTTCGTACCTGGGGTTGAGGTCGGTTTCGGCGTGGTCCATATAGGGTATGCCCAGGCAGTTCCCGGCTGTTGCCGGGTTGTAGGGCATGCAGAACATGTTTGCCAGTACGAAATGGGAATAAGCCCGGCAAATCAGCGCTTCGCCTTTGCTGGCCTTGAGCCTCGTGGTGGTAGGTCCTCCCAGCTCCTCGATGGCCGAAAGCGCCTGGTTGGCGTTGGCGATGTTGTTGTAGTTCGAACTCCAGATGTTCCGCGGGGCGTCGTTGTTGCTGGTAACCTCTTCGGCCCATTCGTAGACATCCTGATAGAACTGGTTGTAATTCTTTGTGATGCCGTAGTCGCAGACGTTGTCCGAGGAGAGTTCCGCAACGAGCTGGTAGCTGCCTGCCCCGCTGATGTAGGCCGAGACGAGTATGTTGGCGATCTTCTCTTCGGAATCCAGCGTCGTGCGCAGATCGGGATTCTGATCCAGAAAATCGCTGCACGACATGAATGCCGGAATGACGACCGCTATGCCCAGTAAATATATGATGCTTTTTTTCATAGGAATCTTTTTAAGATAAATCAGATTTTACAGTCCGATTCGGATTGTGAGCGTGAACTGCCGCGGCACGGGGGCTGCGACGCCGCCGGTGTTGTAGAACTCGGGGTCCTGGCCGTTGAGCTTCTTGTCGGCGTAGATCAGGAAGAGGTTCGTGGCTTGCAGTTTGAGCGAAAGCGAAGAGAACCGCAGTTTCGAAATGAGTCTCTTCGGGAAGTCGTACGAAAGCGAAATCTCCTTCATGCGGATGAAGTCGCCCTTGGCGATGCGTGCCGTCGAGTAGTTGTAGGCGCTGTACCCGTACGAAATCGAGGAGTTCAGCTGGCGCTGGCGCTTCGAGGCGATGGCCGGGATGTTCGTGACGGCTTCGTCGCCGGAGACCATCCAGCGGTTCTTGAATTCCCGCGGCATGGCGTCGAGGTCCGAGTAAATGCTGCTGAAGACCGGGTTGAGCCGCACGACGTTGCCGAACGAGTAGGTCATAAAGACGTTCAGACGCCATCCCTTGTACTGGAACGTATTGCCGAAACTGCCCAGGTCGGTCGGGTCGACCGGTCCGGAGTAGACCAGATTCGTTTTCAGGTTGTTCTCGTTGCTGTCCTGGAAATTGAAGGAGCTGGAGCTGAGTTTGCCTTCCGTGTTGACCACGACCGGCAGTCCGACTTCGTTCAATCCTGCGAACTGGAACGAGAAGAGCGAGCGGGCGGGATACCCCTCCATCGTGAATCCGGTTCCCGAAACCAGCGTCATTGCGCGCGTGGAGGTTTCGAGTTTGGTCACTTCGTTGTGGATGTGCGAGTAGATGAAGTTGGTGGTCCAGCTGAAGTTCTTGGTCTGGACGTTCTTGGTCGAAAGGCTGATTTCGACGCCGTTCGATTTCATCTCCGCGACGTTGCCGTATTTGGAGATCTCGCCGCCGATACCCTGGGTCGTGACCGTGCCGATCAGGTCGAAGTTGTTGCGTTTGTACCAGTCGAAGGCCAGGTTGATCCGGTTGTTGACGAACCCGACGTCGAGTCCGAGGTTCAGCTCGTGCTTCTTCTCGTAGGTGAGCTGCGCATTTTCGAGGCTCGAAACCTTGAGACCGGTTTCGGTATCGCCGCTGGTCGGGCGCCACGGGGTCGAGGCTTTGATGACGGCCAGCGAGTTGGTGACGTAAGACGGGCCGCGGTCGGCGGTCAGCGAGTAGGAGGCTTTGAGCGACAGGTGCGACAGGGCGGGCTGTACGTGGCTGAAGAACTTCTCCTCGTGGACGTTCCATGCCCCGGAGATATTCCACGTCGGCAGCCAGCGGGCTTTGCGGCTCTTGCCCATCTTGTTGGTCCCTTCGTAGCGGTAGGTTCCGTTGATGGTGTAGCGTCCCTTGTAAGAATAGGTTCCGTTGAAGAAGAAGGCCACTTCGCGATAGAACGAGTCGCCGATCGTGTAGTACTTGCTGCCGCTCTCCATGCCCTGCTTGAAGGCCAGGTAATCGTAGTAAGGCTCCATACCCATATCGTACTGGAGTCCCCAGCCGCGGAACCAGGTGTTGTGCCGGTCGATCTTGTTCACCGACATACCGCCGTAGAGGTTGATGATATGCGTGTTGTTGAACGTTTTGTTGTAGGTCGCCGACGCGCGGAAGTCGTACGAAAGCATTTTGTTGTCCGTGCGTTCGTAGATACCGCCCTTGGGCAGCACGGTCACCGGAACGGCGTAGGGGTTGTCCGGATCGGTGTAAAGGAACGGGTTGTTGTCCCGGACGGTGGTCGGTTCGACGGTCCGGTAAGCGACGGACTGGTTTGAGGACTCGGTGATGTTATGCTCCTGGATCGAGGCCTGGTATTTTACCGCGCCCAGGGCGCTCAGGTCGAGGCCCTCGACGGGCGACCACTTCAGTTCGGCCTGGAATTTGGTCTCGACGACCGAAAGGTCGATGTAGTTGTTGTCCAGTTCGTGCAGAATGTTGAAGCTCGCGTAGTTTCGCGTGTAGAATTCGTCGGGGTCGAGCGTGCGCGACGTATTGAGCGCATAGGAATAGGGGTTGATGTCGAATTCGCGCTTCACTTCGCCCGTCACGTAGTTGGTTGCCGACGACAGGGTTCCCGGCGCCTTCTGCTTCCGGTAGGAGCCGTTGGAAATCAGGTTCAGCGACAGGTTTTTGAAGATGTTGTAGGTGGCGTTGATGTTGGCCGTGTAGCGTTCCACCTTGCTGGTCTTCGTCCAGCCCGGGTCGCTCATGGCGCTCAGCGACGCATAGTAGGACGATTTGTCGGTTCCGGACGTGAGGCTCACCGAGTGGGTGTGCATGACGTTGTTGTTGAACAGCTCGCTGAACCAGTTCGTGTTGCGGAACTCCGCCGCGCGCAGGTAATTCCCGATGCTCGCGTCGTCGTTTTGCAATTGTCCGGCCGCAATCATCTGGTACATCTTTCCGAATACGCCGCTTTCCGAATCGGTGATGGTTTCGGCGAGGTTGAGCCAGCCTTTTTTCTGCATGTCCATGTACACCGACATCTGGTCCTGCGAGTTCATAATGTTGAAATCCCGGTAGGACGGAATCATGCGGTAGGTGAATTCGCCGGTGTAGTTGATGGTGCTCACGCCGGCGCGGCCGCGTTTGGTGGTGATGACGATGACGCCCGCCATGGCGCGCGCTCCGTAGATGGAGGTGGCGGAGCCGTCTTTCAGAATGTTGAAGCTCTCGATGTCTTCGGCATTGAGTCCGGCGATGGCCGATGCGATGAGCGTCGTGGCGTCGCCCGAGGAGAGGTCGTCGGCGTCGATGTCGACGATGTCCTCCATGATGACGCCGTCCACGACCCACAGCGGCTTCGAACTGCCGTAAATTGATGTGGCGCCGCGCACGCGGATTTTCGGGGCGGTTCCGAACGTACCGGATACGTTCTGGACGGATACGCCGGCCGACCGGCCTTCCAGGCCGCGGCTGATGTCGGCCATACCGGCCAGTTTCACGTCGTCGGCAACCAGCTGGTCTGCGGCTCCCGTGAACAGCCGCTTGTCCATCTTGGTCATACCCGTCACCACGACGGCCTCTACGGCCTGGGCGTCGGGTTCGAGTTTTACCCGGATGTCGGGTGCAATGTCAACATCCTGGGTTTTGTAGCCTACATAAGAGATTTGGAGTTTCCCCCCCCCTCCTTTCGGGACTCCTTGAAGTGCGAATTCTCCCTTGACATCGGTCGAAGTGCCGATTGTCGGGCGGTTCTTGACGACAACGGTCGCACCGATGACCGGTGCGTTGTTCTCATCGACGACGCGGCCTTTGACCGTCTGGGTCTGGGCTGAAGCTGCCGTCATACAGAAAACCGCCGATAGCGATAAGAGCAATTTTTTTATCATAGGCGAAAATTTAAATGGGTTTGGTACGAGGTTCGGGCCGGCTGCCTTTCCGATGGGCCGTCGGCTATCGGAAAAGGAACAGTGCGTTTGAATAAGCGTGCAGCGGGTGTGGGTAGAGATGCTGCGGGAGGATGCGAACGTAAGAGAGAGGGCGATACGGCGGATCAGCCGAAGAGCGGGTCGTTCGGATGCCGTTGCTTCCGGTATTTCGACCGGCGGAACTGGAATACGGAAAACGATGCGGAGACTGCCCGGAATGATTTTCCGGCTATCGTCCGATTTGGATGCGAATACCTCTGATGCCGAAACAAGTGCGTTTTCTTCATAGCATGCGGGTTTTATATATAGGTGTCGCAAATAAGCCTTTCGGGAAGCGGAAACTTTCGTCAGGGCTTTTACAAAAATATCAGAAAACGGCATTGTGCGAGTATATTTTCTTATAAAAGAAGTATGATTTCATATCATAGCGCCCAAGATCGCTCTTTGCCGCTCGCCGGAAAAGCCATCCGGCGTATCCGGGAAAAAGCCCTTGTACCAAGGGGAATCGGCGTTGTCGCTAAATGAGATATTTTGTTTTGAAATCCGGTTTTTTTGTATATATTTACATAGATATTCCGGTCTGTTTTTATCTAATTCGCCCTGCTATGTATTTCAGATGCGTATTCCTTCTCCTCGCGGTCGCGGTTGTCCGGAGTGCATTCCCGCAGAATATCCGCCGCATTACCCACCGCGACGGGCTGTCGAACAGTTCGATTCTGTCGCTGGCGCAGGATGCGGACGGGTATATCTGGGCGGGCAGTTGCGACGGACTGAATCTGTGGGACGGCAATTCCGCCCGGCATTTCCGGCTCTCGGGCAACCTGATTCAGGAGATCGTAGCCACGGACGACGGTTACCTCTGGGTGCGGACCAACTACGGTGTCGACCGCTTCGACACGCGCGACCGGCGGATCGAAATGCTCGCCGGATTCCAGCGGGTCTATAAATTCGCGGCCCGCAGCCGGGACGAGGCGTTTTTCCTGCATGGCAACAAGTTGTACGGATATGTGGCGTCGCAGGGTGCGTTCGAGCCGGTCGATGTCCGCGGGGCGGAGCTGAACGGGGTGCTGCGCATGTGCCTCGACGGCGACGGCGTATTGTGGCTGGTGCGTTCGGAGGATATTCGTTGTGCGCAGGTGGTCTATGACGCCGGCGGCAGGGCTTCGGTGGGGGAGTGGGAGCGGATGCCGCTGCCGGACGGGGTGGTGTTCACCCGTTACGACGGCGACCGGACGATCTTTTTCACCGACCGGAACGGCATGTTGTTCCGCTTCGACACCGGGCAGCGGCGGGCTTTCCCGATTTTCGACCTGCGGGAGGAGCTCGGACGGCGCGGCACCCTTTCGTCGGTGATCAGCGACAAGGACGATTACGTGCTGGCCTTCGGGATGAGCGGCGTGCTGCGGCTCCGTTCGACCGATCCGATCGAGGGGCGTTACGAGTTGCAGGAGATCGACGTCAACTGCGGCGTTTTTGCGCTGCTGAAGGACTGTAACCAGGATATTGTCTGGATCGGAACCGACGGCAGCGGGTTGCTGCGGCAGGCGGTCGGGGAGGTCGCGATCCGTTCGGTCACCTACGAAACGCTGCCCTACCTGCTGACCAAACCGATCAAGGCGCTCCATGTCGACCCGGAGGGCGACCTCTGGATCGGGACCAAGAACGACGGCATCCTGCGCATCCGCGATTTCTACTCCCGGCGGACCTTTACGCGGGAGAATACCGACAGCTATACGGCCGCCGATTCGCCGCTGGGGAAAAATTCGGTCTATACGTTTGCCGGAAGCCGCCGCAATGTGCTGTGGATCGGCGGCGACGGCGGCGTGTGCTACTACTCGTACCGGCACAGGCGGATTTTCGAACTGCCGCGGAGCGGGGCGCTGCGGCGCATTCACGGGCTTTACGAGGACCGGGACGGGGTGCTGTGGGCTGCGAGCGTGGGCTACGGGGTCTGGCGCGTCGAACTGTCCGGGAGCGCCGACGCGCCCGTCGCCGCGAATGTCGAACCGGTGGAGCTGGGACTCAAGGCGCGGAGCCGGAACTTCTTTTTCTCCGTTTGCGAGGAGTCCGATTCCACCCTCTGGTTCTGCAACCACGGTATCGGCGTCGTACACTATGACAGGCGCACCCGGGAGGGCCGGACCGTCGGGTTCGACACCCGCCGGGGGCTGGCCGTGAACGACGTGACGGCGGGCGTGTGCCGTTCGGACGGCTCGTCGTGGTTCGGGACCGGCTGCGGCCTGGTGCGTTACGATCCGGCGGGCGGCGGCGCGGAACCCGATTACAGCAACGACCAGCTGCGCTGCGGGGTGATCCACGGCCTGCTGGTCGATTCGCTCGACAACATCTGGGTCGGGACCAATGCCGGCATCGTGCGCTACGACACGGCGACGAACCGTTCGGTGGTTTACGGCGCTTCGTACGGACTTGACGTGGTCGAGTTCAGCGACGGAGCCTTTTTTTACGACCGGGAGCGGGGAAAACTGCTTTTCGGCGGGATCAACGGCTTCGTGGTCATCTCCGACAGCGGGGATTCCGAAGCGGCCTCCTACATGCCGCCCATCCGGTTCCGCGAGGTGAGGGCCAACGGCGAGTCGTACGATGTCGGGACGCTGATGCGCCGGGGGCGGATGGTGCTGCGGCATCATCAGAATGCTTTCAGTCTTTCGATCGCGGCGCTGGATTACGTCAACGGCAGCAATTATTCCTATTTTTACAATATCGAGGGACTGGACGGCGACTGGCATGACAATTACCACAGCAACACGCTGGCTTTCGCTGCGTTTCCCACGGGCCGCTATGCGCTCGGGGTGCGCTACCGGAACAATACGACCGGGGAGTGGAGTCCCGTCAGCCGCCTGCCGATCCGCGTGCTGGCTCCGCCCTACGCCTCGACCTGGGCCTGGATCGGGTATCTCGCCGCAACGCTGGGCGTCGTTATCGGCGTGTCGGGATACCTGATCCGCCGCCGCCGGCTCCGGGCGCGGCTCCGGCAGTCGCTCTACGAACAGCGGCAGCGGGAACTGGTCTATGAGTCGTGCATCTGGTCGTTCTCCAACCTGACCAACGAACTCTCGATCCCCGTGACGCTGATAAACGGTCCCTGCCAGCAGATCATGGGCTGCAAGTCGGCCGACGCGTTCGTCCGCCGGCAGGCGGAACTGATCCGGCACAATGCGCAGAAGATCAACGATCTGATCTATATGCTCAACGAATTCCAGTCGACCGATCCCGTCGACGGTTCGGACGATATCGAGATGTTGGACGTTTCGCGCACGGCCGGCGGCATCGCGCAGACATTCGCCGATTATGCCGGGGAGAACCGCATCGCCTACCGGACGGCCGTAGGCAGCGGCGTGCTGTTCCCTTCGGTGCGCAATATCCTGATGATGATCTTCAATATCCTGTTGTCCAATGCGTTCCGCCGGACGGGTCCGGGTGGCGAGGTGAGCGTTTCGGTCGGAATCTGTTCCGTGCCGCGTCCGGACGGGGCGGCTTCCGGCGCCGGGGAGGAGACTTCCGGCGCGGCGGAACGGCTTCGGATCGAGGTCTCGAACCGGGGCGTGGAACTCGACGCCGGGCAGATCGAACTGATTTTCGACCGTTACAAACTGCTCAACCACCTGGGGGCGCTGAGCCGTCAGGGCGTGTCGCTGAAGGAAGACCTGGAGCTGGCGATCTGCTACAACCTCGTGACCAAGCTCCAGGGCGAATTCCGGGTGGAGAGCCGCGACGGGCTGACGACCTTTACGCTGTCGCTGCCGCGGCTCGAGATCACCCGTGCGGCCCGGTCCGCCGCACAGCCCGACATCGCTCCCGGACAGCGGTTCAGCCAGCCCGTGCCGGTTCCCGAAGCCTCCGTGATGACGTTCGGCGACATGCTCCCGACGATGCTCGTCATCAACGAGGACCGGGATATGGCCGATTTCATCGCCGGTCTGTTCAGCGGCGGCTACAACGTGCGGATCGTCTCCGACCTGAAATGCCCGCAGGAGAAACTGGCCGAAGCGCAGCCGCAGATCATCATCTGCGGGACGGTGTCGCTCAATGCGGCGATGATCGGCCTGATCCGCAGCATCCGGGAAACCAAGCAGCTGATGCAGGTCCCGATTATCCTGTTGACGGCGGTTTCCCGTACGGACGTGAAGGTCGAGGGGCTGGAACTGGGCGTGGACGTCTGCCTGAAGATCCCCTTCGACATTACCCATTTGCAGAGTGTCGTCGACCAGCTGCTGCGCCGTTACGAATCGCTGAAAAGCTACGGACGCTCGGTTTACAGCGCCTTCGCCCTCACGCAGGGGCGGTTGCTGCACAAGGACGACAAGGCGTTTCTGGAGCGGATGCTCGACATCATCAACCGGAACATTCTCGATCCGGGGTTCTCGACGCAGTTCATCGCCCGGGAACTCGGCATGAGTCTCTGCAATTTCTACCGGCGGCTGGGGACGATCACCGGCCAGACCCCGGCGGGAATCATCCGGGAGTACCGGCTGAACCTGGCC
>OGZM01002046.1_pt1 | contig 12275 bp, 5 predicted proteins | sample 1576821 | NCBI WGS metagenome assembly OGZM01 (sample SAMEA3541491, study PRJEB24748) | human gut metagenome | biome: human gut; feature: human-associated habitat; material: faeces | place: China | collected 2012
GGCGGCTCTTCCGCAAGCTCCACCGCTGCTTCCTCCACTGCCGGTTCCACCGCTGCATCCGCAGCCGCAGGCCCTGTTACCCTGCAGTGGTCGGTGTGGGATAAGGAGTCCACCCCCTACTGGCAGGCCATGGCCGACGGCTACATGGCAAGCCATAAGGACGTGACCATCGAGATGGTGGATCTGGGCTCCAGCGATTACATGACCGTTCTGGCTACCCAGCTGGCCGGCAGCGCCGATCTGGATGTCGTGACCGTCAAGGATATCCCCGGCTACGCAAACCTGATCAATCTGGACTACCTCAAGCCCCTGAACGAGGTGCTGACCCGCGATACCGGCGATTTCAACGGCACCATCGAGCAGCTGACCACCGACGACGGCAACTTCTACGCTGTGCCCTTCCGCAGCGACTTCTGGGTGCTGTACTACAACAAGGATCTGTTTGATGCTGCCGGTGTGGAGTATCCCTCCAATGACCTGACGATGGAAGATTACGATGCTCTGGCCCGCAAGATGACCAGCGGATCCGGCGACACCAAGGTCTATGGCTGCCACTACCACACTTGGCGCTCCGCCGCTTCTCTGTTCTCCATTCTGGACGGCAAGAACACCATCATCGACGGCAAATACGACTTCATGAAGCCCACTTACGATATGGTCATTGCCCAGCAGAAGGACGGCATCTGCATGGACTACGGCTACCTCAAGACCTCTTCTCTGCACTACTCCGCAGCCTTTGAGAACCAGCAGTGCGCAATGGTCAACATGGGCAGCTGGTTCATTTCCACGCTGGAAGCTTACATGAAGGATGCCGAGACCAAGTTCAACTGGGGCATCGTCAAGTATCCGCACCCCGCCGGTGCAGAGGCTGGTTCTACGCTGGGCACTGTGACCAGCCTGGCCATCAACGCCGATTCTCCCAAGGCAGAGGCCGCTGCCGACTTCATCAACTGGTGTGTCTCCGAGGAGGGCGCACAGGCCATTGCCAAGACCGGCACCTTCCCGGCCTGCGGCTCCGATGCTACCGCCGACATCATCAAGTCCACCGAGGGCTTCCCCGAGGACACCAATTCTGTGGATGCACTGACCACCTCCAACGTCTATCTGGAAATGCCCTACACCCAGTACGCCTCTGATATCGAGACCATCCTGAACGCCGAGCACGATGCCATTATGACCATGAGCGAGACCGTGGACGAGGGCATCCAGAATATGAACGATCAGGTTCCCGCAGTTCTCGGCTGATAAAGCGTTTTCCGCAATACGTTGCGTTTCTCCTTCTTCATCATTTTTAATCCCCATTCATTTTCCGGTGGACGAGCATCGGAAAAAGCCCTGTCCGAGCGGGGCGGGTATGCACAGCGCCCGCCCCGCTCATTTTTTGAAAAAAATGTTATACTTCCGGGAAAGGAGACTCTTTTATGGCGAGTGCTGCTGTCCAGAATAAAACTCCCCGTAAAGTGCTAAAAAAATCGACCCGCGATTCTCTGATCGCGTATTCCTTCATTGCGCCAAACTTCATTGGCTTCTGCGTGTTTACGCTGGTGCCTATGGTGTTTGCCATTGCGCTGGCCTTCTGCGCATGGGACGGCCGCCACGCCATTGAATTTGTCGGCCTGAAAAACTTTGTAAAGCTCTTCACCACCGATAAAATCTTTCAGGCGGCTTTGAAAAACACCATCGTCTATGTCATCGGCACCGTGCCGCTTACGCTGGCCTGCTCGCTGGCCATGGCTGTGCTGCTGAACCAGAATGTGAAGTTGCGCAACTTCTTCCGCACCGTGGCATTCTTCCCTTACGTTGCCTCGCTGGTGGCGGTGGCAGCGGTGTGGAACATGACCTTCAACCCCTCCATGGGCCCCATCAACATGATCCTGAACCAGTTCTTCGGCGTGGCGGTGGAAAACCTGCCCCGCTGGGCTGCCGGTAAGGACACCGCCATGCTGACGGTCATCCTGTTCAGTGTGTGGAAGAACATGGGCTACTATATGGTCATTTATCTGGCCGGCTTGCAGGGCTGTAACCCGGACCTGAACGAAGCCGCCGAGCTGGACGGTGCAAACCGCTGGCAGCAGTTCTGGCACATCACCCTGCCTCAGCTGCGCCCCACCACCTTCTTTGTGGTCATCATGCTTACCATCTCCGGCTTCAAGGTCTACGACCAGATGTACATGATCACGCAGGGCGGCCCCGGCACAGCCACCATGACGCTGGTGTACTATATTTACAATGTTGCCTTCGTCAACACCCCGAAATACGGCTACGCAAGTGCCATTGCCATGGTGCTGTTTGTACTGGTGCTGATCGTTACGATCATCCAATTCCGCGGCTCCAAGGGCGAGAACTGAGAAAGGAGGAAGAAACTATGACGACCGCTGTTATCAAAGACCACGCTTCCCAGAAGCGCCGCAATTTCATCTCCAAGTTCCTGATCTATTTCTTCCTCATCGTCATCACAGCCTGTATGCTGCTGCCCTTTTTGTGGATGCTGTCCTCCTCCTTTAAGCTGAATAAGGATGTGTTCGGCTTTCCCATCCAGTGGATCCCCAAAAATCCCCGCTGGCAGAACTATGTGGATATCTGGACCCAGATTCCGCTGCTCACCTTCGTGAAGAACACCACGAAGATCACCATCGTGGTCACCCTGCTCCAGCTGTTCACTTCGTCCTTTGCAGCGTACGCATTCGCCAAGATGCAGTTCAAGGGCAAGAATGTGCTGTTCCTCGGTTACATCGCCACCATTGCAGTGCCGTGGCAGGCATACATGGTGCCCCAGTTCATGATGATGAGTTCCTGGCACCTGAACAACACCCATCTTGCCATCATGTGCCTGCAGGCATTCAGTGCCTTCGGTGTGTTTTTGATGAAGCAGTTCTACGAGGGCGTTCCCACCGAGCTGTGTGAAGCGGCCCGCATCGATGGCCTGAGCGAGTACGGCATCTGGTGGCACATCATGCTGCCGCTGAGCCTGCCGGCTCTGTCCACCCTGACCATCTTCACCTTTGTGAACACCTGGAACGACTTCCTTGGCCCCCTGATCTACCTGACCAAGACCGAACTCAAGACCATCCAGATCGGTCTGCGTATGTTCATCACCCAGTATTCTGCAGAGTACGGCCTGATCATGGCGGCCTCTGTGGTGGCACTGATTCCGGTGCTGATCGTGTTCCTCTCCCTGCAAAAGTACTTTGTGCAGGGTGTGGCATCCACCGGCATCAAGGGCTAAACAAATCACCCGTAAGCGGGGCGTGGGCAGTACCCGCGCCCCGCATTTTTTGCAGAAATAGAGAGAAAGTGTTATGTTATATCCTGAACAGAATGAAGCGCGCTTGAAGCTGAGCCTTGACGGCACATGGGCGTTTGCGCTGGGCAGCTGCGTGGAAGACCAGTTCGATCCCGCAAAGCCCCTGCCGGATGCCCAGCCCATCGCCGTGCCCGCCAGCTACAACGACCAGAACGACCAGACCACCGCCCTGCGCCGCCACTACGGCTGGGCATGGTATCAGCGCAAAGTCACCCTGCCCACCTTCTGCGCAGGGCAGCGGGTGGTGCTACGGTTCGGCTCGGTGACCCACACCGCAAAAGTCTGGCTGAACGGCCAGCTCATTGCACAGCACAAGGGCGGCTTTACCCCCTTTGAAGCAGATGTTACCGCCCTGCTGCGCCCCGGCGAGACCGCGCTGCTGACCGTCGCCTGCGACAACCGGGTAAACCACAGCACCCTGCCTGTGGGCAACGAGGACGGACAGCTGGCCTTCTTTGGCTCGGACAACGCGGGCATCCCCAGCGTGGAAGCCGCTAAGCGCACCGCCACACCTCAGAATCGCCCGAACTTTGATTTCTTCAACTATGCGGGCATCCACCGCCCAGTGTGGCTCTATACCACCCAAAAAGAGTATATCGAGGATGTGACCGTAGTGCCCGCCGTGGACGGCACGGTGCAGTATGCGGTCAAAACCACCGGCAGCGCGCCTGTCCATGTCACGGTGCTGGATGCGGACGGCAATGCCGTTGCAAGCGCCGAGGGTGCAGAAGGCACGATCACCATCCCGGAGGTGCATCTCTGGGAGTCCAGACCCGGTACGCCCTACCTGTACACCCTGCACATCACCTGCGGGGCAGACGTCTACGACCAGACCTTTGGCGTGCGCAGCATTGAGGTGCGGGGCACACAGGTGCTTTTGAACGGCAAGCCGCTCTATTTTAAAGGTTTCTGCAAGCACGAGGACTTTACCGCCCATGGACGCGGCTTTGACCCGGTACTGAACGTGAAGGACGTGAACCTGATCCACTGGGCAAACGCCAATACCGTGCGCACCAGCCACTACCCCTACGCCGAGGAGTTCTACGACCTGTGCGACCGGGAGGGCATTCTGGTCATGGACGAGACCCCGGCGGTGGGCATCGGCGGCGGGGCAGCGGTGAATCCTTACAAGGAATATCCCCTTGCGGAGCATCACCGGCAGGTGCTTGCCGAGATGATCCATCGGGACAAAAACCACCCCTGCGTGGTGCTGTGGAGCCTTGGCAACGAGCCGGATCTGGAACACTTCCCGCAGGATGCCTACGATTACTGGCACCCGCTGTATGAGCTGGCGCATCAGCTGGACCCGCAGAACCGCCCCGTCACCCTCGTCTGCTGCCAGAACGACTATACGAAGGATATCACCCCCCGCACCATGGATATCGTCTGCATCAACCGCTACTACGGCTGGTACAACCTTTCCGGCGACATGGACGCTGCCTGCTACGGCTTGAATCAGGAGCTGGATTTCTGGGCAGAGCAGCACAAGCCCGTGATGATGAGCGAGTACGGCGCAGACACTGTGGCAGGCTTGCACACCGCCGGAGCCGAGATGTTCAGTGAGGAGTTTCAGGTGGAGTTCTACCGCCGTCTGGATGCAGAGTTTGACAAGCGCCCGTGGTTTGTGGGAGAATTTGTCTGGAACTTTGCAGACTACGACACCGTGCAGGGCCCCATGCGGGTGGACGGCAACAAAAAAGGCCTGTTCACCCGGGACCGCCGTCCCAAGCTGGGTATGCACTTTTTGCGCCAGCGCTGGCACGATATCCCGACCTTTGGATTTAAGGAGTAACTATAATGAAAACCTACCCAAACCACGCCATGACCGATGCCGAAGCACGGCAGGCACTGGCCGATGCCTGCAAGCAGGTGGAGACCAATCTGCCCCTGTACACTTACCAGTGCCAGAACCATTCCAGTGTCAACAATATCTACCCCGGCTGCGCCAATAACCAGTGGACCTGCGGCTTCTGGCCCGGGGAGATCTGGCTGGCTTACGAAGCTACCGGGGAGGAGAAATTCAAGACCGCCGCCCTGATTCAGGTGGACAGCTTTGCGGACCGCATTGCCCGCAAGGTGGAGGTGGACCACCACGATATGGGCTTTTTGTACAGCCCCACCTGCGTGGCAGCATGGAAGCTGGTGGGCAGCGAAAAGGGCAAAAACGCCGCCATTGCCGCCGCCGACCAGCTGCTGACCCGCTACCAGCCCAGCGGCCGCTTCTTGCAGGCATGGGGCACCATGGACGACCCCGGCAACTACCGCTATATCATTGACTGTATGCTCAACGTACCGCTGCTGTACTGGGCAGCGCAGGTGACCGGCAGCGACCACTACCGCGAGATCGCCGCTGCCCACACCGCCACCACGCTGGCAAACTCCTTCCGGCCGGACGGCAGCACCTACCACACCTTCTTTATGAACCCGGACGGCACCCACAAGGGCGGCCGCACCTGTCAGGGCTATAAGGACGACAGCTTCTGGGCGCGGGGACAGGCGTGGGGCGTGTACGGCAGTGCCATTGGCTACACCTACACCCACGATGAAAAGTTTTTGGATGTGTTCCGCAAGGCGCTGGCGTTCTACCTTTCCCGCCTGCCGGAGGATATGATCCCCTGCTGGGATATGCTTTTTGCCCCGGAAAGCGGCGAACCCCGGGATTCCTCCTCCGCTGCCATCGTGGCCTGTGGATTGCTGGAAGCGGCAAAGTATGTGGACGAAACAGAAGCTGCCCAGTGGCGCACACTGGCACGGCAGATGCTGGCCAGCCTTGCCGCAAATTATGCGGTAAAGCCTGGTACCCTCGGCTCCGGCCAGCTGCTGCACGGCACTTACAGCAAAAAGAGCCCCTACAACACCTGCACCCCGGAGGGCGTGGATGAATGTACGAGCTGGGGCGATTATTTTTACATGGAGGCGCTGACCCGCCTGACCAAAGACTGGGAGATGTACTGGTGATGAACTTGCAGACCAAAGCGGATTTTACCGCACTGATGCACAAATTTCTCGACCCCCTCAAGCCCTGTTATTCCGCAGGCTGCGCCCGGCTGCATCTGGGCGAGACGGGTGTGACCTACAACCAAAATGCCATTGAGCTGGAAGCCTTCAGCCGCCCGCTGTGGGCGCTGGTGCCCTTCTGGGTGGGCGGCGGCTCTGACCCGGAGTTTGAAAAAATCTACCGCAAGGGTCTTGCCGCCGGTACCGACCCGGAAAACCCCGAATACTGGGGCACCACCGGGGAGTACGACCAGTGTTATGTGGAGATGGCTGCCATTGCCTGCGGCATCCTCACCGCACCGGAAAAGCTGTGGATGCCGCTTTCTGACACCGAAAAACAGAACCTTGCTGTATGGCTGGGGCAGATCAACGCCCACACCATCCCGGACTGCAACTGGCAGTTTTTCCGCATCCTTGTAAACCTTGCCCTGAAAAGCGTGGGGATGCCTTACAGCCCGGAACTGCTGGAGGACGGTCTTTGCAAAATTGACAGCTATTACAGCGGCGACGGCTGGTCCACCGATGGTGCCTCTGTACAAAAGGATTACTACATCCCGTGGGCCATCCAGTATTACGGGCTGCTCTACTCTAAATTTGCCGCAGACATCGACCCTCGGCGTGCTGCACTCTACCGCCAGCGCGCCCAGCTGTTCGCGCAGCAGTTCGTCTACTGGTTCGATTCCAACGGCGCAGCGCTGCCCTTCGGGCGCAGCCTGACCTACCGCTTTGCTCAGAACAGCTTCTGGGCGGCCTGCATCTGGGCAGGGCTGGAGCCGTTGCCCCTGCCGGTGATGAAAGGGCTCATCGTCCGCAACTTCAATTGGTGGCTGGGGCAGAAAATGTTCGACCGGGACGGCATTCTGACCATCGGCTACTGCTACCCGCAGATGTACATGGCCGAGCGGTACAACGCCCCCGGCAGCCCCTACTGGGGTATGAAGAGCTTTTTGCTGCTTGCTTTGCCGGACGACCATCCCTTCTGGTCTGCCGAGGCCGCGCCCATGCCCGCATTGGAGCAGCTCAAGCCCATGCCATACGCCAATATGCTGGTGCAGCGCCGGGTGGGGCGGGTAACGGCCTACGCCGCTGGTGTCAACGAGGGCCACGGCCACGGACAGTTCCCGGAAAAGTACGCAAAATTTGCCTACGATACCCGCTTTGGCTTCTGCGCCTCCCGCAGCCGTGAGGTGCTCAATCAGGCCGCGCCGGACAGCATGCTGGCCTTTGTCATCGACGACAACGTGTTTGTGCGCAAGGTGAGCAAAACGTGGGAAATTGAAGCCGGGGCTGTGACTGCGCAGTGGTCGCCCTTCCCCGGCATTGAGGTGACCACTACCATCACCCCCACGGCCACTGGCCACCGCCGCCATCACGAGATTGACAGCAGTTTCGACTGCGAAGTCTACGACTGCGGTTTTGCCGTGCCCAATTTTGCCCCGGGCTATGAGGAATGCACTGAGGACGGCCTTGCCACCGCCAGCTGCGACACCCTGCGCTGCACCGTGCGCGGCGGGGGAGAAGCGGTGGTCATCGGCTGCGACCCCAACACCAGCCTGTACTTCACCAACGTCCATCTGCCCGCCGTGAAGTACCACATCCCCAAGGGGCACACAGAACTGGACACCGAAGTCTTTGACGAAGCAGACTAATGCCTCTTCTTTCCAGAAAAACAGTCGTTTTTGTGCGGCTGTTTTTCTTATATCCTGTGCTATAATGAGAGCAGAAAATGCTGCGAGGTGACATCAATGCCTTTGAATCATCCTATTACGTCGGCTCTGCTGGCCGACCCGGAAATTTTCCAGCAGAACCGCCTGCCATTCCACGCCCATTTTGCGGACCAGACCAGCCCCGAACTGCCGCTGACCGTCAGCTTGGATGGCGAGTGGAACTTCCGCTATGCGGAAAATCTGACCGCACCCTTTACGGACTGGGATACCCTGACCGTGCCGGGCTTCATCCAAATGCAGAGCCTGCAAAAGACCGGCCAGCCCTACGGCACGCCCCATTACGTCAACACCCAGTACCCGTGGGACGGCCACGAAAAGCTGCACCCCGGCGAAATTCCGCAGGATTATAACCCCATCGGGGAGTATCAGCGCAGTTTTACCCTGCCGGAAAGCTGGGCAAGCTGCTATCTGCGGTTGAACGGTGCGGACAGTGCCGCCGCCGTCTGGTGCAATGACGTTTACATCGGCTGCACCGAGGATACCTCCACTCCCACTGAATTTGACATGACTGCTGCCGTCCACCCCGGCGAAAATACCCTGACGGTACAGGTGTACCGTTTCTCCTCCGGCAGCTGGCTGGAAGATCAGGATTTCTGGCGCATGAGTGGCTTATTCCGCTCCGTAGAACTGTTCACAAAGCCTGAAATTCACCTTGAGGATGTCTTTGTGAAGCAGGATTTTGCCCCGGACTTTTCCAGCGCAACCGTCACCTTTGACTGCAAGATCAGCGGCGCGGGAACGGTGTCGGTGGTGTTTGACGGCGAGGAGCAGTCTGCCGAGGTGGGCGAGCCTGCCGAATACGACAGCGGCGTGGTGTTTGGCAAAGGCGAGTCCGACCCGGATGTGGAGGAGGACGTACAGGACGTTTCCTTCACTTTTACGGTGGAGCATCCCGCCCTGTGGAGCGCCGAGCAGCCGAACCTGTACGAGGCCGAGATTGCTCTGCTGTGCGAGGGCGCTCTCGTGGAGCGCACCGGCCTGAAAGTCGGTCTGCGCAAATTTGAGCTGAAAGACCGCCAGATGCTTTTGAACGGCAAGCGCATCGTGTTCAAGGGCGTGAACCGCCACGAGTGGAGCTGCCGCACCGGGCGCACGGTCGGCCGGGAAGAGATGCTGTGGGACGTGAAAAACCTGAAAGCCCACAACGTCAACGCCGTGCGCACCAGCCACTACCCCAACGACCCCTATTTCCTGTCCCTGTGCGATGAATACGGCTTGTATGTCATCGGGGAGACCAATCTGGAAACCCACGGCACATGGCAGAAGCTGGGCGCGGACGGTTCGGATGAATGGACGCTGCCCGGTGCCCGCCCGGAGTGGCGGGAAAACGTGCTGGCCCGCGCCGAAGCCATGCTGGAGCGGGACAAAAACCACCCGGCCATCCTCATCTGGTCTTGCGGCAACGAGAGCCACGGCGGCAAGACCCTGTGGGAGATGAGCGAATACTTCCGCCGCACTGACCCCAGCCGCCTTGTGCACTACGAGGGCATTTTCTGGAACCGGGAATACCCTGCCACCTCCGATATGGAAAGCCAGATGTATACCCCCGTGGCAGATATCAAAAAGTTCCTGGCAGAGCACCCGGAAAAGCCCTTTATCATGTGCGAGTACAGCCACGCCATGGGCAACAGCTGCGGCGGCATCACCGACTACACCGAGTATGCCTACGAAGAGCCGCTGTATCAGGGCGGGTTCATCTGGGAGTACATGGACCACGGCATTGTAGTGACAAGCCCGGGCGGCAAGCCCGGCTTTGTCTACGGCGGCGACTTTGGCGACCGCCCCACCGACCGGGAATTCTGTGTGGACGGCCTTGTGCTGCCCGACCGCCGCAACACCCCCAAAATGGACGCGGTCAAGGCGGCATACGCACCGCTGAAAATCACCCTGACTGACACCGAAGCCGTGATTGAAAACCGGAACCTCTTTACCGACCTGAACGCCTACGACCTTGTGTTTGCGTCCTCGGTCAACGGCAAGCCGGAGCGTCGCGCGGTGCTGCGGGCAGACTGCGCACCCGGCAAGACTGTACACATCCCGTTCCCGTTTGCTCTGCCGGAGACAGGGCTTGCCTGCATGACCGTTACCGCAGTGCAGCGGGCTGCAAAGCCCGGCATCCCGGCGGGCTATGAAGCTGCCTTTGGACAGGTATGGCACAACTACGCCGCCGCCCGGCTGACCGTTGCCGCGCCGGAATTGGTGGAGATGGACTGCAACATCGGCGTAAAGGGCGATGGCTTCGAGTATATCTTTGGTCGCGGCAAGGGGCTGGTGTCCATCCGCTACAACGGTGTGCAGCTGTTGGACGATACCGTGCGCCCCAACTTCTGGCGTGCGCCCACCAACAACGACGAGGGCTGCGCAGAGCCGTTTGCATTTGCCTTCTGGAAAACCGCCGGTCTCTACGCCCGGTGCGATAACCTGACTGCCGAAGCAAAGGATGAGTTCGTCATCGTCCGCGCAAACTACACCCTGCCAGATGGGCAGACGCTGCCCATTGATTTTGCCATCGACGGCGCAGGCCGCTGCGACATCACCATGACATGGCAGGGCGAACACACCGAGCTGCCGGAGTTCGGTCTGCTCTTCCCGCTGTGCCGGGAGCTGACCGAGGTATCCTACCTCGGTCTTGGCCCCCGGGAGACCACCGCCGACCGCACCGCAGGCGGCAAAATGGGCGAGTGGAGCTACAACGTCCGGCAGGATTTTGCCCAGAACAGCCCGGTCTACCCGCAGGAGTGCGGCAGCCGCACCGGTGTGTACAGCGCAGCGGTCACCGGCAGCGGATTGAATATAGGCATCGGCTTTGCAGGGGACGGCATGACCTTCTCGGCGCTGCCCTATACGCCCCATGAACTGGAAAACGCCCGCCACCTCTACGAGCTGCCCCGGGACGACAATAAGACGGTCGTCCGCTGCGCTGCTTTCCAGCGCGGCGTGGGCGGCGACAACAGCTGGGGCGCAAAGCCCCATGCAGACGCCTGCTTTGCGGTGGAGAAGGGAACCTCGTTCCGTTTTACGATTCAAAAATAAAAATTTACTTGGCTAAAGTGGTGGGTATCATCGTGATACCCACCACTTTGGTCTTATTGCGAAACCGTAACAAGACAAAAATCAGCGCAATATTTAAATAGTATATTTGCGATATGCAATCCAACGTTGTAGTTGCTGCATTAAAAAGTTGAATTTTTATGGTTTATGGAGAAATAAGGAATTGTGTCAAAATGACACAATTGCTCCGGGTACCTTCATAGAACCATGGAATGTGAATATTTTGCTTTCATAGGAGTTCATGTTTTTTTACTGAATCTCGTGAAAAGCGTATAAAAAGCTTGCAATCATCTGTAAAATGTGGTATATCCATTATACGAAACATTACTTTAAAAGAACACTCCACCGTTCAATGATGTGTAAATGGGAGGTGCCTGCCATGACTGCTGTGATCTATGCCCGCTATTCTACTGATAGTCAGCGCAAAGAATCCATTGAAGGTCAGATCCGGGAATGCACCGCCTATGCGGAAAAGAACGGCTTCACGGTGGTAAAGCACTACATTGACCGTGCCGTCTCTGCAAAAACGGACAACCGCCCGCAGTTCCAGCAGATGATCAAGGACAGTGAGCGTGGCATCTTTGACGTCATCGTTGTCTGGAAGCTCGACCGCTTTGCCCGAAACCGCTACGACAGTGCCCGGTACAAGACTCAGCTGAAGCGAAACGGTGTGAAACTGGTATCGGCAACGGAAGTCATTTCGGCTGGCCCGGAGGGCATTATTCTGGAATCGGTGCTGGAAGGCTACGCCGAATACTACTCGGCTGACCTGTCTGAAAAGGTCGTGCGTGGCATGACTGAGAATGCTCTCAAGGGTATTTATAATGGTGGCACGATTCCGTTTGGCTACATGATCGATGAGACCCGGCATTACCAGCCCGACTCGTTGTTGGCTCCGTATGTGGAGCAGACGTTCCAGAAGTATGCGGACGGTGCGACCATGACTGACCTGCGGGATTGGTTAAAGGCACACAACATCAAAAATTCAATGGGCGGGGAGATGTCCTACAATACGATTCAGCGGATGCTGAGTAATCGCCGGTACATCGGCGAATTGCGTTTGCGGGATGTGGTACAGCCCAATGCGATCCCGGCTCTCGTGTCAGAGGACTTGTTCAACAAGGTGCAGGAAAAGCTGGCGAAAAATAAAAAGGCCCCTGCCCGTCATAAGGCAGAGGAAAGCTATCTGCTCACTA
>OGZM01002047.1_pt1 | contig 12266 bp, 9 predicted proteins | sample 1576821 | NCBI WGS metagenome assembly OGZM01 (sample SAMEA3541491, study PRJEB24748) | human gut metagenome | biome: human gut; feature: human-associated habitat; material: faeces | place: China | collected 2012
GCATCACGAAATTGCGCAGATCGCCGATGACTGTTGTGTTGCGGCCTCCCCCGGCGCCAGTGCCAGCGCCAGCGCCGACGCGGAGCGCTCTCGTCATGCGCTGGACGCCCTGGTGGAAGCCAACGTTCGCGCCCAGTTCGCCCGTCTGCTGGAGAGTGAACCGGTGCAGACGGTGCTCGCCAGCGGGCGACCGCTCAGCCTGCACGGCTGCGTCTACGATCTGGCTTCCGGCCATTTAACCACCCTCGTCGAACAACTCTCACCGCAGGAGCACCCCCAATGAACACGCTTCGTCAGGACTCTCTCGCCGGCATCGTCGTCTTCCTTGTCGCCCTGCCGCTGTGCCTCGGCATCGCCCAGGCCAGCGACTTACCGCCCTTCGTCGGGCTGCTCACTGGCATCATCGGCGGCCTGGTCGTCACCGCCCTCAGCCCCTCCCGCTTCGCCGTCAGCGGCCCCGCCGCCGGACTGGTCACCATCGTCGTCGCCGCCATTGAATCCCTGGGTTCCTTCTCCCTCTTCCTGATGGCGCTGGTGCTGGCCGGCGTGCTGCAGCTGCTGTTCGGCATTCTGCGGGCCGGGCGCTTTATCTCGCTGGTTCCCGCCAGCGTCATCAAAGGCATGCTGGCGGCGATCGGCATCCTGCTGATTATGCAGCAGCTCCCCGTCGCGCTCGGCACGGCGGAAGAGACCGGACTTGCCGAAGTGGTTCAGGGCAACGCCGCTTTCTCCGTCACTGCGTTTGCCGTCGCCGCGGGCGGCCTGCTCGTGCTCTGGCTGTGGGGCTCGCCGCTTATCCGCCGGGTGAAGAGCCTGCGCTGGATCCCCGGGCCGCTGATCGCCGTCCTGCTCGGCTGCGTGACCACCCTGCTGCTGACCCATTTTGCGCCGCAGCAGCTGGCCGCTCTGCCGCGTATTACCCTGCCGGCGTTCGGCAGCCTCGGCGACCTGCTGGGCGAGCTGGAATCTCCGGCGTGGAGCGCGTGGCGCAATCCGTCGGTGTGGGTGGTGGCGGTGACCCTGGCGCTGGTCGCCAGCCTCGAAACCCTGCTCAGCCAGGAGGCGCTGAAAAAGCTGCGTCCGCAAAATCCGCCGCCTTCGCCGAACCGCGAAATGGTCGCCCAGGGCGTCGGCAATCTGCTCTCCGGCGTGCTGGGGGCGATGCCGATCACCGCGGTGATCGTCCGCAGCTCGGTGAACGTCAGCAATGGCGCGCAGAGCAAGCTGTCGATCTTTATCCACGGCGTCCTGCTGTTAATCTGCGGCCTGTGGTTCAGCGGCCTGCTGACCTTAATCCCGCTCGCCAGCCTCGCCGCCGTGCTGCTCTATACCGGCTATAAGCTGGCGACGCCGCGGCTGTTCATCGAGCAGTTCCGCCAGGGGGCGGCGCAGTACGTCCCGTTCCTCGCCACCATCGGCGGGATTATCGCCTGCGGCATGCTGGCGGGGATCGGGATTGGTCTTGCCACCCAGATGGCATTCAGCCTCTGGCGCAGCCATCGCCACTCGCTGCAGCTGGCGCGCTACGATGACCACTACGTGCTGCGCATCCAGCAGAATCTGACCTTTATGCACAATCCGCATCTGCTGGCCCTGCTGGCGAAAATTCCGGAAAAGAGCGTGGTGATCGTCGAGCACGACAGCGTCGGCTACCTCGACCCGGACGTGCGGGCGGTGCTGGATGATTTTGCCGAGAACGCCCCGCAGCGCGGCATCCGCCTTAATCAGTGGCCGCTGGCCAGCCGCTGACCTTAACGGGCGGCTGGTCCGCCCGCTTCGCGACCCCTCCGATTGCCAAGCGCCGGGGAATACCATGCTCTACACTTTCTGGGTTATCACGCCAACCCCAAGGAAATGAACATGAGCATCATTAAAAGCTACGCCGCCAAAGAAGCGGGCGCCGATCTGTCGCTGTGGGAATACGATGCCGGCGAGCTGCAGCCGGAAGATGTCGAAGTTGAAGTGGAATACTGCGGGATCTGCCATTCGGACCTGTCGATGATCGACAACGAATGGGGTCGAGCTATCCGCTGGTGGCCGGTCACGAGGTGATTGGCCGGGTGGCGGCGCTGGGCAGCGCGGCGCAGGATAAAGGGCTGAAGATTGGCCAGAAGGTCGGCATCGGCTGGACGGCGCGCAGCTGCGGCCATTGCGACGCCTGCATCAGCGGCAACCAGATCAACTGTCTGGAAGGCTCGGTGCCGACCATTCTCAACCGCGGCGGCTTCGCCAATAAGCTGCGCGCCGACTGGCAGTGGGTGATCCCCCTGCCGGAGAGCATCGATCTGGCGTCCGCCGGCCCGATGCTGTGCGGCGGCATCACCGTCTTTAAACCGCTGCTGACCCACCACGTCACCGCCACCAGCCGCGTCGGGGTGATCGGCATCGGCGGCCTCGGCCATATCGCTATTAAGCTGCTGCGGGCGATGGGCGCGGAAGTGACCGCCTTCAGCTCCAACCCGGCCAAAGAGCAGGAAGTGCTGGCGATGGGCGCCGATCGCGTGGTCAACAGCCGCGATCCGGAAGCCTTAAAAGCGCTGGCCGGTCAGTTCGACCTGATCATCAACACCGTGGCGGTGGACCTCGACTGGCAGCCGTACTTCGAAGCCCTGGCTTACGGCGGCAACTTCCATACCGTCGGCGCGGGGATGAAGCCGTTCCCGGTGCCGGCCTTTACCCTGATCGGCGGCGACCGCAGCATCTCCGGCTCGGCGACCGGTAATCCGTCCGAATTGCGCACGCTGATGAAGTTTGCCGGGCGCAGCAAAGTGGCTCCGACCACCGAGCTGTTCCCGATGTCGCAGATTAACGAAGCGCTGAAGCACGTTCGTGAAGGCAAAGCCCGCTACCGCGCGGTGCTGAAAGCCGACTTCTGATGGTTCTCTCCCGCCGGGCGGCCCGCTCGCCCGGCGTTTTCCCCGTCGCTTCATCAAACCGTCATCTCCCCGCCATGCCTCTGTAGTCATTGCTTCCCACAATCCGGGCTTCGATAAATGGCTGAACGAGATGCGCGTCACCATGAGAAAGACCTGGCTTCCCTGGCTGATCCTGTCGCCTTCCCTGCTGTTTTTACTGCTGTTTACCTGGTTCCCGCTGGGCCGTTCGGTGTACGACAGCCTGTTCGATACCCGCATGGCCAGCGACGGCGCGCAGTATGTCGGGCTGGATAACTTTGCCCGCCTGTTTGCCGATAACGTCTTCTGGCAGTCGCTGGGCAATAACCTGCTCTATATCCTGCTGACGGTAGTGCCCGGGGTGACCCTCGCCCTGCTGCTGGCGGTCGCCCTGAGCGAGAACCATCGCGTCAACCGCTGGCTGCGCACCGCCTTTTTCTTCCCGATGATTATCCCGATGGTCAGCGCCGCCGCGCTGTGGCTGTTTATCTTTATGCCCAGCCTCGGCCTGCTCGACCACTATCTGGCAAAGCTGTTCGGGCCGATGAACAACAACTGGCTGGGGCGCAGCAACAGCGCGCTGCTGGCCCTGGCGCTGATCGGCGTGTGGAAGTTCGCCGGCTACTACATGCTGTTTTTCCTCGCCGGGCTGCAGAGCATTCCGGCCTCGACGCGGGAAGCGGCGCTGATGGAGGGGGCTACCCGCACGCAGGTCTTTTTTAAGGTCACGCTACCGCTGCTGCGCCCGACCCTGAGCTTTGTGATCACCACCGCGCTGATCTACTCCATCACCCAGATCGACCACGTGGCGGTGATGACCCGCGGCGGGCCGGACAACGCCACCACCGTGCTGCTCTATTACATCCAGAATCTCGCCTGGGATACCCACGACCTCGGTAAAGCCTCCGCCGCCACCTTCCTGACCCTGGCCGGGCTGTTCGCCTTCTCGCTGATTAACCTGAAACTGCTGGAGAAAGGAGCCCACTATGAGCGCTGAAATCTCGCCGCTGCTGGTCCGCACGCCCGCCGCCGCCCGTCCGCTGTGGCTGCGCCTGCGCCGCTCGTCGCCCTTTACGCTCACAGTATTAATGTGCTGCCTGGCGCTGCTGTGGGTCAGCCCGTTTATCTGGATGCTGGCGACCTCGTTCAGCGCCACCACCTTCGGCGACGATATGGCGTCGCTGCTGCCGCGCCTGCCGCTGACCCTTGATAACTTCCGCGACGCCTGGAACAGCGCCGACTGGCTGAGCCTGTATGCCAACACCATTATCTTCACCTTCGGCACCTTCTTCGTACAGCTGTTGACCATCACCACCGCCGGGTACGTCTTCGCCTGCCACGAGTTTCGCGGCAAGCAGACGCTGTTTCTCCTGTTCCTGGTGCAGCTGATGATCATGCCGGTGGTGATGATGGTGCCGAACATGCTGACCCTGAAAACCTTCGGCCTGCTCAACACCCTCACCGGGGTGATGATGCCCTATTTCACCTCGGCGTTCGGCGTGTTCCTGATGCGTCAGGCGTTCCTCGCCATCCCGAAAGAGCTGGAGGAGGCGGCGCTGATGGAGGGCTGCCGCTGGTGGCAGGTGCTGTTCCGCGTGCTGCTGCCGATGTCCTGGCCGTCGGTGCTGGCCTTCGCCACCGTCAGCATTACCTACCACTGGAACGAGTACCTGTGGCCGCTGATGATGCTCAACGATCCCGATAAGCAGGTGCTGACCGTCGGGCTGGTCTCCTTCGCCATGGGCGCCGAATCCGGCGGCCAGTGGGGCACCATCGGCGCCGGGACGCTGATGGTCTGCCTGCCGCTGATGCTGGCGTTCATCCTTTTTCAGAAACAGTTCCTGCGGAGCTTCGGCTTCTCCGGGATCAAATAAGGAGTGATTCATGCTGTTAGCGCACATTTCCGATACCCATTTCCGCAGCCGCGGCGAGAAGTTGTACGGCTTTATCGACGTCAATGCCGCCAACGCCGACGTGGTCTCCCAGCTTAACGCGCTGCGCGAGCGCCCGGATGCGGTGGTGGTGAGCGGGGATATCGTCAACTGCGGCCGCCCGGAGGAGTATCAGGTGGCCCGCCAGATCCTCGGCAGCCTGAACTATCCGCTGTATCTGATCCCCGGCAACCACGACGACAAAGCCCATTTTCTCGAGCATCTTCACCCGCTGTGCCCGCAGCTGGGCAACGATCCGCAAAATATGCGCTATGCGGTGGATGACTTCGCCACCCGCCTGCTGTTTATCGACTCCAGTCATGCCGGCACGTCAAAAGGCTGGCTGACCGACGAGACCATCGGCTGGCTGGAAGCCCAGCTGTTTGAGGGCGGCGACAAACCGGCGACCATCTTTATGCACCACCCGCCGCTGCCGCTGGGCAATGCGCAGATGGACCCGATCGCCTGCGAAAACGGCCACCGTCTGCTGGCGCTGGTGGAGCGTTTCCCGTCGCTGACGCGCATCTTCTGCGGCCATAACCACAGCCTGACCATGACCCAGTATCGCCAGGCGCTGATCTCCACCATTCCCGGCACCGTCCATCAGGTGCCGTACTGCCACGAAGACACCCGGCCCTATTACGACCTCTCCCCGGCCTCGTGCCTGATGCACCGTCAGGTCGGTGAGCAGTGGGTGAGCTACCAGCACTCGCTGGCCCACTACGCCGGGCCGTGGCTGTACGACGAAAACATCAGTTGCCCAACGGAAGAGCGCTAACCGCCATGCTCAGTCTGCAAAACATCAGTAAACGTTTCGACGGCAAACCGGCGCTCAGCGCCCTGTCGCTGGATATTCACGAAGGCGAATTCGTGGTGCTGGTCGGCCCGTCGGGCTGCGGGAAAAGCACCCTGCTACGCCTGCTCGCCGGGCTGGAACCGGTCAGCGAAGGCCAAATCTGGCTGCATGATGAGAACATCACCGCCACCACGCCGCGCGAGCGCAACTTCGCGATGATCTTCCAGAACTATGCCCTGTTTCCGCATCTGTCGGTGCGCGACAACATCACCTTCGGCATGAAGGTGCGCAAGGAAGAGAAAAGCAGCTGGCAGCCGCGGGTGGATAAAGTGGCGCAGATGCTGCAGCTGGAGGCGCTGCTCGACCGCAAACCGGCGAAGCTCTCCGGCGGCCAGCGCCAGCGGGTGGCGATGGCCCGGGCGATTGTGCGCAATCCGCGGCTGTTCCTGATGGACGAGCCGCTCTCCAACCTCGACGCCCGCCTACGCAGCGAAGTGCGCGACAGCATTATGGCGCTCCACCAGCAGCTGAAAACCAGCACCATCTATGTGACCCACGATCAGACCGAGGCGATGTCGATGGCCGACCGCATCGTGGTGATGAACGGCGGCCACGTGCAGCAGGTAGGACGGCCAGAATATCTGTATGCCAACCCGGCCAATCTGTTCGTGGCCGGATTTATCGGTTCACCGGCAATGAATCTGCTATCGCTCCCCTGCGTTGACGGCAACGTTCAGCTTGGCGAACAACGCCATCCGCTGCCGCCGCGCCACCGGGATCAGACCCGCGTCTGGCTGGGCGTTCGCCCGGAACATATTACCGACCGCGTGGAAGAGGGCCATCTGCGCCTGCCGGCCACCGTTCTGCAACGAGAACTGATGGGGGCCGATTACCTGCTCCACGTCAGCACCCCGATCGGCCCCCTGCGCTTTAGCCGCCGCCACCGCGGCACGGTGCCGGAGAAAGGCGAGTCGCTACTGGTCGGTTTCTCACCTGCCGATGTGCATCTTTTTCATGCTGAGACCCAGCATAATTTGTTGATGGAGTGTAATCATGTTTAAACCTTTTACGCTAGTCGCGGTTGGCCTCAGCCTTGCCCTGAGCGGCGCGGCGCTGGCAAAAGAGAAAATAGACTTCATGTTCCCGGCGCCGGTGGACGGCAAGCTGACCATGGAGATGACCCGCGTCATTAAGCAATTCAACGACTCACAGCAGGATGTCGAAGTACGCGGCATCTTCACCGGCAACTACGACACCACCAAGATCAAAGCCGAATCGGCGCAGAAGGCCGGCCAGCCGCCGGCGCTGGTGATCATGTCCGCTAACTTCCCCACCGATCTGGCGCTGAAGGATGAGATCCTGCCGATGGATGAGCTGTTTAAATATGGCGATCAAAAGGCCGGCGATTTTCTGCAAAAGGAATTCTGGCCCGCGATGCACAAGAACGCCCAGGTGATGGGCACCACCTATGCGATCCCGTTCCATAACTCGACGCCGATCCTCTACTACAACAAGACGATGTTCGATCGGGCCGGGATCAAACAGCCGCCGCAGACCTGGGCCGAGCTGCTGGCCGATGCCAAAAAGCTGACCGACGAGAGCAAAGGCCAGTGGGGGATCATGCTGCCGTCGACCAACGACGACTACGGCGGCTGGATCTTCTCGGCGCTGGTGCGCGCCAACGGCGGGAAATACTTTAACGAAGACTATCCGGGCGAGGTCTATTACAACTCGCCGACCGCCATCGGCGCCCTGCGCTTCTGGCAGGATCTGATCTACAAGGACAAGGTGATGCCGTCCGGGGTGCTGAACTCGAAGCAGATCAGCGCCGCGTTCTTCTCCGGCAAGCTCGGGATGGCGATGCTCAGCACCGGCGCGCTGGGCTTTATGCGCGAGAACAGCAAAGACTTTGAGCTTGGGGTGGCGATGCTGCCGGCCAAAGAGCAGCGCGCGGTGCCGATCGGCGGCGCCAGCCTGGTGAGCTTTAAAGGCATCAACGAGGCGCAGAAGAAAGCGGCGTATCAGTTCCTGACCTATCTGGTGAGCCCCGAGGTGAACGGCGCGTGGAGCCGCTTCACCGGCTACTTCTCGCCGCGCAAGGCGTCATACGATACGCCGGAGATGAAGGCCTATCTGCAGCAGGATCCGCGGGCGGCGATCGCCCTTGAGCAGCTGAAGTACGCCCATCCATGGTACTCCACCTGGGAGACCGTGGCGGTGCGTAAGGCGATGGAGAACCAGCTGGCGGCGGTGGTCAATGATGCCAAAGTGACGCCGGAAGCGGCGGTGCAGGCGGCGCAGAAGGAAGCCGACGCGCTGATGAAACCGTATGTGGATAAGACCGCGCTGGCGGAAGTGAAGTGACGCTTTACCCGTCATCGTCATCCTCACCCCGGCCCTCTCCCTGAGGGAGAGGGAACTGTCCGGCGCTGTGGTTAAGCCCTGGGTCCGGTTGAGAAAGGAAAAAAGCAGGCCATACCCGGTATGGCCTGAAAATGTCACAACGATTAGATCCCTGCCGTTTCGCGGATATATTTGCGCGCTTTGACGGCGTATTCGAAAGGATTGGCCAGAGCAGGATCCTGCTCGGCTTCCACTACCATCCAGCCTTTATAGCCAAAGTCGTCCAGCAGCTTGAACACCGGACGGAAATCGATCACCCCGTCGCCCGGGACGGTGAAGGTGCCTTTTTTCACGCCGTCGAGGAACGACAGGCCGTCACGGCGCACCTGGTCGATCACCGGCGGGCGGACGTCCTTCAGATGGACGTGGTTGATGCGCGGCAGATACTTTTTGAGGATCGCCAGCATCGGCGCTTCGCCGCCTTCGGAATACCAGGCGTGGCCGGTGTCGAACAGCAGGAAGACGCGCTCGTCCACCAGCGACATAAATTTGTCGATTTCCGCGGTGGTCTGAATGCCGGTGCCCATGTGGTGATGCAGACAGACCTGCATCCCCTTCTCCGCCGCCAGGCGGCCGAGGGTGTTGTAGCCTTCCGCCACCCGCTGCCACTCTTCGTCGCTGAAGCACGGCTTCGCATCGCCGAGGATCGGTTTATCCAGCCCCTGGATGCTGCCGCTCTGCTCGGAGCAGCCAATCACTTTCGCGCCCATCGCATGAAGGAAGTTCATGTGATTGACGAATTCATCAATGGTTTTTTCCCGCTGGCCGTTGGCGAAAAAGGTGCTGAACCAGGCGTTGCAGATCTGAATGCCGCGAATATCCAGCATCGGCTTGAGAACCGCCGGGTCGCGCGGATATTTGCTGCCGACTTCGCTGCCGGTAAAGCCGGCCAGCGCCATTTCGCTGACGATCTGCTGGAAAGTGTTTTCGCTGCCGAGCTCCGGCATATCATCGTTAGTCCAGCCGATCGGGGCGATAGCCAGTTTGACGTTATCTTTGTTCATAGTAGGGCTCCTGCCGCTGCGCCTTACCGGAGCAGCAATTCACGTTCAATAAGTTCACGGGTTTCCACTGCCTGGTATTTCATTTTTTCCGGGTAGCCAAACAGCGAGGTGGCGACAATCGGCTCCCCGCCGACCTTGAAGGTCTGCTCGGCGAATTTCATTTCGCGCAGGGTGCGGAATAGCGCGTCGAAATCCACATCCCCTTCCCCGACGCCTACGTGCTGGTGCACCACGGCATCCACGCCCGGCGGGTTAACGATATAGCGGCAATGTTTCGTATGGTTGCGGGTATCCGCAATCAGGACATGGGAGAGATCGCTCCCGGCATAGCGCAGCATGCTCGCCACGTCGCCGACGCCTTTGTCGTAGAAAAAGGTGTGTGGCACGCTGTAGACGTACTTCACGTTATCGCTGCGGAACGACTTCACGATATCGACGGTTTCATTGTTCTCTTCGCAGAAATCCCAGGGATGCGCCTGGATCTCCACGCGGATGCCTTCCCGCTCAAAAATCGGCAACAGCTCTTCCATTGAGCGATAGAACATTTCATCGCAGATCTCAGGCTGATTCGGATCGCCGGAGAACTCGGTGTTGATCACCTGAACGCCCATCTCCACCGCAATTTCCACCAGCCGTTTCCAGTTTTTCACCGCCGCCTGACGGCGCAGTTCGTCCGGGCCGGACCAGCGGTAGACGCAGATAAACGACGACAGCTCAAGGCCGGTCTCGCGCAGCGCCTGCTTGTACTCCGCCATGATCTCCCGGCTGGCGCGCGGGTGCTTGTAGAACGGGTTAATCTGCGGGTGCGGCGACTGTTCAATGTACTTGTAGCCCCACTCCGCTACCTGATGGACCATGCGGGTGATCCTGAGGTCCTTAATGACATCCACATCAAAGGCAATTTTCATCGTCGTTACCTGTGCAAAGAAGTTCCGTCAGCAAAACGCGCTTAACGTTTGTAGAATGCCGGGCACTCAGGCAGCGTCACTTCAACCGGCTCGCTGGTTCCCTGCGCTTTAATGCAGGCATCCGCCGCCACCGACGCCGCGTAGCCGTCCCAGGCCGACGGGCCGTGCAGCTGGCCGGCTTTGACGTCGTTGATAAAGGCCTGCAGCTCGACGTCGTAGGCTTTGATAAAGCGGTCTTTCCAGTCGGTCAGAATGGCGGTCGACAGGCTGGCGGACTTGCGCATCTGGACGGCCGACGGCTCCGGCAGACGGGCAATCCCGGTTTCGCCGACCACTTCGCACTGGATGTCATACCCGTACTGGCAGTTCACGAACACTTCGACGTCGATCAGGGTGCCTTTTTTGGTTTCAAAGGAGACGATCTGCGGATCTTTCAGGCGCGCATGGGTGTGCGAGGTGGAGCGCGGGAAGCGCACCTGCACGGAACGGTAGTCATCGTTCAGCAGCCAGCGCAGCACGTCCAGCTCGTGGATCAGGGTGTTGGTGATCGCCATATCGGTGGTGTAGTTCTCGCCGACCGACTGGTTGCGGTGGGCGCAGCGCAGCATCAGCGGTGCGCCGATATCGCCATCGTCGATCACTTTTTTCAGCGCCAGATAGCCTTCGTCGTACGGGCGCATAAAGCCAACCTGCACCAGACGACGGCCGGCCTTCATTTCGGCATCGACGATGCGGCGGCAGCCTTCCGCAGACATCGCCAGCGGTTTTTCGCAGAACACTGGCTTACCAGCGGCGATGGCGGCCAGGGTGTACTCTTCGTGGGTCGGGTCCCAGGAGGTGACCAGGATGGCATCGACATCGCTGGCGTTAATCACGTCGTGGCCGTCGGCGTAGACTTCCGCCTGCACGCCCGGCAGCGCGACCGCCGCACGGGCGTTGTCGGCATTGATATCAGACACCGCCACGACGGTGGCGCCCTGCAGAACCTGGGTGCAGCGACGGATGTGTTCTTTACCGATAGCGCCAGCGCCGATGACACCTAATTTGAGCGACATAATGGTTTTCTCCGTAAGTCTGTAGGATTCAGGGTAGAGGTTCGTTTTAGTAATCACGCGCCTGGGCGCGCTTTTCATTAATCATTTGCGCCACCTTGCGGATCCGCTCAGAGAGCGCCGTCTGGGCGACTCCGACGTTCCACCAGCTGCCGTATTTGTGCACCATGGTCTTCGGCAGCACTTTAATATCAATCAGGGTGCTGACCGTTTCGCGACGGGCGGCGTCCAGCGCGTGGCGCAGTTCGTCCAGGGTGGTGACGCGCCAGGTTTTGCAGCCGTAGCCGGCGGCGATGGTGGCGAAGTCCACCGGCACCAGGCCGCCCTGCAGCTGGCCGGTTTCCGGCTGACGATAGCGGAACTCGGTGCCGAAGCTGTCCATCCCGTGCTCCATCTGCAGGTTGTTGATGCAGCCGTTGGCCATGTTGTCGAACAGCACGACGTTGATCTTCGCCCGCTCCTGCAGGGAGGTGACCAGCTCAGAGTGCAGCATCATGAAGGAGCCATCGCCGACCAGGGAGTAGACTTCGCTCTGCGGCTGCGCCAGCTTCACGCCCAGCGCGGCGTTGACTTCGTATCCCATGCAGGAGTAGCCATACTCCACGTGGTAGGTGTTTTCCGCGCGGTTGCGCCAGACGCGCTGCAGATCGCCTGGCAGGCTGCCCGCCGCCGCGACGATCACCGCCTCGGCCGGCAGCGTTTCATTCAGTACCCCAAGGACGCTGCTCTGGGTCAGGGTGGAGTCGGTGATCTGGCGGAACTCGCGATACACCGATTCACGATCGAGATGATCGTCGATCTCCGGCACAAAGGATTTTTCCTGCCACACCGCCTGGTAGACGCGCTGGGTCTCTTTTAACTGACGGCTCTGCACGCTCTCGATCTGCGCGCCCCAGCCGGCCTGCCAGCCGCTGTCCGCCAGCGCCGCGTCGAGAGCGGTCATCGCTTCCCGGGCGTCCGCCAGCATGGCAATGCCGTCCAGCTTCCAGGCGTCGAAGTTGCTGACGTTAATATTCAGGAAACGCACCTCCGGGTGCTGGAAAATCCATTTCGAGGCGGTGGTAAAATCGCTGAAGCGGGTGCCGACGCCGATCACCAGGTCGGCCTCTTTCGCCAGCAGGTTCGCCGCCAGGCAGCCCGTTTCGCCGACGCCGCCGACGTTCAGGGGGTGAGACGAGACCACCGTCCCCTTCCCGGCCTGGGTTTCGGCGAAGGGCACCCCGTAGCGCTCGGCGAAACGGGACAGCGCTTCGCCCGCGCCGGAGTATTTCACCCCGC
>OGZM01002053.1_pt1 | contig 12237 bp, 17 predicted proteins | sample 1576821 | NCBI WGS metagenome assembly OGZM01 (sample SAMEA3541491, study PRJEB24748) | human gut metagenome | biome: human gut; feature: human-associated habitat; material: faeces | place: China | collected 2012
CAATCTGATAAATACATAGGATTATGCACATAGACTTTGCCCCACCATCTAATGGCATATATAATAATGCTGGTAGTAGCCGACAACTAGCAAATTATATGGAACATGAGGATTTCGAACGAATGGAAAAAGGCATCTATACCGAAGGCTTCTTCAATCTGACAGATGATAACATCTATAAATCAATGGTTATAAAAGATATAGATAGTAATATCGGGCAACTCCTAAAAACGGATGCTAAGTTTTATGCTATTCATGTCAGTCCATCGGAAAAAGAACTCCGAGCGATGGGTAATACGGAACAGGAACAAGCCGAAGCAATGAAGCGATATATCCGTGAAGTGTTTATTTCTGAATATGCCAAGAGCTTCAACAAAGAACTATCCACTTCGGATATAAAGTTTTACGGTAAGATTCATTTTGATCGTAGTCGTTCAGATAATGAACTGAATATGCACTGCCATCTGATTGTGAGTCGGAAAGATCAGTCCAATAAAAAGAAGTTATCACCACTTACCAATCACAAAAACACCAAGAACGGAGTGATAAAAGGTGGTTTTGACCGAGTGAACCTATTTCAACAGGCAGAACAAGGATTTGATAAATTGTTTAATTACAATCGACGACAAACTGAAACATTTCATTATCATAAAACGATAAAGAACGGTTCTATATCAGAACAGCTTAAATTACAGGAACAAAATATTACTGGCGAAAAGAAAAAAGAAACATTCCAATCTCGTGAAAAAGAAAACATGATTTCTTGTATTCTTGATAGCAAACAAGAAAACAAGCGCTCTAATAATCAGCAAAATAATAGTAGTGGTGATTTTCTATTGCCTATCTTCTCATTGGGAGATAGTAATAGTGCAGCATTGACAGAGGAATCGCAAGCACAGAAACGCAAGAAAAAAGGGATAAAAAGATGATTAGAAACAATATAGATTAAGAAGATACATCTTGAACATAAGAAGGTAACCTGAAAGACAAAATAGCAAGAGCCATCCCAAACTTTAAAATGTATGCTCTATTTCTAATAATAGCCCTAAACCCAATAAACCTCTACCTAAAAATTCTTATCTTTGTGGAATGGAATCAATAAGTGTAAAACATCAAACCTCTGCAGAATATATAAAAGGGAGAATTATTGACTTTTTTATTCAAGAATCCGATGATATTCTCATCGGCAACGAAGTTATGTATGGGATAAAAAGAAAAGTCGTTGATTTGCTAATAATAAAAAAAGAAAAATTAATTGCTATTGAAATCAAAGGAGATAACGATGATTTAAGAAGGTTACAAGAGCAGATTAGTGAATGTCGGAAAATATTTGATTATATAATCATTTGTACAACAAGTGTTCATCTTAGCAAACTTGTGGGTTCTATTCCAAGCGATATAGGAATTTTCATTATTGACAATAATCGCATAAAGAAAATAAAAGCACCCAAAAAGCTAGTAGAACAAAATAAAATGGATATGCTATATACAATGAACGCCCGATATTTAAAACAATCATTACATATTAAATCCAAATTCAACTCAGATGAAGTTAGAAAATATGCATCACAAATAAGCATAACTAAGACACACCAACTTCTAAGAGAGTATTTCTCGTTTAAAATAAAAGAAAAATATCTACTATTCTTATCCGATAGAGGCGTAGAAACCCATATTGATGATATACCTTTATTGTCTTCCAATATTGAGATTCAATAAGAATATATTCTTTTAATCTGTTGTTCAATATAGATATTCATACGTACAGATATCCAAAAAGAAGGAGATGATGAAGGAGCTCCCCCCTTTGCACATGATCTAATTTGCTCAACTCCCCAGTTATCCTCAATAGCCTTAGGAAATCTAGAATCTCTTACTGTTTGTTGAGCTACTTGAATATAAGTAGAAGCATAAGCGGAAACACCTTTGGGACGACGTTGCTTATAATAAAAAATACTTCTTTCTAACGGAGTATCAATTCTAGGTATCCACCCTCTAGCCATTGTGATAGTATCATTTCTGACCGGATTAATAGAAGCATAATCTCCGTAAATAATGTTAGAACACTGCTCAGATATTAAATTATATATATCTATTTCCGAAATACTGAATGTGTCACTATCAACATCACCTAAGTCTCGAACATTATTTGGAAATGAAGTCGAACAAACTATATAATTTATTCTATCATCCAAGATAGAATGTAGGTTTTTGATTCTCGCAATACACTTCAAAGCAACATTTCTGTATGAAGCTTGCGGTGTATATCCACAATCTAATAGAACATAGAAATTAATATCAACCAATTCCTGTTTTATTAATTCAAAATCATCATAACAATTTTCATCTGAAATATCATTGCGATATAAAATAGAATCAAAATACATTTTTAGATTTTGTACTTGGAGAAGGAGATTCGCTTCAAAATCATCATCATTCAAATTTAAAATGAGAGTTGGAATAATTTCTTCAAAAATATTCTCACTTTTAATTTGAAGTAGAAAATTAATCCAGTTCTGATATCCATTTGTAGGATCATATAAATAACTAATTTCGTCTGAAGACAATGAATCATCAGATGTTAAATCTAAACATACAGTCTGCCCTTGAAATACTTTTTTCAATTTCAATAGACGTTTATCAAAAGGATACGTCTCTATTTCATTTTTTGTTATTTTTCGACCTCTAGTTATCTCTATTACTGGAAGTATACATTGCAAGAGATTCCTACTTGTGTTTTCAAGAGCCCTAATCTCCGCCTCACCTGTCTTAACTATCACCGTATATTTTCTATCCATTATCTTTCATTTTATATCCTAATGATAATACTCTATATTTCATTGCAGCAGATGATACCCCAAACTGCTCAGCTAACACACCTATGTTTTTTATACGTTCTTCTTCTATTAGATTCCTAACAGTATTTTCAGGCATCAATAATCTTGCTGCAAATTCATTCGCATGATATTCAATCGAATCCATCTCATCACTTCTAAAGAAGGTTGTATCAACGAATTCAACACTTTTTTCTTTATGTAGAATGTAATGTCCCAATTCATGAGCAAGGGTAAACCTTTGTCTCTTGTTGTTGTGATTTTTATTAATACAAACAATCCATTTACCATCTATGTTGCTTAAAGAGCCTGATTGGTTTGCGTCCATAGATTCGTATACTACTTGAATATCTTCAAAAGAATTGACTACATCTTCAATATTTAAAGACTTACCTGTATATAATCCTTTTTCTTGTGCAGATTTTAATATATCATCAACTCCTACGAGTAAATCAGGTTCCTGATACTTTGTAGGGCTATTATTTTTTTTTCGGCTTCCTTTTACTCCCATAATATTTAGCTTTATTCTATTTCTTCTTTGGATGATTCTTTTTCTGAAATCCCATCTAAAGACTCAAATAAAAAAGTTATATCTTCTTCTACTTTACTTAACTTCTTTTCAATATTTTCTTTATCAGTTCGAGTAATAAGATCATCTTCGATGCGACCATAAATAGCACTGATAACGCTTTCTTTAAAAGAAATAGAATCTCTTAATAATTCACTTAAGGACTCACGGATATCTTTTTTAAGATTATCCTTTATTTTACTTTCCTTATTATCAAGTTCTTCTCTAATTTCTTCAATTTCTTTATTTGAGGTTATTTTAATACTAAAAATACTACCTATTGTAAATAAAACAAACAATCCAATAAGAAAAGCAACTAAAGTACTATAGTAACTAGAAATGTGGGAAGTATATTCACCTGGTGTTAACAAAATTCCTTTATTTTCCAAGTCTTTCAATATTTCAATACGAGAACATATTACACTATCTTGCCTAATTGAATCATCATTAGTCAATACTTTTTCAGGATTCACTACATATATAGACTTATAATTAAACGGCTCAAAAAAGACGCATGCCGCAACAAGAAACAAGGCAACAGTTAATCCACCTATAAATCCAGACAATGTATTATTCTTCATGTGTATCAAATTCAGATTGCAACTAATACAAAGGTATAGAAATTTTTAGATATTCGCAATGTGATTCTTTGTTTTTCAGGAAAAAAGATGTTGTGTATAAGAAAAAACTGGATACAAACTCATATTATTCCGTAGAAAATTAAATTCATTTTTTTAATATGATTTTTTTCATTATCTTTGTCCTTAGTATTCTCCATGAGCAAACTACCGCAAAAGCACGTAGCAAATTAGTGGGTTAAATCATGGGATATGCTTGAAGCAAAAATATAAAGTTTTAAATATCAGCATGGTAACTCCTAATGGAGAATCTCAGGCGATATTGAAGCAAAGAGATATTTGAAAAAAGAATCGTTCTTATAACAAGCAAAACGATAAAACATAATCGTGTGCTAAATCATGTGGATTTCCAAATGGAAGAAACTATAAAACGGTGATAATCAACAGAGAGAAGATAATAGTTCTCTTTCTGGTGGCACCACTTTTAAAAGACTTCAAATTTGGTAAATCCCCTGAAAACTAAACATTTCAGAGATTTTCTTTTTCCCCTAATCCGCAATTTTGAGCAGAATTACGCACTTCCGTAGTGCTAAATCGTGGACAATTTTAGTCTCGAAAAAAGTGTCCACGAATTGTACCGTAAGTCGTTGATTGTCTTATCGTTTAATTCTTGCTATTCTGCACGATTCAGTAACTTTAAACATTAATTTTTTAGGGTATGAAACGACAGACTTTCAACGTGCTGTTCTTCATCCGCAAAACAAGAACAGTAAAGTCAGGTGAGACACCTATCATGTTGCGGATAACAATTCAAGGGCAATTAGCTGAAATGCAGCTAAAAAGAACCGTTAAGCCTGAACTTTGGTCGCAAGCTAAGGAACGGTGTACAGGCAAAGACGCTAAATCAGTAGAGATAAACCGTTATCTAGAATCAGTTAAACTGCGCCTGTACGATATTCATCGAACTTTGGAAGATGAAAATAAACTTATCAATCCGATGGAGATTAAAAGACGCTTTCTCGGACTGGATGAAAAGCATCTAATGTTCTTTGAAGTTTTTCAGGAACATAATGACAAATGTCGTGAGTTGATTGGCAAGGATTATGCAAAAGTAACTATCTCCCGGTTTGATACTTGCCTACGGTATTTCAAAGAGATGGCTTTGAAAAAGTATCACCTAAAGGATATTCCCATGAAAGAAATAAGCCATGCCATCATTCAGGACTATATTCATTTCCTGAAAACAAGGAAGGACTTGCAGGAGAATACAGTAATCCGTTATATGAAGGTAGTGAAGAAAATCACAAACATGGCATTAGCGAATGATTGGATGGAGAAAGACCCGTTTATCAATATCCGTTTCCACGAGCAGGAAGTACACAAAGAGTTTCTAACCAAAGAAGAATTAGAAACTATGCAAAACAAAGTTTTTGATATTCCTCGTTTAGATTTAGTACGTGATATTTTTCTATTCCAATGCTTCACGGGGTTAGCTTTCATAGATGTATCAGAATTAAAAGCAGAACATCTCGTATCTGATAATCAGGGAAATTTATGGATTAGGAAAGCAAGACAGAAAACTAAAGTCATGTGCAACATCCCTCTTTTGGATATACCTTTAGCCATATTGGAGAAATACGATGGGCATCCACTGGCGAAAAAGAAAGGAACATTGTTACCTGTTCCATGCAACCAAAAGCTAAACAATTACTTGAAAGAAATTGCTGATTTATGCAGTATCAAGAAGAATCTAACCACGCATACCGGACGACATACATTTTCGACCGTTGTCGCTTTAGCTAACAATGTATCATTGGAAAATGTAGCCAAAATGCTCGGTCATACCAATACAAAAATGACGCAGCGATACGCAAAAGTATTAGACCAAAGTATTCTCCGAGATATGCAGAATGTACGGGAGAGCTTCTCTACTAAAACCACCTAAAGATAAAAACGGCTACCCAATCCATTTGGACGGTAGCCGATTTTCTATATTCATCCTATTAAAAACTAAAGAGAATAATCTTCTATATTATAGGCAGAACGAAACCTATCTTCCAAAACCTTTCTAATATCCGATTCACAGAACAGCACTTTGCCCGGAAGTTGAATAAAAGGGAAAATGCCATCATCTCGATAATACTGCAAAGTTCTACGGCTGATTTTGAGGATAGAACAAAGTTCTTCACTTGTCAGATACCGTTCACCCTCAAACATGGGCTTATTATTCTTCAATGCATATTCTATATAAGGTAAAACCCTATCTAACGATTGCAATAATTCTTGGCTATCCTCATCCGTGTATAAATCCATAAGCAATTATTCTTTAGTGGTTACTTTTATTCTACCTGAATCCAATAGTTTTTGTACTTCGGCAACCTTATAATATACCTTCTTGCCAACAGTCGAAAAAGAAAGTTTGCCACTCTCACGTAAAGACTGTAATGTTCGTAAAGGAATATTTAAGGAAGCTGCCAATGTTCTACCCTCTATCCATTCTTTCTCAATACGCATATCAGAGGGAGATAAAGAAGTATTATCTGCCCATGATACAATCTGTTCCAACTTCTTTCTAAAAGAATCGAAGGAAACTCTTTCTATTGCTACTATATCCATATATAAATTACTTTTCAAAATTCATTTTCTCAATCCTTTTCTTTTAAAGTAAGTTTTCCAGAACTCAATATGAAGCATTGACAAAGGTAAGTTCCGTATTTAGCCTGTTCAAGTCCGAGCCTTCGGTTTAGATAAAAATCTTCCTCTCATTACATTCGAGCGTATTTTTATCTAAAGACTTGCACAGACTAAATACTTCACTGAAAAAGTCAATGATTCAAATTAAATTCCGAAAAACAATGTTTCCGAGGGTGGCAGGTTATTCCTTCCAGCTTTCAAAGTAATGCTTTTGGAGCAGTTTATCAATATCACTTTGTCGGTAGATGATTTTACCTTTTATCTGAATGAAGGGGATTAATCCCGTATCTCTCCATTCTTGCAGAGTTCGTAAACTGACATTTAGCTTTTTAGAAATCTCATGATTGGAAAGAAAACGTTCTCCGTTCAAATGGGGCTTATAGTGCTTGATAATTGATTCAATACCGTTCAACATTGAATCGAGCGAAGAAATGAACTCTTTAACTTGCGGTGTATCTTTATCTATTAATTCCATGATTGAAAGATTGTTTTATTGAAATATTGATTTCAAGATTGCTAAGTGGCTAATCAGTAAAATGACTAGCTGGTTGATTGATTAGTTACGCAGATAATCGCCTAACGATGAAAGGTTAAGCACATCTTTCACCGGATCATAATCTATGTAAATCCGTTTAGGAGCAGGAGCGATAAAATACAAGCTACCTTCTTTATGTATTTCATATGTGGCGGGTGAAGCCTGTTTGGTGGCTTCCGATACATATATAATAGAGAGAAGATAATCTTTGTCGTTCCGGTAGATGATAACCGTAGGATTCAGATTAATGCTTTCCCATGTGCCAACAATGGAAAATAGGTTGAAGGACGGATAATCTTCTTTAGTTCTTTTCATAAGGCATGATTTGTTTGGGTGATTGATTCTTTATTTCACAGTTTGAAATAATCTTTCCAATATCAGCAGATTTATAATAAATCTTGCTCCCTATTTGAGAATAAGCCAGCCGTCCGCTACTTCGGTAATATTGCAGCGTTCGTTTGCTAAAGCCTAACAACAAGCATACTTCCTGACTATCCAGCCAGTTTTCTACTTTTTGGGTATGAGTGCTGCATAAACTTTCTATCCGTTTGGCAAACTCTGTGAACCGCTCGCAGACATACGAGAATGTTCTTTTTTCGATGGTTACTACTTCCATACTTTTAATTTTAAATGGTTTATAAAACGTGTTGATTCTATTTCACCAGCAAATGAAAGAAGAATCAAGAGCCGTTTTCTAAACTGTCCAAGGATGGCATAGTAAGTTCAGCATTGGCTTGATAGCAAAAAACTTTCTACCACTGCAAATTTACCAAGCATATTATTTGCATGTTTCCGATAAGTAACATACATTTGTTCCCGAATAGTAACAATGCGTAAAATGAAAGGAAAAAGCATAACAGGAGAAAGAGATCGGGAAGCTACCGAAAAGCGGTTGCTAGATACTATCGGTAAAATGATTGCCGAAGATGGCTTCGAGAAAATCGGCATTAACGCTATAGCTACCCAATCAGGTGTTTCAAAGATATTGATATACCGTTATTTCGGTTCGGTAGAGGGACTTATGGCTGCTTACATACGGCAACATGATTTTTGGATCAATTTCCCTCTTGAATATCCCAGCCGTGAAAAACTACCTGCATTCGTGAAAAGTATGTTTCAAGGACAGATTGAGCAATTAAGGAATAATCCTACTTTGAAAAGGCTTTATCGCTGGGAATTATCTTGTAATAATGATATGATTGTAAAGCTAAGAGAGCAACGGGAAAAAGTAGGAATAGACCTTGTAAAGAAAGTAAGCGAACTAACAGGACATCCCCAAAAGGAAATTGCAGCAATAGCCTCTATGCTGACAGCATCAATTACTTATTTGGTAATGCTGGAAGATTTTTGTCCGGTTTACAATGGCATTCCTCTGAATGAGAATTCAGGATGGGAACAGATAAACGAAGGAATTGAAGTTTTAATAAATAAGGTATTTCAAGATGAAAACTGATTTCATACAAATAGCCAGTTATGCTTCCAAAGCTCCTTCGGGACATAACACACAGCCTTGGAAGTTTCATATTACGGACAGTACTATTACGGTTCTCCCCAACTTAGATGTAGCGTTACCTGTCGTTGATAGAAACAATCGTGAGTTATTTATTAGCTTAGGCTGTGCTGTTGAAAACTTATGCATCGCTGCCAGCTATTTTGGTTACACTACCCATATAATAGAATGCAGTATAGAAGCGATTATTCTTGAATTAACGAAAAATGATCTCACAATTGAAGATTCCCTATTCCATCAAATTGAGAAACGACAGACAAACCGCAATATCTATAATGGCAATAAAATATCAGATGGAATTCTGCAACAACTTCAATCCATTCCAAAAGAAAATGGTATTCAATTCTACTTTACTGAAATAAATACGCCATTTGCAAATACAATAACCCAATACATAATGAAAGGGAATGAAATTCAAATGGCTGATATTGCTTTCAAGAATGAATTGCTTTCGTGGATGAGGTTTAATAAAAAACAAGTTGAGGCTACACATAACGGGCTAAGTTATTTGGTTTTCGGAAATCCACCACTTCCTAGAATATTAGCACGTCCCATAGTTAGCTTATTCTTAAAACCTAATGCACAAAACAAATCGGATAGAAAGAAAATAGATTCTTCCTCGCATTTTGTTGTATGCACCACACAACGAGATACAATCGAAGAGTGGATTAACTTGGGGCGAACACTCCAACGCTTTCTGTTAAAAGTAACTGAGATCGGGATTGCTTATGCTTTTTTGAATCAGCCGTGCGAAGTTGCGGCATTAGCTTTTGACTTACGAGAGAAATTACCTGTCAATAAGGAACACCCAACATTAATAATGAGAATTGGTTATGCAAAGCAAATCCCTTATTCTCCCCGTAAAAAGATTGAAACATTACTAGTCTAATATTTTTTTGCTTGCCATGTTCCCGGTTAGTAACAATAATAAAATAACAATTTAATAAAACTAATATGAATAAAATGGGATTGACATTGATTTATTTATGGCTTGTCAGCCTTTGTTCCTGCCAACAGGAATTGATTGAGTATGAGAAAGGAGATGTAAAGGTATGTATCGAACAGGGTGAACAATGGCTGCATGACTTTCCTTTGTTCTTAGGTATCAACAAAAAGAACCCACCTCAAATTGCTGTCTGGTTGGAAGATACACAAGGAAATTATCTTTCAACGGTCTATGTAACTCATAAGATCGCCACTCAATCTTGGCAAGCATCGGGAGGAAACCGACGAAAAGAAGCACTACCTCATTGGTGTTATTCATGTGGAATAAAATACGATGATGGACTTTATTTGCCCACAAAGAAAGAACCATTAACAGATGGCATATCAGGAGCAACCCCACGTGAAAGTTTTGATATTAAATTAAGTCCGACAACAGTACTTAAGAAATTCGTGGTAAAAATAGAAATCAATCACTCTACCGATTTCAATGAAGCCTTTCCCAAATTAGCCAAAGAAGGAGAAACCAACTATTCTGGTGGTAAAGAAGGAAGTGGACAACCAGCGATTGTATATACTGCCAATGTCGATTTATTATCAGGAGAAAAATCATTTGAAGCAAATTTGACCGGGCATAGTAGTCCAGATGGAAGTTCGGGAGAAATTAATAAAGATACATCCGGGCTTACAACAGCTTTACACATTGTAAAACGCATAACTGTAACGATCCAATGAAAAAGATTATTCTACTAATTATAGCAAGCTGTACTATTGCAATGGCGACAGCACAAAATAAAGAACACTTCACTTTTGCAACAAGTGTAGGAACAGGGATTGACATGAGCGAGCCAGCAGCTACCCCTTTTTCATTACAGGTTCTGGGGTATTATGCCATCAACAAACGGTTCTCTGTCGGTGTCGGGACAGGATTATCCATTTATGAGAAAGTTTTGATCCCGTTATTTGCCGATGCAAAATTTTTAATCATAAAACCTAGAAAGTTCACTCCTTATATAGAATGTGGCGTTGGATATAGTTTTGTACCGAATAAAAATGCTAATGGAGGTTTTTATCTGAATCCGTCTGCAGGGGTAGAATATTCTATTTGTAAAAGTAAGAAGTTATTCTTGGCTTTAGGATATGAATCCCAGAAACTTGAACGACTGAAAACGCAAAAGCAATCATTGTTTACAGCCGAGTTTGCAGAGAAGCTAAGCCATAATGCTATTTCAATAAAGATTGGATTCATGTTTTAAAGATATACAGAAATCATTCAGCAACATGTAACAGACTTTAGTCTGATTATTAATACTCATTAATTATTAAACACTTCATGCTTATGAATGATTTATCAAAAACGAGGATTATCATCTTATTGACTGATTCCTCACAAAAAGTAACTGACACAGAAATGCAAGACGCTTATGACGAATTTATCAGGTGCATAGCAACAATTGGCAATTCAAAAGATAACTCCAACATCTTTCGGATGCTGAATCTCACTCGTATTGAGATAGCACCCTTAAAAGAGCTATATCAGTGCGAGCAGGGGGAAAAATGCGCTTAAAAATTCTTATCTGCATAAAGTGCTAGCTATTATCAATGTAGAATTAGAACTATTAAGTCTAAAAATTAAGCATCCTGAATCATTTGTTTCACCTATCTCACCAACATCCGAATCAGATCTATACGTAATCCCTAAGTCAAAGGACTTGGGGATTATTGGTATTGCTGAAATAGTAATAGGGTTATCTTTTTTAGGCGAAGTAGTCGGAAAAGACGGAAAGCCCGTCCCATTAGTTCGTTTAGCTCACGGTTTTGAAGTCCTTTTCAATTTAAAATTTGGAAGTATATACGATAAACTGGATGCTATTTTTATGCGTAAACCATTCAATCTGACCAAAACATTAGATGCTTTAAAGAATGCAATTAACAAAGAAGCCCGTAAACGAACTAATAAACATTAAGCAAAATGGTTTTATAATTTTCTCATTTACAACTATTTGAATTCTATTTTCAGGGGAGTAGGTAACTACTCCTCTTTTTCTGATTCCCCATTCTGCCGATTTTTGCATCATCAATCGATTGACATTCATAATGTATCACCAAAAAATGAAGCAAAATGTATATAGACAACGAAAACTTTGAGAAATGGATGGAGAAGCTATCCAAGAAACTCACTGAAATAGGGAAAGACTTAAAATCCCTAATCAATACCGATAAAGTATTAGATGATAATGAAAAGATACTCGATAATCAGGATTTAGCCTTTCTTCTGAAAGTATCTTTCCGAACTCTTCAACGTTATAGGGTAAGCGGGCTACTACCTTTCTTTACCATTGGAAAGAAAACTTATTATCGTGCTAGTGATATCCGGTCTTTCGTTCGTGAACGTGCCGATTCTCAAACCTACAAACAGTTTGAAAAAGCTAATCAATTAGAAAATCAGCCGTGAAAGCAAAAGGTAGCAAATTTAGGAATGAAGCATTACTACTCCTTCCTTGTACTATCACCCCAATTTAGCAGAAACAGCTACGCCTTTCGGCTTTGCTCGTTTCGCAAAATTGAGCAAGAGG
>OGZM01002054.1_pt1 | contig 12218 bp, 7 predicted proteins | sample 1576821 | NCBI WGS metagenome assembly OGZM01 (sample SAMEA3541491, study PRJEB24748) | human gut metagenome | biome: human gut; feature: human-associated habitat; material: faeces | place: China | collected 2012
CCTGTTTTTCAAAAAGAATCAGGAATATTAAGTTCTAAAGAAATTAAAAAAATATATAAAGAAATGAAAGATAATAAAACCCCCTTTGTATCAAGACCAGAAAATTATTTTTTAGAAAATAAATATTTTTATGATACAATAAGCCACTTAAATGAAAAAGGAGCTTTAGTAAGAACTCATCAACTAATTGTTGATTTAAAAAATATTGGAGAATATGATTAATGTCAAAATCAAAAATATGTAAATAATTTTCTTATGACTTCAGACTCATATGTTGGAGTCATTTTTTATACTTCAAACTAAAAATAGGATTCTATTCCTAAAAATATAAAAAATTGGCAGATTTTAGGAATGTATTCCTAAAAACAGCTGAAAAATAAAAAATGGACGGTTATAGGTTATAAAACCATAACAGTCCATTAACTTTATCTGCTCATAAAGAATCTAGTAATCTCTTCTTTGCTGATATTCATTTTTTTCTTAGTTAAAATATTCTGACTCAATGTTCTTTTGCTCTTCTTCAAGTGATACATATATTCTTCGATGCTGTCTTTAGCAATCAGATTATACACAAGTACATCTTTATCCTGTCCCAGTCTGTATGCTCTGTCAGTTGCCTGTGCCTCAACAGCAGGGTTCCACCATGGATCATAATGAATAACAGCAGTTGCCCCTGTAATGTTCAGACCAACTCCTCCTGCCTTTAAAGAAATCATAAATATTTCAGCATCTCCTGTGTTAAACTCTTCTACCATTTTTGTTCTGTCTTCAGCTCTGGTATACCCATCAAGATAAAGAATCTTATACCTCTTTTTCAAAACCTCCTTGACAGTTCTTAAACCTGACGTAAACTGAGAGAACAAAATAATTCTGTGCCTTTCTGCAACCAATCCCTCTATGAGCTCATACAGAACTTTTTCTTTTCCGCTTGTTGTTTCACCTATTACTCCATATTCCTCATTGTATAAAAAAGGATATGTACATATTTTTCTAAGTCTCATAATCAAAGTTAAAATATCCTGCGGCTCTATTTTCACATTTCTTAAAAATCTCTCTTTTCCCTCTTTAAACAGTTTTTCATACAGCTCTCTTTGTTTCGGCTCCATATCAATAAATATATTACGCTCATACTTCTCAGGAAGTTCCTTTTCAACATCTTTTTTCATTCTTCTAAGAACAAAAGGATTGATAAGAGCTTTCAGCATCTCATGCTTTTGACCGGAAACATATTTCTTTCTGAAATTTGAAGCTGTTCCAAAATATCCGGGAAGAACAACATCAAAAATATTCCACAGGTCCATAAGGCTGTTTTCTATCGGTGTTCCTGTTAAAGCAAAACAAACCTCTTTTTTTATTTTTTTTACACATTCAGAAGAAACAGAGGCAAAGTTTTTAACAGTCTGAGCTTCATCCAATATCAGTGTATCAAAGGAAATATTTTCATAAAGTTCTATATCCTTCTGAAGAAGAGAATAAGTAGTTAAAACCATATCTCCGGAATTAATATTATCAATCTTCTGCTTTCTCTCAAAAGCATTTCCTATAATCATTTTGTAATTTGTGTGTGTAGGAAGTTTGCTCATAATTTCATCTTCCCAGTTAAACAAAACAGATTTAGGCATTATTACAAGACTTGGAAGTTCAGGATTTATATATGCATTAATATGCAGATAAACAAGAGCCTGAATAGTTTTTCCAAGTCCCATGTCATCAGCCAGAACACCACCCATATTTTTACTTCTTAAATTCAGCATCCAGTTAACACCAAACTGCTGATATTTTTTCAAAGTTACATGAAGATTTTTATTAAACCTGCTGTAATCCTCACAATTTTCCTCTGTGATATTATAGTTATTAATAAAAAATTCAAAATAATTTTTTCTTACAATTACTCCTGATAAAATTTCTTTGTTGCTGACAGAAAGTGCAGAAAGCATTTTGTGCATCTGCTCCAGTGCTGTTCTTTCAAGTTTTACTATATCTCCTGTTTTCAATCTGAAATATTTTTTTTTGAATTTTCTGCTCATTAAAATTTCTGCCACTTCATCATTATTAAGGGATGGAGCATCAAAAGAAAAAGCATATTCTTTTTCTTTGTTTGCCATAATTCTAATGCTTGAAGTGAAAAAATTTCTCTTTTTAAATTCATCAGTAGTAGAAATACGGAATTTGGAAAACTCTTTTGACAAAGGCTGAAGATGATTTTTAACAAAATTATATATATGCTCTTCTGTAAAAATAGAATATCTTTTTAAACTAGAGTCATAAGAAAAATTATTTTTTAAAAGAGCATTTTCAGCGTTATCCAGAATTTTTCTTATCTCTTCCGTATTTTTTAAAATATCTGTCTGTATGTCTTTTTCTTTTTTCCCGTCAAAAATAGGTTCAACTACAGCATAAAGAACTCCGTCTGTTTCCATATTAAATTCTATTCCGGCCTCTATTGACTTAGGTTCATAAAAAGTTTCTTTAAATTCCTTAACTCCTTTCATAACTGTAATATTTTTAAATTTTTCAATAAACTGGTTAATATCCAGATTGTTTACAGGTACTTTCACTTTTCCGTTTCTGCTTAAACTTTTCAAAGTAAATATTCCTGACGGATCATAATCTGATTTTAAAATTTTAATATAATTATCTTCGTTTTCATAAACAAGATAGTGTTTTCCCAGCTGATGCCAGTTTTTCAAATCAGAAGTATTAATAACTAGGTATTTGTCTTCTCTTTTTATTGATATTTTAGGTTTTATTTCATCTCTCAGATAATTTAAACACAGGTGAGGGAAAAATTCCAAAAAGTTCTCTATAAGATAATATGGAATTTTTATCTCTTTATCACTCATGAAAGAATCCATTTTATTTGACATCATTCCTCTTAAAATATCCCAGAATCTTGATGAATATTTTTCGAAAGTGTCCTGTGGTCTGAAAGTAAAGGCAGTTTGAAATACTACAGGGCGAGAGCCTGCTTTTTTAAAAAATTCCATTCTTTTTGGAAGAAACAAAACAGCTTCCTGATTAAATATTTCAGTCATTTTAACACCTTTCAGCAGGATATAGTTTTCTTCTTTTTCCAAAAAAGAAGCTTTGAAACTCAATGAAAATCTTTCATGTTTCTTTTTCTCCTCTTCAAAATATGAAGCCAGATTATTAATTTCTACAGGTTCATCAAAAAGAGGGATATCCATTTTCATATAATCCTGAAAACCTTTTTCTTCTTGAGGAGTATTGCGTTTTATTTCTGCTCTATATTGTCTTATAATTTTTTTTAATTCAGCCATTGTTTTGTCGTCCATTTTACTCTCCGGAAAATAGTTTATTTTTAATTATATAATATCATATAAAATCGAAAATACAGAAACTTATTTAAAAAAATATAAAATAAAAAAATTTTTTCGAATATGCATTAATTAAAAATTCATTTTAGTTAGCAATAAATTAAAGCTTTACAAAAAATAGTAAAAATATAGTCTGTATCTGCATTAAAAAGTCAGAAAAAATCATTGAATATTTTTTAAATTTATGGTATTCTTCATTGTCAGAAACTATGAGTTTTAGAAATATACAAAGCGCCAGAGCTTATTTTTAAGCTGACGAGGACTGGAGACATTCGAAATATTCGGCGGGTACTTCAGAGGGAGTTACACCCTGAGAAACTTTACAAAACCATTAAGTGATTAACGGGACAAAAGAGTTTAAGTAGCAATTCTCATAGTAAACGAACATTTAAAAGTAAATACAGGAGGTTTATTATGTGCGGAATTGTTGGCTATATTGGTCACGGTGATACTAAAGAAATTATTTTACAGGGGCTTAGAACTCTTGAATACAGAGGATACGATTCTTCAGGAATGGCTCTTATCTCTGACGGAGAAATTATTGTGGAGAAAAAAGCCGGAAAGATTCAAAACCTTGCAGACAGTTTAGAAGGAAAAGTTTTTTCTTCTGAAATAGGAATAGGGCATACAAGATGGGCTACACACGGAGTTCCTTCAGATTTTAATTCTCATCCTCATTACAGTATGGATAAATCTGCAGCTGTTGTCCATAATGGTATTATTGAAAATTATCAGGAGCTTAGAAAAGAGCTTGAGGAAAAAGGATATGTTTTTTCTTCTGATACAGATACAGAGGTAATTTCACAGCTGATACAAGATTATTACAACGGAGATTTTCTTGATACAGTTGTAAGAGTATTGAAAAAACTTGAAGGAAGTTATGCTTTGGGAGTTCTTCATAAAAATCATCCTGATGAACTTATTTGTGCAAGACAGCACAGTCCGCTGGTTGTAGGAATTGGAGAAAAAGAAAACTTTATTGCATCTGATGTTTCTGCTCTTCTAAAATATACAAAGAATGTTTATTATCTTGAAGACGGAGATATTGGAGTATTAAAAAACAACTCTATTGAAATTTATGATGAAAACAAAAACTCTGTAACAAGAGAGAAAAAATATATTGAATGGAATCTGGAGCAGGCTGAAAAATGTGGATATCCTCATTTTATGCTTAAAGAGATTTATGAACAGCCAGATGCTGTGAGAGATACATTTAACAAAAGAGTACACAATGAAAAAGCAGATTTTTCTGATATCCTTACTTATGATGAGATAAAAAATATTAATAAAATATATATTGTTGCATGCGGGACAGCTTATCATGCAGGACTTCAGGGACAGTTTGCTCTTCAGAAAATAGCTAAGCTTGATTCAGCAACAGATATTGCATCTGAATTTCGTTATAACGATCCGTTTATAGATGAAAAAACAATGGTGATATTTGTAAGCCAGTCTGGAGAAACATCTGATACTCTTGCTGCAATGAAAGAGGCAAAGAAAAAAGGAGCTCTTACAATAGCTGTAACAAATGTTGTAGGTTCTACAATTTCAAGAGAGGCAGACAAAGTTATATATACAATGGCAGGTCCTGAAATTGCTGTTGCTTCAACAAAAGCATACACAACACAGGTTACAATATTTTATCTTCTTGCTCTTTATATTGCAGAGTTAAGAAATTCTATTTCAAGTGAATTATATTCAGAATATCTTGAAGAGATTAAAAATATTCCTGAAAAGATAAAAAGAATACTTGATAATCATGAAATAATAAAAGAAACAGCTGAATTTTTTAAAGATAAAGGAAATGGATTTTATCTTGGAAGAGGGCTTGATTACAAAGTTGCTCTTGAAGGTTCTTTAAAAATAAAAGAGGTTTCATATATTCATACAGAAGCATTTCCTTCAGGGGAATTAAAACATGGAACAATAGCACTTATAGAAGAGGGAACACCTGTAATTGTTATTGCTGCACAGAAAAATATGGTTGATAAATCAGTATCAAGCATAAAAGAGGTAAAAGCAAGAGGAGCACATATAATTTCTATCGGATATGAAGATTGTGAAAATCTTAAAAAAGTTTCTGATGAATTTATAGGGATTCCAGACTGCAATGATATGTTTTCAGGATTTTTATCAGTAATTCCTTTACAGCTTTTAGCATACTATACATCTGCTGCAAAAGGAATCGATGTGGATAAACCAAGAAATCTTGCAAAATCAGTAACAGTAGAGTAGTAAAATAAAAAAGAATAAAATTTTCTATATAGAAATTTTATTCTTTTTTTATTTTAGGTGTGCAGCTTTTATTTCTTTGCTGACATCTCCTGCAGCAGATTGCTTTCAAGTTTTTTTCTAAGTGCAAGATAAGAAAATCCTATTATCCAATATCCTAAAGTTACAGCATAAACAGCCTCTTTCCCATACATATCATACATCATTTTGCTGACAACTCCTCCGGAGAAGAAAGAAACCAAACTCACTGTATAATAGAAAATTTTCCATGTATCAACTTTTTTTCCTCTTAAAAGATATCCTATATATACTCCCAAATCACTTACTGTTCCTGTTAAATGGGAAGTTCTTACCAGAATTCCTTTATATGTTATGAACAGACCATTCTGCATTCCAATAGCAATAGATAAAAGATAAGCAAAAGATTTATCTTCATCTGCCATATGGAACAGAATTGCTATAAGAGCTCCCAGTGTTATAAATATCATTCCATATCTCTTTCTGAAACTGAAATTTCTCTCACCAATAAAAAGCCCTGCTAAAATATTTCCAAGTATAAAAAAGAATAGTGCTGCAGCAAGCTGGAACACCTCTTTGTCAAAAGAAATATACGGTCCCTCCATTGCCAGTTTTGCCACACTTCCTGTAAAGTGTGTCAAAGGAAACGCTACGGTCATAAGACCATACACATCAACATACCCTCCAATAAATGAAAGCATACAAATCCATATAAGCATAATTCTGCTTCCCATAATTTAACCCTCACCCCTAAAGTTTTTTATATCTCTCTTACAATTGTACCTGCCTCTCCTACTTTTGCAGGTGTAACTATAAGTTTTCTTGCCACTCTGTTTTTTATCTCTTCAACATGGGTAATAATTCCCACTGTCATTCCCTCTGCTTTTAAATTTTCCAGCACACTGAACACAATTTCCAATAGTTCAGAATCAAGAGTTCCAAACCCTTCATCTAAAAAGAAAAATTCAAGCCTTGATTTACCTCTAAGCTGAATCTGATCTGCAAGAGCCAGAGCCAGACATAAAGAAACCATGAAAGTTTCCCCGCCTGATAAAGACTGCGGTTTTCTCACAGAACTGTTAAAATTGTCTATAATAGAAAAATCTGATTTTTCATCAACATTTATTCTGTAACGGCCGTTTGTAATTTTTTGAAGCGTATCAGATGCTTTTCTTGTGATACTCTGCAGTTTTCCTGCTGAAAGAAAATCCAAAAATTTACGTCCCTCTAAAAGTTTAGCAAGTTCTTTGGCAGGATTAAGCTCATCTTCCAGTTTTTCTTTTTTCTTTAAAATATTTTCAGCTTTAGATTTATTCTGATTAAAAATCTCTATGCTTTTTCTAATCTCTCCAATTATCTGATTGATTTTATCCAAATCCATCCTTACTATTTTACCACGTTCTGCTGATTTTTCATACTCTGATTTTGAAAAACTTCTGTTTTTTAACTCTCTTTCCAGATTTACAATCATGTTTAAAACTAAAATACTGTTATTTTTGTAAGTTTCAATTTCTGATTTCATCTCATCTATTTTATCAATAAGATTTTCAATCTCACTCAGCTGTTTAAGTTCAGATATTTTATTTTCCAGAAGCACCTTATCTATCTCATTAGAAAGATTTTTATGCTCATATTTTAAATTTCTGTAATTTTCCTCTTTCTGAATTAATGCTTTTTCAAACTCTCTTACTTTCTCACTCCAAACAACAATTTTGTTTTCATAAATATCTTTTTTCTCTTTTCTTATCTGTGATAACTCTGTTTCCCGTTTTGTATATAAAGCATTTTTTGTTTTCATGAGATTAAGGGTTTTTGTTAACTCTTCAATAGAAAAAGAGATTTCAGGAAGAAGAGATATTTCTGTGATAATCTCTTCCAGATGATTGTTTTTTAAAGAGATTTGATTTTCATATTTTCCAAAAGACAGCTGAAGAGAATTTATCTTGGAAACACTGTTTTTAAGCTCATTTTCCAATTTTTTCTTTTTCTCTTCTGTTTCATCAAATCTGTTTTTCAAAATATCTTTTTCTGCTTTCAGATTTTTAATCTCATCTCTAATCAATGATATATTTTTAGTTTCTTCTTTAAGAACTGATATTTTTTCTTCTGTTTCTTTTAATCTTTCTTTAGCGGTTAAAATATTGCTGTTCTTAAAATATATATCTCTTTCTATTCTTTCAAAAACCTCTCCGCTGAATCCAACTTCCTCATTTTCAATATCTTTTTCATCATGTTTAAAAACTTCATTACATACAGGGCATTTCTCTCCAGAGTGAAGTTTTTTTCTAAGTTCATAAATAAAAAACTTTTCTCTCTGCTCCAGAAATTCTTTTTCTATCTCCTGCAGTTCGATAAGTTCTTCACTTTTAACTTCAATTTCATCTATAATATATTCTTTTCTTTCTTCCTGTTTTAAGATTTCTTTCTCTTTATCTGTAAGAGATTTTAAAACATTTGATTTTTCTAAAATCTCTTTCTCTAAAGCAAAAATATCATTTTGTGAAATATTTTCTGTCTGAGAAAGTTCTTTTTCCAAAGATGTTTTTTCCTCTTCAGCTCTTTTTAAATCAGCAGATATTTTTTCTGTTTCAATTTTTAATACATCCAATTCTTTTTCCAAAAGAGATTTCTTATTTAAAAGTTCCTCTTTTTTTACTGCATTTCTATAATCATCAGAGATTTTTGAAAACTCTTCCTGAGAAATATAATTTTTTTCTTTTTCCTGTTCTTTTTCACTTTCTGCTCTTTCTAATTCACCATACTTATTCTTTACTCTTTCAAGTTTTCCTTTTCCCTCTTCAAAAAGATTTTTATCTTTTGAAATTTCATCATCTAAATTCTGCAGTTTTTCTTCATAATCATTTTTTCTGTGTATTTTTTCTATAACAGGAATAAATTTTTCTGACACAGCAGTTTTTTCTTCTAAATATTTTATATAATCTTTTTTATTATCCAGCTCATTTTTTTGATTATTAAAATCAGCAAGTTTTATTTCAAGTTTTTCTATCTCTTCCATCTCTGCAAGCTGTATTTTTATCTCTTTTTCCTGCTCTTGTAAAAGTGCAAGTTCTTTTTCAGCTTTTTCAAGTTCATCTTTTTTTGTACTAAGCTCTTCTTCATTAAAACCAATGGAAGAAAGTTCTATATCAAGTTCTTTTATCTGACTTTCAAGAGCATATTTGCAGCTGTTTGCCTTTTTAGAAAGAATTTCTCCGTATTTTTCAAGATTAAAAATTCTTTCCAGCATATCACGTTTTTCTTTTCCGTCAAGTTTCAGAAACTGACTGAAATTTCCCTGTGGAAGAACAACAGACCTTGTAAAATCTTCAAGAGTAAGCCCTAAAATATTTTCTTTTACTTCCTGATAAATCTCTTTATAGTTTTCTGCAATTTTTATCTCTTCACCGTTTTCTATTTTAAAAAGCACAGCAGACTTTGAAACTTTTCCGCTTTTCTTGCCTATCTTATATGTTCTTTCTGCTCTGTAAACATTTTCACCTACTTTAAATTTAAAATTAACACAGGCTGAACTGCTGTTTTTGTTAATAGCCTCTGCATCAAAAAAATCTTTTGTTCCTGTGTCTTTATTATTTTTAAATCTTATGATACTTCCATAAAGAGCCAGTGTCATTCCATCAATTATTGTAGATTTTCCGCTCCCTGTAGGACCAAATATTCCAAAAAGCCCGTCTCTTCCTATTTTTTCAAAATCTATTGTCTGCTTTTCCTGAAAGCTCTGTAATCCTTCTATACTTAAAAATAAAGGTTTCATTATATCTCCTCTTCCTCTTTTTCCTGATTGTCAAAAATAAGTCTGTCAAAAAGATTTAATATTTTTTCTGACGGCTCTATATCAGCACTGTTGTTGGAAAATTTGTAATATTTTATAAAAGCATCTTTAATATTTTTTTCCATAGAATCATCTAAAATCTCTGATGTTTCATAAGAATTTCCTGTAAGTTTCAAATAAATATCCACAACATTTTTATTCTCTTTTATTTTTTTTACTTCTCCTGCAACAAGAGTTCTGTCAGATTGTATTTCAAGATATATCCATTCATTTTCCTCAATCCTGTTTTCCGAAAGTTCCACAGCCTCTTCAATGCTGCTGCATGAATATCTGTTGATAGGCTTATAATTTGTAATATCAATTTCATCAACATTCAATTTATCTCTCTGAACATCAGCAATAAATATTTTTTTATTGTATCTGTTTTCTGAAACACGATACTCTATTGGGGAACCGCTGTAAAAGGCTTTGTATTTCATAAATTTCATTGGCTTATGAATATGCCCTAAAGCTGTATAATCTGCATCAGGCAGGTCAGAAAGTTTTACAGTGTATGCTCCTCCAAATTCCAAACCGCTTTCACTTTCCTCAATCTCATTGTTTGATACAAACATATGCCCGATTGCTATATATGGAATAGTTTTGTCCCAGTATTTTTCTTTTGCTCTATAAATATATCCTATTTTTTCTCCGTAACTCATTTCTGAAATATTAACTTCATCACTTTTTTCATTTTCACTTAAAATATTTTTAACTATAGTTTCAGCCTCAATATCACTGACATAAGGCAGAACAGAGATAAAAGCTTTTTTATTGTTTACCTCTATTTCAAAACAGCCCTCATTAGATGAAGAAACCACAGCAGTGCCATAAATTCCCTCTTCTATTTTTTCCATTGGAGATTCAACAACTATAATCCCATAATCTTTTTCTATATTTCTTGTAACAGCAAGCCTTTTTCCGCTGTCATGGTTTCCTGCTGTTATTATCACAGCACATTTTTTAAGTTCATCTATTTTTTTAACAAAATCATAATATATTTTTTCTGCCTCTATTGGAGGATTGGGGCTGTCGTAAATATCCCCGGCTATAATCAATATATCAACCTCGTTGTTTTTTATTATATTTAACAAATCTGAGAGAAATTTTTTCTGCTCCTCTATTCTTTCATAACCGTCTAATTTTTTTCCAAGATGCCAGTCTGATGTGTGAAGTATTTTCATTATATACACTCCTAAATTTATTGATAAATTATTATACCATGTTTTTTATAATTTGGTTGCTTATAATCTTGATTTGTGTTATAGTTATTTTATGAATAATATTGTGGCTGCTAGGGGTGCTTTTTGCTGAGATTTTACCCTTAGAACCTGCTTCTGGATAATTCCAGCGAAGGGAAGTGGCAAAAAGTTAAATTTTATTTTTGTCATTTTCTGTAAAAAGAAAATGACTTTTTTTATTTAAGGAGGGTTTATGTTATTTACAGAAGAACTTTACGAAAATGTAAAGGAGTTATGGACAAGTTTTTATGATCATCCGTTTGTAGACGGAATCGGGAGCGGAAAACTTGACATAGAAAAATTTAAATTTTATATGATTCAGGATTATCTGTATCTTCTTGATTATGCAAAAGTTTATTCTCTTGGAGCAATAAAAGCAACAGATGAAGAAACTATGGGAAAATTCTCAAGCCTTGCTGACGGAATTTTAAATACAGAGATGTCTATACACAGAAACTATATGCAGAAATTAGGAATCACAAGCGAAGAGTTAAAAAATACAAAGATGTCACTTAGCAATATTTCGTATACTCACTATATGCTTGCTGTTTCTTATGCAGGTGGTGTGGCAGAGGTTGCTGTTTCTCTTTTATCATGCCTTTGGAGTTATGAATTTATTGGAAAACATCTTTACAATAAATACGGAATACAGGATAACTTCTATGCTGATTGGATTAAGGGATATATCTCTGATGACTACCACAAATTAAATGAATGGCTTCTTGCACTTGTAAACAAACATGCAGAAGGAATATCAGCAGCACAAAAAGAAAAGCTTATAGATATTTTTGTAAACACAAGCAGGTATGAAGGGCTTTTCTGGGACATGGCATATAAAGGAGAGATGTAATGAAAGTTTTGGAACTGGAAAATATATCTTTTTCATATGAAGGAGAATCAACTTTAATAAAAGATATATCTTTTTCTTTGGAAAAAAATGAGTTTCTTTCAATAGTCGGGAGCAGCGGCTGTGGAAAGTCTACAATTATAAAACTTATCGCAGGAATAGAAAAGGCAGACAGCGGCAAAATAAAAGGGCTTTCAACAGGATACATGCCTCAAAAAGACCTGCTTCTTCCATGGAGAACAGTTCTGGAAAATATTGTGCTTCCTGTTGAGTTAAATAAAAAATCTTTGGAAGAGGGAAAACAGAAAGCAGAAGAATATTTAAAAAAATTAAATCTTGCAGAATATAAAAATAAACTTCCACATGAGCTTTCAGGAGGAATGAGACAGAGAGTTGTCATTGCCATTGCTTTATCTTGTGATCCATATGTATTGATTTGTGATGAACCAACGACTGCTTTGGATGTAACAATTACAAAAGAGTATCTTCAAAAATGGCTTTTAGACACTTTAAAAGAGTTTAACAAAAGCATTATATTTATAACACACGATATAAATGAGGCTCTTTTCCTTTCTGACAGAATTTTAGTCTGCAGAAACAAGCCTCTTGATTCTTTTGCAGAATTTATAGTTCCAAAGGATAAAGAGGAGCATGTGGAAAAAATCATCGAAATGAAAAAAGATATTCTGCACATAATAAGAGGTGAGAACTAA
>OGZM01002055.1_pt1 | contig 12210 bp, 7 predicted proteins | sample 1576821 | NCBI WGS metagenome assembly OGZM01 (sample SAMEA3541491, study PRJEB24748) | human gut metagenome | biome: human gut; feature: human-associated habitat; material: faeces | place: China | collected 2012
CCCGCCATCCGCGCCAGCCGCTCTCCCGCGACAAGCTGATGGAAATGGCCCGCGGCCGCGAATACGAGGCCTTCGACCGCTCGCTCGACGTGCAGGTTTCCCGCCTTCGCAAGCTGATCGAACCCGATCCCTCCAAGCCGCGCTACCTGCAGACGGTCTGGGGCCTCGGCTACGTCTTCATCCCCGACGGCCACAGCTGATCGCCGGGACCGCATCAGGCCAGTTCTGAGAAATTCTGAAAGCTCCCGTCCGCCACAAGCGGCGGGAGCTTTTTCCGCAGTACAGAACCGCTACACTTTCACCAAACGGTTTCAACCCACACCTGCCGGACACACTCATGCTTTCCCTACGCAGCAACCATCGCCCGAGCCTCTTCTGGCGCACCTTCATTCTGCTGTGCGGCCTCATCTTCTTCAGCGTCGTCGGCTGGCTGCAGAGCTTCCGCGTGCTCTCCGAACTTCCCTACTCGCAGGGCGTCGCGCAGCACATCGTCTCGACCGCAAACCTGACGAAGTACGCGCTCGTGACGGCCGACCCGCTCTTTCGCGTCGACCTGCTGAAGCTTCTTGCCGCCCGCGAAGGCCTTCTTCTCTCGCCGCGCGATGCGACCGACAAGGTCGTCGTCCTCTCGGGCGACGGCTTCAACGGCCTCATCGAGCAGCTCGTCAAGCACCAGCTCGGCCAGGACACGATCCTCGCCTCGAGCGTCAACGGCGTCTCGGGCCTCTGGGTCTCGGTCGACATCGACGGCGACGCCTACTGGATGCAGACCGACAGCGGCATCCTCAATCCGCCGCTCGGCACCGCCTGGCTCTGGTGGGCGCTCGCTGCCTGTCTTGCCAGCCTCTTCGGCGCCACGCTCCTCACCCGGCACGTGATCGATCCGCTTGCCAAGCTCTCGCAGGTGGCCGCGCAGCTCGGTCAGGGCAAGGTCCCCGATCCTCTTCCTGAGGATGCGGGCACGGCCGAGATCCAGGCCGTAAACATGAGCTTCAACCGCATGGTGCAGGACCTGCGCCGCATGGAGGCCGACCGCGAGCTGCTTCTCGCGGGCGTGAGCCACGACCTTCGCACGCCGATCACGCGCCTGCGCCTCGAGGTCGAGCTCGCCGACCTGCCCGAGGACTCCCGCACCGCCATGGTGAGCGACCTTGAGCAGATGGAGAACATCGTCAACCAGTTCCTCTCCTACGCGCGTCACAGCCATGAGGAGCAGGAGCTCGTCAACCTGGGCGAGGCCGTTCAGAACGCCATGTCCAACGCCAGGCTTGCGAGCGACTCGACCGTCAAGATCACGAGCCACATCGCGCCCAACGTCTTCATCGTTGCTCACCCGCTCGAGCTCTCCCGCGCCGTGCAGAACCTCTTCACGAACGCGATGCGCTACGGCCGCAGCGAGGACGGCATCCTCAGGCTCCACATTACGACGGGCCTGACCGACAACGGCAAGAACGCCATGCTCACAGTCGGCGACGAGGGCGCGGGCCTTCCTGAAGACCAGCGCGAGCGCGTCATGCGACCCTTCGAGCGCGGCGAAAGCGCGCGAAGCGGCGTGACGGGCACGGGCCTCGGCCTCGCCATCGTCGACCGCATCGTCCGCCGCTCGAGCGGCAGCGTGCAGCTCGACAGCATGGATCCGCACGGCCTTCTGGTGCGCGTGTGCTTCCCCGCCGCCGATCCCGCCGCCGTCAAGGCCAAGGAAGAGAAGCGGGCCCGGGAACAGGAGAAGCTTGAGAAGAAGATGCTCAAGGAAATCCAGAAGAAACAGCCCGCAGCTCCCGCCGATCCCGTCGACGAAGACCCGAAGGCGTGATGCAGGAACAAGCTGAAAGCACCTGAAACACGAAGGGGTCGCTCTCACGAGCGGCCCCTTTCCCTGTTGGGACGGGCTTCAGATTCGCCTCAAGCCATCCTGCTCATCAGCACGACGGCCTGAGCCATCATGCCCTCCATGCGTCCGACGGCGTCCATCCTCTCATTGGTCTTCGCCTTGACGTTGACCACCTCTTCGGAGACGCCAAGCGTCTCGGCGAGCGAGGCCCTGATGGCGGGCATGTGGGGGCCGATCTTCGGGCGTTCGGCCACGATCGTCGCGTCGCAGTTGACGACGGTCCAGCCCTTCTGTCTTGCGAGCGCCACGACGGCCCTGAGGAGCACGCGGCTGTCCGCGCCCTTCCACTTCGGATCCGAGGGCGGGAAGTGCTGTCCGATGTCGCCGAGGGAGGCAGCGCCGAGCACGGCGTCGGTCACGGCGTGCAGGAGCACGTCGGCGTCCGAGTGGCCGTCAAGGCCGAGTTCAAACGGAATCTGCACGCCGCCCAGAATGAGCGGACGGCCTTCGACCAATCGATGGGAGTCGTATCCCTGACCTACTCGGAAGGGCACCACGGCACCGTCTCCTAAGATGAGGCTCGCGAGCACGCCGTCGGCGGGTTCGGTCACCTTGATGTTGGTAGTGCGTCCCGGCACGATCCTGACGGGACGGCCGAGCCTCTCCATGGCGCTCGCCTCATCGGTGATCCCCGCGAGGTCGCCCGAAAGCGCCTCGACGAGGTCGTGCACGCGGAACATCTGCGGGGTGGCCGCGCGCCACAGATCCGAGCGCGGCACCGTCTCGAGGATCATGCGGCTCTTGTCCGCACGCTTGATCGTGTCGGCGACGGGTACGGCGAGGATGCCGCCCGAGACACCGCCGTCGGCGAGCACCTCGTCGATGAGGCGGGCGGCCTCGCTCGGCTTCAGGCAGGGTCTCGCCGCATCATGCACGAGCACCCACGCGTCCCTGTCGAACCCTGCGTTGAGAAGGCCGTTGACGACCGACTCCGCACGCTCCCTGCCGCCGCAGCGCAGCACCCTGACGTTTTCAGGAAAGTGACGCGCCACGTCGTCGATGTAGGGATCCGTCGGGCTCACGACCACGACGATCTCGCCCATGCACTCGACGGCTCGAAGGGCGCGCACCGTGTGCACGAGCATCGCCTCCGAGCCGAACTTCATGTACTGCTTGGGAGATCCGAGCCCCATGCGGCTGCCGACGCCGGCCGCGCACACGAGCCCGACCACCTTCGTGGCTTCACTCATCCGTTTCTCCTTCTTGTCCCGTGGCCTCCGCAGGCGCGGCAGGCCCTGATGGGCACATTGTACCGAGGCTTAGCTACAAAGCGTTTTCCCGCAGGAAGAGCACTTTGAACGGACCTTCCGCTAATATCGAAAGACATCCGCCTATTTTCAACACATTTTTCCACGGAGGCAGGCTTTTATGCAGTCGCTCATCCACATGGCCGGAGGCATCGCCCTCCTGCTCTGGGGAGCCTACATGGTCAAGACCGGGATGCTCCGCACCTTCGGTGTGGCCCTCAAGGACTTCCTCTCCGTCCGGCTCAAGAACCGGGCCATCGCCATGGCGTCGGGCACCACGCTCGCATCTCTTCTCCAGAGCTCCACCGCCGCCACGCTCATCGTGGCGAGCATTCAGGCCGAAGGCTTTCTCACCACCAACATGGCCTTCGCGACGATTCTCGGCGCCGACTTCGGTTCGGCCCTGATGACCCGCGTGCTCACCTTCGACCTTTCGTTCCTGTCGCCGCTCTTGATTTTCATCGGCACCTGCCTCTTCTTCATGCGCAAGGCGGACACGCGTCAGGGCCAGTTCGGCCGCATCCTGATCGGCCTGGGCATCATCATGCTTGCGCTCAGCCTCATCGTGGCCGCCACGATGCCGCTGCGCACGAGCACGGAGCTCGCGCCTCTCTTCCTCGAGATCTCTCATTCGCCGATCCTCGCCGTACTGCTCGGCCTGTGCCTCGGCTTCGGCTGCTTCTCGAGCCTTGCCGCCGTGATCATCACCTCAGGCCTCGTCACTGCAGGCGTCATCCCCGTCTCCACGGGCCTCTGGGTGGCGCTCGGCGCCGACATCGAAAGCACGATCCTCGCGCTCATGACCACGATGACCGCCTCGCGCATCGGCCGCCGCGGTCCCGTCGCCAACACGATGTGGCGCGCCGTGACGCTTTCGTTCACGGCCCTACTGCTCGCAACGTGCCCCTTCATCGCCGAGGGCTTCGGCGCGATCCCCGACAGCATCATCTACTTCCACGTCACGCTCAACCTGATCATCTCAGGCACGGGCCTCTTCATCATCAAGCCCTTCGCAAGGATTGCCGACCGCATCATCCCGGAAAAGAAGGCTGATGCCAAGACGGGCGGCGAGGCCGCAGACCTCTTCGCGAAGGAAAACCTGATCTCGAGCGGCATGTCCCTCAACGTTGCGCGCACGGAGCTGCAGCGCATCACGGGCGACGTGCGCAGCTTCTGGCACGACATCGAGATCATGCTCCGCATCAATCCCGCCGACGGCGAGATCCTCATCCTGCATGACCGAGGCAACTACATCAACCAGCGCACGAGCACGATGACACGCTACCTCGGGCTCGTCATGCGCGGCCAGCTCACCACGGCCGAGGCGATCGAGTGGCAGTACCTCAAGAACGCCAACGGCAGCATCAAGGTCGCCCTCAACACGATCGACCGCATCATCACGGTCATCATGAACGAGAAGTGCCGCAAGAACCGCTCGTTCACGCCCGACGGCCTCAAGGAGCTTCAGGCCCTGCATCACCGCGTCGGCGTCTGCCTCGAACAGCTTGCCGTGATTCTCGCCGAGAAGGACCTCGAGAAGCGCCGCGCCCTCTGCAACACGCTCAACAACGAGCGCGAGGCGATCCTGCGCGACAGCTACGAGCTGACGTTGCGCCACATGGAGCGCGTCTCCCGCGGCCTGTCGGGCGCCATCGACACCTCCGCCCTGCACCTCGAGCTGCAGTCGCTCTTCAACCGCATCGTCGGCATCATCGGTTCGGCCGCCTCCATGGACTACGGCACCCCCAACGATCCCGAACCTCAGGGCTGACACCCGCTCGAATCCTCGGCCAATGGCCCGGTCTTCATTGAAGCCGGGCCATTTTTGCATCCATTTTCCGAGGATCTTCGGGCTCGTTTCGGGCCCATTTCGGACCATTTTCAAAGTATTTCGGATTACCATGCCACCCCTTCGGGGAAGGCTCATCGAGACGCTTTCCCCTTCCATTCAATTGGAACACAGGGATTTACACGATTTCATTCACTTCAGCGAACATCATCCGCGCGGATTAAGCCGTCCATCACTTGGGGTTAACCCTTTGAAAGATGATTCGTTTTCGGTCCTTTGATTCTTCAAAATTCCCTCAATTCATTTTTTCGACGGCGCCCGTCGCGGGACGCCTCGCTCAGACTTTCAATTGACAGGAGTTTTCCGTTGAAGAACCCGACTTTCAAGATTGACGCCGCTGCGATGATGGTTGCCGGCGCCTTTGCCACCCAGACCTACGCCGCTGGCTTCCAGCTCTCCGAGCAGTCCGCCATCCAGATGGGCCGTGCCATGGCCGGCGCCGGCGTCGTGGGTGACGACCTTTCCGCCGTTCACTACAATCCCGCCGGCATGACGCTTCTCTCCGGCACGCGCATACAGGCGACGGGCACCTGGGTTGCGGTCAATCTTGACTACGAAGGCGACTCCGGCCAGAGCGAAAACGGCCGTCTCAAGGGCCAGATCATTCCCGCCGGCTTCATCACGCACCAGATCAACGACAGCCTCTGGGCCGGCCTTGGCCTCACCGTCCCCTACGGCATGGGCACGGAATTCGGCGAGGGCTGGGAAGGCAGGGAGCGCGGCACCGAGTCCATGATCCTCACCTTCGACATCAACCCGAACCTGGCCTGGAAGGTCAATGAAAAACTCAGCGTCGGCGGCGGCGTCTCGCTCCAGTACGCCAAGGCCGAGCTTGGCTCCGGCAGGATCGTTAGCGAAAACGGCCATACAATCAACTCCAACGTCAAGGGCGACAGCTGGGCCTGGGGTTGGAACGTGGGCGTGATGTTCCAACCTGTCGAGACCGTCCGCCTCGGTCTCGCCTACCGCTCGCACATCGCTCACAACGCCGACGGCCATACGACCCTCAGCAATGTTCCCAATGCTCTCCTTAATCCCTATGCCCCCGGCGTGAGCAATCTGCGAAGCGACATGGAAGTCCGCATCAAGACGCCCGACACGGTCACGCTCTCCGCCACGTGGGAGGCCACTGACGCCCTGCGCCTCTCCGGTACGGCCCGCTGGTCCAAGTGGTCCAACTTCCGCTCTCTCAACGTCCAGAACCTTGACCTTGCCGGCACCAAGCTCGGCACCACCGTCGTCGAAAACAACTGGGACGACACGTGGTTCTTCTCCGTCGGTGCCGACTACAAGCTCAACGGCCAGTGGACTGTCCGCGGCGGCGTGGCCTACGACCAGGGGCCTGTTGAAAACCAGTACCGCATGGCCGTCATTCCCGACACCGACCGCGTCTGGTTCTCGGGCGGCGCCTCCTACAAGTACACGGACAACCTGACGTTCGACTTCGGCGCCACCTACATCAAGGGCGTCGGCGACACCGACCTCTACGACAAGGTCGGCGGCAAGAAGATCGGCGAATTCAAGTCGCTCGACTCCTACATCTTCTCCGCCCAGATGCAGTACCTGTTCTAAGGTAGTCCTTCAGGATTAAAAAAGCACCGAAAACCCTCTCCCAGAGGGCTTGACGGTGCTTTTCGTCTTTCAAGGGACTCATCATGCTGACGGATTAGCCCGCTTCTAAAACTCTGTTGCAATGTGTTAGGGTGCACACCTCGTTCGGGAAAACACGCATAAAAAGCCCGAAAAGCGACATGTGTCGCGCACTCCAATCCATACCAGGAGCAGATCTTGCATCAGAATTTCATCCGCGCCGCCGCTGCCGCCGCCGTGGCCGCCACCTTCTCCTCCGCCGCCGTTGCCGGCGGCTTCCAGCTTACGGAGCAGTCCGCTCTCGGTCTCGGCCGCGCCTACGCCGGCATGGGTGTCGACGGCACCGACGTCTCGGGCCTCTACTACAACCCCGCCACGATGACGCTTCACACGGGCACGCAGGCTCAGTTCGGCTTCGTCGGCGTCGGCCTCAACCTCGACTACAACAGCAAGAAAGGCGACTCCATCCATGACGAAAACGGCCGCAAGCACGCCGAAGCCGTCCCGAACCTCTTCATTTCGCACCAGATCAATGACGTGACCTGGATCGGCTTCGGCTTCACGGTGCCGTTCGGCCTCTCCACCGAATACGGTGAAGACTGGGAGCAGTCCGGCGAAGGCACGGAAGCCAAGATCGCGGTCTATGACTTCAACCCGTCCTTTGCCTGGAAGCTCTCCGACAAGGTCTCGCTCGGTGCCGGCATTTCCTACCAGTACGTGAAGGCCGACCTCGGCTTCAATTGGACCCATCATCCCCTGCTTGGCAAGGGCACTCCGGGCATGGCCTACACGAAGGTCTCCGGCGACGCCTGGGGTTGGAACGTCGGCTTGATGTGGACGCCTGTTGAAAGCGTCCGCATCGGTGCCTCCTACCGCTCCGCCGTCGGGCACACGGTCAACGGCACGCTCAATACCGACAACCACATCAAGGTCCCTGACGGAGGAAATATCGTCGCCCTGCCGACTTCCATGAACGCTCAGGTCTCCATGGACGCCCCCGCCTGGGCCATGCTCTCCGCCGCTTGGGACGTCAACGACTGGCTGAGCCTCTACGGCACCATGCGCTGGGCCGACTGGTCGAGCTTCAAATCCCTGACGATTGAAACCCAGCACCAGGACTTTGAGTCCAAGAAGAACTGGAAGGACACGTACCTCTACTCCGTCGGCTACGACGCCCGCATCAACAGCTTCTGGACGCTGCGCGGCGGCATCGCCTACGAAACGTCCACGATCGACGACAAGTACACGCGTACCGGCACGATTCCCGACGCCGACCGCTGGTGGTTCGCCATCGGCTCCTCCTTCCACTGGACGAAGGACTTCCAGACGGACGTGGGCTTCGCTCACCTGCACGGCGTGCATGAACGCAGCCTCTACAACTCCAAGCATGAGGAAATCGGCAAGTTCCGCAAGCTTGATGCCTACATCATCGGCATCCAGGGTCAGTACCGCTTCTAAGGTCTAGCCCGCGGCGAACTCCGCCGCATCCTGCACTCCGAATCCCGGACTCCGGGATTTTTGCTTTCGGGATAGAGGAAATCGACAAGCAGCGTGCCGAGGTCGGCGCCCTTGGGCAGTGCGGGGCGCTCGAAACCCTCGAATTCAGGGCAGTCGGTGAAGCCCGCGCTTCGGCAGAGGACGGCGGTGTAGAGCGCAAGCCCCGTCTCCACGCTCGGACGAAGGCCGAAGTGCTTGAGAAGAAGCGTGAGAAGCGCGAGGTCCTCGTCCCATAGAGTCTCGGGAGCGGGATGAAGGGAGGAGAGAAGGAGGACGGGAGACCTGTCGTCATGAAGGAGGCATTCGCCGGCCGTCGGGCGCGTGCTGTCGGCGTGAAGGCACGCAAGGTCCGTCACCTCTCCCTCGGTGAGAAGAAGCGGATCCACGGGCGTGCAGCGGATGAGTTCCTTCAAGCGCGCCGCATAACGTCTGCATCGATGAGCTCTCAGCATGGTCGGGCCTCCATCGGCCGCTCGCGGATCGGGCGGCCTTCACCTAATCCTACGGCATATCGGCCGAAGGTGTCGCCCCTCGCCTGTCGACCGCCCTCTGAGAGTCCTCCGGTTTGTGCTATCGTCACTTCCGACTCAAGACACAAAACGGAGCCCACACATGTCCAATAGCGCAATCCCAGACCTGATTTCCGAAGACATCTTCCGTTTCGGGCCCGGCGACAGGTACGCGCTGCCCATCGGCACGGCGGCACCCGACGCGCTCGCGCTCTCGCAGATGGCCGAGAAGTGCCGCACAAGGCATGAAAGACTCCTCGTCATCTGCGCCGATCCGCTCGACGCCGTGAGGCTCGGGCAGGAGATCCCTTGGTTCAGTCCCGAACTCGGCGTCAGAAGCCTCCCCGACTGGGAGACGCTCCCCTACGACGTGCTCTCCCCGCAGGAGGACATCGTCTCCGAGCGCCTTGAGACCCTCTACCGCATGACCTCGGGCACGAAGGGCCTCGACGTCGTGATCGCCTCCGCCGTCACGGCCGCCCAGCGCATGGCGCCCGTCGCCTACGTGGGCGCGAACACCTTCTTCTTCCGTCCCGGCGACACGCGGTCGAGGGCCTTCGCTCGAACCTCGCCGCCGCAGGCTACGCAGGCGTCAAGCAGGTGCTCGCGGCGGGTGAATTCGCCGTTCGCGGCAGCATCATCGACGTCTTCCCGATGGGCTCCGACAGGCCCTTCCGCCTCGACCTCTTCGACGACGAGATCGAGTCGATCCGCTGGTTCGACGTCGAGACTCAGCGCTCCATGGAGGCCGTCAACGAGATCAGGCTGCTTCCGGGCCACGAGTTCCCCGTGACGCCCGAGGCCGTCACGGGCTTCAGGCAGCGCTGGCGCACGCGCTTTGCAGGCGATCCGGGCAAAAGCCTCGTCTACCGCGACATCGGCAACGGGGTCCTGCCGCCGGGCATCGAATACTATCTGCCGCTCTTTTTCGAGCAGACGGCCACGCTGGCCGACTATCTGTCGGCGGGCACGCGCGTCTTGCTCGTGGGCGACGTGCAGACCGCGCTTGCTGGCTTCATGAAGGAGACGCTCTCGCGCCAGCGCATGCTCGAAACGGACGCGGACCGTCCCGCGATGAAGCCCGAGGAGCTCTGGCTCACGCCCGAAGCGTTCTTCACGAGCCTCTCGAAGTTCGCGCGCTTCACCTTCAGGCGCGAGGGAGCCCCCGAAGACGCGCTCGCCCTCAAGGGCGTTGCGGTCGACCGCAAGAGCCAGAACCCCGTCTCGAACCTCATCGCCTTCACGACGACCGAGAAGACGCGGGGCCGCCGCACGCTCATAGTTGCAACCTCGGTGGGCCGCATGGGCACGATGGGCGAGCTCTTCAGGGCGTCGGGCCTCGAATTCACGGAGTACGAAAACTGGGCGGACTTCCTCGCGGGCGACGCGCCCGTGGGCCTTGCGGCCGCGCCGCTCTTTGCGGGCAGCCTCCTTGAGAATCCCGGTACGGCGATCCTCACCGAGACCGAGCTCTATGCCGCCAGCCCGAGGCGTTCGCGTCTGCGCCGCAACCGCCAGTCGACCAACATCGAAATGATCGTGCGCGACGTCTCCGAACTCAAGATCGGGGATGCCGTCGTGCACCTAGAGCACGGCATCGGCCGCTATCAGGGGCTCGTGCACATGGACACGCCCGACGGAGAGGCCGAGCTTCTGCGCATCGACTACAAGAACGAGGCCAAGCTCTTCGTGCCGATCGCCAACCTCCACCTCATCTCGCGCTACTCGGGCGCCGATCCCGAGAACGCCCCGCTGCACGCTCTCGGACGCGGCGACTGGGAAAAGGCGAGAAGGAAGGCAGCCGAGCAGGTCCGCGACACGGCGGCCGAGCTCCTGCACCTCTATGCGCTGCGCGAGACCCGCAAGGGCGTCGTCTTCCCCATCGACATCAGCGACTACGAGGCCTTCTGCGAGGGCTTTGCATTCGACGAGACGCCCGACCAGGCGGCCGCCATCGGCGCCGTCCTCAACGACATGACGACGGGCAAGACGATGGACCGCCTTGTCTGCGGCGACGTGGGCTTCGGCAAGACCGAAGTCGCACTGCGCGCGGCCTTCGTCGCCGTCTCGGCGGGCCGGCAGGTGGCCGTGCTCTGCCCGACGACCCTGCTCGCCGAGCAGCATGCCCAGACCTTCCGCGACCGATTCGCGCCCTGGCCCGTGCGCATCGCCGAACTCTCCCGCTTCAAGACGGGCAAGGAGACGACGAAGGCGCTCGAAGGCATCGCCGACGGCACGGTCGACATCGTGATCGGCACGCACAAGCTTCTCACTGACAAGGTGTCCTTCAAGCGCCTCGGCCTCGTCATCATCGACGAGGAACACCGCTTCGGCGTTCGCCAGAAGGAGACGCTCAGGAAGCTGCGCGCCGAGGTCGACGTCCTCACGCTCACGGCCACGCCGATCCCGCGCACGCTCTCGATGAGCCTCGAAGGCATCCGCGACTTCTCCGTCATCGCGACAGCCCCCGAGCGCCGTCTGGCGGTCAAGACCTTTGTGCACGCCGAGGAGCCGGGCCTCATCCGCGAGGCCGTCATCCGCGAACTCAAGCGCGGCGGCCAGGTCTACTTCCTGCACAACGAGGTGGAGACGATCGAGAACCGCCGCGAGCAGCTCGCCGCACTGATTCCCGAAGCGCGCATCGCCGTCGCGCACGGACAGATGAGCGAGCGCGAGCTCGAACACATCATGCGCGAGTTCTACCAGCAGCGCTACAACCTGCTCCTCTGCACGACCATCATCGAGACGGGCATCGACGTCCCGACCGCCAACACGATCATCATGCAGCGCGCCGACAAGCTCGGCCTCGCGCAGCTCCACCAGCTGCGCGGCCGCGTCGGCCGAAGCCACCATCAGGCCTACGCCTACCTGCTCACCCCGCCCTCGGGCGCCACGACGAAGCAGGCGAAGCAGCGCCTCGAAGCCATCCAGTCCCTTGAGGAACTCGGCAGCGGCTTCTACCTCGCCATGCACGACCTCGAGATCCGAGGCGCGGGCGAAGTGCTAGGCGAACACCAGTCGGGCGAGATCGCCGAGGTCGGGTTCGACCTCTACAGCCGCATGCTCGCCAATGCCGTCAAGGCACTCAAGCGCGGAGAACTTCCCGACTTCACGGAGCCCCTCGTGCCGACCACGGGAATCTCGCTCCATGCGCCCGCACTGCTGCCGAGCAGCTACGTCTCGGACGTCTCGCAGCGCCTCGGCTTCTACAAGGAGCTCTCGTCCGCGACGAGTGTCGAGGACATCATCCGCACGACCGAATCGCTCGCCGACCGCTACGGCAAGCTTCCCGAGGCCGCGCAGAGACTCACTCAGATCCACAGGCTGCGCCTTCGCTGCGAAGCGCTCGGCGTGCGCAAGATCGACTGCGCCGACACGGCGACCGTCATCACATTCACGGCAAGGCCCGCCGTCGAGCCGATGGCACTCATCCGTTTCCTGCAGTCGAGGAAGGACGCCCGCATGCTCGGGCCCGACAAGCTGAGGATCGACTCGGGCGGCGCAACGCCCGAAAATCGCCTCGCACTCGTGCAGACCGTGCTCGCGGCGCTCGAAGCGCCAGGTCGATGAACTGAGTCAATAACCCCCGCCTAAAGGCGGAGGCTTCAAAGAGCCTTTATTGACTAG
>OGZM01002061.1_pt1 | contig 12194 bp, 10 predicted proteins | sample 1576821 | NCBI WGS metagenome assembly OGZM01 (sample SAMEA3541491, study PRJEB24748) | human gut metagenome | biome: human gut; feature: human-associated habitat; material: faeces | place: China | collected 2012
CATGAATAATGGCGAATACGTGGCTATCGGCTGACTCCCCTTTGGGACGGCCCCCACGAACGGCTAACACTTCACTATATACAAGGTCTGGCAAATGTGCTAAAATTAATTGTTATGTTGGTAAAAATTTTATAGAGTTAAGGGGTTATCATGGCAAACAAGTTTATCTCCGGCACATTGATCCTGACCTTGTCGGGCTTTGTCGTCAAAGCCATTGGCAGTATCAACTGGATCATCTTGTCCCGTATTCTCGGCGGTGAAGGCATCGGCATCTATCAGATGGCTTTCCCGATTTACCTGCTGGCACTCGATATTTCCAGTGCCGGGCTGCCGATTGCAATTTCCATCATTACAGCTGAAAAAGTAGCCAAACAGGACTATTTCGGCGCCCAGCGCATTTTCCACGTGTCCTTGTCCATGCTCTGTACGACGGCACTTTTTTTGAGTATCCTCATGTTCTTTGGTTCCAGCTTCCTCATCGATGAACACATCATCCGCGAAAGCCGGGCCTATTATTCGCTCATCGCCCTGGCACCGGCCATCTTCTTTACGACGATCATTGCCGGCTACCGCGGCTATCTGCAGGGCTGGCAGCAGATGACACCGACAGCCATTTCCCAGATCGTTGAACAGCTGGTCCGCGTCGTCGTCATGCTCGGCTTCGCCGCGCTCCTCCTGCCGTACGGCCTCGATTATGCCGCCGGCGGTGCCAGTCTCGGCGCCGGCGCCGGTGGGTTTGCAGCCTGGCTGGTCCTGGTCTATTACTATTATAAGTTGAAGCGGACCCTCCCCGTCGACGGGCCGACATTCGAGCAGGAAAGCATCAAGCACATCCTCAAGCGCCTGGTCATCCTGGCTATCCCCATTTCCCTGTCGAGCATCATGCTCCCCGTCGTATCCAACCTGGACCTGCTCATCGTACCGCGGCGGCTGGAAGTAGCCGGTTATTCGACCCATCAGGCCACGGAGCTGTTCGGTTACCTGACGGGCATGTCCGTACCGCTCATCAACCTGGCAACGATCCTGACGGCAGCCATGGCCATGAGCCTGGTGCCGGCCATCAGCCACAGTTTCACCTTGAAGGAATACGATGAAATCCGCGAACGGACGGCGACGTCCATGCGCATCTCCTTCCTGGTCACCATTCCCTTCAGCGTCATCCTCTACGTCATGGCCGAACCGATTGTCACCTTCATCTACAACGCGCCGGCCGCTACGGATGCCACGCGGGCCGTGGCCATCGCCATCTGCTTCTTGGGCCTGCACCAGATTTCGACGGCTATCCTTCAGGGCCTGAAGAAACCGAAGATCCCGGTCATCAACATGGCTGTCGCCTGTGTCGCCAAGGTCCTGTGCAACTGGTTCTTAGTCGCCATCCCGACCCTGGGCATCACCGGGGCTTCCTATGCGACAGTGGCCGACATCGGCGTCGCTGCCGTCCTCAACATGTTCTTCATTTACCGTAAAATCGGTTACGTTATCGACATCAAAGTCGTCATGAAAAACATCGTCTCTGCCGCCATCATGGGCGTGGCCATGTATTTCATGTACGCCTTCCTCTTCCCTTACCTGGGACTCTTCCTGGACCTCTTCCTGACCTGCATCGTCGGGTCGGCCATCTACATCGGCTGCATGGTCCTCAACGGCGGTGTCACCAAAGAAGACGCAGCCAAAATGCCCCTTATCGGACGATTTTTCTAGAAAAAACGCGCTGTCTTTGCGACAGCGCGTTTTTTAGCAGGTTTTAAATTTATTTTATACTGTAGGGGTCGCCACGTGGGCGACCCGTTAGGGCTTTGGAGATTTGCGTGAGCGGGCGCCCCACGTGGGCGACCCTGCAAATAAATATCAGTCCTTTCGATATTGCGCTACGAAGCGGGCCATACGTTTCAGGGCTTCCTGGATGGTGTCCATGCTGGCGGCGTAGGAGATGCGGACGAAGCCTTCGCCCTGGTCGCCAAAGGCCGTGCCCGGGACGACGGCGACTTTTTCTTCCTGGACCAGTTTTTCGCAGAATTCCGCCGACGTCATGCCCGTGCAGCGGATGTCCGGGAAGATGTAGAAGGCGCCTTTCGGTTCAAAGACGGGCAGCCCCATGTCGCACAGACCCTTGTAGATGACCTTGCGGCGGCGGTCGTATTCCTGACGCATGGCTTCGACGTCGTCGTCACATTCCTTGAGGGCCGTAATGCCGCCGACCTGAGCCGTCGTATTGGCACACATGATGGCGTACTGATGGAGCTTCAAAATCGGTGCCAGGCCTTCCCGCGGTGCACAGACGTAGCCCAGGCGCATACCCGTCATGGCATAGGCCTTGGAAAAGCCGTTGAAGATGACCGTCCGTTCACGCATGCCCGGCAATTTGGCGAAGGACGTGAACTTGGCATCGCCGTACATGAGTTCACAGTAGATTTCATCGGACAAGACGATGAGATCGTGTTCTTCGGCAAATTTGGCAATAGGCATCAATTCTTCTGCCGACATGACGGTCCCCGTCGGGTTGTTCGGATAGCCGATGACGATGGCTTTCGTCTTCGGCGTGATGACCTTTTCCAAAGCTTCGACAGTCAGTTTGAAATCGTGTTCCGGATAGGTCGGCACGAAGACCGGCGTCCCGCCAGCCAGTTCGACAGACGCCGGATAGGCAACGTAAGCCGGGTCGGGGATGATGACTTCATCGCCCGGTTCGGTAATGGCCAGGAGGGCCATGGCCAGGCCTTCGGAAACGCCGACAGTGACCAGGATTTCATCTTTAGGGTCATAATGGACACCATAGCGTTGTTCAAAATGATGGCTAATGGCTTCACGGAGCTCCATCATGCCTGAATTCCCGGTATAACTCGTTTCCTTGGCATCAAGGCTGGCTTTCATAGCTGCCAGTACCTTGTCCGGTGCGGCAAAGTCCGGTTCTCCGATACTCAGGGACAAGACCCCTTTGACCTGGGCTGCAATATCGAAGAACTTGCGGATACCCGAGGGTTTGATGGCCTTAACGTTGGCCGCCGTTTTATCATTCCAATTCATAATAACACACCGCCTTTTTATGATTATTTTGCATTTATATATGCGTATATCTTATATACAGTATACCACTTGCAACAAAATCATGGAAGAGGAAAAAAGGGCTTGTCGCACAGCGACAAGCCCTTTTTTCTTGTAGGGGCGCCCACGTGGGGCGCCCGTTCACGCAAAATCTGTTTTACAAGTATCCTACATATACCTGTGGGCTCGCCACGTGCGAGCCCCTACAGATAATGATAACGTTTTTTCGCCCCTCTACCGCGATCCGTTTCAGCCTGACAGATGACTCTGGCGGGCCGCCCTTTGGGCGTCCCCTATGAACTGCGGCCTGCGAACTGCCTATCCCTACGGTTTATCGAAGAGGTATTCTTCGCGGCCGACGACTTTGCCGTTCTTCATGTAGACGCGGGGGACACGGCGCGAGATGTTGCACATGATTTCGTAGTTGATGGTGCCACAGACTGCGGCGATTTCTTCGATGGGGATGAAGCTGTCGCCCTGGCGGCCGAAGAGAACGACTTCGTCACCGGCGTGGACGTTGGCTTCGCCGCTGACGTCGATCATGCACTGGTCCATGCAGATGGCACCGACCTGGGGGACGCGGTGGCCATGGTAAAGGACGTCGACTTTCCCCGACAGGATGCGCGAATAACCATCGGCATAGCCGACGGGCAGGGTCGCGATTTTCCGGCGCGACGGAGTTTTATAATGGCGGCCATAGCTGACGGTCGCGCCGGCGTCGATGAGCTTGACATGGGCGATGCAGCAGCGCAGGGACATGACGGGCCGCAGGTCATAAGGCTTGATGTCGATTTCCGGCGACGGTTCACAGCCGTACATGATGATGCCCGGCCGGACCATGTCGCAGTAGTATTCGGGCAGTTCCAGGACGGCCGCACTGTTGCAGCAATGGCGCAGGGCGATGTGGATGCCTTCTTCTTCCATGCGCTTGCACATCCAGCGGAAATGGCCGTACTGTTCGCGCGTAAACGTCTTGTCTTTCATGTCGGAAACGGCAAAATGGGTGAACATGCCGCGGATTTCGATATTCGGCAGGGCTGCGATGGTCTTGATTTCCGAGACGCTGAATTCATTGACCTGGAATCCGACGCGGCTCATGCCCGTATCGACGGCGATATGGACGCGCAGGGTCTTGCCCAGGCGCCGGGCTTCCTGGGAGAAGAATTCGGCGTTCTTCAAGTTGAAGACAGCCGGTTCGATGTCATACGTCAGGAGTTCTTCTGTCCGCCGGGCGTCGGTATGCCCGAGGATGAAGATTTCGTTGTCGATATGCGCATAGCGGCGGAGCTCGACGGCTTCGTCCAGGCTGGACACGGCAAAGCAGTCGGCGCCGTTTTCGGCAAAGGTCTTGGCCAGTTCGACACTGCCGTGGCCGTAGGCATTGGCCTTGACGACGGCGGCGATCTTAACATCCGGCCCGACGTGCTTGCGTATCTGGCGCATATTATGAGCCGCTGCGTCGAGGTCGATCTGGGCCCAGACGGCACGGCGTGTAAAATTCATGGTACTTTCATATGCATTCATCATTATCTCGCCTTCCCATTTGGAATGTTACTATATTTCATAATCATAGCACAGCCCTTATAGGCCGTCAATCAATCGGCACAGGCCGTCCATGACATTTTCTTCCCAAATATAGTTGCAGCTGAAGCGGCCGGCACTGCGCAGGTCGTCATCTTCGGCCAGGGCCTCGCCATTCATGACGTAGGCAAAGCCGCTGCCCGTCCCGAGCCGGACGAAGAGGCCTGACAAGAGGCCAAAGGCCTGGCCCGTGTGGCCCCATAAATCGACGGCTTTCGTGCGGCAACAGCGGGCCGCCCCCGTGCCGTCGACGAAGAATTCGCCCAGGCCATAGGTGAGCAGGGTCTGGCCACACGTATCGCCATTGTGGCCGTCATAGACCCACTGAGGGCTGAACATGGCCTGCAGCGACGACGGCGCCAGGACCGGCCGGTCCTGATAGCGGCCGCCCTGAATCATCATGGCCAGGACGTGGCCCAGTTCCTCCAGAGACAGGCGCAGGCCGCCTTGCGGTGAAAAGATCGTCGCATTGGTCCCAGGCCGGTACGCGGCCAGGTCGTAAGTCTGGCAGACGTCCTGGGCATAGGGATTCTGCAAGGCCAGGGCTTCGCGCTCCGGCTGGACGCCGCCAAAATCGTCGATAGTCCCCTGCCAGGGGCCCTGTTCATCCCAGCGGCCCTGACTATCCCGTTTGAGATAGACCGTCCCCAATTTGGCGAATTCAGCCGCTTCCAGATTGCCCGGCACATAGTCGGCCCGGCAGTCCAGGGCGGCCAGGATATGCGCTTTCTGATACCTATCGAAGCGCTGGCCCGTCACGGCTTCGATGACCGTCCCCAAAAGGCCGTAATTGAGGTTACAATAAGTAAAATAAATACCCGGTGCCTGCCCGGCCGGGGCAAAATGGGCGCCGTCTTCCCAATAGGGACTACCTGGCGTAAAGAAGGCCTTGACACGGACCGACGGCGGAATGCTGTAAACCCTGCCGTCGCGCAGGCCCGACGTATGCGAAGCCAGCATACGAAGCGTAATGGGCACGTCAGGGTAAGACGGATGGCGCAGGCGAAAGCCCAGGTACTGGCTGACATCGTCGTCCAGGGACAGCTTCCCCGCTTCGGCGAGCTCCATGAGGGTAAAGACCGTGAACATCTTGGAGACAGATGCCATGCGGAAACGGCTGTCCACCGTCATCGGCCAGGACCGCTCCCCGTCCACGCGGCGGACGCCGGCGGCAAAACGGTAGACCTCACGCCCATCGGCATAGGCCAGGACGGCCAGGCCGGGCACACCGGTCCCGGTATCGCCAATAAGGGAGGCAAAATAAGCATCCCAGTCAGTTCGATTCATAATAGCTCCTTTCGGGTGTGGAAAAGGCGCTGTCTATGAAGACAGCGCCTTTTAGTGGTTAGTGGTTAGTGCGTAGGGGCCGTCCCAAAGGGCGGCCCGGCTCTCCTGCTAGGAGAGCTGTCAGCACAGCTGACTGAGAGGTCAACCTCTCCGGCCCTCCGGGCCACCTCCCCTATTAGGGGAGGCTTTCACGAAACACGAACTACAAACTTTTCTTACCCATTATAATTTTCCGGATAGATGGTGATATCGTAGTGGTTCTTGTCCCATTCGTGGGTAATCTGATGCTTGTACGGCGACAGGGCGTTGATGAGGACGTCATAAGCCTTGGTGCCCTGATAGATGCCGTCGTCGGAGATGTCGACTTTATAGCCATTTTCGTGGGAATAGATGCCGCTGGCATGGTAGCCGCTTTCCGCACCGCCGGTGATGACGAAGGAAATGCCAGCCTGACGGGCTTCGGTATTCAGATGATCCAGGAAAGCGATGGTCGAGCTCTGGAAATGAGCCGTATCGGTCGTCCAGTTGCTGTCCCACGGCGTATCCATACCTTCCGTGCTGCTCCATTTGTGCAGGTTGCTCTTGCCGAAATCACGGCGGTATGCGTAGGCATCGGCAATAGCTGCATCATAGGAGTCGTGCTGATACTGATACTGGTATTGGTATTGGTCTTCATATTTCTGACGGTTCCAGGCCGTAACCGGTGTCGCCATGTGCTGCGATTCAGCATAATGGTACTTGACCGTATCCGGCGTAATCGTACCGGGATTATCAATATTGGCAAAAGCCGAGGCCGGAATCAGGGCATGGACGCGATCCCGAAGGCGGTCACCGATTTTGTCAGAATTATTCGTTGTGGTAGTGTTCGTTTTCTTCTTGGCTTTGTCTTGTTCCTGGACCTGTGCCATAACGGCAACGGCCGGAGATACCGTTTCCGATTCCTTGACCTGTGCTGCCGAAGCAGTGACAGTTCCCATAAGACAGCAAAGAAACAGGATTGCGATGATAGACTTCTTCATTGAATTCCCCCTTAAAATACTGAAATTATGTGTATGACATTCGGTTATTTTCACGAACAGCGTTTCAATTATAACATATTCAGGGGAATTTGAAAAGTCCTGCTACGAACCCAGGAGCTGACGCTGTTCCATTTCCTGGGCTGCCGCCTCATCCTGGTCGGCCTTCTTCGTGTCTCCTAATTTGCGCCAGACCTGGCTGCGCAGCTTGTAGCCATCTTCATAGGGCTTGACGGCCAAAGCCTGTGTCAAATACTGTACGGCCCGCGGATAATCGCCCTGGTCCATGGCCAGCTGGCCCAGGCTGTCGTAGACGGCCAATTTATCGCTGTCATCCGTGGCCAGGCGGACCGATTGGTCATAGTCTTTTTTAGCCAAATCGAAACGCTTCAAATGGCGGTAACATTCGCCGCGGTTATTGTAATCCATAGCCGTTTCCTTCAAAGCCAGGGCTTTCGTCAAGTCGGCAATGGCCAACTCGTCCTGGCCCGTCTGGGCGTAGACCAGGCCCCGTTCGGAATAGACCCGGCTGTCGTTGGGATGGCGTTTCACCGCTTCATTGAGCAGTGCCAGGGCCTGGTCGTATAGTCCGGCTTCTTCGGCGACGGAACCGGCCAGGAAGTAATCGCCGCGGTGCATGAATTCATACATGACGCCGATACGGCGGCTCAGGTCAGCCATTTTCTTGTCGCCCTTATTATCATAGATCAGGCTTTCGAGGATATAGTTCTGAGGAAAGGCCGGAGCCAGCTTTTCCCCCTGTTTGACGTCATCCAGGGCCTTGTCATACGATTCGATGGCCGTATAGGCCCGGGCCCGGTTGAAATACATCAGTCCCTGCAAAGGATCGCCCTTCTGGCTCAAGGCCAGGGCCTTCGTATAGTCATTGACGGCCAGCGGGTATTCTTTGCGCTGTTCGTAAATGGCGCCGCGGTTGAAATAATGGAAGGCCGTGCCCGGTTCCAGGGAAATGGCTTTATCGCAATCGGCCAGGGCTTCGTCATTCCGTCCGAGGAGGCTGTAAATCGTGCTGCGGCGGTCGTAAGCATCGGCATCATCGGGATGTTCTGCAATCTGGCCGTTGACGATCTGAAGGGCTTTCTCATAATCCTTGGCGCGGACAGCCTGCAAGAGTTCACTTTCCCCGTGGGTCTGCAAAGCAAGGGCCCCTTGGCCATCGCCTTTCGCCAGGGTCACATCGTCCGCCAGGGACAGGCAGGGAACGGCCAAAAAGCAGGAAATCAGCCCGGCTAATATGCACTGTTTCAATCGGTTCATAAGAATCCCCCTATCTCTCGAATTTTGCTTTACCTTATAAGATTCGACATAAGATTCGACATAGCCCCGCCAAATTCCTGCCAAAAGACAAAAAGTAATATGGTATAATGAAGAAAAAAAACGAATGAGGTGAGCAATTTGTTTGAAAAAGAATATGAAGCGTCAGCCCATGGCGCCGCTGCCAAGGTCCGCTTCCTGGAGGAAAATCCCCTGGGCTATGTCATGGTGTCCCTCCTGGGCGGCGCTTATCTCGGCTTCGGCGTCCTTCTGACCTATGCCATCGAAAGCTACCTCGGACCGCAGCCATCGGTCCATATCATCATGGGCCTTTCTTTCGGCGTCGCCCTCAGCCTGGTCATCATAGCCGGCGCGGAAATGTTCACCGGTGACGCCTTCATCCTCTATAACGGCCTGCGGCGCAAGACCGTGACCGCCGGAGACGTCGTGAAGCTCCTGGTCGTCTGTTATCTCGGCAACTGGCTCGGCGCCCTCATCCTGTCGGTCATCTTCTATGGCACAGGCCTCGATACGGGAGCCATGGCCCAGGCCCTGACGGAAGCTGCCGCCTTGCGGATGAACCTGCCGCCGCTGGAAATCTTTTGCCGTGGCATCCTCTGCAACGTCCTCGTCTGCCTGGCCGTATGGTGCAGTTTCCGCTGTCACTCGGAAAGTGCCAAACTGATCATGATTTTTTGGTGTCTCTACGTCTTCTACACCCTCGGCTTCGGCCATTGCATCGCCAACATGACCCTCATGGACCTGGCCCTGATGGCCCCTCATCCGGATACCATCAACGTGGCTCATTATTTCTACAACTTATGCTTCGTCACGGCCGGCAACGTAGCCGGTGCCATCTTCTTCGTATCCATCCCCTACGGCCTCGCGTCGCGGCACCGAGCGTAAGAGGCAGTTTTTATAATTATACCAGCCCCGTCCCCCCTCTCCATCGCCAGGGCCGTCATTTATCCAGTCAAAACATTGCCGGCTTCCCTATTCAATGCTAAAATGGAAGAAATACAACCCAAAAAGGAGGCCTCATAAAAATGTTTAAGTATACAGAACCTCAAAAACGGCTCATAACCCTGGCCCTGGCCGGGCTGGTATGGATAGGAGGCAATGCCATGGCGATGAATGTAGATGTGGACTCGGCTACGAAAGATATGCCGGGAAAAGTAGAAAGTACGGTGTTATCCGTACCGGTAAAGACGCCGATGATCAATCAGATTTCCGACGTCGTATACGAACAGGTCCCGATGCGGGGCTACCCCAACGTGGCCATGAAAATGGACATCCTGCAGCCGAAATCGGACACGAAACAGCCTGCCATCGTTTACGTCACGGGCGGCGGCTTCATCAATGCCAATAAGGACAACGGCATACAACTCCGCATGCGCCTGGCAGAAGCCGGCTACGTCGTCGCTTCCATCCAGTACCGCGTGGCACCTACGGCCCGCTTCCCGGAACCCCTGGAAGATGTGAAGGCCTCTATCCGCTATTTGAAAGCCCATGCAGACCAATTCGGCATCGACCCGGAACGAATCGGCATCATCGGTGGCAGTGCCGGCGGCTACCTCACGGCCATGGCCGCGACGACCAGCGGCACGACGACCTTTGACAAAGGCGATAATCTCCAGGTCGGGAGCGACGTAAAAGCAGCCGTAGACCTCTATGGCCTCTCTGACCTCACCCGCATCGGCGACGACTACAGTGAATCCGTGAAAAAAGCCCACCAGTCGCCTGGCGCCACGGAAGCCCTTTGGGTGAACGGCTCTGCCGTATTCGGCGGCCAGGACGGCGGCATCCTGGCCAATCCGGAAGGCGCCAAAAAGGCCAACCCCATCACTTACATTTCCAAAACCAGTGCGCCTATGCTGCTCATGCACGGCACGAAGGACACCGTCGTCTCCCCGAGCCAGACGGACCTGCTCTTCCAGGCCCTCCAGAAACATAACATCCCCTCGAAACGCTATCTGGTAGAAGGAGCGGCCCACGGCGGCGTCTACTGGAACCAAAAAGAAGTCCTCGACATCATCACCGCTTTCTTCGACTCGTATTTGAAAAAATAAACAAATTTCTAAAAAAAATCACCTGTCCCAAAGATGTTGATCAATCCTTGAGGCAGGTGATTTTCCTTATATTCAGACCTGTTCGGCGTATTCCGGGAAGGCGATGGAGTTTTCCTTGAAGATGTGGATGAAGATGTCGTCAAAGAGCTGTTCCATGACAACATACGTCTGGCGGAAAGTCGGGCAAGCATCTTCTGGCGGCGTGAAGTTATCCGTCAGTGCCTGGATTTCTTTGATGACGTCGCCGGCGCCGGTGTGTTCTGCTTCCAAGTCCTGGATAAGTGCCAGCGTCTGGCTGTCCGGATGCGGATGCTGGCGCATCAGCGGGAAGACGAGCTGTTCTTCCTTGGCGAAATGCTCTTCCAGTTCTGCCTTCAGGCCGGCATAAAGATGGTCAAGGCGCGTGAGCATTTTACCATGATGCGGATAATGGACGATGAGGATCTTGTTGAGAAGTTCTTCCGTTTCAGCCATGAGTCTGCGGTCTGTAACGTGATGCGTCGCTTCCAGGTCGTCAAGCATTTCCGTGACTGCAAGCGTTTTGAACGCTTCAATATCGCCATGTACGTCCCGCTGCGCAGCCTTTCTTTCTGCGGCCTGATTGAGCTCGGCCAGGAATTTATCTACGTCCAGGCCCTTTTCGCGGACAGCCGTAGCGATGGGGTCATGGCCGCCGCAGCAGTAATCGAGATGCAGACCATTCAGGAACCCAATCGTATTCGGATAAGCTTTTACAACGTCAGCTAACGTCATGTCTTTGGTAATCATAGTATCGCTTCCTTTTCTCGCATGAATCTATTTTTATGAGTTGGTTTCTCAAGACATCTTGAGTATATCAGATACTGCCGGAGTCATCCGTAGCATTTGCAACGTAAAAAAATTTCTCATAAAAAAAGGAACAGCGTATTTCCTGAGTCTTTATTGCCCCAGGCAGGTATTGATCCAAGGTTTCGGCATCTTTGAAATTTGCTGTATTTGGTATCTTTTCATTTCGCGTGTAATTTTTTGAGTACCCAAAAACATCCTCCTTGCTGAATAGGATAGATTAGAGTTTTTAGACAAAATGGGAGAAACTCTAATTTGTCTAATTTATCCTGTTTGATGAGCCTATTGTCTCACAACCAGCCAGGAGATTAAATCCACCGATTTATTTTCCACTTACGATTATTCGATGCTATTTCACAAAATCAGTACTTCTTCCGGATCATATGCTTCTTTAACTCCATAGTGCTCGATTTTTGATTGGTATTTTTTACCGAGATTGTAGAATCGGATACTATCTTTATCTTCATCCATGATTTTCAGTAACCGATGCTTCAATATAACCAATTCATCAGGCTGCAACAGGCACTCGAATACAGAGTTCTGCACACGCTGACCGTATTTCTCGCACTGCTTGGCTACCTGATGCAGTCTTCTCTTTCCATTATCATCTTGTGTACTCACGTCGTAGGTCACTAATACTAACATATACTCATCTCATTTCCACAAAAAAGCCGGATACACATCTAAATCGCCACGTAAGACCCGCGCCAATAGTTGAGCTTGAACAAACGGAACTAAGCCCCAAGGAATCTTTTCTTCTAAAAAGGGGTGCCTGATTAACTCTTTCTTACGGTTCTGCCAGTCAGTAAGAAAAATTTTACGGCCCTTGTCGTTCAGTAATACGGCCCCATTTGCTTGTCGTTCAAAGGCACTAGCGTTTATTTTACGATTGTTTATCAACGTCAATACAAATCGATCCGCATAGATACTGCGCAATTCTTCCATCAAGTCTAAAGCAAGCGAAGCTCTTCCTGGACGGTCACGATGCAGGAATCCTACATATGCATCCAGCCCAGTAGATTCCAATGCAGACGCGCAATCATTAGGGAGTGTAAAATAGTTTGTGTAAATCGGTATTGCATGAATCTACTTTATGCCC
>OGZM01002070.1_pt1 | contig 12147 bp, 10 predicted proteins | sample 1576821 | NCBI WGS metagenome assembly OGZM01 (sample SAMEA3541491, study PRJEB24748) | human gut metagenome | biome: human gut; feature: human-associated habitat; material: faeces | place: China | collected 2012
GCGGGTTTTTACGAGCCACGAGCCACGAGCCACGAGCCACGGCCTTCCAAGGCGACCAGCGAACTGCGGGGCCGTCAGGCCCCATTAATTCCCATAGAAAGGAAACGTATCATGACTAAAGAAGAACATGTAAGACATTTATTAGAAGACCCGGTATATGCCATTATGGGCAACGAGGAACTCTGCCTGGGCCGTAGCAATATGGACGTCGCCAAGGAATTGATCGCGGCTGGCGTCACGATTATCCAGTACCGCGAAAAACATAAGAAATGGCGCGCCAAGTACGAAGAAGCCAAAGCCATTGCCCAGCTCTGCCACGACCACGACGTGACCTTTATCATGAACGACTCGACAGACCTGGCCATCGCCTGCGGCGCCGACGGCATCCACGTCGGCCAGGATGATGCACCGGCCCAGATCGTCCGTCAGCTCGCCGGCCCGGACGTCTTCATCGGTGTATCGACCAATACCGTCGATGAAATGAAACAGGCCCTGGCTGACGGTGCCGATTACGTCGGCTTTGGTCCCATGTTCCCGACACAGTCCAAGAAAGACGCCGACGAAGTCGTAACGCCTGAAGCCAAGGAATATGCCCTTAAATTCGACCTGCCCGTCGTCACCATCGGCGGCATCAGCCTGGCTAACATCCGCAGCCTCTACGACGAAGGTTTCCGTTCCTTTGCCATGATTTCCGCCATCGTAGGCCAAAAAGACATCAAAGGCGCCGTAGAAAAAATCCGCCGGACCTTGCGTTAGCTATAAGCGAATAGAGCTTATAGCGCCGGTCGCAGTTCGCAGACCGCCGTCCGCAATGGCTCCCCTGATAGGGGAGCTGTCAGCGAAGCTGACTGAGAGGTTGATTTCCTGTCAGATAGTGCCGCTGTGAGGTTCAACCACAGCCCATTCTTGTCCAATGGCGGGGTTTTACGAGCCACGAGCCACGAACAACGAGCCACGGCTCTTTCCTCGGATTTAGATGCGGCAGTTCTGCCGCGACAGACTCATGATTGTATTACGACCATGTATCACCTGTCATAAATGCCGGCTGTGCCCGAGATTCACGGCGGCCTGCGACCTGCGGGGCCATCAGGCCCCTGATTCGATGAACGGAATCGGCCTGCGGGCCCGTCAGGCCCTTGACTCTCATCATCAAATATGGTATCCTATACGAATGATGAGTATGAAAAGCAATCGCTAGTGCTTTTGCATTAGAGGAAAGTCCGAGCTCCGTAGGGCAAGATGCCGGCTAACGGCCGGCGAAGGTGACTTTAGGGATAGTGCCACAGAAATGTGTACCGCCACGCAAGTGGTAAGGGTGGAACGGTGCGGTAAGAGCGCACCAGCGGTGCAGTAATGCATCGGCTAGGTAAACCCCATCTGGAGCAAGACCGAATAGGGGAGGGATGAAGCGGCCCGCTGATCTTCCGGGTTGTGTCGCTTGAACATGCTGGCAACGGTATGTCTAGATAGATGATTGCTGCTGCGCAAGCAGAACAAAACTCGGCTTACTGATTACTCATCACCTTGTGAATCTAAAAGGACTGTTACACGAAGGCATAGGCCATCGTGGACAGTCCTTTTTTTATGTTTGAAAACGGCCATTTCATCACGATGAACGAAGAACGACCTACGATGAACGGACGGCGGCCTGCGACCGGCGAACTGCGGCCTGCGGGCCTTTAGGCCCTACAAGCCCTTTACATTTCCCCTTGTCCATGATATCATTTCAATAAGTGGTTTCAGATGGTAATAAACCATAATAATGAATTACCATGATAATGAATACTTAAACAAACAAAAGCGAGGGATTTAAGTTGGCATTAATCGTTAAGAAGTTCGGCGGCAGCTCCGTTGCGACACCGGACAAAATGCGGGCTATTGTACAACGAGTCTTAAAAGGCAAAAAGCCTGAAGACAAAATCGTCATCGTTGTTTCGGCAATGGGGGATACTACCGACGATTTAGTGACATTAGCAAAGCAGATTACCTCTAAGACTTACGGCCGTGAAATGGATATGCTCCTGACGACGGGCGAACAGGTCTCCATCGCCCTCATGGCTATGGCTTTCCAGGAAGCCGGCCAGAAGGCTATTTCCTTTACCGGTGCTCAGGCCGGCATCAAGACCAGCGATTCCTTTAACAAAGGCCGTATCCTGGCATTGAAACCGGGCCGCATCATGAAAGCGCTGGATCAGGGCAATATCGTCGTCGTCGCTGGTTTCCAGGGCATTACGGGCCATGGCGATATCACGACGCTGGGCCGCGGCGGTTCCGATACGACAGCCGTTGCCATTGCCGGTGCCATCCATGCTGATGTTTGTGAAATCTATACCGACGTTGACGGCGTATACACGTCCGATCCCCGTGTCGTTCCCAATGCAAGGAAAATCGAACAGATTACATACGGCGAAATGCTGGAAATGGCGAAACTCGGCGCCGGTGTCATGCAGCCCCGTGCCGTCGAAATGGGCAGCCGCTTCGGCGTCCCCATCCATGTACGCTCGACTTTTTCTGAAGATGAAGGAACTATGATACAGGAGGATTGCTCTATGGAAGTCAAACAGTATCTCATCCGCGGCGTCGCTTCGGATAAAAATGTTGCAAAAATCACCGTTTTAGGGATTCCCAATAAACCGGGCTTCGCTTATCGCGTTTTCGCTGAATTGGCAGAAAAACACGTCGACGTCGACATGATCGTCCAGAGTGTCCGCATTGCCAACGAAGGCGTAACGGATATTACCTTTACCATTGCCCGTACGGACCTGGAACAGGCCAAAGCTGTCTTTGCCAATCTGCGCAAGGAAATGCCTGTCGAAGATATCCTCATCGATGATAAGATGGCTAAAGTTTCTGTCGTTGGTGCTGGCATGGCTGGTCATCCGGGCATCGCTGCCGGCATGTTCGGTGTCCTTGGCGATAACGGCATCAATATCGAAATCATTTCCACTTCGGAAATCAGCATCACCTGCCTGATTGCAGAAGATGTCATCGACAAAGCCGTCAAAGCTATCCACGCGCACTTCTTCGACGAAGACTGAGGGGGATACATGTCTGTATTGGATAGCTTTACAGAAGAGATGTTGCAGTCTGAACTGCCCAAACGGGTCATCCTCGAACGCCTGACCCATGGCCTGGAAGTAGAAAAGCCGCCGCAGTTTGCCATTCCGGCTCCCAAATACACCTTTGAGACCAATCTGCACGGCTTCCGTTACGACTATCAACATCAGACCGTCACCATTTCCTATAAAGTAGCCCACGGCCTTCATGACGATATGACCGTATCCTTTATGACTTTCCGGGTCATCCTGGAAGGATTGGGCGTTTGTATCCGAATGCAGAAGTGGTAGTGAAATACAGAGGGGGTTGTCGCCAATGCGGCAGCCTCCTTTTTGTGGTGAAGGAGGGGAAACGCCGTTTGCAGGCCGCAGATGGCGGGCCGCCCTGATAGGGGAGCTGTCAGCAAAGCTGACTGAGAGGTTGAGAGGCATGCGTAGGGGCCGTCAGGCCCAAAAAGGAGGGGAAATGCGATGCATTGCGGAACCGATATCGTACAAATCAGCCGTATAGCGGACATGGCCGCCCGTCACGGCCGTTCCTTGGGCCGCTTTTTTACGGAACAGGAACTGGCTTATTGCCAGCGGAACGATGGTACCTGGCGGGCCGAATCGCTGGCCGGCATCTTTGCTGCCAAAGAGGCTTTGTTCAAGGCCTTGGGGACCGGTTTCCGCCAGGGAAAATGGACGGACGTCGAAGTCTGCCATGACTCGTTGGGAGCCCCGTATTATCAGCTCCATGGCTATTACGCCCAGGCCGTGGGCCAGGATGGCCAGCTGCCGTCCCTGTCCATCGCCCACGACGGCGATTACGCCATCGCCTTCACCGTGTTAGGGTAAAAAAAACGCAGTCCGCAGGCCGCAGATGGCCGGCCGCAATGGCTCCCCTGATAGGGGAGCTGTCAGCAAAGCTGACTGAGAGGTTGATTGGCTGTCAGATAGTGCCGCTGCGAGATTTGACCACAGCCTATTCTGGTATAATGGCAGGCTTTTACGAACCCCGAACCACGAGCCACGGCCTTTCCTCGGACTCAGATGCGGCGTTGCCGCGACAGACTCAAACTGAGAACGACGCTTCGGGAAGCCCTCAGCGCGTAGCGGGCCGCCTTTACAGGCCGGCCCCTACGGTGGCCCCGGATGGGGCAATTTTACGAGCCAATGGTTTCCCGAGGCGATGTCGTCCCTTTGAGTTTGACGCCGCGCAGCGGCACGGCATTTGAGTCCATGGCGGCCTGAGATGGCGGGGCCGTCAGGCCCCATTACACGCGCCCTTTTCAATAAAAATAGGAGAGAATTACTATGCAAAAAGTTACTACTGCCGCTCAGATGCGGAATATGGATCGGATAGCTATGCATGGCATATATGCCATTGCGCCGGCTGTCCTCATGGAAAATGCCGGCCATGCCGTTGCCGAACGGGCCGGTGCCTGGCTGGAAGGCTGGGATGGCAAGGATGTCGTCCTCTTTTGCGGCAAAGGCAATAACGGCGGCGACGGCTTCGTCATTGCCCGCCATATCTTAGCCGCCGGCGCCAGGGCCTATGTCTATGTCCTCGGGGAAGAAGCCGACTATAGCGATGAAGCGCGTCAGCACTTGCATACGCTGCAGCAGCTGGCCGACGATGAAACGTGCCTGCTCTTGCCGGCGCCGCAGTCGGAAGCTGACTGGCAGGTCCTGCAAGAACGGCTCCTCGCCTCTTCTGTCGTCATCGACGCCATGTTGGGGACGGGCTTCCACGGCAGTCTGCGCCAGCCCATTGCCTCTATCGTAGCGGAAGTCAACGCCGCTGCCGCCGCCGGTGCCGTCACGGTCATCGCCGTCGATATGCCGACTGGCGTCAACTCCGATACGGGGGCTGTCAGCAACGGTGACGACGATGAAGACGGTCCGCTCTTTGCCGATATGACCGTCACCTTTGGTGCCCTCAAACGGGGCCTGGTCCTCTATCCCGGCCGGGCTTGTGCCGGCCACGTTGAAGTCGACCCCATCGGCATGCCTGGTCCGCTGCTCATGCAGCTCGAAGAAGACCCGGCTTATTTGCTGCAGGAATCGGATATCGCTGAAATCGTCGTGCCCCGCAGCCCGGACAGCCATAAAGGGACTCACGGTACTATCGCTATCGTCACCGGCAGCAGCCAGATGGCCGGAGCCGCCCTCATGGCTGCGCATGGAGCCGTCCGCAGCGGGGCCGGCAAGGTCTTCCTCCGCGTGCCCGGTGCGACGGCGCCGTACTGCATCGGCGCCCAGCCGGAAATCATGGTCCGCGGCGTCGGTACTGGCGACCACTTCACCGCTGCTGATGCCGATGAAATCATTGATGAAAGCAAGACCTGGTCCGTCCTGGCCATGGGCCCCGGCATGGGCCGCGACGCCGGGACGAAAGAATTTCTCCTGAAAGTCCTGGCCGCTGTGGATTGCCCTGTCGTCCTCGATGCCGATGCCCTCAACCTGCTGGCCGGAGAAAAGGCCCTCATCGCTTCGCGGGGCAGCCGGATTATCATGACGCCGCACTTGGCCGAATTTTCTCGCCTCAGCGGCCTGTCCATGACGGAAATCAAAGCGGACCCCATCGCGGCAGCCCGTCATTTTGCCTCGGAATGGAAAGTCAACCTCGTCCTCAAAGGGGCGCCGACGCTCATCGTTTCGGCCCGGACGGGGAACGTCTACATCAACTCCACGGGCAATCCCGGTATGGCCTGCGGCGGCATGGGGGACGTCCTGACCGGCATGATCGCCGCCATGACGGCCCATCAGGGCATGAGCGATTTGTGCAGTGCCGCCTGTGCCGGCGTCTATCTCCACGGATCAGCCGGCGATGCCTGCCGCAAAGCCCGCGGCCCCTATGGCTTTACGCCCATGGAAACAGCCGATGCCCTTCCCGGCGTCCTGGCTTCTTTAGAAGAAGATTTGGCCCTGCCCATTTTGCAGCAGCCCTTGATTGGAGGAAAATAAATTGAAAAAAAGAAAACTCTTTACCGCCGCCCTGGCCCTGGTCATGAGCTTCATGCTCGTCCTGGCCGGCTGTGGCAACAGCGCGTCGTCCAGCTCGTCTGGCGGGGCCAAGGCCGTCCAGTCCCTGAGTGCCTCTGACAAGGACCTGCGCATATCCGTCCTCAACGTCGGTCAGGCCGATGCGACGCTCATCCAGTATAAAGGCAAGAATATGCTCATCGATACAGGCGAAGTCGACAGCCGGGCCGATTTGGTCAAACAGCTCAAGGAACGCAAGGTCAAGGATATCGACATCATCGTCATCACCCATCCCCACGGCGACCACCTGGGCGGCATGGCGGAACTGTTCAAGGACTTCAAAATCAAGCAGATCTATGACAATGGCCAGAGTGCCAATACGGCCATGTACCGCAATTACCTGAAGAACATCAAGGCCAAGAATATTGCTTATAAGACCTTGAAAAAGGGCGATACCTTCACCCTGGGCGATGACGTCACCTTTACCGTCCTGTCGCCGGGCACGCCTTTCACTAAAGAAAATACCCAGAGCGTTTCTGAAAGCGGCCTGACCAATGACAATTCCATCGTCTGCAAGATGACCTATGGCCAGTTCTCCATGATGTTTACTGGCGATGCCCAGAAAGAAGTCGAAGAAAAGATCCTCAAGGACTATAAACCAGCTGACCTCAAAGCAGACGTCCTCAAAGTCGGCCATCACGGCAGCAAGACCTCGTCGTCCGACGCCTTCGTCAAAGCCATAGCCCCGAAAGCGGCAACCATTTCCTGCGCCGCCGGCAACCAGTACAAGTTCCCGCACGAACCGACGCTGAAGACCTTGCAGAAATACAACGTCGAAGTCTATCGTACCGACCGCAACGGCGTCATCACCATTACCACCGACGGCTCGTCATACAGCATTGAAAAGGAGCATTGATATGAAAAAAGAACTCGTCGGCAGCATCGACCGCATAACCGAACAGACGGCGTACATCATCCTCAACGACGATGAACACGAACTCCAGTTCCCACTGGAACTCTTGCCAGACGGCGCCGATGAAGGCATGGCCTTCACTATCACCATCGAACGCAACGAGGAAGAAGAAAAACGACTGGCCGAAGAAATCGAGGCCTTGAAAGAAGGCCTCCCCCAATAGGGAGAGGTTTTCTTTTTGCTCTTCCCAGGATTCACGGCGGGCTCGCCACGTGCGAGCCCCACGGAATCGCATACAGGCGATGGGAATGAGTGCAGGCCGCAAAAAAATACACGGCCAGCGGGGCCGTCAGGCCCCTTATATATATTCCCTAACACGTTTTACTAAACACACATAATGCATGAAAATAAATAATTACTACAGGAGGTAATTTTATGATTGGGTATAAAAAAATCGCAGTCATCTTGGCCGTTTTTTCGGCTATGGGGCTGGCTGTTCAAGGTCAGGGAAATGGCGATAGCATCGCGCTTTCTACGAATGTACCCACGTCTTTGCCGGCTTTGGCACCGGCAGCGTATCGCGGTCATTTCTGGCGTGTCGATGCAGAAAATGATGCAGGTCTGCCACGGAATTTTCGCACTTGTCAGTCATCTTTTCACGGAGTGGAACATAAATATGCATCTGAGGTGGATCCGTCTTATATTCCTTCCCGTAAGGGCTTGGACGACTTGCATATTTCCGGGTCCGGCCAGTTTTCGGCCCGCCAGTTCGACGCCCTCGTCCATGAGCTGCGGAAAAAGACCAAGGGCCCTATTTATGACGTCGATTTGCGCCAGGAGTCACATGGTTTCTTTAACGGTACGGCCGTCAGCTGGTATGGCCGCCACGACTGGGGCAATATCGGCAAGTCTCCGGCCGAGGTCTTGGCTGATGAACAGCAGCGCTTGCAGACCGCTTTGGGGAAAGACGTCACGGTCTACGACCAGGGGAAAGGCGATTTGCCCGTTCATCCTCAGATTATGACCGTACGACGCGTCCAGACGGAACGGGAACTGGCAGAAAGCAAGGGCGTCCACTACGTCCGCCTGGCCAGCACGGACCATCTCTGGCCGACGCCGGGCGAAATCGACGCCTTCCTAGTTTTCGTCCGCACTTTGCCAGACGATGCCTGGCTCCATTTCCATTGCGAAGCCGGAGCCGGCCGGACGACGGCTTATATGGTCATGTACGATATGATAAAGAATCCCGACGTGTCCTACCGGGATATCGTCTATCGCCAGTATGAAATCGGCGGTAACTACACGCCACATGACGTATCCCGTCCCAAACGAGGCGATTGGAAAGGAATGTATTATCATGAAAAACACGAAATGGTGTCCTTATTTTATCAGTATGTACAGGACCAGACGAAACAGGGATGGAGCCAGTCTTGGTCGCAATGGCTGGAAAATAGAAGAATGAGAGTCAATAACAATTATAACGATAATGACATATAAAACAGCAAGAAATGAATAAATAACCATTTACAAAATTTTTATGCAAAAATAAGATTTAGGGAATCAAAAAATAAGATTAAAAAAATGGAAGCTGAATGGCGCTATTAAGCCAATCTTTATCTTGGTAAAACTAGTTTACGGATATGGAGTTTTGACAAGCTCCAAGGAAAGTTGTATAATAATCGCAACAGGTGTGGTGCGGAAGCAGGCATACCTAGAAAAAGAGCAAAAAAACAGTACCTTTTTCAAGGCAGTAAAAGAGAGGAAACTAGGACAACTCGCCAATGAACCCTTGGAAAAAATACGTTTCGGCGCTCGCTCGTAACGGTGGAAGGCTTTACGAAACTTATTTTTATTGGAAAAGGGGTAATTCTCATGAAATCCAAAGTATTAGCAGCTCTCGTAGCAACTATGGCTGTTGGCGCAACCTGCGCATTCGCAGCTAACCCGTTCGTCGACGTACCGTCCGACAGCTGGGCTTACAAATCCGTCGTAGAATTGGCTGACGCCGGCATCATCCAGGGCGTTGACGGCCAGTATTTCCAGGGCAACCGTAACATCACTCGTTACGAAGCCGCTGAAATGGTCGCCAAAGCTATGGCTCACATGGACAAAGCTTCTGTCGAACAGCGCGCCCTCATCAACAAACTCGCTGACGAATATGCTGACGAACTCAACAACCTCGGCGTTCGCGTAAGCGCTCTGGAAAACCGCGTTGGTAATGTAAAACTCACCGGTGACGCTCGTATCCGTTATCGTTACCAGGATGCATATAAGTCTAAAGTTGCAGATAGCAATGATAAGACGACGGTTGCAGGCAAGAAAAATGATTCTTCTTGGGATTATCGTATCCGCGTTCGTGCTAATGCTCAGGTCAACGACCGCACGAAAGTTACTTACGGCATCAGCTCGGATAACAAGAACTTTGCTGATAATGCAGCTGCTACCGATGAATCGAATGATATCTACACGGATATCGCCAAAGTCGACTATAACTTCGGCGGCAATAACTGGAACCTCAGTGTTGGCCGTACCGATGCTTATGTCCTCGGCAATGCTTATGGATACAACTACGGCGATGTCTTCGACCGCGCTGAATTGAAGTACCAGAACGATAAATTTGCTGCAACTGCTGGCTATGGTAAATTTAAGACTAATGGTACTGATAATGGCTTTGGCGCAGTTGCAACTGACAGCAAGCATACTGATGTTGCAGGCGTTAAGACTGGTTATGGCGAATTGGAAGGCTTCTTCGGCGGCGGCCGTGCAGCTGGTTCTGCAGCCGGTGTTTACTACAATGACTTCAGCACCGCTCATCATGATGCTGATTACAGCAACGATTTCAGTGCTGATGATCTCTGGGGTGCATACTTGAAAGGCAACCTCGGCAAATGGACAGCTCTCGCCAACTATGAACATGTTTCCCAGAAAGATGGTGTCAAGAACATCAATGGCGACGATACGGCTGACGTTTGGATTGGCAAATTGTCTTATGGCAAAGCTAACTTCGCTACGCCGAAGTCCTGGGATGCTTGGGTTGAATACATCAATGCTGAAGACGGTGCCTTCATCGGTGCTAACTCCAATTCCTGGAGATTCGACAGCCATATGGACAACATCGAATCCTGGGGCGTCGGTGCTGATTACACCTTCGCTAAGAACGCCATGTTCCAGGTTATGCAGTCCTTCGGTAGCAAGACTAAAGACGGCAATGCAGAAGATCCGGAAGAACAGACACGCGCTCAGTTCGTATTCGTATTCTAATCTCTCCTTTACCGGAAGATTGCCAAAGACCACTCAGAAATGGGTGGTCTTTTTTTATGTATATTCCTAATCGGTATAATACGTAAAACGTGGCTTATTTATGCCCTTTATAGGACTTTTTATTATAGCAGAAACTTACGGGATTTTGACAAAACTTACAAAATGAGGTATAGTGAAAAGGAACTAGTGTAGTGCGTTGCAGGTACGCTAGTGAAAAGAGGTACGAAGAAACAGACAGTCTGAGGCAGTAAAAGAGAGGAAACTAGGACAACTCGCCAATGAAACCTCGGAAAATACGTTTCTGTCTCTCGCTTGTAACCGAGTAAGGCTTTAGGAAACTTATTTTTATTGGAAAAGGGGTAATCCTCATGAAAACAAAAGTATTAGCAGCTCTCGCAGCAACTATGGCTGTTGGCGCAACTTGTGCTTTCGCAGCTAACCCGTTCGTCGACGTACCGTCCGACAGCTGGGCTTACAAATCCGTCGTAGAATTGGCTGACGCCGGCATCATCCAGGGCGTTGACGGCCAGTATTTCCAGGGCAACCGTAACATCACTCGTTACGAAGCCGCTGAAATGGTCGCCAAAGCTATGGCTCACATGGACAAAGCTTCTGTCGAACAGCGCGCCCTCATCAACAAACTCGCTGACGAATATGCTGACGAACTCAATAACCTCGGCGTTCGCGTAAGCGCTCTGGAAAACCGCGTTGGCAACGTGAAACTCACGGGTGACGCTCGTATTCGTTACATCCATCAGAGCGAAGGCGACCGTGTAAAAGGTACGGCTCAACAGCCGTACGTTGAAAATACAGCCCGTATGCTGGAAAGCGATACAGGCCGTGTAAATGATGCTACAAAGAATGATGATTCCTGGTCCTACCGTGTCCGCGTCCGCGCCAATGCTCAAGTAAATGACCGCACGAAAGTTACCTACGGTATCAGTTCGGATAATAAGAACTTTGCTGATAATGCAGCTGCAACAGATGAATCGAACGATATCTACACGGATCTCGCTAACGTCGATTACAACTTCGGCGGCAACAACTGGGACCTCCTCGTAGGCCGTTACGAATATGATATGGGTAATGGCCACGGCTATGGCTTCCTCTATGGCGATACCTTCGACGGCGCTCAGTTGAAATACCAGAACGACAAATTCGCTGCTACCGCTGGCTATGGTAAATTTAAAGAAGGCTCGATGGCTACAGATACTGATGGTGTCAAGACCGGTTACGGCGAATTAGATGGCTTCTTCGGCGGCGGCCGTGCAGCTGGTTCGGCAGTAGGCGTTTACTACAACGACTATACTGTGGCTGGCGGTAGTGATCGTACAGGTAGCTTTGATTTTGATGATTCCTGGGGCGCTTATGCCAGCGTTAACTTCGGTAAATGGAATGCCCTGGCTAACTATGAAAAATATAACAACACGAATAGCTCTAAAGACGATCCGGAAGTATGGGTTGGCCGCCTGAGCTATGGTGCTGCCAACTTCGCTACGCCGAAATCCTGGGACGCTTGGGTTGAATACCTCAATGCAGACGATGGTTTCGCTAATAATGGCGACTTCATTGGATCCACTTATGGTTGGAGAGAAGGTAGCCTCTTGAACAACGTTAAATCTTGGGGCGCTGGCGTCGACTACACCTTCGCTAAGAACGCTCAGTTCCAGGTAATGCAGTCCTTCGCAACCAGCGCTAAGAAAGGCGATGCTGATCCGGGCGAAGAAACACGTGCTCAGTTCGTATTCGTATTCTAATCTCTCCTTTCACAGGAAGATTACAAAGACCACTCAGAAATGGGTGGTCTTTTTTTACACAAAAAAGACGCAGGCCGTAGTCCGCAGATGGCAGGCCGCAAAAACACGGCCTATGGCCTTGTGCGTAGGGGCCGACCTTTTAACCTCTCAGACCGCCTTTGGCGGCCAGCTCCCCTATAAAGGGAGCCTTGTG
>OGZM01002075.1_pt1 | contig 12129 bp, 9 predicted proteins | sample 1576821 | NCBI WGS metagenome assembly OGZM01 (sample SAMEA3541491, study PRJEB24748) | human gut metagenome | biome: human gut; feature: human-associated habitat; material: faeces | place: China | collected 2012
AAAAGTTACTTTCGACGTTAAAGAAGGACAAAAAGGACCTCAAGCTGCTAACGTAGTAGTAGTTAAATAGTTCTAAACTAAATAAAAATAAAGAAGCCTGTGAGTTTTTCACAGGTTTTTTTATTTCTTTTGTTTTTCTATGAAAAAAAAATTAATCTTAACATATTTAATTTTATTGTTTTATTTTAAATCTATTCAAAAAATGTTTTTAAATATTATAAATTTTAATTAAAAATTCATTGACATTTTTTTAATTACAGGGTATTATTATTGTATAGTTTACGTTGTATGTGTATATTTTTATGATGGAAAATATACTATTTATTACAGGTAAAATCAAAATATGAAGGGGTGGTAACAAATGAGTAATAAGAAGAAATGTTTGTTAGTAGCTTTAACAGGAATTGTAGCAGCTAATGCTATGGCAGAAAACGTTAAAGACAAGGGAACTGCTACAAACGTGGCTTTCAACAAGAGCTTTGAACCTACAGAATACAAACTTGAGGGTAAACCAAACGTTCTTGTAATTTCTGTGGACGACTTAGGATACGGACAACTTAACTATGATGAAAAAGCTTTTGACAAGAAAGTTTTAGCAGAGAAAGTTATACCAGACAGATATAAGGTAGATGTAGATAAAGCTATTGAAGCTGCTAAAAAATCTACACCAAACTTAAGAAAACTTCAAGATCAAGGAATTATGATGACTCAGACATTCGTATGTCACGGAGTAAGCGGACCTTCAAGAGCTGCATTTTTAACATCTGAGTTTCCTTCTAAATTTGGAGTATACAGCAACGACGATGCTCAAGACGGAATTTCTTTAGATCACAAATTCTTATCTGAATTATTCCAAAACTATGGATATGAAACAAGTGCTATAGGAAAATGGCACGTTGGAAAAATAACTAACGTTCCTGTTCCACAAGAAAAACAAACTAGAGACTATCACGACAACTTCACAACTTATTGTGATGAGCCTTTCCAACCTCAAAACAGAGGATTTGACTACTTCATGGGATTCCATGCTGCTGGAGCTGCATACTATAACTCTCCAAGCTTATTCAAAAACAGACAGCTTGAGCCTGCTAAAGGATACATTACAGATCAGCTTACTGATGAAGCAATATCAAGAATAGAAAAAGCAGACGATGCTCCATTCTTTATTTACCTTGCATACAATGCTCCACACATTCCTCTAGAGCAGCACGCTCCTGAGAAATACAGAGTATTCAATACAGGAAATGAAGAAGTTGACAAATATTATGAGTCTATTTATGCAGTAGACCAAAACGTTGGAAGAATCTTAGATACTTTAGAGAAAGAAGGAAAATTAGAAAATACAATGATCTTATTCTTCTCTGACAATGGATCTGTTATTGACGCTCCTCTTCCAATGAACGGAATTTTCTCTGGAAACAAAGGAGAAACATTTAACGGTGGAGTTCATATCCCTGGATTCGTTACATGGCCAAAAGGTCTAAAAGCTGGAAAATATGATAAGATGGTTTCAACTATCGACTATTTACCTACAGCTTTAGCTGCTGCAGGAATAGAAATTCCTGAAGAGTGGAAAGCAAAAATAGACGGTGTTAACCTTCTTCCATACTTAACTGGAAAAGATTCTGGAAATCCTCACAGCGAATTATTCTGGGCACAACCTAGAGCATTCCACTGGGATCCAATCAACATTCCTTTCTGGAGAGATTATGATAAATATGTAACTGGTGAATCTGATTACTATCCAAAAAATCCGTACATGGAAAAATTATCTGAGTTCTCATGGACTGTAAGAGATAATACATGGACTCTTCACTACTATGTTGGAGATAACTCTTATGCTCTTTACGAATCAATGAAAGACCCTATGGAAATCAACGACTTAGCTGCTAAAAATCCAAAAGTTGTAGCTGAATTAAAAGCAAAAATGAGAGACTACTTAGTAAACAAAGCTGTTAAACCTAATACACCAAACAACGTTCCTAAGTATGAGCAATTAGTAAAAGCTACTGAAAAATAAAAAGCTGGTGTAATAAACGGAGGAAAACAAAATGGTAAATTTTATGATAAAACCAGCAAGTTTTAACTGCAACTTAACTTGTAAATATTGCTTTTATTTAGAAAAACATAATTTCCTGTCAGTTGATGACTGTCACTCAGGAAAATATATGGATATCTATAAGACTAAAAGTTTTATAGAAAAAAGAATAAAAGAAGAAAAAAGCAGAGATATATATTTTACTTGGCAGGGAGGAGAACCTATGCTTGCCGGGCTTGATTTCTACAAAACAATAGTAGAAGTTCAGGAATCTTTAAGCAAAATATATAATAAGAAAATACACAACGCAATCCAGACAAACGGAACACTTATTACATATCAGTGGGCTAAATTTTTAAAGGAAAAAGACTTTTTGGTTGGAATATCAATAGACGGAAACGAAGATATGCATGATATTTACAGAAAAGACCCTAAAGATCAGGGAACTTTCCAGAAAGTTCTAAAAGGGCTGAATTTCCTTAAAAAACAAGGAGTAGAGTTCAACACTCTTACTGTTGTCAATAATAAAAATGTGAAAAATCCATTAGAAGTTTATAACTTTTTAAAATCAATCGGAAGCAGATTTATGCAGTTTATTCCTGTTGTGGAAACTTTAGACGTTGATGAAAATTATAAACCAATGTGGATAGATGACAATAATTTTATTCCAAGAACAACAGATTTCAGCGTTTCTCCTATAGAATATGGAAAATTTATGACTGCAATTTTCGATGAATGGATAAACCATGACGTTGGAAAAATTTCTGTTCGTATGTTTGATTCTCTTTTAGCAAGAGTAGCAGGATATGAGCAGACTGTATGTGTGTTTAAAGAGGAGTGCGGAGGAAATAACTTAGCTTTGGAATCTGACGGAACAATCTATCAGTGTGACCACTTTGTATATCCTGAGTCAAAATTCAAAATAGGCAGCATAAAAGATTTGAGTATTCCTGAAATTGAAGAGAGAAGCAAATCTCTTTCAAATGTGAAGAAAAATATCAGCAGTAAATGCAGAAACTGCCAATGGCTTGAACTTTGTCATGGAGGATGTCCTAAACATAGATTTGTTAATGATGAGTCAAATGAGAAAATCAGTTATTTCTGTGAAGGATATCAGCATATTTTCGAACATCTTCTGCCTGGTTTAAATCTAATTATAGAATTTAAAAATAAACAAATACCATGGAAGTATCTTCCAACAGCAGTAAAAGAAATATACAAATAAAAATTATAAATAGTAAAAATAAAAAGCAGAGAATTTAGAATATACCTTAAAGGTTTCTAAATTCTCTGTTTCTTTTAATTTATTAATTTATTATTTTGTATTTTGTTTTTCAAGTTTTGCTTTTTGCTTTGCAGCCTTTCTTATTGGTGCAATAATAAAAGCAATAATCATTCCTAAAATACATGGAAGAATCCATACAAACCCAGCATCAGCCAGAGGAATTTTCTTAAGAAGATTAGAAAGCCCTGTGATACCAAATGTCTGAGCTCCTACTTCAAGAGTAATTGTAACAAGAGTTGTATACGTTGCAACTCTGTAAACTAAAACATGGCTTACTCCGAAAATATTTAAAAGAATAAGAATAATTGTTACAGGATATAATATACATAAAACAGGAATAGAAAGTTTTATGATAAAATCAACTCCTCCTATTGCCATTACACCTGAAAATACAGATATCATCACAGCCCACACTTTATAGCTGATTGGTGTAAGTCTTGCAAACCAGTCAGCAGATATTGCAACAAGCCCTACAGATGTTGTAAGACACGCAGCAGCAACACAGATACCAAAAGCTATTTTACCGGCTGATCCTAAAGTTACCTGAGCAAGATACAAAGCAGAACTTGTTGTTGAAAAAGTTCCAACACCGCTTATTTTAGCACCTAAGAACATAAGACTGAAATAAATTACTCCAAGCCCTATTGCAGCAATAAGAGCTGATCCTGATAGGAAATATCTCTGTTCTTTTTCTTCTATGATTCCTTTTCCTTCAAGTCCTTTAACAATTACTACTCCAAACAGTACAGATGCAAGAGCATCCATTGTCTGATATCCGCTTACAAAACCATTTGAGAAAACTCCTGTAACATTTTTATCAACAGGAGTTCCTATATCTCCTGTAATTCCTAAAAAAGCAATAACAGCTAAAATAATAAGAATAATAGGTGTAAGAAATTTTCCTATAATGTCAGTGATTTTTGATTCTTTTATAACAAGCATAAGAGTTAATCCAAAGAATGCAGCAGATGTAATTACTGATAATAAAAACGGGTCTGCATTTGGAAATGATGGAAGAACTCCCATTTCAAATGTTGTAGAACCTGTTCTTGGTATAGCAAATAAAGGTCCGATTACAAGTACAAGTGATGTACAATAAAGTGTATTAAATCTTGATGAAATTTTTATAGAAAAATCTTCAAGTCTTCCTACTTTTGTAAAAGCTAAAACTCCTAATAAAGGAAGTCCCACTCCTGTTAATAAAAATCCTATTCCTGCCAAAAACCAATCTTTTCCCATAGCAATTCCAAGGGAAGGCGGGAAGATAAGGTTGCCTGCTCCAAAGAACATAGCAAACAAAGCAAATCCTAAAACTAATACTTCTTTTTTCCTGTTCATAAATCCTCCTAAAAATGTATAAAAATTATAATAGTTATTAAAATAATTAATGACTAATAAAAAAACAGCCCAAGTAATTAGGCTGTTTGTTTTTGCTAAGTTTATACATAAAATTTTTTAATTTACTGCAAACAAATTAAAATAAGTTTTAACGAAGTCCTAATATACTTTTATATTCATATTTAATTTCAGGCTGTTTATTATTATGACGCTGACTATTATGAATACTGCTGTAAGTATATGTATCATGAAAGACTCCTTTTTTAAAATATTTGTTTAGCACATGAAAATTTTATCAAAGATAACGATTGTTGTCAATGATTATTTTTTCCATGAGTTGCAATTTTAAACATAATGTAGAACAAAAAAGATTTTTTAATTCATGGGAGAAGTAATCACAAATTCATTGAAAGCACTCAAATTTTGTGACAAATATACAAAAAAATTGGTACTTTTTTCAGGAGAAAAAACAACAAATATTATTGTAAAAAAAGCGTAAAAAAAAAGAGCCTGAATTTCGGCTCTTTTTGAAAATCTATGCTCCAAGATATGCTTTTTTAATATCAGGATTGTTAAGAAGTTCCTGTGCAGGTCCTTCAAGAGTAATTTTTCCTGTTTCAATAACATAGGCATAATCTGCAATAGAAAGTGCCATTTTTGCATTCTGCTCAACAAGAAGAATTGTAACTCCGTCCTCTTTTAATTTTTTTATAACAGAGAAAATCTCTTTTACAAAAAGTGGAGATAATCCCATAGAAGGCTCATCAAGAATTAAAAGCTTAGGTCTGCTCATAATAGCTCTTCCCATTGCAAGCATCTGCTGTTCTCCTCCTGAAAGAGTTCCTGCCATCTGGTTTTTTCTTTCAGACATTCTTGGGAAATCTTTATAGAATTTTGCTCTGTCTTTTTCAAGATTTTCAGGTGTGTCTTTAACAGTGAAAGCTCCTAATTTAAGATTATCTTTTACAGCAAGTCTTGAGAAAATTCTTCTTCCCTCAGGAACCTGTGCAATTCCATGCTGGCATATTAAGTGAGGTTTCTCTTTAGTTATCTCTCTTCCCTGAAAAACAATAGATCCTTTTTTTGAAGGAATAAGCCCTGATATAGTCTGCAGAGTTGTAGTTTTTCCTGCACCGTTTGCACCGATAAGAGAAACAATTTCACCTTCTTTTACTTTTAAAGAAACTCCTTTTAAAGCATGAATATTATCATAATAAACATGAAGGTCTTTTATTTCAAGCATTGTTTTAGCCTCTGTATTCATAAAAATTATTCCTCCTCCTCTTGTCCAAGATATGCAGTAACAACTGCCGGGTTATTAATTACTTCAATAGGGTCGCCTGCTGCAATAGTAGTTCCGTGATCTAAAACAACAAGTCTTTCACAAATTCCAAGAACAAGTTTCATATCATGTTCTATAAGAAGAATTGCTATATTAAAACGATCTCTTATAAGACGGATAGTATTCATAAGCTCTTCTGTTTCAGTAGGGTTCATTCCTGCTGCAGGTTCGTCAAGAAGAAGCAGTTTTGGATTTGTTGCCATTGCACGGGCAATTTCAAGTTTTCTCTGTTTTCCATAAGGAAGATTTCCTGCTGCTGTGTCAGCATATTGGTCAAGGTCAAAGATTTTTAAAAGCTCCATAGCCTTTTTCTTAGCCTCTTTTTCCTCTCTCCAATAATTTGGAAAACGGAATATACCTGTAGCAATTCCATATTTCATATTAAAGTTATTTGCAACAAGAACATTGTCAAGAACTGACATATATTTAAAAAGTCTGATATTTTGGAATGTTCTTGCAAGTCCTTTTTTTACTAATTTAAATGTTGGAGTTTTTGTTATAAGTTCTCCGTTAAAATGATATTCACCGCTTGTTGGAGAATAAACTCCTGTTATGATATTAAAAACTGTTGTCTTACCTGCACCGTTTGGCCCGATAAGTCCTACAAGTTCATTTTCTCTTATTTCAAGGTTAAAATCTGTTACAGCTTTTAAAGCACCAAAGGTGATAGAGATGTCTTTTGCACTTAAAACCACATTATTGCTCATCTTTACCCTCCTTCTTGTTTAGAAATTTTTTAATAATTGGTGTAATTTGAAACTCTTTACGTCCAAATAATCCAGTTGGACGGAAAATCATTGTTAAGATTAACAGTAATGAGTAAACTATCATACGATAATCTGAGAATCCACGAAGAACCTCAGGAAGAATTGTAAGAGCAATAGCAGAAAGAATAGAACCAGTAAAGCTTCCCATTCCTCCTAAAACAACCATTGTAAGAATATTGATTGAATAGTTGAAGTCAAATTGTTTAGCTCCTAAAATTCCTAAATGGTGAGCATATACAGCACCTGCCACACCTGCAAATATAGCTGATACAGTAAATGCGAATGTTTTGTAGTAAGTAGTATTAACTCCAGATGCTCCACTTGCTATTTCGTCATCACGAATAGAAAGAACTGCACGTCCATGACGGCTTGTCATCAGTGAGAACATCATCATAACAGATATAACCATTACAAAATAAATAACAGTAAAGTTGCTGTTTGTACGTGGAATTCCACGAAGTCCCTGAGCACCACCTGTAAATTTAAAGTATTCTATTAAAACTCTGATAATCTCTCCGAAAGCAAGAGTGATAATTGCAAGGTAGTCACCATTAAGTCTTAATGCCGGAATACCGATTATAATACCAATAATTCCTGCAACAATTCCTCCAATGATAAGAGCAACTATGTATCCTGGAAGTCCTTCCATGACTCCTGATTTTGAGAAAAGAGCAGCAGCATAGGCACCAACAGACATAAATCCTGCATGTCCTATTGTAATTTGTCCAAGACAACCAACTGTAATATTAAGACTTACTGCCAGAATAATATTGATACAGATAAGAATCATTATACCAGTCTGATATCTTGAAATCATTCCTGATCCAATCATTGTTCCAAGAACACCATAAAGAGCCAGTACCAGTATAAGAGTACTTATATAACTTATTTTTTTGTATTTATCCATTTTTTAAATCCTCCTATACTTTTTCTCTTATGTTCTTACCTAAAATACCGGTAGGTTTAACTAAAAGTACAATAATTAATATTGCAAAAACGAAAGCATCAGCAAGCTGAGATGATAGATAAGCTCTTGTAAGACTTTCTACAATTCCAAGAATAAATCCTCCAAGAACAGCTCCGGGAAGAATTCCGATTCCTCCAAGAACAGCTGCAATGAAAGCTTTTATTCCGGGCATAGAACCCATAAGAGGCTGTACCTGTGGATAAGCTGAAACATAAAGAACTGCTGCAACTGCTGCAAGTCCGCTTCCTATTGCAAATGTAAGCTGTATAGTATGGTCTACGTTGATTCCAACAAGTTTTGCTGCTCCATAATCTTCACTTGTAGCAAGCATTGCTTTTCCATATTTAGTCTTTTTCATAAAATATTGAAGTCCCACAGAAAGAACAAGAGTAACTACGATAGTAACTACTGTACCAAAGTTTAAGTGAAGTCCTCCGAAAGTGATAGGTTCCATGTTGAAAACTTTAGGGAACGGTCTTGTGTTTGGTGTAAATAATTTCATGAAAAGATTTTCAAGGAATAAGCTTACTCCTATGGCTGTAATCAGGTTAGAAATTCTTGGAGAGTTTCTAAGAGGTCTGTATGCAATTCTTTCAGCTAACATTCCTAAAAGTACACAGATAATGATAGCAGGGATCATAGTAAGCCATACGGGTAACCCCATTCTAGTAAATAGTGGAATGCTGAAAAGAGAAACATATGCTCCAACCATGATGATGTCACCGTGAGCAAAGTTAATTAATTGAGCAATACCATAAACCATGGTATATCCCAACGATATAAGGGCATATATACTTCCTATCTGCAAACCATTTATAATTTGAAGTAAAAATTCCATTTTCATCTCCTTAATATTTTTATTATATAGCCTGAATAAATTTTTAGACAAAAAGGTTGTTATGGTTTATAACAACCTTTGTCTAAATTATTAATTTTATTTATTATTTTGTAGGTTCAACTACAGAATCGAATGTATATTCTCCATTAACGATTTTGATGATTGTAACAGCTTTAACCGGGTTATTTTTTTCGTCAAATGTTAAGTGTCCAGTTACTCCTGCATAATCAAGAGCTTTTAATGCGTCAACAACAGCTTGCTTATCAGTAGTTCCAGCTTTTTCGATTGCAGCTTTAAACATGTAAGCAGCGTCATAAGATAAAGCAGAGAATGCAGATGGATCTTCTTTGTAAACTTCTCTGTAAGCTTTTAAGAAGTTTTGAACTTTAGGAGATTGATCTTCTAAAGAATAGTGGTTAGTGAAATATGAATTTTCAACAGCACCGTATGCACTTGCATCAAGAGTTTTAGCAACTCCGTCCCAACCGTCAGGACCAACAAATGTAGCTTTAATTCCAACTTCTCTTGCTTGTGTAGCAATTAAAGCAGCCTGCTCATAGTACTCAGGTACAACTAAAACATCTGGATTTGTAGAAGCAATTTTAGTTAATTGAGCTCTGAAGTCTTTGTCCCCGTCAGAATATCCCTCTTTAGCAACAACAGTTAATCCTAATTTTTCAGCTTGTTCCATGAATGCTTTTGCAATACCGTCTGAATAGTCACTAGAGTTGTTAACAACAACAGCTGCTGTTTTAGCTCCTAAAGAATTTTTAGCAAAGTTTGCAAGAACAACTCCTTGATATGGGTCTGTGAAACATACACGGAATACGTTTGGTCCAGCTTCAGTGATGTTGAATTGAGTTCCAGTTGGTGTAATCATAGGCATATTATCCTGAGCAGCAACCTCTGCAACAGCTAGAGATGGTTTAGAAGTGATATCTCCAACAAGAGCTACAACACCTTCATCAACTAATTTGTTATAAGCTGTAACAGCCTCAGTTGCGTCACCTTTTTCATCAAGAACGATATATTCAACTTGTTTACCAAGGATTCCTCCATTTTTATTGATTTCGTCAAAAGCAAGTTTTGATCCGTTTGTAGAAGTTACACCGTAAATTGCAAGCGGTCCAGTTAATGGTCCAAGTCCTCCGATTTTCATTACTTCAACTTCAGCAGCTTTGTCTTTTGCACCTCCACAAGCCGTAAATAGTAAAGTCATTCCTAATAAAGCAGCAGTACTAAATTTTTTCATAATTGATTCCCCCCTTAAAAATATTTTTATTTTAATTTTATTTTCTAAACAGTTTTAATTTATAAAAAAAAGCAACCTGTTAAGGCTGCCTTTGATTATCACGCAATTTTTATGAAATCTGAATATTCTAAAAAAGTGTAATTACATTACGTTATAATTAACTCAGATTTCCACAAAATCTATACATAGACAAAAGATTAAGAATATGACCAAAATCTACCCTAACAAAATTATTTGCATATTGAATTGTATTCCTTATTATAACCAGCAGTATGACACATATGACAAATATTATGCTAACCAGTAGAAACATACTCGAAACCTCCTTTTTCAAATTTTGATTACCTTTAAGAAAACTATTTTTCTTAGATGATGTAAGTATAAAACAAAATCAAAAAAAAAGCAAGAAAAATTTTCAAAAAGTTTCAGCCTTAAAAAAAATGTTGAATTTATTTTTAGGTTTTAAAATAGATTAAGCTCATAAAAAAAGTTTTAAAAATTGTAATCCATGTATTAAAAAAATAAACACGCATTTCTTAAAATGCGTGTATTTATAAATTTAAATAATAGAAGTTATGCAAAATTTGAATAAAAAAAGTATAAAAAAATAAAATTCTCTAAGAAAAAATATCGAGAATTTTATTCTTATAATTTGTAATATTCTTTTATGATTGTAACTACATATGCTCAGGGAATATTTTATTTAAAATAATTCCTGTAAGAGCTGCTATTGCAAGCCCTGAAAGAGAAACTGTTCTCCATACAACAATATTATCAATTCCTATTCCAAGAACAAGAATAAGAGATGATATAATAAGGTTTCTTGAATGAGAGAAGTCAAGATGAGATTCAATAAGAGTTCTCATTCCAACAGATGCTATCATTCCAAAAAGAATAACAGAGATTCCTCCCATTACAGGTGATGGTATTGTCTGAAGAATTACTCCGAATTTTCCTATAAAAGCAAGAGCTATTGCATAACATGCAGCTATTCTTAAGATAGCAGGATCATAAACTTTTGTAACTGCAAGAACTCCTGTATTTTCTCCATAAGTTGTGTTTGCCGGTCCTCCAAGAAATCCTGCTGCAACTGTTGCAAGTCCGTCTCCAAGAAGAGTTCTGCTTATTCCCGGATTAGCAAAGAAATCTTTTCCAACAACTGCTCCGTTTGTTGTAATATCCCCAATGTGCTCAATAAACACTACTAAAGCAATAGGAGCTATTGCAAGAATACTTGTAAGATTAAACTCAGGAATTGTAATTAAAGAGTTCCAAGCATCATCTGATAATCCAATCCAGCCAGCCTGTCTGATAGGCTCAAAATCAACCATTCCAAGACACATAGCCACAATATATCCTAAAGTTACAGAAATAAGTATAGGAACAAGTCTGAAGAAAGATTTTCCAAGAATTGAAATAATAATCATAGATACAACAACAATCCCTGCAACAATTAAACTTTTTCCATCAAAGTGTCCGTTTGTATAACCTGCCATTGAAAGAGCAGTGGGACTAAGTCTTAATCCTATAACAACTATTGTCGGTCCTACAACAACAGGAGGAAAATAAGATTTTACTTTTTCAATACCATAAATTTTAACAAGTCTGCTCATTACAATATAAACAAGTCCTGCAGCAATAACTCCGCCTTTTACAGCTCCAACTCCCTCTTCTCTTAATACAAGCCCGATAGCACCTATAAATGCAAATGATGAGCCAAGAAAAACAGGGACAATTCCCTTTGTGCAAAGATGGAATAAAAGAGTTCCTATCCCTGCTGTAAGAAGAGCAATAGACGGGTTCATTCCTGTAAGAAAAGGAACAAGAACTGTTGCTCCAAACATTGCCAATACGTGCTGTAATCCAAGTACCAGCTTACCTTTTGTGCTGATTTCTGTCATTTTTAACCTCCGTAGATTTATATAAATTTTTTACCTTTCATAATTATTTACACAAAAAAAGAGCTGCTGGATTTAAATTCTAAGAAAAAGTTTTTCTTAATTATTTAAATCAACAGCTCTCAACTATATCTTATTTTCTATAATTCCAAGCAGTTTTCCGCTTTTAAATTCAATAACAGCATTATTGCTTCTTATAATATTGCTTGTGCATATAGTTTCCCCTCTTCTTACAGTATAACTGTCAAGAGGATATTCAAACCCTGTAAGGGTAATCTCTTCCACTATGTCAGACATAGGAATAAAAGAGATAGTTTTATCTTTATGATTTTTTATCTCTGTTCTGTTGTCAACTTTAAATATAATCTCTTTTTCATCAAGAAAAACAACATTGTTGAATTTAA
>OGZM01002084.1_pt1 | contig 12089 bp, 11 predicted proteins | sample 1576821 | NCBI WGS metagenome assembly OGZM01 (sample SAMEA3541491, study PRJEB24748) | human gut metagenome | biome: human gut; feature: human-associated habitat; material: faeces | place: China | collected 2012
TACTGTATCTAAAATTAAGAAAAATTTTCTTTATTTCGAATATAGTAGCTTTTATTTAAATTATAATGTTAATTTAGATACCATTACATCCTATTATTTTATAAAAATTAAATAGTTACATCGAGTAATAAAAAAATTAAAGGAAGAAACCAAGATTCATTTATTTTTTTAAAAATTTCGTATTTATTGTAAAAAGTAAAAAATAAAGAAATCTGAGATATAAATATAAATAAAGAACTCACATAAACAACAAAAATATCAGAAATGTTAATAATTAAAAAATTATATTTAGTAATTAAAACCAGAAAATTTAATAATGGAATAAAAAGAAATATTAAATTTTTTAATTTATTTTTCAAATAAAGAAAAATATTAACAATAAATAAAAAAATATTAAAAATAAAACTTATACATAAAAAGATATTTTTATGTTGTGAAACAAATGATACAAGAGCAGCCATAATAAAGAATATTAAGTAAATAGAAATATCTTCATTGGAAGAACTTGGATATACAGTATCATTATTAGTTATATACATTGTTGTTCTATTATCATGAATATTAATGTTGTTATTACTATTATTACTACCATTAATATTCATGGTTGGACTATTGCTAAAAGAATTATTTTTAGTATTTCCTGTAAGAGTTTGTAAAAATGAGATTAATGCTGCAATTATTTTGATAACTTTTTCCATAAATTTAGATAAATATAAAAAATATTTATCTTTTCACCTCCAGTAAAATATTATTATTAAATTTTAACTCAAAAAACTATTTTTGTCATTTTTTATTTTATTAATATAATTTTTTCTTTTATAAATTGCAAAACTTTTAAAAATATTATAAAATTTCTTATAGAGAGGTGATTTTTATGATAAAAAGAGAGATTTACCTAAATGAAATTAGAAATTTTATGAATAAGCCTATTATAAAAGTTATAACAGGAATGAGAAGAAGCGGAAAATCTATGATATTAAAATTAATATCACAGGAATTTTTAGAGCAGGGAATTAATAAAGAAAATATTATTTATATTAATTTTGAATCATTGATGTTTGAAGAATTTAAAGATTTTAAAAAATTATATAATTATATAATAGAAAAATCTGAAAAACTTCAAGGGAAAGTATATATACTTCTTGATGAAATACAGGAAGTTGACCATTGGGAAAAAGCCATAAACTCTTTTATGGTTGACTTAGACTGTGATATTTATATTACAGGTTCAAATGCTAATCTTTTATCTTCTGAGCTTGCAACATATATTGCAGGAAGATATATAGAAATAAAAGTATATCCTTTATCTTTTAAAGAGTATATAGAGTTTGCAAAAATAGGAAACCCTAATAATATTTTAACAAATGAAGAATATTTTGAGCAGTATCTTCAGTTTGGAGGTATGCCGGGAATACATAATTTTAACTATGACAAAAATAATGTGTATCAATATCTTTCAGACATCTATAATTCAGTTTTATTAAAAGATGTTGTATCCAGAAATAATATAAGGGATGTAGAACTTCTTGAAAGAATAGTTTTATACATCCTTGATAACATAGGAAATACTTTTTCAGCTAAAAATATTTCTGATTTCTTAAAAAGTCAGGGAAGAAAATTAAGTAATGAAACAGTCTATAACTATTTAAAAGCATTGGAAAATGCTTATATAATTTCAAAAGTACAAAGATATGATATAAAAGGAAAAGCTATTCTTGAAACACAAGAGAAATTTTATCTGACAGATTTAGGATTACGCCATGCAAAATTAGGTTACAGAGCAAACGACATAGCAGGTTATCTTGAAAATATAGTTTATTTAGAACTTCTTAGAAGAAAATATGCAGTAACAATTGGCAAGCTGCAGACAAAAGAGATTGATTTCATAGGAACTTTAAGAGATGAAAAACTATATATTCAGGTAACTTATCTTTTGGCATCTCCTGAAACTGTAGAAAGGGAATTTTCTCCATTAAAGAATATAAAAGATAATTATCCAAAATATGTATTATCAATGGATAACTTAGAATCATATAATATTGAAGGAATAAGAAGAGAAAAAATTATAGAATTTTTATTAAAATAAAATTAAAGGAGCATTGTAAATTGGCAAAATAAGAATACAACTGCTCCTTATTTTTTTATAACCTGTAATTTTTTTAAAAGATTATGCAACAGATTTTTAATAAATATATGCTATACTATAAATAAAAAAGCTGTAAAAGGAGTAAAAAATGGGAGCACTTAATGGATTAAAAATATTAGATTTTTCAACTCTTCTTCCGGGACCTTATGCCACACTTATGCTTGGAGATTTAGGAGCAGAAATAATAAAAATAAGCTCGCCTGACAAGCCTGATATTGTAGCAGATTATCTGCCATATATAGAGGGAACAGACATTACTGCCAATCAGGCATGGCTTGGAAGAAACAAAAAAAATCTCTTTCTAAATTTAAAAACAGAAAAAGCTGTGGAAATTATAAAAAAACTGATTACAGAATATGACATTATTGTTGAACAATTCAGACCGGGAGTAATGGAGCGTTTAGGGCTTGGATATGAAACACTGAAAGAGATAAATCCCCGTTTGATTTACTGCTCTCTTACAGGTTACGGGCAGACAGGGCCAATGAAAAACAATGCAGGGCATGATATTAACTATCTTGCAAGAAGCGGGAACATGAACTATTCAGGAAGAAAATCAACAGGACCTGTTTTAACAAATATGCAGATTGCAGATATCGGTGTTGGTTCTCTTTATTCTGTAATAGGAATTCTTTCAGCAGTTCATTACAGAGAGGTAACAGGAAAAGGGCAGTATGTAGATGTATCTATGTTTGACGGGCTTATTCCTTTTAATGCAATGGAAGGAGCAGGATTTTTAATAAACGGAAAAGAACCTGAGAGAGAGGGAACAAGACTTAACGGAGGAAGTGCTTACGATTTTTACGAAACAAAAGATAACAGATATATTAGTGTTGGTTCATTAGAGCCGAAATTCTGGAAAAATTTCTGTGAATGTATAGAACTTCCTGAACTGGTTTCTCAAACTGTTATGCCTGAAAATGTATCTGCATTAAAAGAAACTGTGAGAAAAAGAATTTTAGAAAAAACTCTTAAGGAGTGGACAGATATTTTTGAAGGAAAAGATGTGTGTGTTGAGCCTGTTCTTACAATGAAAGAGGCTTTAACAGAAGATGAGCATGTGAAAGAGAGAAAACTTGTTGTTGATGTGGAACTTCCAGATTCAAATGGAAAAACTGTAAAACAAATGGGAATGCCTTTGAAACTTTCTGAGTGTCCTGTTGAATATGTAAAAACAGGGTATCCTCTTGGATATCATACTAATAGTATTCTTGCTGACTTAGGGTACAGTTCTGCTGAAATAAAAAATTTAGAAGAGGAAAAAGTAACAAAAATATATAAAAAATAGTAAAAAATAACTGAAAAAACAGTATGATTTTTAATTTCTCTGCAAATTTTTATAAAAAATATTTCCTAAAAAGGTTTTCATAGGGTATAATTAAATAAAGGCATGGGATGGTGTATGTGCGAGGTGAAAAATTATTTGAAAAAAACAAACTGGCTGATTATTTTTGCCCTTCTGCTTACAGCAGCATCTTTGTACAGCAGGGTTAAAACACCAAAAACAGAGTATCCTTATATTAAAATACCAAAAGATATAGAAGAAGTAGGGGAATTTAAAAACGACACATTTTTAATAAAAAAAGCTGAAAAGTATGGTTTGATGAGAATTGATACGACAATAGTTGTAGAACCTGTATGGGATTTTATAGATTCCTTTAATAAAAACGGTTATTCCATAGTTGGAGAGAATGGAAAATTCGGCGTAATAAATAAGCATCAGGATATAACAATTCCAATAATGTATGATTCTATAAAATCAACATCATCAAATAACTTTATAGTTTCTGAAAATGGAAAATGGGGAATAGTTGATTGGAAAAACAACTCAGTAGTTCCTGTAAAATATGAAAATATTTCAGAAACAAAATACGGCAAATATATAATAAAAGAAAATGGAAAATTCGGCGTAATAAATACTTTTGGAAATATTATTATACCTGCAGGGTATACAGGACTGAATCAGATAAACAGAAAAACTTATATAGCAGCAACAGGAAAACATGAAAAAATTCATATTATCGGCAGCAACAATGATTTTTCAGAAGCAAACATTGATTTGTATGATAAATATGATAAAATTTTATCTTACTGTTATCACATGAGTATAGTCCAAAAAGATGGTATAAATTATCTTTTAAATCTGAATACTTATGAAATGAAAATTCTCGGAAAAGACATTGAGATAATCGGCGATTTCGTAAACAGAATGGCAGTTATCAAAGATAAAAAAGGATATTATGGAGTTATCAACGAAGAGGGAAACGTTGTAATAGAGCCCAAATATCAGTATCTGAGTCTTGAAGGAAATGAGCTTATTCTTTTCAAATGCGGAAAAGATTACGGCTATATGGACAGAATGGAAAATATTATCATTCCTGCTGCTTTCAAAGAAATAACTCCATTTTATAAAGACAGAGCTATCTTTAAAGTTAACGGGAAAGAGGGAGTTGTGGATATCAGAGGAAAAGCTGTTGTCCCTCCTGAATATATGGAAGTTATCGGAATAAAAGATGACGCCTATATTTTGAGAACAGAAAAAGGTGTGGGAGTATTTGGAAAAAAAGGAAATATAATAATAGAACCTAAATATTACAGCATTACTTTTTTTGGAAAAAATAACTTTAAAGTTATGGACAGAGGCACAATAAGAATTTTTAATTATGCAGGAAAAGAAGTATTCAGCATAAAAGCCTCTGAAATTGTAGGAGAGTGGAGAGAAAAAGGACAGATAAACTTAAAAGATAAAATATATTTATTTATTTAAAAAAGGAAATTTCCATTTTATGCAGAAAAATATATTAAACAGTAAGGACAAGGAGGCTATTCATATGAAAAAGAAAATACTTATACCATTAGACGGAACAGATAGAAGTATGCATTCTATAGACCTTGTAAAAAATCTTTATAAGCAGGATGAAATTGATATTACTCTTCTTTATGTTAAAGAAGATGTCAACAACATGATTATGGAACATGATCTTGTTGCTGCAGAAAGAGATATGCAGAAAATAGCAGCTCCTGCATTGAAAGGATTGGAAGGATATAGTGTAGTTTGTGAATATGGACTTATTGATCCTGGTTCTGAAATTGTAAAACGTGCTAAAATGAATGAAATAGATATAATCATTATGACTAAATCTACTAAAAAAGGACTTACTCGTATGATTGGTTCAGTAACAAGCTACGTAGTAAGAAATGCTCCATGTATCGTAATGATAGTACCGGAGTAGAATTGTAAAAATCAACTGAAACAAAAAGAATCTGCGGTCTGCAGATTCTTTTTTGAGAGAAAATATTTCTAATGTAAAAATAGTGTAAATAAATTTGAATGTAATGTAAAAAATTGTTAGAATTTTTTAGTACAGAATAAACAATATAATTAAATTTTTAAATTTCGGGAGGAAAGATGTATTTAACTATCTTATGCAATATCATTGGAGGACTTGGGATTTTCCTATACGGTATGGAAAATATGTCCAGCGGAATGCAGAAACTTGCAGGGAAAAGATTAAAGAAAATTTTAGCAATGCTTACAACTAACAGGGTTGCAGCAGTTCTTATGGGACTTTTTGTAACAATGCTTGTTCAATCTTCATCAGTAAGTACAGTTATGACTATCGGGTTCGTTAACGCATCACTTTTAACATTAAAGCAGGCTTTGGGAGTAATCCTTGGAGCTAACATAGGAACAACAATAACAGGTTGGATTCTAGTGTTAAATATCGGTAAATACGGGCTTCCTATTGCAGGAGCAGCAGCAATTTCTTATGTATTTTTAAAGAGTGATAAAGCAAGAACAAGAGCTCTTACAATAATGGGTCTTGGAATGATATTCTTAGGACTTGAACTTATGAGCAACGGTTTAAAACCAGTAAGAAGTATGCCTGAATTTATAGCTTTATTCCATTTATTTAATGCTGACACATATTTCGGTGTTTTAAAAGTAGCATGTGCAGGAGCATTAATAACAGGTATTGTTCAATCTTCATCAGCAACTTTAGGTATTACAATAACACTTGCTTTACAAGGATTAATAGATTATAACACAGCAGTAGCGCTTGTTCTTGGAGAAAATGTAGGAACAACAGTAACAGCTATTCTTGCAACATTAAATGCAAACGCAAATGCAAAAAGAGCAGCTTATGCACATACAATTATTAATATAACAGGAGTTTTATGGGCAACATCAATATTCCCATTATATATCCATTTCTTAGGAAACTTTGCAGATCCTGCAGTAAATATGACAATGGCTATTGCAACAGCTCATACAATGTTTAACGTAATAAACGTAATCATGTTTACTCCATTTGTTGGATACCTTGCTAATTTCCTTTGTTTTATAGTAAAAGATGACAAAGGTATCAGCACAAAAGTTACACAGCTTGATATGCTGATGGTTGGAACTCCAAGTGTTGTAGTCGGGCAGACTAAAAAAGAAGTTTTAGATATGGGACAAAATATAAAAGAGATGATATTCACTCTTGAAGAAGTTTATGGAAAGAAAGAGCCTATCAGTGAAAAACAGGTTAATGACTTACAAGAGATAGAAAATAAACTTGATATTTACCAGCAGGAAATCACAGATGTAAACTTCCAGATTCTTAACAAAAACTTAACAGACGCAATGAAAGAGGAAACAAGACTTAACCTTGAAGTGTGTGATGAGTATGAAACAATCAGTGACTACTTTGTAAGAATTGCAAAAACACTTAGCAAACTTCGTGATAATGATATTGAACTTAGCGAAGCTAAAATTAAAAAATTATCTTATTTACATGAATGTGTAACTAAATTATTCAATGAAATAAATGAAGCTTATGAGTTAAAAGACAAAGAAAAATTCATAAGAGCAATAGCTCTTGCTGACCACATAACAGATAAGTTCAGAGAAACAAGAACATATCACCTTGAGCATACAGCAAATGTTGAGGCATCTGCAATGTTCAGTACAAGTTATATGGATATCTTAAACCACTACAGAAGAATAAGAGACCATATATTCAATATCATAGAAGTATATACAAGATAATAGAAATAAAAAAATTTAGAAGTTAGTATATTTATAATAAGAATAAAATTTTCTTGGAAAAAATATCAGCTATTTATATTGCTCATTCATCTAAAAATGATAAACTCACTTCGTTCAGACATATCATTTTTTACGATGAACTCGCTGCATAAATTACGCAGATATTTTTAATCTCGAAAATTTTATTCTTATTTTTTTATTGTAAACCTATTCAATTTTTCTTCTTGTCCTTTTTCTAAGTTCTCTCTTATACTAATAAACAGATACATAAGTTTAAGGAGGATTTTTTTTATGAACAATTCATCATTTTTTATATCAGGAACAGATACTGATATAGGAAAAACATATACAAGCAGTCTTATCTTCAAATCACTTATTCAAAATAAAAACGAAACTACAAAATATTATAAACCTGTTCAAAGCGGATGTTTTTTAAAAAATAACACTCTTACAGCTCCGGACCTTGAAACTGTTTCTAAAATTTCAGGTGTAGATTATTCACAGGATATGTGTACATATTATCTTGAACCTGAAGTTTCTCCTCATCTTGCTGCAGAAATAGAAAACACTGTTATAGACCCTGAAAAAATTATTTCAGAAATAGAAAAAAGGAAAACTCAATGTAATAATCTTATTGTTGAAGGAGCAGGAGGAATATTTGTCCCTATTGTAAGAGATAAATTTTATATTTATGACCTTATAAAATCTGCCTCTCTTCCTGTAATTCTTACAGCAGGAACAAAAGTAGGTTCAATCAACCATACAATGCTTACTGTAAAATTTCTTGAAAGCATGAATATTAAAATTCAAGGGATAGTTTTTAATAAATATACAGGAAAAAATTATGAAGATGACAATATCAGAGTAATTCTTAAAGACAGCGGTATTACAAATTATCTGATTATAAATGAAAATCAGAAAGATATTGATTATGATACATTGAAAAAATTTCTTTCAAATGAAAAAGCAGATTCTAAGGAGGAATTATAATGAATAAACTAACACCATTACAGGAAAAAGATTTAAAATATATTTTTCACCCATGTTCTCAAATGAAAGATTATGAAAAATATCCTCCTGTTGTAATTGAAAGAGCAGAGGGAATGTATGTTTTTGATGAAAATGGAAAAAGATATATGGACTGTGTTGGAAGCTGGTGGGTAAATCCATTAGGGCACTGCAACAAAAGAATAAACGAGGCTGTAAAAAGCCAGTGTGATACACTTGAGCATATTATTTTTGCTGATTTTTCTCACAAGCCGGCTATAGAACTTGCAGAAAAACTTGTAAATATTGTACCGAAAGGGCTTACAAAACTTTTCTTTGCAGATAACGGTTCTTCCGGTGTTGAAGTGGCACTTAAACTGTCTTTCCAATGTCAGCAGCAGAAAGGGTTCACTAAAAAAAGAAGATTTGCTGCAATAAAAAATTCATATCACGGTGAAACAATAGGAGCACTTTCTGTTGGAGATATAGATTTCTTTACAAAAACTTACAAACCTCTTATTAATGACGGAATAAAAATACAAGGACCAGACTGTTTTAACTGTCCTTTTAAGAAAGATTACAAAACATGTGATGCAGAATGTTTCTGCCATATGGAAAAAGCTGTAAAAGAATATCATGAAGAGCTTTCGGGAATTATTATAGAACCAATGGTACAGGGAGCAGGAGGAATGAAAATATATTCGCCTGTATATCTGAAAAAATTAAGAGCCATTACAAAAGAATATAATATACATCTGATTGCAGATGAAATTGCTGTTGGTTTTGGAAGAACAGGAAAGATGTTTGCCTGTGAACATGCAGGAATATCTCCTGACATTATGACTATAGGAAAAGCTCTTACAGCAGGATATTATCCAATGTCTATTGTTCTTATGACAGATGATATATACAACTCTTTCTATGCTGATTATTTTGAGGGAAAATCTTTTCTTCACTCTCACAGTTTTTCAGGAAACCCAATAGGATGCAGAATTGCTCTTGAAGTTTTAAAAATATATGAAGAAGAAAATATTTTAAAAATGATAAATGAAAAGGGAGAATATCTTCAAAGAAAAGCAGAAGAGATTTTCAAAGATAAGCCTTATATTGGAGAGATAAGAAGAATAGGGATTATAGGAGCTATGGAAATAGTTAAGAACAAAGAAACAAAAGAGAGATATAACCCAAGAAAAAGAACAGGATACAATATTTATAAAACAGCATTAAAGCACGGAGCAATTTTAAGACCTCTTGGAGATACAATTTATTTTATGCCGCCGTTTATAATTTCATATGAAGAGATAGATGAAATGCTTGAAATATGCCGTCAATCAATTGAAGAGTATTTGGAGTCTGAAAATGAATAGAGAGATATTAAAAGAAAATCTAAACTTAAAAAAACAGGAAAATAATTTCAGAGCTTTAAAAGTTTTTGATAAAAATATGGTTAATCTCTCTTCAAATGATTATCTTTTTCTGGCACATGATGAAGTTTTGAAAAAAAATTTTATAGATAAATATCTGTCTGAATTTTCTTTTTCTTCAAGTTCTTCAAGACTGATTACAGGAACTTATGATATTGTTTCTCACCTTGAAAAAAGAATAGAGGAGATTTATAAGAAACCGGCTCTTGTTATGAACAGCGGTTTTTGTGCAAACAAAACAATTATAGAAACTTTTTATAATAAGAACAGCCTTATTCTTACAGACAGACTTAATCATGCAAGCATATATGCAGGAATAGTTTCAAGCACAAGCAGGTTTCTAAGATACAAACATCTTGATATGGAAAATCTTGAAAGCCTTTTGGAAAAATACAGAAAAGATTATGATGATATTCTTATTGTTTCAGAATCTGTATACAGCATGGACGGAGATACTGCTGATTTGAAAAAACTTGTTGAGATAAAGAAAAAATATAATGCAGATTTGATGATAGATGAGGCTCACTCTTTTGGTGTTTACGGCTATGGAATTGCCTATAATGAAAATCTTGTTAAAAATATAGATTTCTTGTGTATTCCTCTTGGAAAAGGAGGAGGCTCTGTTGGAGCATATGTAATATGTGAGCAGGACTTTAAAGATTATATTATAAACTATGGGAAAGAGTTTATTTATTCAACAGCACTTCCTCCTGTAAATAATCTTTGGAATCTGTATATTTTAAATAATATGAAAAACTTTGATGAAAAGATAAAAAAACTTGAAGATTTAAAAAATTATACTTTAAATCTTATGAAAGAGATGAACATTGATACAGTGTCAGACTCACAGATTATAGGGCTTGTTATTGGCAGCAACAGTAAAACAGATATGATAACAGAAAAACTTAGACAAAAAGGCTGGCTTGTTTATGGGATTAAAAGTCCAACTGTTCCAAAGGGAGGAGAAAGAATAAGAATAAGCCTTCACTCAGAAATAACAAAAGACGAGATTAAAAACTTCTTAGAGGATTTTAAAAATGAATGCAATACTGTTTTTTAACGGCTGGGGAATGGACGCTTCCATTCATTCTCATATGAAAGTGCCTGAAAATTCTGATTTCTTTTCTCTGACTTTTCCATATGATTTTGATTTTAAAATTTTAAAAGAATATGAAAAAATATATTTCATAGGATGGTCTTTCGGGGTTTTTTACATGGCTGATTTTATTTCAAAACATCAGGAATATCTTCCTGAAAAAATATATACAGTTTCTATAAACGGTATTCCTCATCTTATGGAAAAGGAAAATCTTAATAAAAGAGTTATAGTTCTTACATATAAAAATCTTGATGAAAAAAATCTTAATCTTTTTTATAAAAAAATAGGGATAGAAAATTTTCATTCAAAAAAATCAATTTCAGAGCTTAGAGATGAACTTAAATATTTTACAGACAATTATTATTTTATAAATCAAAACTGTATTGATAAGGCGTTTATCTCTGATAATGACCTTATTATAAAAAGCGAGACTCAAAAAATATATTATAAAAAACACAATATTCCGTTTGTTGAAATAGAGGGAACTCACTATATTTTTCATGCTTTTGATGAATGGAAATATTTTTTAGGAGAGATATGAATTTCAATAAAAATTTTTCTACATATAATGATAATGCTGTTGTTCAAAAGGAGGCTGCTGCTGTTCTTTCAGGGCTTCTTCCAGAACACATGGAGCAGTATAAAAATATTTTGGAATTAGGGTGCGGAACAGGTTTTTTTACAAGAGAACTTATAAAAAAAATTCCTGCTGAAAATCTTATTCTTAATGATTTTTATAATACTGAAAAATATATAAGTGATATAAAATATAAGTTTTTTCTGTGCGGAGATATGAAAAACTTTCTTAATCAGAAATATGATTTTATTGTTTCAAGCTCATGCTTTCAATGGGCAGATGATTTGGAACAGCTTATAAAATCCATATCTTTATGTACAGATAATCTAGTTTTTTCTATATATCTTGATGGAAATATGCAGGAGATTAAAAATCATTTTGGTGTAAGCCTGAAGTATTACAGCAGAGAAAAAATAACAGAAATATTAAAAAAATATTTTAAAAATGTTGAAGATTTTGAAAGAGAAACAATTCTGTCTTTTAATACCCCTTTTGAAGCTTTAAGCCATATAAAAAAAACAGGGACATCATTAAATGCAAAATCATCTTTTTCAAAAATAAAAACCTATAATTCTAAGACACTTACTTATAAAACAGGTTTTTTCAGAGCGTCAAACTAATATAATTTTTTAAAAAATATTTTTTAAACTTTTTTTATTTTTTCCAAATTTTAATAAAAACCGGCCACAATCGGTCCCACAATCACGGTCAGGATACCGGTTACGGCGATGGCAAGGCTGCTCATGGCTGCCTGAATCTCTCCCAGCTCCAATGCCTTGCTGGTACCGATGGCATGGGAAGATGTTCCCAGCGCCAGCCCC
>OGZM01002087.1_pt1 | contig 12048 bp, 8 predicted proteins | sample 1576821 | NCBI WGS metagenome assembly OGZM01 (sample SAMEA3541491, study PRJEB24748) | human gut metagenome | biome: human gut; feature: human-associated habitat; material: faeces | place: China | collected 2012
GCAGTATGTGAAAGCCCGCTATGTCGCCACTGGCGAAATTCCGCCGCTGAAGGCGATGATTGACGATCCGGTGATTAAAAACGACCAAAAGGCCAGCGCCGTCGCCATCCAGTCGGCGCGAGCGGTAGCGATGCCGGGCATTCCCGAGATGGGGGAAGTGTGGGGGCCGGCCAACGCCGCGCTTGAACTGAGCCTCACCGGTAAGCAGGCGCCGCAGGCCGCGCTTGATAACGCGGTGAAACAGATCACGATGCAGATCGAAGCGATGCAGGCCAGCAATCAGTAATTCACCGTCACGTGAAGTCACCGAGCGGGAGGGGGACCTCCCGTTTGTAGAAGGAGTCGAGTGTGAGCATCCATTCCAGCGAAAATTTTAGCGACGCACGCGGGCCCGGGCGCCATGCATGGTGCGGCCTGCTGCTGGCAATCGTGCCGGGTTTCGGTCAGTTTTATCATCGCCAGTGGCTGAAAGGGCTGGTCTTCCTGGTGCTGCTGAGCAGCTTTCTGGGGATTTTTTATGATTTCCTGCGTGAGGGGTTGTGGGGGTTATATACCCTGGGTGAAGAGGTACCGCGGGATAACTCTATCTTCCTGTTAGCCGAGGGGATTATCAGCGTGCTGATCGTCGCTTTCGGCGTGCTGATCTATTTTCTCTCGCTGCGGGATGCGTGGCTCAACGGCAAAAAACGCGATGAGGGGATCGCCCTCAACAGCGTGCGTAAGCAGTACCAGATGCTGCTGAGCGACGGCTTTCCGTACCTGATGATCACCCCGGGCTTTATTCTGCTGGTGTTTGTGGTGATCTTTCCGATTCTGTTCGGTTTCGCCATCGCCTTCACCAACTACAACCTGTACCACACCCCGCCGGCGAAGCTGGTGGACTGGGTGGGGCTGAAAAACTTTATTAATATTTTCACCCTCTCCATCTGGCGCTCCACTTTCCTGGATGTGCTGCAGTGGACCGTGGTGTGGACGCTGCTGGCGACCACCCTGCAGTGTACGGTGGGCGTGTTGTTGGCGATTCTGGTCAACCAAAAAGATCTGCGCTTTAAGCCGCTGATCCGCACCATCTTTATTTTGCCGTGGGCGGTGCCGGGGTTTGTCACCATTCTCGTTTTTGCCGGCATGTTCAACGACTCCTTCGGGGTCATCAACAACGCGATCCTGTCCTTTTTTGGCATCAGTCCGAAGGCATGGCTCACCGATCCGTTCTGGACTAAAACGGCGCTGATCATGATGCAGACCTGGCTTGGCTTCCCGTTTGTCTTTGCCATGACCACCGGCGTGTTGCAGGCGATCCCGGACGATCTGTATGAAGCGGCGACGATGGACGGCGCCAGCGCCTTTACCCGTCTGCGCACCATCACCCTGCCGCTGGTGCTGTATGCGATCGCGCCGATCATCATCACCCAGTACACCTTCAACTTTAATAACTTCAATATCATTTACCTGTTCAACAACGGCGGCCCTGCGGTGGCAGGCTCTAACGCCGGCGGGACGGATATTCTGGTGTCGTGGATCTATAAGCTGACGATGTCTTCGTCGCAGTACGCCATCGCGGCGACCATCACGATCCTGCTGTCGATCTTTGTCGTCGGCCTGGCGCTGTGGCAGTTCCGCGCCACCAAATCCTTCAAAAATGACGACATGGCGTAAGGGAAGCAACATGGCTCAATCACCCAGTATTAAACGCGAAAAGTGGATCCGGCTCTCTCTCACCTGGCTGGTGGTTATTCTGGTCTCGGTGGTGATTATCTATCCGCTGGTCTGGACGGTCGGGGCGTCGCTGAACGCCGGCAATAGCCTGCTCAGTACCTCAATCATTCCGGAAAATGTGTCGTTCCAGCACTATGCCGATCTGTTCAATGGCAATGTGAATTACCTCACCTGGTACTGGAACTCGATGAAAATCAGCTTCCTGACCATGGTGCTGACCCTGATTAGCGTTAGCTTTACCGCTTACGCCTTCTCCCGCTTCCGCTTTAAAGGGCGGCAGAACGGGCTGATGCTGTTCCTGCTGCTGCAGATGATCCCGCAGTTTTCCGCGCTGATTGCCATCTTTGTCCTGTCGCAACTGCTTGGCCTGATTAATAGCCATCTGGCGCTGGTGCTGATCTACGTCGGGGGGATGATCCCGATGAATACCTGGCTGATGAAAGGGTATCTCGACGCGATCCCCAAAGATCTGGATGAGTCCGCCCGCATGGATGGCGCCAGCAGCTTTCGCATCTTTATCGAGATCATCATGCCGTTGTCGAGGCCCATCCTCGCGGTGGTGGCGCTGTTCTCGTTCACTGGGCCGCTGGGGGATTTCATCCTCTCCAGCACCATCCTGCGTACCCCGGATAAATACACGCTGCCTATCGGTCTGTATAACCTGGTGGCGCAAAAAATGGGTGCCAGCTACACCACCTACGCGGCGGGGGCGGTGCTGATCGCCGTACCGGTGGCGATCCTCTACCTGGCGCTACAAAAATACTTCGTCTCCGGCCTGACCTCGGGCAGTACTAAAGGATAAGCACATGAAAAGATTCACACCCGCATGGCTTGCGGTTTGTCTGGCATGCAGTTTCTCCACCTCTTCTCTGGCCGCGGACGCGCTTGCAACCCGCGCGTTTCAGGGCATGCCGGCGGACTTTATCAAAGGCGCGGATATCTCCACGCTGCTGGACGCCGAAAAGCACGGGGCGACGTTCTACGATCAGAATAATCAGCGCAAGGATCCGATCGCTATTCTGAAAGAGAACGGCGGCAACTATGTCCGCCTCCGTCTGTGGGTGGATCCGCAATCGGCGAGCGGCGAGGACTATGGCGGAGGGAATAACGATCTGGCCACCACCCTGGCGCTGGCGAAACGGGCGAAAGCCCAGGGGATGAAGCTGCTGCTTGATTTTCACTACAGCGATTTCTGGACCGATCCCGGCAAGCAGTTCAAGCCGAAAGCCTGGGAAAAGCTGGATTACCCGCAGCTGAAAACGGCGATTCATGACTATACCCGCGATACCATCGCCCGCTTTAAGCAGGCGGGCGTGCTGCCGGATATGGTGCAGATCGGCAACGAAATCAACGGCGGCATCCTGTGGCCGGAAGGGAAAAGCTGGGGGCAGGGCGGCGGAGAGTTCGACCGGCTGGCTGGCCTGCTGAACGCGGCTATCGCTGGCCTGAAGGAGAACCTGCGCCAGGGCGAGCAGGTGAAAATCATGCTGCATCTGGCCGAAGGGACCAAGAACGATACCTTCCGCTGGTGGTTTGATGAGATCGACAAGCGCCATGTACCGTATGACGTGATTGGTCTGTCGATGTACACCTACTGGAATGGCCCGATCAGCGCCCTGAAGGCCAATATGGATGACATCAGCAAACGCTATAACAAAGACGTCATCGTCGTCGAGGCGGCCTATGCCTATACCCTGGCCAACTGCGATAACGCGGAAAATAGTTTCCAGGCGAAAGAGGAAAAGGATGGGGGATATCCCGCCAGCGTACAGGGGCAATATAACTATATTCACGATTTAATGCAGGCGGTGGTTGATGTGCCAGACCAGCGTGGCAAAGGTATTTTCTATTGGGAGCCTACATGGATTGCCGTGCCGGGAAATACCTGGGCCACCCCGGCGGGGATGAAATATATCCACGACGAGTGGAAAGAGGGTAATGCACGTGAAAATCAGGCGCTATTTGATTGCCAGGGAAAAGTATTGCCGTCGGTAAAAGTTTTTAATTAATTTTTTTGTCGTCTTTTTCAGGAAGTTTATTATGAATAAATTTGCACCTTTACATCCGAAGGTTAGTACGCTGCTGCATGGCGCGGATTATAATCCGGAGCAATGGGAGAATGACCCCGATATTATTGATAAAGACATTGCCATGATGCAGCAGGCAAAATGCAATGTGATGTCGGTGGGAATATTTAGCTGGGCGAAACTGGAGCCACGCGAAGGGGTATTTAATTTCGCCTGGCTGGATATTATCCTCGATAAACTGTATGCCGCCGGCATTCATGTCTTTCTGGCCACGCCGAGCGGCGCGCGCCCGGCGTGGATGTCGCAGCGCTATCCGCAGGTTCTGCGGGTGGGGCGCGATCGGGTGCCGTCCCTGCACGGCGGCCGTCACAACCACTGTATGTCGTCACCGGTCTATCGCGAGAAAACCCTGCAAATCAATACCCTGCTGGCAGAACGTTATTCCTCACACCCGGCGGTGCTGGGCTGGCATATTTCCAACGAATATGGCGGTGAATGCCATTGCGATCTCTGCCAGAACCGTTTTCGCGACTGGCTGAAGGCGCGTTACCAGACCCTGGAGAACCTCAACCAGGCCTGGTGGAGCACCTTCTGGAGTCATACCTATACTGACTGGTCGCAGATTGAATCGCCTGCGCCGCAGGGCGAGATGTCGATCCACGGTCTTAATCTTGACTGGCATCGCTTTAACACCGCTCAGGTGACCGATTTCTGCCGCCATGAAATTGCTCCGCTGAAGGCGGCGAATGCCTCCCTGCCGGTGACTACCAACTTTATGGAGTATTTCTACGATTACGACTACTGGCAGCTGGCGGAGGCGCTGGATTTCATCTCCTGGGACAGCTATCCGATGTGGCACCGCGATAAAGACGAAACCGCGCTGGCCTGCTACACCGCGATGTATCACGACATGATGCGCAGCCTGAAGGGCGGCAAACCGTTTGTGCTGATGGAGTCCACCCCGGGCGCCACCAACTGGCAGCCGACCAGCAAACTGAAGAAGCCGGGAATGCATATTCTTTCCTCGCTGCAGGCGGTGGCGCATGGCGCCGACTCGGTGCAGTATTTCCAGTGGCGGAAAAGCCGCGGTTCGGTTGAGAAATTTCACGGCGCAGTGGTCGACCACGTCGGACATATTGATACCCGCATTGGCCGCGAAGTCTGCCAGCTCGGCGAGATCCTCAGCAAGCTGCCGGAGGTGAGGGGCTGTCGCACCGAGGCGAAAGTAGCGATTATCTTCGACCAGCAGAACCGCTGGGCGCTGGATGACGCCCAGGGGCCGCGCAATCTTGGGATGGAATATGAGAAGACGGTCAACGAGCACTACCGCCCGTTCTGGGAGCAGGGCATCGCCGTCGATGTGATTGATGCCGATGTCGATTTAACGCCGTATCAGTTAGTGATTGCCCCGATGTTATATATGGTGCGCGACGGCTTTGCCGGTCGGGCGGAGGCGTTTGTCGCCAACGGCGGCCACCTGGTGACCACCTACTGGACCGGTATCGTCAATGAGTCCGATCTCTGCTATCTCGGCGGCTTCCCGGGCCCGCTGCGCAATCTGCTGGGGATCTGGGCGGAAGAGATCGACTGCCTGAATGACGGCGAGTTTAATCTGGTGCAGGGGCTTGCCGGGAATCAGTGCGGTCTGCAGGGCCCTTATCAGGTGCGCCATCTCTGCGAACTGATCCATATCGAGAGCGCCCAGGCGCTGGCCACCTACCGGGATGATTTTTATGCCGGACGGCCGGCTGTGACGGTGAACGCGTTCGGGAAAGGCAAAGCCTGGCATGTGGCCTCCCGCAACGATTTAGCCTTCCAGCGCGATTTCTTTACCGCCCTGAGCAAGGAGCTGGCCCTGCCGCGGGCGATAGCGACGGAGTTACCACCCGGCGTGGTGGCGACTGCGCGCACCGACGGTGACAACGCATTTATCTTCCTGCAGAACTACAGCGCGCAAAACCATACCCTGACCCTGCCGCAAGGGTATTGGGATTGCCTGACCGACGCGGCGGTATCGGCTCCACTGACCCTGTCGGCATGGGATTGCCGTATTCTCCGTCGTCACGCGTAATTTCTTCTTCTCCACGCCTGCTCTGACGAGCAGGCTTTTTTTTATCTTAAACCTGGAGTTTATTATGGTGAGTTTAAAATCCTTCCTGCACTATTTCTCCCCAGCGCGTCCGGCACAGCCATTAAGCGAGGCGGAAAAACAGCAAATCGAGGCGCTGATTCAGGCCTTTGGTGGCGAAGCGAATATTACGCAAGTGGACGCCTGTATTACCCGTCTGCGGGTTAGCGTTCGCCATCTTGCGGCCGTGGACTCCGAAGCATTACAGCAGCAGGGCGCGCTGGGGGTTATTATTCTTGGTCAGCAGGTGCATGCTATTTTCGGTAAGCAGTCCGATGCGCTGCGTCAGCTTCTGGATGAACATTTTGCCGCCCGGAAATAAATAAAACGGGATAACCTGAAAACAGGTTATCCCGAAAATAAGACAAAGACAGCAGTGGCAATAAAGTTTACCGGAAGATAATTAACAGTCTTACAGCAGGAGATAAAAATAACGTATGAGTCTTAGCCGTGCGCGATTACCACCAGGCCTCAACCTGCACGCCGAAATTCCAGGTATTATTCGCCGTCTGGTCTTCAAACGGTTTACCATCTTCGGAATCATTCAAATATGAAGCAAAAATGCGTAATTCCGGACGTGACATAAAGTCTGGCCCGTCCGCCAGGCCCAACGCAATGGTGTATTTCTCACCGGCCTGTTTGTAGCTGGTGCCATTGTTGTAGCTGTCTTTCTGATAGAAACCGCCGACTTCGCCAATCAGGCGCACGTAGTCGGTGAACTGGTACTGCCCGCGGGCGACCAGCGACAGCATCCGCGTTTTGTCGGTATAGTCGGTAATGTCATCCGCCGAGCCCCAGGTCAGAACGTGGTTGATAGAAAACTTCTCAGTAATCGGGATCAGGCCGGTGTTAATCACGCGATAACCGGTGGCGTCGTTCACGTAGTTCCACATATCGTACCAGCCGCCGCCCTGGGAGACCATGTTCTGCGCCAGGCCTTTGTTGGCGTACTGCAGCACGGTTTTGTTATAGCCGCCCAGCATATCCTGACTGATTTCACCGGTCAGCATCACGCCATTTTCGGCATCGTACAGCCCGCCGTAGCTGTCCTGTTTTTTGGTGGTGTTCGGCATGGCGTAGTCGATGCCGAATTCGGTCCACGACCCGGACCACGGCTTCCATCCCGCGTAGCGTAAATCGATATAGTTGATATTGACGTTGCTGTCGCCATCGACGCGATAGTCAACATCGTTGGCATCGCCGCGGATCCAGGCCAGCGAGACGGCGCCCGGGCCGAGGGTGTAGTTTTCCACCCCGGCTCCGGAGCCGGAAATGTTCCAGTATTTGGTATCGATGATATGCAGATCATGGCGCTGGTAGTAACGTTTACCGCCCCAGATCACCGCATTCGGATCGCCAGGGATCAGCCCCTTTATCTGCAGGTTCAACTGACGTAAGCCGAACTGTGCATCATCGTTCAGCGTGGTTTCATTATCGTTAGAGCCGTCGGAGACCATGCTGACCATACTGTCGAGATAGAAGCTGACGTCATCTTTCTTATAGACCTCAGAGCCCAGCTCCAGCTCGCCGTAGGTATCCGACTCGTTCCCCAAACGGCCCAGCTTATTTTTTTGCCATTCCGCTTCGCTACCGTCGCCGGAGACCCCAACCCCGGCGCGCATATAGCCATGGAAATCGATCGTTGGGATCGCGGCGGTGGCCGCAAACGCGGAAGGAGCGATTAGCGCAGCGGCTAACGCGACTGAAAGGGCGCGCAGTGTAGTGTTCATCTCTATCCTCTTATTGTTTTGTATTACGTTCACATAACTGGTGTCATAAAATGCCTAAATGTAACTTCAGGCAAATGAGATATGATTATTGTGTGATTAACTGCAAATAATCACGGTGGTTTTTGTTGTGATGGGTGAGATGATTCACAATTCGTTGTATTGTGAACGTAATACTTTTTGTGGTGTAATTTTGCGATGAGAGGTAGCGGTGAGCGTTTTTTCAAATGGCCCCTGTTACAATCATGGGATAACAACATAAGGAACCGGACCATGAAGTCTAAAAGCGCTACTCTGGAAGACGTCGCACGCCATGCGGGCGTCTCTTACCAGACCGTGTCCAGGGTACTCAACAAATCAGCTAATGTATCCGAAGCGACGCGTCGCAAGGTGGAGAAATCGATAGAGGCCTTACGCTATGTGCCAAACCGGCTGGCGCAGCAGCTGGTGGGGAAGGAGAGCCAGACGGTCGGGCTGGTGACTATTTATCTGGCCTGGCATGCGCCTTCCCAGGTGGCGGCGGCGGTAAAACGCTATGCCAACCTGGAAGGTTACCAGGTTCTGATTTCGATGATCGATGAGAGCGTCAACCAAAGCATCCAGGATTCCATCAATGAGCTGAAATCTCAGCGGGTGGATAAAGTCATTATCAACGTGCCGCTGGAGACCGAACAGGCGCAGAAAATCGCTGCTGACAACGATGATATCGTCTGCCTGTTTCTCGACGTTGATCCCTACAGCTCCGTGTTTAACGTTTCGTTTAACCCGGCGGACGGCACCCGGGCCAGCGTCAAATATCTCTATGAGATGGGGCATCGGGAGATCGCCCTGCTGGCGGGGCCGGACAGCTCAGTCTCGGCCAAACTCCGGTTAAAAAGCTGTCTGGAGACCCTTGATGGTTACGGTCTGAAGCCGGTGACCGTCCTGCACGGCAACTGGGATGCGCAGAGCGGCTACGCCGGCGCGCTGCAGATGCTGCGCGAAACGCCTAATTTCAGCGCTGTGCTGGTGGGTAATGATCAGATGGCGCTGGGGGTGCTCAGCGCCTTCCATCAGCATCAGGTGGCGGTGCCGGGTGAGAAGTCGGTTATTGGCTATGACGATACCTACGAAAGCTCCTTTTTCTATCCGGCGCTGAGTACCGTGTCGCTCGACCTCGACCTGCAGGGGAAAGAGGCGGTGCGGCGGATCCTCGCCAGCACCAGCGGGGCGCCTCATACCTCATCCATTCTGCCGGCGCGCCTGGTGATACGCCATTCCAGCGGCGCCCGAATCGAGCAGGGAAAAGATCTGCAGGCCATTGCGGAACAGCTCCGCGCCATCGCCCACCGTCTGGCACCCTGACGCCAAAGGCGGGGAAACTCGCCTTATCACCTTACTCTTAAATTGAGCAGGGTTGATCTTTGTCACAGCACGGCGTACCCTTAATGTTACGTTATGTTATAACGTAATGAAGAGGTCAGCATGAAAGCCCATATCCATCCTCCCTATCGTACGGTGGTGTTTCACGACACCAGCGCGAATGAGTATTTTAAAGTCGGCTCAACTATCCGCACCGATCGCGTGATTGAACTCGATGGCGAAACTTTTCCGTATGTGACGATCGACGTCTCCTCGAAATCGCATCCGTACTACACGGGCAAACAAAAAACCTTCGCCAATGAAGGCAGTGCAGCCCGATTCCGCCAGCGCTTCGGCGGCTTTATTGATGCGAAAAGGAAAGCATGATGCAGGTCGTCAACTCATTACGTAGCGCTAAACAGCGCCACCCGGATTGCCAGCTGGTTAAACGCAAAGGGCGGCTGTACGTTATCTGTAAGAGCAACCCCCGCTTCAAAGCGGTGCAGGGGCGCAAAAAACGCCGTTAACGGAAACTCTCCAGCGAGCGGCGCTGTTGGCCGTCGGCGGTAAAATTGTCGGCGGCCAGCCATTGGCGCATGGCGTTATCCAGCTCCGGCCATTCGCCGTCTATCACCGAAAACCAGTCCGTGTCCCGGTTGTGTCCTTTACTCACCAGCGCCTGGCGAAAACGTCCTTCGTACTGAAACCCCAGCCGCCTTGCCGCCCGGGCTGATGGGATATTAAGACTGTTGCATTTCCATTCATAGCGACGGTAGCCGAGCGTATCAAAGACATACTGCATCAACAGCCAGTGCGCTTCGGTGGCCATGGCCGTTCGGCTCAGTAACGGTGAAAAATGCACATGCCCCACCTCTACCACACCGTGAGCGATATCGATACGCATTAACGCCAGCGAGCCGACCGCTTTCCCTCGCTGCTGGTCAACGACGGCAAAATGAATCGGGTCTGCCAGCGTGGCGACCTGCTCCACCCAGGCACTGAATTCTGCAAGGTTGCTCTCAGGTTCACGCAGCAGCCACGTCCAGCTGCGGGCGTCTGGCGCCAGCTGGTGAGCGGCGAACAGATCGCTGGCATGAGCAAGAGTCAGCGGTTCGAGTCGACAACGGCTGCCCTGTAATACCTGTCGTGTCGGCCAGGGGCGCGGCTGCCAGTCAGGCAGCGCGACGCCGAGCGCCTGGCCAAACTGATTATATTCGCACATTGCGGTTTCCTTATTGGGGATTTACAGGCAGCGTACGCGCTCGCTGGTTCCATAAAAAGTGCCATTAGAGTATGTTTTTATGGGGCCACGAGGAGGCAATATGAATATACCGGACGAGGGGTTTTTTACGTTGTTGACGCAGGGGATGCGGAACCGCACGGTCGAAACCTTACAGCGCGCCCTTTACCACACCTTGCGTGACGCTATCCTGCAGGGAACCCTGACGGCCCGCTGCCGTTTACCCGGATCGCGGGTGATGGCCGAACGGCTACACCTGTCGCGGAATACGGTCAATGCCGCACTGGAACAGCTGGCGCTGGAGGGGTACCTGACACGGAGCCGTCAGGGATCGCAGGTGGCACCACTCGCCTCCTGCCGCCAGGAGGCGGGTCAGATGCCGCCCGTCGTGCTGCCTGAGCGGCTGCAAAGGCTGCCAGCCGCGATGCGCCGCGACTCACCGACGCTGGCATTTACGCCAGGCATGCCGGCGGTAAACTATTTCCCGCTGCCGCTGTGGCGGCGACTGATGGATAACGTGCTACGCGAAGATGGTAGCGCGCTGCTGGGTTATGGCGAAGCCGCGGGCGATCCTTTGCTGCGAGAGGCTATCGCTCGTCATCTGGCGCTCTCCCGGGGCATCCGGTGCGATATCCGGCAGATCGTCATCACCGAAGGCGCGCTGGAAGGCGTCAACTTATGCGCCTCGCTACTGACCAACCCGGGCGACAGCGTGTGGCTGGAAGAACCGGGGTACCTGGGGGCGAGGAGTGGCTTTCAGCGGGCGGGACTGCGGGACAGAGGAATGGCTGTCGACGATGAAGGGATGTGTATTGCCAACGGCGTCGCGGAGCCGCCCCGGCTCATTTTCACCTCTCCTTCACACCAGTATCCCTGTGGGAGCATCATGAGCGCCGGGCGCCGTCTGGCGCTCGTGGAATATGCCCGCCGGCACGGGGCGTGGATTGTGGAGGATGACTACGACAGCGAGTTTCGCCATAGCGGAGAACCGATCCCGGCGATGCTGGGAATGGTGCCTGATGCCCCGGTGGTCTATCTCGGCACCTTCAGCAAAACGCTGTTTCCGGCGTTGCGTATCGGTTTTATGGTTATGCCGCCCGCGCTGGCGGATGCTGCTCAGGACGCCATTGGCGCGCTGCTGCGCGGGGGACACCGTGCTGAACAGCGGGCGCTGGCCAGCTTTATCGAGAAGGGACACTATGCGCGCCATCTGGCAGCGATGCGCCGCCTGTACCGTAAACGTCAGCAACAGCTGCGCGAGGCGCTGGCGCAAGAGATAACCGTGCCGTGCGACGTTCTCGGCGGGGGAGGGGGGATGCACCTGACGGTGGCGATGGAGGGCGTTAATGACCGGACGCTTGCGCAGCAGGCGCGCCAGTTTCAGCTGGCGCCCGCCGCGTTAAGTCATTTCTTTCTCGACCCGCAGCGAGCGCGGAGCGGACTGGTGCTTGGGTATGGCAATACCTCTGCTTCTCGCTATCTCCCGGCGCTGCGGACCCTAAATCGCCTTATTGCGCAGCACCGGCGCGCGTGAGGGTAAAGACGTCGTAGAAGGAGAGCTCGCCTTTGGTGGCGACCATCTTTTTGAGCTGCGCCTTCTGCTCGCTATCGACGTCTGGCGACTGCAGGATACGGTCGATCAGCTGCCGGGGGACAAAGCGGGTGTTGTACCATTCCCCGTTGTAGCACACGCGAAAGTCGAGGACATCGATATCCTCGTAGCGATAGCGTGGATAGACGTCAAAGAAGAAAAAGGCGTTGAACAGAATGAACAGCACCACCAGCAACCAGACCGAGTCTACCAGCGTTTCAGAGCGCAGCATGACCACCAGCGTCGCCAGAAACGCGGCATACATGGCAACAAACAGT
>OGZM01002103.1_pt1 | contig 11865 bp, 9 predicted proteins | sample 1576821 | NCBI WGS metagenome assembly OGZM01 (sample SAMEA3541491, study PRJEB24748) | human gut metagenome | biome: human gut; feature: human-associated habitat; material: faeces | place: China | collected 2012
AGCTTCTGTTCGAACTCCTCCTCAATGAGGAACGTGTCGGTTCCGCGGCGGATGAGGGCCATCGCCTCGCGGATGTCGTCGGTAACAGGGAGCTTCTTGGCCTCCTGAGCCTTCTCTAATTCAACGGTCATCAGTATCCCTTCAATGACTTAAACAAACTGAGGCCGCCGCGTTGCAGCGCCCGTTCGCAGGCTCATCTGCACACAAAGTCATGCAAAAGGCCCCGGAGACGCATGAAATGCCCGCCTGTAACCATTTTTAAGGTTTTTTAGGCGGGACGCACAGCGGTTCTGATTTAAAATGGCAATCTAAGTATTGTTCCCTTTTTCCGCGCCTTTCGCAACTCCGACTCATCATGACCGCTCCCTCCCTCATTGCCCGGCAGCTCCGCACCGCCGGGAGGGCGTTTCGATCCTGGCTCAAGGTCTGGGCCTCGTCCCCGCTTCTCCACGCGTGCAGACTGAGTACCGGGGCCGCAACGGCGGGGATAGCCTCGATGGTCGTGATCGGAACAACGGGCGCCATGCTCGGCGTCTCGCCCAGTCTCGCGCAGGAAAAGCACCGCGCGGACTTAGTGACGGGCTCCGTTGACGACTCCGTTCTCACGCAGGCGCTCGACGCCCTGCGCCGCAACGGCTCCGTTACGCCCCGCAGCCTGACCGTACGCAACGGCGAGACCCTCTCCTCCCTGCTCGCACGCCTTGAAGTCGTCGACCCTCAGGCCGTCTCCTACATCCGCTCGCAGCGCATGCTGCGTCCGCTCGTCATGCCGCAGGACGGCCAGTACGTCAACGCAGGCGTTCTGCCCGACGGCCGACTTGCCTTCCTGCACCTCTATCTCGAGGGCCCGCACCCTCAGGACAGCCGCCGCATCGAGGTCACCCGCACGGGCGAGCTCTTCGCCGCCGCCGAATACCCCGTCGCCTTCGACACGCTCGAGGAAAGCATCTCCGGCGTCGCCTCCTCGGGCTTCGCTGCCACCGTCGAGTCCCTGCGCATTCCCGCCGACATCGCCGAACAGCTCAAGGTCGTCTGGGAGGGCGCCGACAATCCCGTCCGCACCCTCAAGCAGGGCGACTCGCTCCGCCTCGTCTTCGAGCGCAAGTTCGCAGGCGGCGACTTCATCCGCAACGGCCAGCTGCTTGCCGTTCAGGTGGTCTCGGGCGAGGACGTCCACGAGGCCTACTGGTTTGAGAACGACAGCCGTGCCGGCGGCTTCTACACGCTCGCTGGCCGCGCCTCGCAGCAAACCTTCATGCGTGTACCGCTCGACGTCAAGGACGTGAGCAGCGAGTTCGCGCCGCTTCGCCGTCATCCCGTCACGGGCGTCGTGCGCCCGCACAACGGCACCGACTTCCGCGCCCCCTCGGGCTCCCGCATCTTCGCTGCCGCCGACGGCGTGGTCACCTTCGTGGGCTACGAGCGCAAGGGCTACGGCCGCTACGTCAAGATCGACCACGGCCTCGGCCGCACCACGCTCTACGCGCACATGTCCCGCATCACCAAGAACCTGCGCGCAGGCCAGAAGGTCGAGCGCGGCGACGTGATCGGCTACGTGGGCCGCACGGGCCTTGCCACCGGTCCGCATCTGCACTACGAACTGATGTTCGACGGCGTGCAGATCAATCCGCGCACAGCCGACCTGCCCGACACCGAAAACCTGACCGCCTTCCAGGTGGCCCAGCTCAAGACGATCGCCCGTCCGATTCAGGCCCGCTTCGACCTGCTTGCCGAAAGCGAGTCGCTTCCCGTTCCGACCGTCCTGCGCACCCACAGGGACGACGCAACCGCCGTCGCCAAGCATCTTCTCGGCGACGAGGAGCAGGCCGAAGGCGCTTCCAGGGTGGCGCACCGCGTCACCTCGATGAAGGAAGACTGATTCCTTCTCCATGCAGGCATCAGAAAGCCGGCGCCATGGCGTCGGCTTTTCCTTGTCCGCCATTTCCGCAGGGAACCACCATGACCGAACGCATTACGATCGGACTCATGTCCGGCACCAGCCTTGACGGCACGGACGCCGTCGCCATGGCCTTCGACGGCCGTGTCATGAGGAGTCTCGGGCACTCCTCGCTCGCCTTTCCGCCCAACCTGCGCGCTGCGCTCGCGGCGCTCACGCTGCCCGGCCCCGACGAAATCGAGCGCATGGGCGAAGCCTCCGTCGCGCTTGCTCGCCACTATGCAGAAGCCACCGGCCTTCTTCTGGCCCGAACGGGACTCTCCCCCGCCGACGTCGCCGCACTCGGCGTGCACGGCCAGACGATCCGCCATCGTCCTCAAAAGGGCTTCACGCTGCAGCTCAACCATCCCGCGCTCGTCGCAGAGCTCACGGGCATCGACGTCGTTGCGGACCTGCGCTCCCGCGACGTGGCCGCAGGAGGCGAGGGAGCGCCGCTCGTGCCCGCATTCCACGCCGAATGCTTCACGGGAGACGTCCCGCGCGTCGTCCTCAACATCGGCGGCATCGCCAACATCTCCGTTCTGCCCGCTCGCAGCGAGTCCCCCACCATCCTCGGCGGCGACACGGGTCCGGGCAACATGCTCATCGACACATGGACGCAGCGCATCACAGGAGCCCTTTACGACCGGGACGGCCGGTGGGCGGCCTCAGGCCGCGTCAGCACGACGCTTCTCGACGACCTTCTGAGCGAGCCCTACTTTGCACTTCCCATTCCGAAGTCGACGGGCAGGGAGCTCTTCTCGCCCGCCTGGCTCGACGCCCGCCTTTGCGGCCATGAGAGCCTGCCGCCCGAAGACGTCGCGCGAACACTCGTCGAACTGACCGCCCGCACGATCACGAACACCGTCGCACGGTTCGCCCCTGACGCCGCCGAGCTTTACGTCTGCGGCGGCGGTGTCTACAACAAGACCCTCATGCAGGCCATCGCCTCGCATTTCCCCGGCCTCACGGCCACGACCGAAGCTCTGGGCGTGCCGCCCATGGAAGTGGAGGCGGCTGCCTTCGCTTGGCTTGCGGAGCGCTTTCTCGCAAGCCTCCCCGGAAACCTGCCTGCGGTCACACGGGCGGCGGGACCGCGAATTCTCGGCGCCCTCTACCCGCGCTGATCAGGACGGAAGCAGGTCTATGAAAAAACGGACGGCGTTCGCATGGAACGTCGTCCGTTTGTTTTTGTGTCGTCGGGCCTTCGGCCCTCCAGCATCAGACTCCGAAGGAGGAGCCGCAGCCGCAGGTCGTCACCGCATTGGGATTGTCGATGACGAACTGAGCGCCGCTCAGGTCGTCCTTGAAGTCGATCTTGGCGCCGACGAGGTACTGGTAGCTCATGGAATCGATGAGAAGCGTCACACCGCCCTTTTCCATCACGGCGTCGTCGGGGTTCTGGACCTCGTCGAACGTAAAGCCGTACTGGAAGCCGGCGCAGCCGCCGCCCTGAACGAACACGCGCAGCTTGAGGCTGGGATTGCCCTCTTCGTCCATCAGCTCCTTGACCTTCGCGACGGCGGCGTCGGTGAAGTTGATGGGATCGGGCATGAGCTCGGGCATTTCTTCCTGAGGCGTTTCAATCTTTTCAGTCATCGGGGTATGTGCCGTCCAAAGGACGGCCCTCCAAAAATGTGACGGGACGCCGGGGCTTCTCTTCCACGATGAGCGAAGGCCATTCACGGCGTTGTTCAAGCGATCATCTATGCTACACGAAAAAGCGCGCTTGTGACGGGCCTCGCCGTCAGATTCGGCACGCGCAGACGACAAAAAGGCCGCGCTGCTTGATGCAGGCGACCTTCTTTTTGCCGGGATCCGCAGAAGGACGAGCCTTCTGCAAATCCGTACTCGAAGCGATTAGCGCTTGGAGAACTGCTTGGCGCGGCGGGCCTTGCGCAGACCGACCTTCTTACGTTCGACTTCACGAGCGTCGCGGGTCACGAGACCGGCGTTGGAGAGAACGCTCTTGAGGCCGGCGTCGTAGTCGACGAGGGCGCGCGTGATGCCGTGACGGATGGCGCCGGCCTGGCCGGATTCGCCACCACCGCAAACGTTGACCATGATGTCGAACGTTTCGGTGTTTTCCGTGAGCTGAAGCGGCTGCATGACGATCATGCGGCCCGTTTCACGGTGGAAGTACTGTTCCAGCGGACGGCCGTTGATCACGATCTTGCCAGTGCCGCGCTTGATGAAAACACGAGCGACCGAGCTCTTGCGGCGGCCGGTGCCGTAGTTGTAGTTACCGATCATCTTTCAAGCCTTTCGGAAATTAGAGGTCAAGAACCTTGGGTTGCTGGGCGGAGTGCGGGTGTTCGGCGCCGGCGTAGATCTTGAGCTTCTTGATCATGGCGTAGCCGAGCGGGCCCTTCGGAAGCATGCCCTTGACGGCGATTTCCAGAGCGCGGCCCGGGTGCTTGTCCTGCATTTCGCGGAACGTCGTTTCGTAGATGCCGCCGGGATAGCCCGTGTGGCGGTAGTACGTCTTCTTCGTGTCCTTTTCAGCGGAAAGCTTGAGCTTGTCCGCGTTGATCACGACGATAAAGTCACCCGTGTCGACATGGGGCGTGAATTCGGGCTTGTGCTTGCCACGAAGGCGCAGAGCGATTTCGCTGGCAAGACGGCCGAGCACCTTGTCACTGGCATCGACCACGAACCAGTCGCGCTTAACCTCAAGCGGCTTGGCCGAGAAGGTCTTCATTGCGTTTCACCTAATAAGTAAGGCAGCTGCAGCAGCGCTCAATGGATGGCGCCGCGGTCCGTCATCATTTCTGAGGACCCGCGCTGACATGCAGATGCTGAATAAAAACAAAAGCGAACCTGAAATTGGGTTCGCCCTAGAAATATGGCGTTCTGAACTTCGCGTGTGAATCACGGCGCCAGTGGAAAAAGATGGGGTAAGCAATCCGTGAAGCAAAGTCAGGATCGCGATTTTACCCTAATCGCCCTTACTTGTCCACAAGAAGGACCGATTTTTTTATTTCCGTCCGCCGCCGTCCTCAAGAGACAGCGCGGCACGCCAAAAGAAACGGCACGGGCGCCTCCGCCATGGAGTCGCCCGCACCGAAAGCCGGCGGCCAAAGGGCCCGGGGGCCCTTCAGGCATCGGTCTTACTTCTTCTGCTCAGCCTCTTCGGCCGGCTTTTCCTCGACGACTTCGACGTCGATCACCTTTTCGGCTTCAACGGGCGCAGCCTCGGCCTTTTCCTCAGCCTTGCATTCGCAGACTTCGGCTTCGCAGACCTCGGCCTTGCATTCGCATTCGCACTTATCTTCCTCGCATTCGCACTTGCCTTCTTCACAGGTGCAGGCTTCGTCGGCGCAGCAGCATTCCTCGACGGGCAGGCCGAAGGCGGCGGCGATCTTGGGCAGCAGGGCGTTCGTGCGGGCCTCGTTCATCTGGCCGAGGCGCAGACGGCGGAAGAGCACGTCCTCGGGCGTGCGAGCGAACTCGTGGTCGCGGGCGTAGAGGGCGAACTGAACGACCTTTTCGTCGGCGGCGTCACCGGCTTCGGCCTCGATTTCAAGAGCGGCATGGTCCCAGTTGGGATCACAGAAGATCGGCAGATCCTTCGTGACGCAGAGACGCGGCGGGATGAGGTGACGCAGCGTGGCGACGAGCATGGCGTGCTCGGCCATCTTGCGGTAGGCCGTCCACTTGCCGCCCGTCACGGTGATCATGTTGCCGAATTCGGGAATGACGGCGTGTTCGCGGGAAACCTTGGCAGTCGAGCCGGCGGAACCCGTGGCCTGCGGATTGAAGAGCGGACGCAGGCCAGCGAAGGAAGCCTTGACGTCGGCGCGGGTGATCGGCTTTTCAAGATAGCCGGAGGCCGTCTCGATCATGAAATCGATTTCGGCGTCGCTCACCTTCGGATCGAAGTCGGCTTCCTTCTGTTCCACGTCGGTCGTGCCGACGAGAAGCATGCCGTGCCAGGGAATGGCGAAGAGCACGCGGCCGTCGCGGGTCTTCGGGATGAGCATGCCGGTGTCGCCGGGCATGAAGGACTTGTCGAGCAGGATGTGGGAGCCGCGGGAGACGCGCACGAGCGTGGAGGCATCCGGATCAACCATGCGGCGGATCGGATCGACCCAGGCGCCGGCGGCGTTGAAGACCATCTTCGTGCGGATGACGAACTCTTCGCCGGTTTCCTTGTCCTTCGCGGTCACGGAGCGGATCATGCCGCCTTCACGGGTGACGCCAACGACGGGCATGTAGTTGAGCGGTACGGCGCCGTGTTCGTAGGCCGTGCGAATGAGCGCAACGTCAAGACGCGCGTCGTCGAACTGGCCGTCGAAGAACTGCACGCCCCCCATCAGGCCTTCGGGCTTGACGCCGGGCAGGCGCATGAGGGTGTCCTCACGGGAGAGGCTCGACGTGTGGCCGATGTTGTAGCCGCCGTAGGTCATGGCGGAGTAGATGCCGAGGCCGATCGTGTAGAACTCGCGCTCACCCTTCTTGTAGCAGGGCAGGATGAAGGGCTTGGAGTGCACGAGGTGCGGAGCATTCTTGATGAGGATGCGGCGTTCCTTCAGAGCTTCGCGCACGAGCCCCCAGTCACGCGGATTCTTCATGTAGCGCACGCCGCCGTGAATCAGCTTCGTCGAACGGGACGACGTGCCGGACGAAAAGTCCTGGGCCTCCAGTACGACGGTCTTGAGGCCGCGGGAGGCGGCGTCGACCGCAATGCCGGCGCCCGTGGCGCCGCCGCCGATGACGACGACGTCCCAGACGGGATCTTCACGAAGTTTGGCGAGCAGTTCCTCGCGGCAGGTGGTTTTCACTTCAGCCATGGTCACTTATTCCAGTTGCGGGCGCGGCCGACGGCTCGGGCCCATTGGTTCATCAAATACTCTCGCCTGTCGGCGGTCATCGAGGGCTCGAACACCCTGTCGACGCGCCACAAGGCGGAAATTTCTTCACACGACTCCCAGACGCCCGTCGAAAGGCCGGCAAGGAACGCCGCCCCGAGCGCAGTCGTTTCGGTAATGGCGGGACGAATGACCGGCACGCCGGAGATGTCCGCCTGAAACTGCATGAGAAGGTTGTTGCGGGAGGCGCCACCGTCAACGCGCAGCTCCTTGAGCTCGGTGCCTGCATCAAGTTGCATCGCCTCAAGCACCTCCGCACACTGGAAGGCGATGCCCTCAAGCGCGGCGCGCGCGACGTGCGCCTTCGTCGTACCTCTCGTCAGCCCGATCATCATGCCGCGGGCCTCGCTGTCCCAGTGCGGGGCGCCGAGTCCCACGAAGGCGGGAACGAGATAGACGCCGCCGTTGTCGGGCACGCTCTTGGCGAGCGACTCGATCTCCTCGGCGGAATTGAAGAACTGCAGGCCGTCCCTGAGCCACTGCACGACGGCGCCGGCAATGAAGACGGAGCCCTCAAGCGCATACTGCGTGCGTTCGCAGCAGAGCTGCCAGGCGGCCGTGCCAATCAGGCGGTGCTGGCTCATGCGGGGCTCGCTTCCCACGTTCATCAGAAGGAAGCCGCCCGTGCCGTAGGTATTCTTTGCGCAGCCGGCCTCAAAGCACGTCTGACCGAAGGTCGCGGCCTGCTGGTCACCCGCAATGCCCGCCACGGGAATCGCGGCGCCGAGCATTTCGGGCAGCGCCTCGCCGACCACGCATGAGCTGGGCACGATTTCGGGAAGCATCGAGGCGGGAATGCCGAAGATGTCGAGAAGTTCGTCATCCCACCTGCAGGTTTCGAGATTGCAGAGCATCGTGCGGGAGGCGTTCGTGATATCGGTCACGAAGACGCGGCCGCCCGTGAGCTTCCAGATGAGCCACGTGTCGATCGTGCCGAAGGCGAGTTCGCCGCGTTCTGCGCGCGCACGCGCTCCGGGCACCCTGTCGAGAATCCAGCGGATCTTGGTGGCGGAGAAGTACGGATCGATGCGAAGGCCCGTCTTTTCACGCACGAGCACTTCAAAGCCCCTTCTCTGCAGCTCCGTGCAGTAGGGAGCCGTACGGCGGTCCTGCCAGACGATGGCAGGGGCAATCGGCAGCCCCGTCGTCCTGTCCCAGACGACCGTCGTCTCGCGCTGGTTCGTCACGCCGATGGCGCTGACCTCGGAGGCCGAGACGCCAGCCTTTCTCAGGCAGTTCTGGGCGCAGGCGAGCTGCGTACGCCAGATGTCCATGGCGTCGTGCTCGACCCAGCCGGGCTGCGGATAATGCTGCGGGAACTCAAGCTGCTCCAGGGAAACGATCTGGGCGCGGTGATTCAGCAGAATGGCGCGGGAACTCGTGGTCCCCTGATCAAGAGCAAGAATGTATTTCATGTAAGCGGCCGGTCTCGCAGCCCCGGCGCACGCACGGGGGTGGTTTTCGGATTTTGAGCCTTGAAAGTTTAACTAAAAAGGCCGTGCCTGCCTAGGGGAGATTCCCGATGGCAGGGGAGTGGACCACCACCATCCGCCAGAGACGAAAAAAGCTCCGCTTTCCCTGCGGGAGCGAAGCTTTCAAGTGACCTGCGTCACCCGTCAGAGAGCCTTATTCGGCCTTGTCCTCGGACTTGGCTTCAGCCGTTTCCTCAGCTTCGGCGACAGCCTCCACGTCCTCGTCCTCGAAGACGTCTTCCGTGAACATGGCTTCTTCGGCGGCGACGGCGGGAGCCTCGGCCTGCCCGACCTTTTCAGCTTCCGTCTTGACCTCGGGCTTCTTGGCAAGCCTGCCGAGCTCGATCACCAGGCGGAGGGCCTTGTTGACGTCCTCGGCGCTCTTGAAGTAGTCGGCGATGTCGGCATCAAGTTTCACGACGGCGTTCTTGGCGAAGTCGGAGCGCTCGGAGAAGCGGCGGGTTTCAAGCGCGCGGGCACGCGGACCGGAACGAACGCCGAAGTCTTCGCGACGACGCTGGCCGCCGCCGAAGGACTTGCGACGATCGCCGAAGCCACGGCGCTCACCGTTGAACTCACGACGCTCGCCGGCCACGAACGGACGACGTTCACCGCGATCGCCGCCGAATTCACGACGGTCGCCGAACTCACGGCGTTCACCAAAACCGCGGCGTTCACCGCCGAATTCGCGGCGATCACCGAATTCACGACGGCCGAAACCGCGCTCGCCGCCTTCGCGACGGTCGCTGCGGCCGCCCTCGCGGCGGTCGGAACCAAAGGGAGCCCTATGCGGGCCGTTGTTCTGCCAAGGTTTGCGATCCATTTTGCTCATATCTCTTCAAAGGGGCCTGCCGCCTCCCTTTCCTTGCGGGAGTAGCGGTTCAGGCTGTGATTAACTGTCCGGCGACGACTGCGGCGTCTTGCCCGACAGCGTATCGCCACATTCTAAGTGATAACCAGTGGAATTTGTGCAAAGCGCAAGGATTGGATATAGACTTGGAGTACGGACAAGAGCATTGTCCCATCAAAAAGCCACAACAAAAAGAGAGGTGTTATATGCCCCAATCTCTGCAGATCGTCTTCCACGGCATCAATCGTTCGCCCGCTGTCGAAACTGCGGTGACCGAAAAGGTTGAAGCGCTCCGTCGCTTCGACAACCAGCTCGGTGCCTGCAAAGTGACCGTCAGCCAGGAAGGTCACCAGACCATGGGCGCCTTCACGATTCGCATCGACCTGATGGCATCGGGTCAGGAACTCATCGTGAACCGCACGAACATGGATGTGATGGCAGCGCTCAACGAAGCGTTTGACACGGTTCGCCGCTCGGTTAAGGAAGAGGCCGAAAAGCGCGGGGTGCAGGTGCATCTTGCCAGAGATGCCGCCGACGCCAACCGCATCATCGCCAAGATCGCGGAAGAAAACGGCTGTAAGATGGTCGTGAAGTCCAAATCCATGACCGTCGAGGAAATCCAGACCAATACGGCCCTTGAAGCCAAGGGCATGGAAGTGGTGGAAACCGACCTTGCGGAATGGATCATCCAGCTTCGCCATGAAGGGCCTTCCCACATGGTCATGCCCGCTATCCACCTGTCCCGCACGCAGGTTGCCGATACCTTCACCAAGGAAACCGGCAAGCACCAGACCGAAGACATCACCAGCCTCGTGCGCGTGGCCCGCCGCGAGCTGCGCCGCAAGTTCGCCGAAGCCGACATGGGCATTTCCGGCATGAACTTCGCCGTGGCCGAATCCGGCGCTATCGGCCTCGTGACCAACGAAGGCAACGCCCGCATGGTCACCACGTTGCCCCGCGTGCATGTCGCGGTGGGCGGCATCGACAAGCTGATCCCCTCGTTCGACGACGCGATGGCGACCCTCCGCGTGTTGCCCCGTAACGCCACGGGCCAGCATCTGACCTCCTACGTCACGTGGATCGCCGGCGGCGTGCCCACGGCTTCCGCGCCCGACGGCAAGAAGAGTATGCACGTGGTGTTCGTGGACAATGGCCGTAAAGCCGTGCTCAACGATCCCATCCTGTCGCAGGCCCTGCGCTGCGTGCGCTGCGGCGCATGCGCCAACGTGTGCCCCGTGTACCGTCTCGTGGGCGGGCACCGCATGGGCTACATCTACATCGGGGCCATCGGCCTCATCCTGACCTATCTGTTCCACGGCAAGGACCGCGCCAAGGCGCTCGTCCAGAACTGCGTGAACTGCCAGGCCTGCAAGAGCGTCTGCGCGGCGGGCATCGACCTGCCCGGCCTGATTGAGGAAATCCGTATGCGGTACATTGAGCAGGACGGCAACAGCCTGCCCATGAACCTGCTGGCGTCCACCCTCAAGAACCGCAAGGCGTTCCATACGCTTTTGAAGTTCGCCAAGTACGCCCAGAAACCGCTCACCGGCGGCGAGCAGTTCATCCGCCATCTGCCTTCCATGTTCGCCAAGGACAACGAATTCCGCGCCCTGCCCGCCATCGCCGACAAGGCGTTCCGCGACCGCTGGGAAAAGCTGGATCGCCCGGTTTCCGCGAACCCCTCGCTGCGTGTGGCCATCTTTGCGGGCTGTGTACAGGACTTCGTGTATCCCGAGCAGCTTGAAGCGGCCGTAAAGCTCATGCAGGGCCACAACATCCGTGTGGACTTCCCGATGGATCAGTCCTGCTGCGGCCTGCCCGTGGTGATGATGGGCCAGCGCGAAACCGCCCGCGACGTGGCGCTCCAGAATATGGACGCCTTCGAGAAGGGCGATTACGATGTCATCCTGACCCTTTGCGCCTCCTGCGCCTCGCAGCTCAAGGAAGGCTATGTGGAACTGTTCGCCGGGCAGCCCGGCCGTCAGGCCCGCGCAAAGGCGCTTGCGGACAAGGTTATGGACTTCAGCACGTTCGCCAAGGAAAAGCTCGGACTGAGCGCCGAAAGCTTCAACCACAGCGACGAAAAGGTAACCTATCACGCCTCTTGTCACCTTTGCCGTGGCCTTGGCGTGAAGGAAGCCCCGCGTGAACTCATCGCCGCTGCCGCCGACTATGTTCCGGCTGCCGAAGAGGAAGTGTGCTGCGGTTTCGGCGGCACGTACTCCGCCAAGTTCCCCGAAGTGTCCGCCGCGCTGCTTCGCAAGAAGCTGGACGGCATCGCGGATACCGGCGCGGCCCGTGTGGTCATGGACTGCCCCGGCTGTGTGCTTCAGATCCGCGGCGGCGCGGAGAAGGACGGCAAGGGCCTCAAGGTGACGCACATCTCCGAGCTGCTGGCTGAGAATCTGAAGAAGTAAATGCCTCCCGGCGGGCTTGGGGGGTATGATGCTCCCCAGACCCCCTCGAAGCGAAAAGAAGCGGTTCCGTCTCCGGCTGAAGCCGAAAACGGAACCGTTTCTTTTCGCTCCAAGTCCGTCAGGAGTACCCTTTTCGAAGTGAGCGGCGTTGCTGAGGGTGTCCTAGGGCAGGCCATGATGGACTTGCTCTCCTATTTGTTTTGAAAGTGTGTTGTTAACGCTGTTCCTCTTTGAAAAAATTATTCTTCTGATAGCAATCTGCGCCGGAAAAGCTGTGAACAGGGATTCGATAAACACAAAAGTCTTTGAAGAGGAGAGG
>OGZM01002107.1_pt1 | contig 11831 bp, 7 predicted proteins | sample 1576821 | NCBI WGS metagenome assembly OGZM01 (sample SAMEA3541491, study PRJEB24748) | human gut metagenome | biome: human gut; feature: human-associated habitat; material: faeces | place: China | collected 2012
CGAACGAGTGCTGCATACCGTTCTTCGTGTACCGGAAGGCGATGATGACGAGCCGCTGCGCCTGACCGTCGCGGGTCGTACCGATACCGGCGTGCATGCGTCGCACCAAGTTTGCCATCTCGACATCAATGAGGAGACGCTTGCACGTTGCGTCGGGCATATGCAGGTCGAACCGGTGATGGCGTTGAAGCGACGGCTGCAACGCATGCTGCCGAATGACATCGCCATTCGTTCCATCGAGGAAGCTCCCGAAGGATTCGACGCACGTTTCTCCGCACTGGAACGCACTTACGTATATCGCATTGCCGACCGATCAAGCGAAGTCGATCCACGTATCCGCAATTGCGTGCTGCATATCGACGATGATCTCAACATCGAAGCTATGAACAAGGCAGCTGAAATGACTATCGGCCTGCATGATTTCGGCTCGTTCGCAACCCCGAATCCTGGAGGCACCACCATACGCGAGGTGAAAACCGCGTATTGGCGTCGTATACCGCAGCATCCGCTGATCGACGACGGAAATACGATGGGGGAGCGATATCGCACGCCTGCGGTCGAATCCGGACTGCTGTGCTTCACCATCGTTGCGGACGCTTTCGCACGCAATATGGTGCGATCGTTGGTTAATGGTTGTGTGCAGGTAGGCATCGGCAAACGTTCCGTGGATTGGTTCGCCGAAAAAATGACGACGCCGTTGCGTGAGGGCAGCACCGGCCCGATCGCTCCGCAAGGATTGACGCTGGAACATATCGAATATCCGGAAGACGACCAGTTGGCGATTCGTGCCGAAGCGATTCGTGCGAAACGTACTTTGTAAGAGCACATACTGTACGGATACACAGAAGATTGCGCTATACAATCGCACCAAATATCGCATCACAAAACCACATCACGCAATCGCAAAAACGGAAAAACGGGATATAGCCGAAAAGAACACGAGAATCATGTGAAATGTCACGACGACGTTACGACGTTCTCACGAGTCCATAACCGAGACGCAATTGTAATAATTCGTTGCATTTTAGGGTAATCGAACGCCAGTACGTCTTCTATCGAGGATTGAGCGGCCTTAAGACAGGCATGCATTTTCAGGGGTAGAAGAAGTGTGCGACGATGAATGAAGGCATAAAAGTTGCAGATCGTCTAAAGCAATAACCTTGGCTCCTATGTGCTCCTACGTGCCACAGGGCTGTAAGCAATAAAAAAACCGAAGCGCCGTTGCTCCGGTTTTTCTACTTGCGGATAAGGCGAGATTCGAACTCGCGGAGGGGTTCGCCCTCACACGCTTTCGAGGCGTGCTCCTTAGACCGCTCGGACACTTATCCATTGTGCTACTTGAAAACAAGCAACTTCATCATTTTGCCACAGCTTTGGCGATTGTCAAATCCGATTGAGGGATTTTTGCGATGTCTGCGATTGCTCGGCGTGTCTTATTCGCGGGAACACTGCGTCGCATTGTGTGAAGACGGTTGCGCGGACAGCGTACGCAAGTCTGCGCTATGCGAATAGCGCTTCGTCGAATGCCGGATAACCCCAGTCGAGTGCCAGATCCACGCGGTCGGCGATCATGCGGGCGAGCATGCCCAGTGACTGTTCCCGGGAGTCATCCGAATGGTCGTCCGAGGTTGTTTGGGACTTCGTCGAGGCGTTCGACGAAGTCGAGCTTGCCGCAACGGCTGCGATTTCGCTGCGCGCGCAATTCATTTCCAGGACGGCATCGGTTGGCGCGTACAAGCCCGTTGCGGAATCCACGATGGTATTAGGATTGGCGAGCAGCTGCGTGACATCATAGGTTTTCGCACGATTGTCTTCGGCTCCGGAAAGAGAAATCAGGCGTTGCGAAGTGGTTTTATGACGATCGCTGATGTCAAGCGTCGCATGACCGAAGGAACGCGCGGCGAACACCTCCATCGCGAACCCCACCTGATCTTCCGCAGCAGCCATGGCTGCAAGCGAATCCGTATCGACATCAAGCGAGTCAATGCCATCGCATCGTGACAGCGTGGGCTGTGCGATGTCAATCGCAAGCCGTGAGGCCATCAATCTGACGGCGTGACGGGCCTGCGCGCTGCGCAACGTGCCATCGGCGAATCGCGCCGGGCAATATGCCGCGGTGTTGGCCCAATCTGAAACCGCCTCCTGCGCGGCAAGATAGCGCATGACGATATGGCGTGACCTGTCTGCCATGATGTCGGCGTTGGCAGTCGCGTCTGCATACGCCCTTTCGCAAGGACTTGGCTGCTGTTCGGCTTCGGCGCGACCTGCGATTCGAGGAGCGGAACACGCGGCCAGTGATGCCACAAGGGCGCTCGCGCACACCAAGACGCAGGCGCGTCTGACAGTCGACAAGGCCAAGGGGAAAAACGGGGAGCGTGTCTGCATGAAACATTAGACTAATAGTCGACTGTGACCATTGGGCCGAGCGCTCGGAATAACTTCATATAGGAGGTCTTGGAAGTATGGAACTGGACCTGGCAGGAATGCACCAGCTCGCAGCTGGGCAGGGAATCGATCCCGAGACGCTGGATGCCGCACTCTCGGAAGCATTGCGACTGGCATATCTGAAAACGCCGCACGCGGCGAAGCATGCTCGTGTGGAGCTTGATCCGCGTGCCGGAAGCTTTACCGTTTGGGCTCAGGATGAGATCCCCGTCGAGCCGACCGAGGATAATCCGCACCCTGCGCCGACTCTGGGCGAGGAATATGATGACACCCCGCGCGACTTCGGCCGTCTGGCCGCCGCCACCGCGCGTCAGGTCATCAGCCAGCTGTTCCGCAAGGCCGAGGACGACAAGGTGTTCGGCGCGTTCTCCGGGCAGAAGGGCAAGCTGATCACCGGCATTGTGCAGCAGGATGTGAAGGACACCTCCAATGTGCACGTGGCCGTTGGCGACGTCGAAGCGTTGCTGCCGCGTCGTGAACAGGTGCCGGGAGAGCGTTACCGCCATGGTGAGCGCATCCGCGTGTATGTGGTGAATGTCGCACGTGGCCTCAAAGGCCCGGAAATCGTGGTGTCCCGCTCCCATCCCGAGCTGGTTCGCCGTCTGTTCGAACGTGAGGTTCCGGAACTGGTTTCCGGTGCCGTCTCGATCATGGCCATCGCGCGTGAGGCCGGTGCCCGTACCAAGATCGCGGTGCGCGCCAACACCGAGGGCGTCAATCCGAAGGGCGCTCTGATCGGCCCCGGCGGTGCTCGCGTGCGTGCGGTGATGGAGAACCTTGGGCCGGAGAAGATCGATATCGTCGACTGGTCTGCCGATCCGGCGAAGTTCGTCGCGGCGGCACTGTCTCCGGCGGTCGCCACCGGTGTGCAGGTAATCAGCGAGAAGAACCAGACCGCAATCGCCTTCATTCATGATGATCAGCTGTCGCTGGCCATCGGCAAGGAAGGCCAGAACGCACGTTTGGCCGCCAAGCTGACCGGATGGAAGATCGGCATCGAATCCGCCGAGGCACACGCCAAGAAGATGGCCGAAGCGCAGGCTTCGACCAGCGGGGAAACCGCCGAATAACCAACACTTTCAGCAGCGGTAAGCCCGTGGGCGTTCAATCCACGGGCTTGAGTATGCTGGACTCGATAATCCAAAGCGTGGGGGTACGTGCCGTCATGCCCAGGGAAAAGACGAGGTATCACGAACATGGTTGCACGATGAGAAGGAACAAGCTCGCCGTGAATCAGTAGCGGTCGCGCTCGTATGCGCGCGGCCCAAGATAGGAGAAATTGAGTGCCGAAAGCACGCGTATATGAACTTGCCAAGGAACTTGGCGTTGACAGCAAGACTGTTTTGAACAAACTTGAGGCGATGGGCGAATTTGTGAAGTCCGCATCGTCTACCGTTGAACCTCCGGTTGCCCGTAAGCTGAGGAATGCTTTCGCTTCCAACGCGCAGGGCAACGCATCCGAATCCAAGAAGCCTGCGGTCCCGGCCAAGAAGCCGGCTGCCCCGGCAGCTTCGCCTACTCCTGCGCCTCGTGCCACTCCGGCTGCTCCCGCGGCATCCGCGGCAAAGCCTGCCGCTCCAAAGCCGGCACGTCCTGCAGCATCCAAGTCCGAAGCCCCGAAGCCCGGCCATCGCATGCCTCGTCCGGGTGATTCCCGCCAGCATGGCAATCGTGCCAACGGCAACGCTCCGCGTCCGCAGGGCGAACGCCGTCAGGGCGGCAAGCCGGCTCCGGTTCCGGGACCTCGCGCACAGCGCAACAATAACAATACCAATGCTCCGCAGGGCGGCAATGGCAACAATGCCGCCAATGGTGCGAAGCCGCACACTCCGGGCCCACGTCCGGGTAACAATCCGTTCAGCCGCAAGCAGGGCATGCATACCCCGACTCCGGGTGACATTCCGCGTCCGCATCCGATGAACCGTCCGAACGCCAACAACAATAACAACGGCGAAGGTCGTCGCGGCGGCCGCCCGGGTCAGGGCGGCGGCCAGCGTGGAGGTTTCCGTGGTCGTCCGGGCCAAGGCACCGGTGCGAAGCCGGGTCAGTGGGGCCAGCATCGTCCGGGTCAGGGTGGCGGTCAGCGTCCGGCAGGTGGTGGCAACCGTTTCGGTGGCGGCGCCAATACCAATGGTGGCGGCTTCCAGGGCGGCAACAGCGCTCCGAGCAACGGTCCGGCACGCGGCGGCGGTCGCGGTGGTGCCGCAGGCGCGTTCGGGCGTCAGGGCGGCAAGTCCTCGAAGGCTCGTAAGAACCGTCTGGCAAAGCGTCAGGAATTCCAGGAGATGAAGGCCCCGGTCATCGGCGGCGTGCGTATTCCTACCGGCAACGGTCAGACCGTTCGTCTGCGTCAGGGCGCATCCCTTGCCGATCTGGCCGAGAAGATCAACGTCAATCCGGCGGCACTGGTCACCGTACTGTTCCACCTTGGTGAGATGGCCACGGCAACCCAGTCCTTGGACGAATCCACCTTCCAGATCCTCGGTGAGGAAATCGGCTGGGACATCAAGATCGTGTCCGCCGAAGAGGAAGACAAGGAACTGCTGCAGCAGTTCGATATCGATCTGGACGAAGAAGAACTTCAGGAAGATGAAGATCTGAAGCCGCGTCCGCCGGTCGTCACCGTGATGGGCCATGTCGATCATGGTAAGACCCGACTGCTTGACACCATCCGTCGTACCAACGTCATCGCACGTGAGGCCGGCGGCATTACCCAGCGTATCGGTGCATACCAGGTGACCGTCGATCTCGAAGGCGAACCGCGTAAGATCACGTTCCTCGATACCCCGGGCCACGAAGCCTTCACCGCCATGCGTGCCCGTGGCGCCGAACTCACCGACGTTGCGATCCTTGTGGTCGCGGCCGATGACGGCGTGATGCCGCAGACCGTGGAAGCCATCAATCACGCTCAGGCGGCCAACGTGCCGATCGTGGTGGCCGTCAACAAGATTGATAAGCCGGGCGCGAACACAGACAAGGTCCGTGGCCAGCTCACCGAGTACGGCCTCGTTCCGGAAGAGTACGGTGGCAACACCATGTTCGTCGACATTTCCGCCAAGCAGGGCACCAATGTCGACAAGCTGCTGGAAGCCGTGCTGCTGACCGCGGACGCTGAACTTGATCTGCGTGCCAACCCGGATATGGACGCTCGCGGTGCCACCGTGGAAGCCCGACTCGACAAGGGTCGCGGTGCCGTGGCAACCGTGCTCGTTCAGTCCGGTACTCTGCACATCGGCGATTCCATCGTCGCGGGAACGTCGTATGGCCGTGTCCGCGCCATGCTCGACGAAAACGGCACCCATATGAAGGAAGCCACGCCGTCCACTCCGGTGCAGGTGCTTGGTTTGACCTCCGTGCCGACAGCAGGCGATCTGTTCCTGGTGGCCTCCGATGACCGTACCGCACGTCAGATCGCCGAAAAGCGTCAGGCCACCGAGCGTGCGGCCCAGCTGGCCAAGCGTCGTAAGGTCGTGTCGCTCGAAAGCCTCAAGGAGCAGTTCGCCAAGGCTGAGGTCGACATGCTCAACATCGTCATCAAGGGCGATTCCTCCGGTTCCGTCGAGGCGCTGGAAGATTCCTTGATGAAGATCGAGGTGTCTGACGAGGTCGGCATCCAGGTGATCCACCGCGGTGTCGGTGCCATCACCCAGAACGATGTCAACTTGGCTACCGTCGACAAGGCCGTCATCATCGGCTTCAACGTTCGTCCGAACCGTCAGGTGGCGGATATGGCCGAACGCGAAGGCGTGGAAATCAAGTACTACTCGATCATCTACAAGGCCATCGAAGACATCGAAGCATCCCTCAAGGGCATGCTCAAGCCGGAATTCGAAGAGGTCGTCACGTCCCACTCCGAGATCCGCGAGATCTTCCGTTCTTCCAAGTTCGGCAATATCGCAGGTGTTATGGTGCAGGACGGCGAAGTCAAGCGCGGTACGAAGTGCCGTATTCTGCGCAACGGCATCGCCACCGTCAATGATCTCGAGATCTCCTCGCTGCGTCGCTTCAAGGACGATGTCAACTCCGTCAAGGAAGGCTACGAAGCGGGTATCAACCTCGGTTCGTTCAACGACATCGAGCTTGGCGATATCATCGAGACCTTCGAAATGCAGGAAATCGAACGCAAGTAGTAGATTGATTCGAACCAGCAATCGATAACAAGAAAGGAACGCCCACAGCTGACATACGGCTGCGGGCGTTCCGTAATACAACAGAACTTACCTGATTAAAGGACAACAATGGCAGGAACCAATCCTCGCGCCGCACGCATCGCGGCGTTGATCCAACGTGTGATCGCATCCTCCATGGAGGCGCAATTGCACGATAAGCGTCTCACAAACGTGACCATCACCGAAGTGCGTGTGACCAACGATCTGCAGATCGCCAAAGTCTATTGGACCCAGCTTGGCCGTGAAGGCCATGAGCAGGGCGAACGCCGCCGTGCACAGCAGGCACTGAACCAAGCCAAGGGTCGTCTGCGTTCCCTCGTGGGCACCAAGGCCGGTCTGCGTTTGACCCCGCAGCTCGAATTCGTATTCGACGAGGTGCCGGGCGAGGCGCATGAGATCGAAGACATTCTCGCCATCGCGCGCAAGCGTGACGAAGAACTCGCCAAGGCTCGTGAAACCGCCCAGTATGCGGGCGAAGCCGATCCGTACAAGCATCCGGAAGAGGATGACGACGATGATTTCGACGATGATGACGTCGAAGTCGAAGATTGGGATGATGACGAAGAAGCCTGAACATTCCGGCCTGCTGGTCATCGACAAGCCGCAGGGGGTCACCAGCCATGACGTGGTCGCGGCCGTGCGCGGCGCCCTGCATATGAAGCGTGTCGGCCATGCTGGCACGCTCGACCCGATGGCCACCGGCGTGCTGGTGGTGGGTTTCGGCAATGCCACGCGACTGCTCAACTACATTGTCGACCATAACAAAACGTACGAGGCCACCATTCGCCTTGGACAGCGCACCACTACGGACGATGCCGAAGGCGAGCTGTTGCCGGCGGGGGAGCGGGCAGTGAACTTTCCTTCGCGTCAAGCCGTGGAACAGCTGATCACAGAACGGTTCACCGGGCGCATCGAACAGGTACCGAACGTCTACTCCGCCATTAAGGTCAATGGCCAGCGTGCCTATGATCTGGCGCGCGAAGGCAAGGATGTGGAGCTTAAGGCACGTCCTGTGACCATCGAAGAGTTCAACGTGCGGCAGGCGCGTTACGGCTACACGCATAGCGATCGTGCCGGCACGGAACTTGCTGGCGCAGTCGTGGCCGAGAGGACAGGAGATGGATGGATTGCCGACACTGCACCGCATGAAGACATGCAGCCCGTTATGGAACTCGACGTGACCGTGACCTGTTCCGCAGGTACCTACATTCGCGCGCTCGCACGCGATCTGGGCGAGGAACTCGGGTTGGGAGGCCATCTGACGATGCTGCGACGCACACGTGTCGGCAGATTTTCAGTGAATATGCCCAACGTCATGAGCGCCCACGCTGAATCCAAAACATTCACCAATCGTGAAGGCATGGAAGTGACGCGCAATCGTGCAGTGCTTGACGATGCAGATCATGCGCTCGATCATGCGCTCGATCCCGTGGCCAGCGCTGCGGCTTCCATGAATATGCTGGCCGTGAGCGATCAGGAAGCGGCCGACTTGCGTTTCGGACGCAGAATCGCGCATGACATACGTACGACCACGGCGGCGTACGTTGAGGAAACCAACGATTTGGTCGCCATCCTCGAACGTGCGAAACGCGGTGAGGCTAAACCGGTCGCGGTATTCAACTGAACCATCCAATCAGACTACAGATACGAATTCATACACAAGAAGGACATGATGAAGACAATCACGCTCACGCCTGATGCCAGCGGCATGGTGGATTGGCCTACGCTGAGCAACGATAAGAAATCCGTGGTGACCATCGGTTCGTTCGATGGCATGCATCAGGGCCATCAGGCGGTGATTCGCCGCGTGGTGGAACTCGCCAAGAAGGAACAGTCCTTCTCCGTGGTGGTGCTGTTCGATCCACGCCCAGCGCTCGTGCACGGCTACGCGGCGCAAAACGGTGGCCAGGAGCCGCCGGCGGGCATGATCGACGCGCAGGCGCTCACCAGCATGCAGGAGCGTCTGCGCGCCATCAACAAGCTGGGCGTGGATTACACGCTCATCGTGCGTTACACGCTGGCGTTCGCGGCGAAATCGTACCGATTCTTCCTCGGACAAATGGTGGGCAAGCTGGGCATGCGCGCGCTAGTGCTCGGATCCGATGCGGCCATGGGTGCGAACCGTGCCGGCGATGTGAAGGCCATCGAGAATCTGGCGCTCGCCACCGGCGTGTTCCAGCTTGACGTGGTCGACGATCGTGGACCGGGCGAAACCCGCGTGCCAGCCAATGCGAAGCCGGTTATGCCCACCGACCATGGTGAGCCGGACGATCCGCTGGAAGGCGCGTCCAAGGCGGAACGTCGCGCATGGAGCAAGAAAAACCAGGCGAAGGCCGTGCGCGTGTGGAGCTCCACGAATGTGCGCTACCTGCTGGGCCAGGGGCGCATCAAAGACGCCGACGCGATTCTGGGACATCCGCATGCCGTGGAAGGCGCCGTGGTGCATGGCGAGGAACGTGGACGCACCATCGGCTTCCCCACGGCGAATCTGAGCGAGAATGTGGCAGGCTATCTGCCGGTCGACGGCGTCTACGCCGGTTGGCTTGTGGACCTAGGCGCGAAGACGGCGGACGATGATGCGCAGGGCACTTCCGAAGGTGTTTCGCAGCAGTTCGATTCCTCTTCCGTGGACGCGCGACTTGCCGATCATTCGCCATATCGTTGGCCTGCTGCGATTTCCATCGGCACCAAGCCGACCTTCAACGAGGTGACCGGAATGAACGATCGCGTGGTCGAAGCCTATGCCGTCACCGACGATTGGCTTGATTTATACGATCACCAGGTACGTGTGGAATTCGTAGGATTCCTGCGTCCTCAAATCAAATTCGATTCCGCACAGGATCTGATCGACGAGCTGAAGCGCAATGTCGAGGAAACCAAGCGAATTACTGCCTGATGCTAATCACAACGATGATCGCAATAATAATCACGATAATGACAGTGATTAATGAATGCTGATATTTCCAGTAAAAACGTATCAGTATTCAAAAATAGTGGGGCTCTTACGTAAGAATCTACGTAAGAGCCCCACTAGTATAGGTTAAAAAAATAATATAATGTATATGCTTCGCGTGCATACATGCGAAAACGGTATGTAGGGTGTGTATTATCGCAACATGGCGCCAAGCGCATCCTGCAATGTGTCGACCTGAACGATCGACAATCCGGGAATTGCGATTTCTCTACGTAATGTCGGCACTACAGCGGTGGTGAAGCCAAGACGGGCGGCTTCGCGCAACCGGTATTCCAATCGCGGCACCGGACGCACCTGCCCGGTCAACGAAATCTCGCCAATCGCACACGTGGTGCGGCCAATCGCCTTCGATTTCGAGGCGCTCGCCAACGCGCCGACGATCGCCAGATCGCATCCGGGCTCGCGCGCCTGGCCTCCGGCGATGGTGGAAATATACAGATCGTTCGCTAAAAGATTGACGTTGCCATGCCTGTATAGCACCGCCACCAGCATGGCGATGCGGTTGGCGTCGACGCCGTTCGCGGCACGTCGTGGCGTTGGCAGTACGGATTTGGTGACCAGCGACTGCACTTCGATGGGAAGACTGCGATGACCGTCCAACGTGAAGGTCACGCACGTGCCCTCCACCGGAGAGGGATCTGCGGAATTGGACGAGGAAAGAAACAGTCCGGACGGGTCCGTCACCTCTTCGATGCCTTCGCCGCTCATATCGAAACAGCCGACCTCATCAGTAGGGCCGAAACGGTTTTTCACCGCGCGCAGCATACGCAATGCGGTTTCGGTGTCGCCCTCGAACTGGCAGACCACATCAACCAAATGTTCCAACGTGCGCGGGCCGGCAATCGACCCGTCTTTGGTGACATGACCGACCAACAATACCGGAATATCAAGCGTTTTGGCGGTGTCGATCAGCGCGCTCGCCACTTCGCGCACCTGAGTCGAGCCTCCGGAGATGCCATCGACTTCCTGCGAGACGATGGTTTGCGCGGAATCGACGATGGCCAGCGCAGGCTTGCATTGTTCGATAAGCCCCAGCGCGGTTGACAGGTCGGTGGTGGCGGCCAGAAGCAGATTCGGTTCGACCGCGCCGATGCGCGAGGCCCTCATGCGCACCTGCGCCTGCGATTCCTCACCGGAAATATAGAGCACCGTGTTGCGTTCGGGCTGTGCTGCGGAAAGACGGGCAACATTGCCTGCGGTCTCCAGCAGCAGCGTTGATTTGCCGATACCCGGTTCGCCCGCGATAAGCGTGACGGAACCGGGAACGATGCCGCCGCCAAGTACGCGGTTGAATTCCGTGAATCCAGTGTCGATTCTGGAAATGTTTTCCGTACTGATTTCCGTGATCGGTTTCGCCGCGGAATCGGGCACTGCATGCGATAGCGTGCGCGATGTGCGTCCGGGAGCGGCGGTGCGTGACGATGCGGAGGGGCGCGCTTCATGGAATTCCTCGATGGTGCCCCACTGGCCGCATTCAGGGCAGCGGCCCAGCCATTTCGGCCCGCTCCAGCCGCATTCGGAACATACAAATTGCGAGGACGTCTTTGCCATATCGCCGACAATACGGATATTTTGGGACAATCGTTTTCGGAGATATTAAGGGGGTGCTGGTGCGGGATGATGGCGAGATCACGGTTTCTGGATTCGAGCGTCTCACGGATATGAAAGAATAACAGCCATGTCTACTACGCAAACTTCCTCTTCTCATGGCAAACTGATCGTGGCTGTCATTGCCGCCGCTTTGGTGGTCGTGCTCGCCTTGGTGTCCGCTTTCATCTGGCCCGGCTGGGCTCTGAACAAGGGCGATGAAGCGTCCACTCAGGGCACCACCACCTCGCAGGGCGCGTCGCAGGATGCCTCTGAGCCGACCACGCCGTCCATTGACGCTGTGGCGTTGCCGGATGACGCCAGCGAACTGTTGAAGGCCATGCCTGATTCCGTGTTGAATTTCGCGCGCACCAAGGCCGATGCCAGCACTTCGTGGAGCGGCGCTTCCCCGGTCGAGGAGTACACGTTGACGTATTCCACGGGCAAGGACGGTCAGGGTATCACCTTGAAAGTGGCGCAATGGTCTCAGTCCGAGGATGCGCAAAGTCAGTATGACAATCTGACCGGTGCCATGACCGGCAAGGAGCTGGGCGGCGGCAATGTGAAGGTTTCCGGTGAAGCGACCGGCGCCTATAGCGCCAAAACCGATCCGGACGACGAAACCAAGGCCATCGCGGTCTGGCGCAACGATACCG
>OGZM01002121.1_pt1 | contig 11777 bp, 10 predicted proteins | sample 1576821 | NCBI WGS metagenome assembly OGZM01 (sample SAMEA3541491, study PRJEB24748) | human gut metagenome | biome: human gut; feature: human-associated habitat; material: faeces | place: China | collected 2012
GGATACCCGCCGGGCGCTTTTGGCATTGACAGAACAATGACAGGAGAATAATTGGGAATTGGGAAATTGGAATAGGTCTTAGTTTATGCGGCCTTTGCCGGGGCAAAGACCAGAGCCTTCTTGCGGCGGTTCTGCATTGTGCGCACCACACAGCTCAGGGTGAAGTTGATGATGAAGTAGATGACGCAGGCCGTGCCGAACAGCACCATGACGTCGGAGACGTTCACCGTGCCGAGACCGTTGTAAGTACCGGCGGCGCTCAGCAGCTGGCGGATGCGGGCCATCAGCTCGATGGTGGCCACGTTTGCCAGATAGGAGGAGTCCTTGATGGTGGTGATGACCTGGCTGAGCAGGGTCGGCACGATGTTGCGGTAAGCCTGCGGCAGGACGATGTAGAGCAGCACCTCAGCGGTGTTGAAGCCCTGTGCATAGCCGGCCTCGAACTGGCCCTTGGACACGCCGTTCAGGCCGCCGCGGACGATCTCGGCGATGACGGAGGAGTTGAAGAGGATGAGGGCCAGAGCGGCCTTGAACAGAAGCTTCATCTCCACGCTGGTCAGGCCGAACATCTTGCGGGCGAAGAAGCCCGGGCAGGGGCAGAACACCACACAGATGAAGATCCAGAGCAGGTAGGGCGTGTTGCGAAACAGCTCGATGTAGGCGGTAGCAAACCAGCCGAGGATGCGGGTCGGACCCTTTTTGCAGTAGGTGCGGGCCAGCGCCAGCAGAGAGCCCACGATGAGGCCCATGATGACGCCCAGCACCGAGATGATGCAAGTGAAGGCCACGCCCCGCAACAGGTAGAGCATGACGCCTTCTCTTGTCAGGATGGAAAGGCTTGCAGCAAGCGTCTTCATATCAGGCAGCCTCCTTCAGCTCTACTTTCTTGGCAGCGGTCTTGAGACCCGGGTTCACACGGCCCTTGCGCTCCTTGAGGGAAGCTTCCCAGCGGGCTGCCAGCGTGGACAGAGGGAAGCAGACCACGAAGAAGATGAGGCCGCAGACGATATAAGCGGGGGCGTATGCGCCGCCGGTGGAAGCACCGGTGACGAAGCTGTAGGTCACGCTGATGAGGTCAGCGCCGCCCACGATGTAGAGGCAGGAGGTGTTCTTGAAGAGGTTGACCACCTGGTTGACCATCGGAGGGAGCATCACGGGGATGCTCTGGGGCAGGATGATGTAGCCCATCCGCTGCAGATAGTTGAAACCCTGCGCCTGTGCGGCCTCGAACTGGCCCTTCGGCACAGACTCGATGGCGGCGCGGACGACCTCGCCCATGTAAGCGCCGGTGTAAACGCCCAGTGCAATGATGCCGGTGCGGATGACGCCGAGGCTCACGCCTGCAAATGCCAGCGCATAATACAGGAAGCACAGCTGCAGCAGCAGCGGGGTGTTCTGGACGAACTCGACGTAAATGCGGGCGATGATGCGCAGCAGCTTACTGCCGCTGGTGGACATCAGGCCCAGCGCAGCGCCAATGATGAAGGCCAGCGCCAGTGCGCAGACGGCGGTCTGCAGCGTGTTGCCCAGACCCAGCAGAAAACTCTCACGATGCGTCCAGACGGTGGACCAGGACTCTAACGAAAATAAGCCAGACATGGCAAACTCCCCTTTCCCTAAGCTCTCTTGGTTCTGAAAAGTCTGGGCTTAATCCAGACCGTTGTCTTTGATGAGCTGCTCGATGGTGCCATCTGCCAGCCAGCCCTTGACGAGGTCGTCGCACAGGGTGGAGAAGTCGCTGCCCTTCTTGGTGGCGACGCCATACTCCTGCGGGCTGAACTCAGCGTCAATGTAGCTACGGCCCTCGGTCTTGTAGATGGCGAGGATGGACTTATCGACGCAGAAGCCCTGCACTTCGCCTGCGCTCAGTGCGGTGCTGATGGCGGGATAGTCGTCGTACTGACGGAAGGAGATGCCATCCTTCCAAGTGTCGGCGTTGAAGGTGTCGGCGTCGAAGTTTGCGCCGTCCAGCACGCCCTCGTCGATCATGGCCTTGACCAGAGCACGAGCGGAGGTGGAGCCGGAGGAGACGCCCACGACCTTGTCCTTCAGGTCAGCCAGACCCTTGATGCCGGTGGAGTCCTCCACCAGAACGGAAACGTAGTCGGTATAGTAGGGGGTGGAGAAGTCCCAGGTCTTCTTGCGCTCTTCGGTGATGGTGAAGGTAGCCAGAACGGCGTCGATGTCGCCGGAGTCCAGCAGCTCGCCGCGGGTGGCGGCGGTAACTGTGGTGAACTCAACGTCCACGCCGAGGTGCTCTGCGATCATCTCTGCGAGGCTGTCCTCGAGGCCCTTGTACTCGCCGGTGAGGGTATCCTGGAAGCTGAAGCCCTGAACTGCGTTCTTGACGCCCACTTTCAGGACACCGCGGTCCACGATGGCCTGGGTGTCAGCGCCCAGCGCTGCGGTGGAAGCGGCTGCGCTGCCGGCGGCAGAAGATGCCGTGGAGGCTGCGGTGGAGCTTGCAGAGCCGCCGCAGGCGGTCAGGGCAGCAGCAGCGCCCACCAAACCAGTGACTTTCAGAAAATCACGACGCGAGATCTTTTTCATAATAAACCACTCCTCTTTGTTTTTTTCGGCCCGAGCGGCTTTCCCTGTCCGCTCCGAAAACGGCCTGCTATCAACAACGGCGTCTCACCACAACTTGTGAGTCCCTGCCGTGTCAACCTTTGTTGTTCGTCCTCTCAGCGGACGATCTTGCTCAGGAACTGCCGGACGCGCTCGTTCTTGGGGTTGGTGAAGAAGTGCTCCGGCGTGCCTTCCTCAATGATCTGGCCGTCCGCCATAAAGACGATACGGTCGGCCACGTTTCGTGCAAAGCCCATCTCGTGGGTGACGACCACCATCGTGATGTTCTTCTCGTGTGCCAGCTTTACCATGACATCCAGCACTTCCTGGATGGTCTCAGGGTCGAGGGCCGAAGTCGGCTCGTCGAACAGGATGATCTTGGTCTGTGCGCAGAGGGCGCGTGCAATGGCGATGCGCTGCTGCTGGCCGCCGGACAGCTGCGGAGGGTAGACATCCGCTTTGTCCCGGAGGCCGACGACCTCAAGATAATGATATGCCAGCTCTTCGGCCTCTGCCTTGGTCTTGTGATGGAGCTTCATGGGTGCCAGCGTCAGGTTTTTGAGCACCGTCATGTGGGGGTAGAGGTTGAACTGCTGGAAGACCATGCTCATGTTGTCGCGGACGATCCTGGTCTTGTTCTTGTTGGTCAGCTCCTGACCGTCGATGTAGACGTGGCCGCTGGTCGGCTCTTCCAGAAAGTTCATGCAGCGGACGGTGGTAGATTTGCCGCTGCCGGACGGTCCGATAATGACCAGCTTTTCGCCCTCGGCGACCTCGAGGTTCACGTCTTTGAGGACGTGCAGGTCTCCGAAGTACTTGTCAACGTGTTCGAGTTTGATCACTGTGATCCCCGCCTTTCCCTATCCTGTTCTGTCGTCCGTGCTCCAGCGCCGCGGACAGCGCATCTTGTGCGGCTTTCCCGAACCTCACATAAAAACGAAAAAACAAAAAAGGCGCAAAGTGAATCCATCCACTTAAGCGCCTTTGCTTTCGTTGATTAAAGTATAGTCTTTTTCCGCTCGACTTTCAATCCATAAAGTGCAACAAAAATCAGAGCGGGTCAATCTGCATTTTGGAAAGCTGCACAAACATCGTACTTAAAATCCGTAAATCAGCGGGTCATCAGCAGGAGCAGCGCCGATGCGACGGCCTGCAGGATGAGCCAGCGGGCCACCACCTGTTCGTCGCTCCAGCCCATGCGCTTGCGCACATGGTCGTGCAGCGGAGTGAGGGTGTTCTTGAGGATGCTGATGTGGAGGAAGCGCTTGAAGCTGATCTTCAGGATGCCGAGGCTGCCGTCCACGATGAACACCAGCGCCGCCAGCAGGAAGGCGAACGGGTGGCCGCTCTTGAGGGCCAGGATGGCGAGGAAGAAGCCCATGGCGCGGCTGCCGGCGTCGCCCATCAGGAGGCTGGAAGGCTTTGCGTTGGACCACAGGTAGGCCAGCAGTGCGCCGATAAAGACGATGGCAGCGGTGGAGTAGTCACCCAGCTCCTCGCCGTAAGCCAGCAGGAAGGTGCCGATGCTCACCACCGCGAGGCTGGCAGACAGGCCGTCCACGCCGTCGGTGCAGTTGACCACGTTGATGCTGGCCCAGATGAGGATGACGATGAGCAGCAGGTAGAGCGGATAGGCAATGGTGAAAGTAGTTCTCAGGAAGTTGACGCTCGTGCCGTTGAAGTTCAGGTAGGTAACACCTGCCACCACGGCAATGACGAAGTCGATGAGGCCCTTCTTGTACTCGTTCCACGCCGTCTCGGAGGCGTCGTCAAAGTAGCCCGACAGCATGGAGGCGATGAGCAGGACGGTATAAATAAGGTACTCTACCTTAAAAGGCACCACCGCCAGCGTCACCAGCGCGATGCAGAGCACGAAGATGAGTCCGGAACCCCGGGCCTTGCCCTTGGAGAGCTCGCCGTTGACGGCGAAGGCACGGCCATGGTCGTGGGGGAGCTTGTCGTGGAAGACCGAGTCCATCAGGGCGGTCAGGGCAAACGCCAGCAGGAACGCCAGCGCGTCCACGGTCTGCTGGCCGGTAGCTGAAATAAGCTGCAGCATATTTTGAACCTCTTTCAATGATATTCTTCTTACTCCGAGAGTGTATCACGCCAGAGCCAAAAAATCAATCGCCCGGTTTGACAATTTTCCTCCCCGTGCCTATAATAGTAGGACAGTTTATCAACACAGAAAACAGGAGACGACATGACACTTTCTTTGGAGCAGCTCTCGGCCCGGATGCGGCAGGGCGAGGACATCCCGCTGTCCGACACGGCCCGCATCGCGCTGGCGCTGAGCATTCCTTCCATTCTGGAGCAGCTGGTGGTCACGGCGATGGAGTACATCGACGCCGCCATGGTGGGCCACATCGGCGCAGAGGCCACCGCCGCCATCGGCATCGTCAGCTCGAGCACCTGGCTGCTCCACGGCATCCTTGTGGGACTGTACACCGCATTTTCGATCCAGATCGCCCAGTACCTCGGGGCCGACCGCCAGCAGGACGCCCGGGGCGTGCTGCGGCAGTCCATGCTCTTCAACCTCATCCTGGGTCTGGGCGCTGCGGCTTTCGGCGTCGGCATCAGCCGTTTCCTGCCCGGGTGGCTGGGGGCGGACATCTCGCTCCAGGCCGCTGCCAGCGCCTACTTCGCCATCTGGTCGGCGGCCCTCCCCTTCACGATGGCCATGGGAATGTACACAGCCATGCTCCGCGCCACCGGCGACGCCCTGACGCCCAGCCTGATCAGCGTGCTGGTCTGTGTGCTGGACGTGGTGTTCAACTTCTTCCTCATCAACCCCACCCGGCAGATCCTGCTCTTCGGCCAGAGCGTCACAGTCTGGGGTGCCGGCCTCGAAGTCCCGGGTGCGGCGCTTGGCACAGCGCTTTCCACGGCCATCGGCGGTCTGCTGGCGCTGGGCGTCCTGCTGCTGCGGGACGGCCCGCTTTGCATCCGAAAGCCCGGCAGCTGGCGCATCACCTCCGCCTGCCTGCGCAACCTCTGGCGGGTGGGTACACCGCTGGCCGCTGAGCGTGCGGCCCTCTCGTCGGCACAGGTGCTGCTCGTCCGTATCGTCTCGGGCCTCGGCACGGTGGCCATCGCGGCCAACAGCCTCGGCGTCAACGCCGAGGGCCTCTGCTACATGGCAGGCTACGGCATTCAGGACGCCTCCATCGCCCTCATCGGGCAGGCCGTCGGCGCCCACCGCCGGGACATGGCCAAGCGGTTCGCCTGGCTCTGCACCATGATGGGCATGGGCATCATGGCCCTGTCGGGCGCGGGGCTCTGGCTCTTCGCCCCGGCCCTCATGGGCATCTTCACGGCAGATGCCGCCGTCATCGCGCTGGGTGCGCAGGTCCTCCGCATCGAGGCTTTTGCAGAGCCGATGTTCGGAGCCAGCATCGTAGCAAGCGGCGCGATGCAGGGCGCAGGCGACAGCACAGGCTGCTTCCTGCTGAACCTGTTCAGCATGTGGGGCGTCCGGCTCACCCTCGCCTTCCTGCTGGCTCCCCGGCTGGGCCTCGTGGGCGTCTGGGCCGCCATGTGCATCGAGCTCTGCATCCGGGGCGCGCTGTTCCTCATTCGGCTTGCAAGGGGCAAGTGGCTCGATAAAGGAGCACTGCAATAAAAAAATAAACCTCTCGGGCAAAGCCAAAGGCTTTGACTGAGAGGTTTTTCTTTTAATTACTTCCGGCCATGCAGGATGGGAGACAGGGGCTTATAGATGACCATGCAGAGCACGGCGTCCAGCAGACCCTTGACCAGCGTGAAGGGCAGGTTGAAGATGACGAGGCACTTCATGAGGCTGTCGGCAGAGGGCAGGATGGCCTGATACATGCCGAGGATGGCTTCCAGCGGCATATGGTAAAATTCCACATAGGCCGGATAGGTGATGAAGTAGTTGGAGGGTACACTGAAGACGGCCATTGCGGCGGCACCCGCTACCGCGCCGAGGATGGCGGTCTTGCGGCTCTTATGATGCTTGTAGATGAAGCCCGCCACAGCGGAGAAGACAGCGCCCAGCATAAAGTTGCACAGCTCGCCGACACAGGCAGTGCTGGTACCCTTGATGACGATGTGGAGCAGGTTCTTCATGAAGCTGATGACCACGCCGTACACCGGGCCGAGGGCGAACGCGCCCAGCAGGGCGGGCAGGTCGGAGAAGTCCATCTTGACGAAGGACGGGATGAGCATCGGAATGGGGAACTCGATGAACATCAGGATGAACGCCACTGCGCTGAGCATGGCGGCAACGGTCAGGTTGTGGGTCGTATCTTTTCTCATAATTTTCCTCCCGGGGCGGCTGCCCCATTCAAATAAAGACTGGAAAGCCCTTTTCTCGCTCGCTGAAACCGGGAAGACAAATGAAAACGCGCCCTGCCATAGCTTACACTAGAACAGGGCGCGCACAAACAAATCAAATTGTCTGCCGTTTCTTGCATCCGGACTATACCGTTGGCCCCGGAGTCTCACCGGGTCAGCACTCTTTGGGAGTGGTCGCGGGCTGTACCGCCAGTGGGGAATCGCACCCCGCCCTGAAACGAACTTTCTTCGCAGAGTATAACGCGGCAGGTTTGTCTTGTCAAGCCCTTTTATGCATTTTTTAACAAGCCGTTTCCGATTTGCACCGTCGGCTGTAATATGATATACTGATTTTATTATTCGTCAGGAAGGTATTTGTTTCTATGCTCTTCACTATCAACGATCTCGGCTTTTCCATCGCCGGGCTGCTGCTGGAAGGCTGGCTGGCCTTTGCAGCCCGGTGCATCTGTGCGCTGGCCCTGCTGTTCATCGGCTGGGTCGTCAGCCGCTGGCTGCAAAAAAGCCTCTTCCCCCGCCTGCTGAAACGCAGCTGGCACTTTGCCTTTACGCACCCTCTGCTGGAAAGCTTTGCCCGCCCGGCGGCCCGCATCGCGTGGTACACCGGTATGTATCTGGCCCTGCGCAGCCTGCCCTGGGCCATCCCCGGTCTTGCGGCCCTGCTGCTCAAAGCCTATCGGATGATGCTGGTCTTCCTCATCGGTACCGGCTTCTACCACGCTTCCGGCATCGCGGCTCTGCTGCTGGCCTCGTCCAGCGAAGAAGTCCGCACCAACCGCACCCTGCTCACCCTGCTGGATAAAGTCTACAAAGTAGCCGTCGTGGTGCTCTGCGGCGCGACCATCGCACAGGAGAGCGGCCTGCCCGTGGGCAGCGTCGTGGCCAGTGCCGGTCTTATCGGCCTTACGATCTCTCTGGCCGCACAGGATATGGCCAAGAATTTCTTCAGCGGCGTGGTCATCCTGCTGGACAAGCCCTTCTCCATCGGCGACTGGATCACCGTCGGCGATGTGGAGGGCGAAGTGGTGGACATCAACTTCCGCTCCACGAAAGTCCGGGCCGTGGATAACTCCATCTACATCCTCACCAACAGCACCGTCAGCAGTGCCACCATCAACAACGCTACCCTCCGCAACAAGCGGCTCTACCGCTTCACGCTGGGCGTTACCTACGACACCACCCGACCCCAGCTGGAAAAGCTGATGGCCGACCTCGACGCCATGCTCAAGGCCAGCCCCGACACCTACGAGGACACCGCCTTTGTCCGGATGACCGGCTTCGGCGACTCGAGCATCAACCTGATGGTCTCTGCCTATCTGCGCACCGCCGACCTCGGCGTGTTTTTGCGGATGCAGAACGATTTGAACCTCAACATCATGGACGTGATGAAGGCCGACGGCGTGGATTTCGCATTTCCCTCCACGACGGTCTACCTCGCAAAAGAGAACTGACAGCAAAAAAGCCGATGCAGCTGCATCGGCTTTTTTGTTACAGCGCAATATCCAGCGCCATCATGAGGGCGAACCCCAGCACCACGCTGATGACGCCCGCCGGTTCGTCCTGCTCCACGGCTTCCGGTATCATCTCCTGAGCCGTCACGCAGACCATGCACCCGGCGGCGGCACTCATGAGCCACGGCAGAGCCGCGCTCACCCAGCCCGCGAGAGCCAGCGCCAGCAATGCCCCCAGCGGCTCCACGAGGCCAGACGCCGCACCGGCGCAGAAGGCTTTCCGCCTCCCCTGCCCGGCCTGCGCCAGCGGCAGGCTCACCGCCGCGCCTTCCGGGATATTCTGCAAGCCGATGCCCAGTGCAAGGGCCAGCGCCCCGCTGACGGCCTCCGGCTCACCCTGCAGGGCCAGCGCCGCCGCAAGTCCCACCACCATGCCCTCGGGCAGATTGTGGAGGGTCACGGCCAGCACCACCCGGCCCATCCGGCCATCCTCTTTTGACCCGGTGTGCATCAGCCGCCCGGCAGCCTCTTCCAGCCGCAGCAGGCCCACAGCACCCAGCACCAACCCCACCGCCGGGGCCAGCCAGACCGGCAGCGTCCCGGCCTCTGCCCGCTCGATGGCAGGCAGCAGCAGGCTCCACACGCTGGCGGCCAGCATGATGCCCGCCGCCATACCGCAGAGCATCCGCCGGGTGCGGGGCTCGTCGGCCCGACGCACCAGAAAGACCCCCGCTGCTCCCAGCGCCGTACAGAGCGCCGGCAGCAGCAGGATGACCGCTGCAAACAGATAGACGTTCACATTGCATTCCCCCTTCCCACCGATGTATGCGGCGGAAAGGGGGAATGTGAAGAGAAAAAGCTCTCCTCATTCCGGCAGCTCATGCAGGGTAAATTCGTTTTTTGTTGTTTCCAGTATTCCCTCATCCCGCATTTTGCCCAGCTCTTTCGAGAGGGCGCTGCGGTCGAGGTTGAGGTGATCGGCCAGGCCCTGACGGTCGAAGGGGATGCGGAAACTTTTGCTGCCCGCCTTCGCGGCCTGATTGGAGAGATACAGCAGCAGCCGTCCCCGGACGGTCTTCGGGGTCGTGCAGAAGATGCGCTCCGAGAGGGCCAGGTTCTTGTGCAGCGAGATGTTGAGCAGGTTCTGCACGAGGACCGGCTGCCACTCGCTGTCCGGGTGAGGTGTGTGGATGAGGACATCCATGTTCAAAAAGAGCACTTCCGTCTCTTCCGCCGCCACCACGTCCACCATCATCGGCTCGCCGCAGAAGGCATAGGTCTCCGCGAACACCTGCCCCGCCGGGACATGGCTCAGGATGCTCCTGTTGCCCCAGAGGTCGATGTTCTCGATGTTGACGCCGCCCGCCTGCACGACGCCCACCTCGCGGGTGATACAGCCCGCCCGCAGAAGGACTTCGCCCTTCGCGTAGGTCTTGCAGCGCGCACCGCCGCAGGTGAACATCTCGGCCAGCGCCGTCTCGCCAATGCCCTGAAAAAGGGGCGTTTTCTGTGTTTTCACCCTCAGCGCCCCCTTTTACCGCTTGACGTGGTAGACCTCGAGATAGACGCTCTTGCGCGTCTCGTCCAGCGTTTCCTTCAAACCACGGCAGAAATCCTCATCGTCCAGCAGTGCCACCACCTCGGGCGCATAGCGGGTGCCTCTCTGGGCGTGGAATTCGCCCAGCAGCGTATCCACCGGCTTTGCCATCGTGTAGCAGCGGCCGATATTATCGGTGGCCGCGTCCAGTGAGTCGGCCACGGTCAGAGCGTCCACGATGGGCTTGATGCCCGCCGGGCAGGGCGGATAATTTTTCGGGTAGCCGCCGTGTCCGTCGTAGAAGGTATGGTGGTAGAGCGCCGCCGGGGCCAGGTCGTCCTTTCCGCCCACATTGCACAGCAGCTCGTAGCCGAACACCGTGTGCCACTGGATGCAGGTAAATTCCTCGTCCAGCAGGCGGCGGTAGTTGTTGCCGATGTACGTGAACACATAGCTCTTGCCTACATCGTGGTAAAGGCCGCACTCATAGGCCAGCTCACATATTTCAATGCGGCTGCGGCGGGCTGTTCCGGCTTCGGCCTGCATCTCCACCAGCTCGCGCACGGCACGGCTGACCACACGGGAGTACTGATTCTGGGGTACATTGTTCAGATACCGCAAACTGCGGTCCATCACTTCTTCGGTGAGGTATGCCATCTCCCTCCGGTCGGCAGGCGGCATCTCGACCTCGTAGGCCACCAGATAAGACACCGCCGTGAGGTTCTTGTTGATGCCAGTATCGCTGTAGTCCTGGATGTCGGTGTGGTGGATGATGTCCAACAGCTCTTCCACCACCTCGCGGGCCGTACACCGTCCAGCATGGAAGCAGGCCGCCTTATATAAATAGCTGACACGCCAGTTCTGCAGCCGTGCCTCCTCGCCCTTATAGAGCACCTGGTCGCGGTAGATGGCTTCCGCTGACTCCATCACCTTGGCGGCGACCACCGGGTCGTTGTAGTGGCGCAGATAGCCCAGCAGCGTCTCCCGGTCCATATGCATCGCATACTCGAATTTGCCCCACGGAAGGTCCGGGTCGAGCTGGTGGTAGTAAGGGTCGGTGATGATGCCCATCGCCTTGTCGAATACCTTCATGTATTCGGTGCATTCTTCCGGCGTACTGCGCGGCATGGACATCCGGCTGTTGCCCAGACAGCACATGATGTAGCCCTTTGTTGTCTTATCAAAGGACTCATACTCCGCAATATAGCTTGCACCCTCCTGAAAAAGGCCGCGCACCTGCGTCCCGTAAGGGTTGATGGCATAGTCGATGCCCCGGACATTGAGATAGTGGAGTGAAACCGCTTTTTCATACAGATAGCGGACGATGGCAGGCTTGTCGCCCCGAAGGCGGGCGTTTTCCAGCAGGAGGCTGTAGACCTTGTAGGCGATGCCGCAGTCCTCGCTGCTGTCGTAGTCGAACATCTTGTCAGCAAACTCCTGCAGGCTGGCAATTTCGGCACTCGTCAGCTCCGCAGGCACACGCTGGAACACCAGCTCATTGAGGATAGCGTTGTTCTCCTTCATGTAGTCGAAGCACTTGATGGCGTTGGACTGGATGGTCTCCAGCAGCTCCTTCGCTTTCATATCCGGGGAGAATTTAGGCTGGGAGAGGGTGCGGACTGTCCTGAGATCTTCAATATAGCGCTCGAATCGTGCGTCCATCCACTCTCCCCCTTTTCCGTTTTTTCACGCTCTGCTGTTGGCAGAGTCTTGTTTCCCATAATAGTTTATTATACCGTCTTTTCAAGTTGGAATCAACTGATTTTTCCAACCGGTCCGTTTCTGACGCACAAAAAGACTGCCGTGCATCGTCTTTCTGCACGGCAGTCTTGTCAAATCGAATCTTCAGTTACGGTAGCAGCGGTCCTGGCCTACCAGCCAGTCCTCGCACAGGCGCTCGGCCTCTT
>OGZM01002131.1_pt1 | contig 11742 bp, 10 predicted proteins | sample 1576821 | NCBI WGS metagenome assembly OGZM01 (sample SAMEA3541491, study PRJEB24748) | human gut metagenome | biome: human gut; feature: human-associated habitat; material: faeces | place: China | collected 2012
CGGGAATCCACTAGGGTTTGGATGGGATCGAATGGGTCTCGCAGGAGCTTGGACTATGCGTCACGAGCGGTTCGGGAATTATATGCCCCTCTACCTTTATGCAGACAAACAGCGAAAACCTTCAACGACATTCTCAAATAGCGCAAAACAGGCATAGTCATAATCTGAGCAATCAACGGCGATGGTGAAACACGTGACCTTACACTGCACATACAGTTCCCAACACGCCAGACGCTTACGATTATGACCACATCAACTTCGCAGAATACTCACGAAACAGATACCGCAAACAACGCATCATGCACCACCATCAGCACCATTCTCACACTGGCCATACCAACATTCGGGCAACTTATCGCCGAACCAGCATTCGTGCTCATCGACACCGCCATCGTCGGACATATTGGCGGGCAGGCGCTCGCCGGTCTGTCGGTCGGGTCAACCATTGTGCTCACTGTTGTGGGGCTATGTGTGTTCCTTGCGTATAGCACCACATCGCAGGTAGGGCGTCTTTTGGGCGCCGGCAAGCGGAGAGAAGGCTTGGAAGCAGGCATTGATGGCCTGTGGTTGGCTGGAATCATTGGCGTGGTGGTGTCTGTGGCGCTGTTCGTTATTGCACGCCCGTTGTGCACGGCCATGGGAGCCCAGGGGAGTGTACTGCATAACGCGGTTGACTATGTTCGCGCAGTGGTGTTCGGTATTCCCGGCATGTTGCTGGTGTATGCGGCCAACGGTATTTTCCGCGGACTGCAGAAGGTTCGCATCACGTTGGTAGCTGCTACGCTGGGTGCGATACTCAATACGTTGCTGGATCTGCTGTTTATTCTCGGATTCGGTTGGGGTGTGTTTGGGTCTGGAGTGGCCACGCTGATTTCGCAATGGTTCATGGCAGTGTTGCTTATTGTTCCTGCGATGTTGTGGACTCGTGCGGAAGGTGCCCGTTTACGGCCGCGTTTGTCAGGAGTGTTGAACAGTGCTGGCGATGGTGCGGTGTTGTTCTTGCGCACGCTTGCGTTGCGTGCATGCCTGGTGGCGAATGTGGTGCTGGCTACGCATATGGGCGTGGAAGTGTTGGCTGCGTATCAGGTGGTGAATTCCAGTTGGAATTTCGTGTTGAACATGCTTGATGCCATTGGTATTGCCGGTCAGACGTTGGTTGCCGCGCAGATTGGTGCCCGTCAAGAGGATGAAGCCATGCGTTTGACGAGAATCGCTGGCAGGGCAGGATTATGCGGAGGAACGGTAATCGGTATTGGTTTGATGATTGCCGGATGGTGTGCGTCCCCGCTGTTTTCTCAGTCGATTGAGATCCAGCATTTGCTCACTGTCGGTATGGTGGTTGTTGGCGTGACATTGCCGTTGGCTGGTTGGATGTGGGCTGTTGATGGCATTCTGATTGGGGCAGGGGATTACCGTTATCTTGCATTGACGTGTACGGCGACAGCTGCAATATATGTACCCTGTCTTGCTGCGATTGGTTGGATATGCGATGCGATGCAGGCGTCTTCCGCGCTGCGTATGGCATTGCTGTGGCTTGCGGTGAATCTGTTATTTGTAGGATTGCGTGCCATTTTCAATGGGTCCCGTATCGGAACTTCCACATGGTTGCATATCGCACATTGAAATCAGCTTGTGATGGCAGTTTGACATGACGTGAGATGGGCGATTCCTGCAAAATAAAAAATCCCGCATGATTCCGGCGAACCGGATCATACGGGATTGTTATATGCGGACGAACTTAGGAATGAGTCCTAAGAACAGGCTCTGGCAATTCAGGAACGCTTGCGCTTGAACACGAACAATGCCCCTGCTGCGACAACCAGAACAGCGACCACCGCAACAACGCCGATTACGTTGGAACCGGTGTTGGCAGTGTTTGCCTTCTTGTGTGCGGCAGGCTTCGTATTCTGCTTGTCATCATCCTTCTTCGGTGCGTTCGGAGTGCTGTCCTTGATAGTCACAGTGAAACGCACGCGTGCACCCTGGTTGTAGAACACCACCACAGAACCGGTGCTGCCGGTTTCGCGACCATTGAGGAATGCGCTGCTCAACACGATGGAACCGTCATCGGTCACGGTGTAATCCGTGCCGGCGGTCAGTGACTGGTAGTCGTACTGCACGTCTTCCACGGTATTGCCATTGGGGTTGATGCCAACGGTCAGACCGTCGGCATTGGCGCTCTTCTTACCGCTATCATACTTGTCGTAGTCGAATACATCGCCATTCGTCAGCTCAGCATTCTTGATTTCACCATCGTTCAGCAGCCATACCTGAGTGCCATGGTACGGGTTTGCGGTGCCAATTGCCAGACCGGAATCGGTGACGGCGAACACGCGTAGACCGTGGTTGTTGTTATCTCCGAAACCGTTACGGCTGATGGTCTGGAAGTTCGTGCCATCGGAGGAGACGATCAGGTCAAAGCCACGAGTCTTATCGTTGGAGTAATGCAGGTAGCTGAGCACGCCCACGAAGTCGGTGAAGTTCTCCAGAGTCTCTTCGGTAAGCCATTTGTCGAGCTCGTTGGTGATGGATTCCGGCAGATACTGCTTGTTCTTGTTATACAGGTCGAGCAGGCGCTGCAGGGATGCGAGGAACTGGTAACGATCATCGAGCGTGTAGGTTTCGGCAGACTGTGGAGCGACGCCGTCAGGGGAGACCACGTCGGTCTGCTTGGAGCTGAGGTCAGCGCCCATATCCTCCAGCAGCTGCTGCATGGTGGCCACGTCAGCAGCCACTTCGTCGGTCTTGCCGGCTTCTTCAACTGCCTGTGCGGCTTGATCGCTTTCGGACGTTTCGTCGCCCTCGTTCAGCGGCATGATGTCGTCATCGTCGCCCGGCTTGGTGGTTTCCTGAGAGTCGGACTCGGTAGGCTTGGTGGCTTCCTGAGAATCCGTGTCGGTAGTACCGGAAGTGCCGTTCTGGTCATTCTTCTTCAGAGAGTCGAAGAAGATCTTGATGTATTCGATCTGCTTCTTCCACTCTTCCGGAGTTCGCTTCAGAATGTCGCCGTTGGCGAACTGGGTTGCCGGGTATGCAAGATCACTGATGTCGAAGGTGCCGACGTACAGCTTGCCGCTGTAGGACTGCATACGCCTCACATACTGGTTCAGGTGACGGCTCTGCTCGTCGCTGTCGCCCAAGCCGGACAGCATGGTATTGCCATCGATGGTGCCTTTGGAATCGCCGAAGTACTTGTTGTTGGCTTCGCCGGCGAGCATTTCGAAGTTTTCGTTGCCGTCTTCGTCAACGTCCATACGCCACAGGTTGACCGGGCTCTCCAGATCCTTGTACAGATCGGAGAAATCCATTTGCATGGCCTTCTCCAAAGCGTTCATCGGATCGTTGTAGCCGCCGATGTACAGGTGGCCCTTGTATACCACCATGTTGGCTGCGCCGGAACGACTCGCTCCGAAACCCCACTCGTACTTGGCGCCATCTGCCGGATCGCCGACCAGCGGCTTGAAGGTCCACTTGCCGGTGCTCTCATCCTGCGTGCCACGGAGCAAAGCGAAGGACTGCTTGGTGTTTTTGCCCTTGCCGGTCACCACGGTGACATACAAGTTGCCCTTGAATCCGACCATATCCCATACGCAGCCACCGAACACGTTTGTCGGTCACAGCACATGCCGGATAGTTGTACAAGCCCTTATCCTGAGTGGCGATGGTGGCGAAAGAATCCTGACCTGCGGACGGGTTAGAGGAAGCCACGATAGCGGCACCGTTGTCGGTGATCATGCTGGCGATAAGCTGATTGTTGACCACGGTCAAACCACGGATACCAGCAGTGTAGCCCTTCTTCAGACCAGTGGTCATGGCAGCGGAACGATACACGATTTCAGTGGCATCACCACTGTTCGGATCAACTTCCAGTAGGTACGGCTGACCCTTTGCGGCGGCAGCAAAGTACAGTTTGTCATGGAATTCAACGGCTGCACGATAGCCGTTGACCGCATGCTCTCCGCCAATCGCATTGACGATGATCTTCACTTCACCGGTCTTGACGTTGATCTTGAGCAGCAAGCTGTGGTTCTCGCCATTGTCGAGGAACAGCTCGCCGTTAAACGCAACATCCAAAGCGGCCTTGATGCTGGCATACTTGGTGCCCATGGTGTTAGCCATGTATTTCAGCGTGGAACCCATTGCGGAATAGCAGGTGCCCACATACATCCAGTCGCCGTAGCCGGCCGAAGCCCATGAATAGTTCTGGCCACGCTCGGGCAAACCCTGCGTGAGATCATCAATGGATTCACCGTTCAAAACGTTTACGATACCGTCATCTTCGCCCAGCCCTGCATTGGGGTGCGAAATCTTGGTGGCCGTATAGCCGGCACTAAGTACGGCGGTATTCGAGGATTCATTAGCATTGGCGCTGCCTACTACCGGCAGCAACATGGCGCAAGTCGCAAGCGTTGCGATTGCAGCATTAATCATTTCATGGTGGTTGACCATATTTTCCCTAATCTCGTATACTCCGAAAAGATATCCCATCGTATGGCATATCCAATGAAAAAATACCAAAAAGGGGTGACCTAAGGTACTATACGGAAAACATCGGGAACAAATCTCACCAAGTAGTGCTGCGCTAACTAGTATTTGCGTGACTTTGCGGATGTGCGCATGCGAAATCAGGCTTTAGAAGCGCGTGCGACAAGCCGCTTCTGCACGTAAAGTCCAATGGACATTGTGCAATGGCGGAATCAGATCGTTAACCGTCAACATGCATAACGAAATCAGCGGCGTAGCCAATGAAGCAATGTGAAAATGTTTGACAAGTGCGAAAAAACAGGAATACGAAACCCGCAAATCCCAGAATATCGGACGCAAAATATCGTATCCAAACGTGTCGAGAGTACTGGGGTGGCCAGTCAATGCAACGACTACATCGGGAATCCCATCGCGCACGATATTCAACAGAAGAAAAGCGATGAGCGTGGTGCAGCCTCGTTTTACAATCTTGCGAGGGTTGGCGTCGGAGAAGACCAGATTCGACCCGAGACTGATCATGAACACGGATGGTCCAAGAATGCACAGATACAGAAACACTTGCCCCCACTAGCTGATTTCACCTTGGAAGAAATTACCGTCAAGCACTTCGTAGAGATGCGCCGAGGGAAGACCGAGAGGGGCGGAACGCGCAAGATCGAAGCTGCCGTAGTTATTTTGTCTGCTCTCTCATGATTACGTTATGCTCACTCCAGTGCCCGAACATTCCCTCCATACCCGAAAGGGAGGAATATGCAATCTACCAAGTGGGCTTCCGTCGACAACGAATGCCAGAGAAAGCCCGTATCGCCTACCTTAATCAGCAAGCAGAATCGGCGTGGTTCTACCTTAAAACCACTGGCGTCATGTTTCGAGTGTGGCGTTTGCGGGCTGTGTTTTCTCTGTGCATATGAAACGTGCCACCAGGCGGTCGGATGACGCTTGCGGAGGGATGTCTTGTGCACAAAAACGTGTCGTACGAGCGCTTGAGCTTGATTATCCCGCTTACGTATGGTAGATTCCGTGCTTTTATCCTGAGACATCTCGCTTATATATGGCAGGTCAGGTTGTCATGACAGCTGTTCTCATACCCCCTAAGTACGCTTTTCCGAGGTGTATCTGCCATACATAAGCGAGATATGAGCAAAACGGTGTTCAACAACAAAGGAAACGTCAAATGATCGCGCTCGCAGAATCGGGCATGAGTACTCTTTAGCTACTCTTCGGAATTCAGAAGCCAAGTGGAAAACGAACTGTCATACAATTCCGTTTATCTCCTATGATGTTTTCCAGAACGGGGAAATTTCGGGGAAGCATGGCGCGTTGAAGAGAGGGACATCCACGTCGCACCGTACGACAACGGAGAACAAAGACGCGGCAGCGAACGTCACCGCGAAATCCATATGGTTCAAACGACAGCTCAACATGGCGGTTGCGGCGGTGGGCAGCGTCGCATTGTGCGCCACCATGGCCTTCGTCGCGGCACTCACCGGCTACGTTTCCTCAAGCGACCTAGACTCCGCAGCATACAAGATGGCGGCCTCCCAAGCTGAAATCACTGAGAGTCTCATCACCGACAGCGACGGCGTGCGGAAGGTCTACAATTCTGCCGCCATAGCGTTCCCTGACGGGCACACCGACTCCTACCAGAAGATGCATCGCGCCGGATCCGAGGAAACCGCATGGTCGTTGCCTGGCAGCACGCCGGTCATGTTCGAGATGCCCGAGTGGACCGGATCGGACGGCAAGCCAATCAAGGCCGGCGTCGACATTTGCCGAGATGGCCACTTCTATCCGGAACTCGGTCGTTATTATGCCGCGTCCGGAGCCGAACTGTTCCTGCATCCGACGGCCACGACCGGCAACGCATGGCATCGCGAATCCCGCATGGGCAGCTATACCGACCGTGACGGTCTCGCAGTGATCACCGACAACGTGTGGGGTCCCGACGGGTATCCGCTCGACGTCGACGGCAACCCGATCTACTTCGTCGATGAGAACACCGTTTCCTCCGGCAAGGACATTGCGGTCTACAACTACGCAGGAGTTGGATCTGACCCGTTCCGCACGTCGAGCCTCATCATCAACGCATGGAGCGGCAAGGATGGCACCCCGTTCGACTACTCCACGGGCAGCGCGCTCGACACCAGCGGAACAGGCAAGGGCGCGTCCGACAGCGAATCGGCCGACATGACGTTCGCCGAAGGCGCCTACGATCCAGACAATCTGGAAATCCGACAGATGAACTTGTCCCGCGCAGGGTTCAGTGTCATGAACTTCAACGCTCGCCTCTGCTCCAAGATGTACGATCAGCTCGCCAAACTGACCATCCCAGGATATCAGGCCATGTATGATGATCCGACCGAACTCGACAAGAGCGCGCTCGAAGCTCCGATCGCGGCGGCACAGGCCAAGCTTGCCGAATTCGGCAAATACACGGACGATACGGTCGCATCTCTCGCGGAAGCGTACGAGCAGGCCCTCTCGCTGTGGAACAACACCACGTTCAGCAGCGAACAGAACGGTCTTGTCTCCAATGCCGCCACGCTCCTTAACACGGCATTGGACGGTCTGAAGCTTCGGGAAACGAAGCCTGATGACCAGCCGGGCGGTGGCGAGGCCAAGCCGAATGACAAGCAGCCCTCGAAAGACAAGAATGCCAGCAAGGCCGATGGAAAACCGACTGCGGACTTGCCTCGCACGGGCTCCGACATCGTTCCCATTATCGCGGTCATGCTTCTCCTTGCAGGAGCCGGAACCACTGCCGGTACGTTGATACGCCGCAAGCATGTGTAGCGGTATGTTCTAGAAACCATTACCAGATAAATGGCCGGTCGAAGCACATTAGTTGCGACCGGCCATTTATCAGATGGGGTACGGCGATTAGAAGACGCTGTAGCCGCCGTCTACGCGAATGTCAGTGCCAGTAACGTACGAGGACGCGTCGCTGGCGAGGAAGAGCACCGTGCTGGCAATCTCGTCATTCGTGCCGAAACGATGCATCGGCACGACCTCGAGCATGGCGTCGTGGCCAGGCATGTCGATACGGCCATTGAAAATTCCAGACCACACGTATCCGGGGGAGATGGTGTTGGAACGGATGCCATCCTTGGCGAGCGCTGCGGCAAGGTAACGTGAGTGTTCCATGATGGCCGCTTTGGTGGCGCCATACGCGTTCACCGGCGTCGGACTTCCCATCATGTAGTTCGCGTTGTGTCCGGACAGGGAGGCTGTGAAGATCAGTGAGCCGCCATGACCGTGTTCGCGCATGATTTCATGCGCGATGCGGCCGGTACGGTAGGTGCCGTTGAGGTTGATGTTGATGGTGCGCGTCCATACTTCTTCGGTGGCGTCTTGATCGTCGCCCGGTACGTTGACTCCGGCGTTGAGGAACGCGAAGTCGACGGTGCCCAGCTGTTCCACCAATTGTGTTTTGAGTTCGGCTACTTGTTCGACGTTGGTGACATCGCAGGTGAGCGCGATGACGTTGGTGCCGAAACGTTCGCTCATGTCTTTCGCCAGTTCGGTGAGCTTGTCTTCTTGGCTGGGCAGGTCGACTAGTGCGACGTCTGCTCCGGCTTGGGCGAGTGCGGCCGCCGCGTTGCGTCCTAGACCGCCTGCGGCTCCGGTGACGAAGCCTTTGCGGCCGCGCATTGAGAATTTGTCGAGTATCGAGTAGTTTGAATCCTCCCATTTGTCGAGGGGATAACGTTCGTCGAAGATTTGTTCGACGGTTTTCTCTGGAATCTTCGATGATTCGTCTGCCATGTTTCGCTCCTTTGCGTGATGGTGACCGCTTTTTTGGATGCGTCCGCGCATCATGTTTTGCGCATCTATGGACCATGTTTGCGGTTGCCTATGCTCGTGCCTGCGGTCGTTCGGCGTCCGTGCCGAACCAATCCGAGTATAGCAAATAAAACGATGGCGGTGCTGTCAGTATTTGTCAGGTAAAACGTAATGAGGAAACCGTAAGGTCAATATAAGAAGATAGTTGATGATTGAAAGGGGAGTGGTGATGACGGATTTGAAAATGTTTTCCAAGCCTGTGGTGTTCACGGATTTCGATGGGGTGCTCAACGCCTTTCCGGATGACAAGCTTTTGCGCAGGGGCGGCGTGAACAAAGTTATGACCTGGGCGAAGCCCGACAGTCCCTACGCGAAAATGTACAATCCTGAAAAAGCGTTCCACTTGGACGGCAACGAAAAAGCCCACACGCCCGTAGGCTCATGGCGCATCCACTGGTCCAGCGAACTATCCGACGCCATGTACGCGTTGGCAGTTGACGGCATTGTGGAATTGTGGTGGCTGTCCACCTGGCAGCCATACTGCAGTCAGATTCTCGACCCGATGCTCGGATGGGATCCCATGCTGGTCGATGTCATCACCTGGTACGATCCTGTCACCAAATGGGGACGTGAGACAGGCAAATGGCAGACCATCCAACGACGCGTACGCATCGAATGCGAAGAGAATGAACCCGCGCCGATCGTATGGATCGACGATGATGAATGCTTCGAACAGCGCGCGCAGCTCTTGGAGGAACTCCAGCCGAAAGCGCCGGTGCTTATGGTCCGCCCGGACTATCGTATCGGCATCAGCCGTCGCCAATGGAAACTGATCGATACGTTCGTACACCATCCCGAACAGTTCGACACGGTCACGTTCGACATGGAACCAACCTGCAGGATATACGACATCCACCACGGTTTCTAGCCTAAATGAATTACCATGGGAGGATAGTCGAGCGGAATGAAGGAAGGATGGGGTTATGGCGGAACGTATCGTGGAGCGTCTTATCCGAGAGCGTGATACTCGATATGGTGACGGCATTTACACGACCACGCAAATCCAGTTCGCATGGAATTCCAATCATATGGAAGGTTCCACCCTTACTGCCAAACAGACCGCGCAGCTATTTGCCACCGGTACCTATACCACGGATGGCAGCGAACAGGTCAATCCTGATGATGCGTTGGAAACCCGTAATCATTTCGCTGCGTTCCGTTGGATTCTCGACCATGCTGATGAGCCGGTGGACCGGGATATGGTCTGTCACCTGCATGCCATTCTCAAGCAGGGCACCAGACAGGTCTCCGACTCGCTTTTCAACGTGGGCGGCTACAAGACTCGGCCGAACTTTATCGGCAATCCTGTCACTCCGACAAGGACTGCGCTGCCGCAGGATGTTCCCGAATTTATGGACAGGCTGTTTGATATGTGCACGAAACTTGAGGACGAGCCATATCAGATCGCCCGTGTCCATTGGACGTTTGAGAAGATTCACCCATTTTCGGACGGCAACGGTCGAATCGGACGGCTTATCATGTTCAAGGAGCTTTTGCGTATCGATGCGTTGCCTGTCCTTGTCCATGACGCGTATCGTGCGGAGTACGTCAATGGCATCAGTAAGTTTCCGGACGAGCCAGGATGGCTGGTTGATACGCTTCTATTCGAACGGGACCTTTACCGGTCGCATGTTCTGAAAACGGATGCCGAGGCATTGCGTTACACGTACCATGACCAATGGAATATGGCTGAGCATCGGGTGGAACGAGATGAGGATCTGGAATTCGCCAAGCTCATCGACACGAAGGCCCAGCCGTTGTTCGATGAGGAGTATCAGCAGCGCGAACGGCTCCTATGGGGCGAATAGCGGTCCGACTGTGTTGTTGTGGTGGTTCCTCCTTCCAAACGTGACATGAACCGAATGTGCATTGAGATGTGCAATTTGTGCACATTGCGGTCGCCGGCCGTTCACCTTGGTGTAAGAAGGAATCAGCCTTCGGACTTTAGCATGAGGTGCAATGGCGCGTATTGAATGCGCGCATACGAGGAAGTGAGAGCTGCATACATGCGTGTATTCGACTTCGATGGAACCATCTATGACGGAGAAAGCCTGTTCGACCTGTACCTGTTTTCGGCCAAATACAATCCGAAGGTATTGCGGTACATCGCCCCGGTACTGCGCTATGCCATCAAATACAAGCTCGGACGAGCCACGTTCGATCAAATGGAATACGGTGTGGGCAAGCTATGCCACGGATATTTAAGCGAACTTGCCGAATCGTTGGAATTCGAAGAATTGGTCAACGCCTTCTGGGATCAGAACATGAAGCGCATCAAACCCTGGTATAAGCCACGCGAAGACGATGCGATCCTCACCGCCTCGTTCGACATCACCGTGGGCGAGGCCTGCCGCAGGCTTGGCGTGCAACATTTGGTCTCGTCCACCATCGACGGCAACACGTTGAACGTAAACTACCTCAACTTCAACACCAACAAGCCCAAACGATTCCGCGAACTCTACGGAGACAACGTTCGAGTGGACGAATTCTACACAGACAGCCGATTCGACCAGCCCATGATCGACATGACCCGACGTGCCTACATGGTCAAAGGCAACAAAATCCACCAAGTCAAATAGCCGGAAAGGCTGGAACGGAATACGGCGGCAAGGACCGATCCTGACATCTCCCCTTCGGCATGGACGCCTTGCACGAGCCAGGATGGGCGTCGGTCGGTCATATTGCCGTATATGGAAAATACGACCGACCGCAAAAACAGTTAGAACGACACGCGCTTGGAATGGTTTACGGCAGAAACCTCGCACACGATGCCAACAACTACCGCGAAACACGCTTCACACACAACAAATAAATCAACCAAGCAACAGGCATCGCCAACATAAACACCGGATAAAACCACACAGCAGGCAAATGCCCATACACCAAACCACCCACAAACGGACCAACCGACATACCCAAATCAATACCCGCATAATACGTACTATTCGCAATACCACTGCGCTCGCGGCCTGCGATTACCACGGCCTGCGCCTGCGTGACTGAACTCATCAGACCGTAGCCGACAGCGGTGAAAATCGCAGCCAACAACAGCATCCAATCATTGAACAGGAACGTCATGCATGCGAGCATCGCCAGCATGCCCAACGAGCAGACCGTCAGCCAGAAACGGAAGCCCTTGCTGTCGAACAGGTCGCGCAAGCCCAGTCGCAACACCAATAACGCGACCGCGTAAAGCATGAAAAACAGGTCGGACGATACCGGCAGATGACGAGACTGAACATAACTCACGATGAAGGACTGATTTGCGAAATACGCTATCGCAAACATCATGAACGTCAGCGACAACGGCACCACACGCGGTTCCAGAATCGAACGGATCGAAAAACGATGCTTTTTGGTTGCGCTAGCAGAACCGTCAATGTCTACGGCAGTGGAGGGATTCTCCGTTATGGA
>OGZM01002140.1_pt1 | contig 11671 bp, 9 predicted proteins | sample 1576821 | NCBI WGS metagenome assembly OGZM01 (sample SAMEA3541491, study PRJEB24748) | human gut metagenome | biome: human gut; feature: human-associated habitat; material: faeces | place: China | collected 2012
GGCACCTGATCGTATTCGAGGCGCAACGCCATGTCCCAGGCACGCACGCCCGAAACCATGGCCACACCGGTGTCTCGCAGCGAGGAGAAGTCCACGTCCCACAGCCAGCTCATGTCACGCCCGTCGGCGTATTCGTCGTTGATGGCGATCATGGTGTCGCAGCCTTCAGGGGTGAAGGATGCGAGCGAGAGGCGGAATCCCATGGGGTTTTTGACGAGCAGCAGCTCCACCGGCGAGCCGTTCACGTCGATGACTTCGCCGCGTCCGAACGCCGGAGTGACTTCGGCTGCCGCGTCGATCATGGCTTGCGTGGTGGAATGCGCGAAGTCGATCATGCGCTGTGAGATTCCCACTTGTCGCAATAGTTCGTCGGTTACGTTCTGCTCGAACGGCAGGAACATTGCCTGCGCGTCGGCTACGACCGCTCGCACGACGGCCAGCGCGGCCGCCGCGTTGTACAGGTTGTACACGCCTTCCAGTCTCACACCGGTTTCGTACGTTTCACCGTCGATGCCGAAACTGGCACGATGGTCGCCCACGGCAAGCAAGGTCACGTCAGCTGGTAGCTGTTCCGAAATTGCCGCATCTCCCGATTTTTCTGCATTTTCCCCAGTTTTCGCAATCACTGCAGCATCGTCAATCTCAATATTTGCGGACGATGCAGTATCGACTGTCGTGCGCATGTCGTCGTCGGACGGGAAGAAGCTGCGCAACGACCCGTCAAGACCGAAATAGCGCACTTCCACACCATCTTCAGTATGTGCGACGTCAGCAAGTCGTGCGATGCGTGGATCCTCACGATTGAGCACTACGGTTCCGGTGGTCGCTTCGGCGGCTTTGCTCAGCAGTCGTGCGGTATTGTCGATTTCGCCGAAACGGTCGAGCTGGTCGCGCATCACGTTGAGCAGCAGGCAGTAGTCGGGTTGCACTTGTTTGACGAAATGCACCGCGTACGCTTCGTCGAGTTCCAGTACGGCGATGTCGGCGTCCAATTTGCCGCCGAGCGAGACTTCGGCCAGCAGCGACGAGACCACGCCGCGGGTGAAATTCGATCCGGTCGGATTGGTGAATACCTTCAATCCCAACGATTCCAGCATGCTTGCCACCATGCGCGTGGTGGTGGTTTTGCCGTTCGTGCCAGACACGAGCACCACGCCAAGCGGCAGCTGCTGCAGGGTGCGTGCGAGGAATTGCGGGTCGATCCGTTCCACGATTTTGCCGGGGAACGCGCTGCCGCCGCCATGTGCCAGGCGGGAGGCCGCACGCACGGCCTTGCCGATCAACGGCGTTGCGAATGAGTTCCACGCCATGCTATACCTCCTGTTGGCTCTGGTAGTCCTGCGGCATATCTTTGAACTTGGAGTATGCGCCAAGGAACGCGAGATTGAACGTCTGCGTCGGACCGTTACGATGCTTCGCCATGATGATATCGGCCTCGCCCGGGCGATCTTCCTTGTCGTAGGCGTCCGGCCTGTGCACGAGGAACACCACGTCGGCGTCCTGTTCGATAGAACCGGATTCGCGCAAATCCGAAAGCTGCGGCTTTTTATCCTGACGCATTTCGGGGCCACGGTTCAGCTGGCTCAGCGCCACCACCGGCACTTCCAATTCCTTGGCAAGCAGCTTCAATGCACGCGAGAAATCAGACACTTCCTGCTGGCGGCTTTCCACGGCCTTGCCGGAAGTCATGAGCTGCAGGTAATCGATCACCACTAATTTCAGATCGTTCGTCTGCTTCAATCGGCGGCATTTCGCACGGATCTCCATCAAACTCATGTTCGGACTATCGTCGATGAATAATGGTGCGTTCTGCAGTTTATCCTGCAGATTATTGAGGATATTCCAACGTTCCTGCGTGATTTCTTCCGCTCGGCGCATGGCTGACAGCGGAATATTCGCTTCCGCCGAAATGATTCGTTGCGCAAGTTCGGTTTTGCTCATTTCCAAGCTGAAGATCACGGACGTCATATTGTGGTGCAGCGCCGCAGCTCGCGCGAAATCAACGCCGAGCGTGGACTTACCCATGGCCGGTCGGCCTGCAACGACGATCATCTGGCCCGGCTGCAGGCCTTGCGTCACGTCGTCGATGTCACGGAATCCGGTTGGCACGCCTTTGGAAACCTCGCCGTTTTGCAGTCGGTCGATTTGGTCGAGGGTATCGGTGATGACGGTGCCGATCGGCGCGTAATCCTGCCTCACTTTGCCGGTCGACATTTCGTAGACTTCGGCCTGTGCCAGGTTGACGACGTCTTCGGCTTGGGATCCTTCGGCGGTGTAGCCGAGCTGTGCGATTTTGGTGCCGGCTGCGATCACATTGCGCAGGATGGCACGCTGGTGGATGATGTCGGCATAGAAGGTTGCGTTGGCTGCGGTCGGCACGGATGCGACGAGGCTGTGCAGATAGTCGGATCCCCCCACTTTTTCGAGGTCGCCGTCTTTGAGCAGCTGGTTGGCCACCAGCACCGCGTCGACGGGCTGCGATGCGGAGAACAGGTTGATGATGGCTTCGTACACGGTTTGGTTACGCGGCTGGTAGAAGTCGGTGATGTCAATCATCTGCGAGACTTCGCCGATGGCGTCTTTGCTCATGAGCATGCCGCCGAGCACCGCCATTTCGGCGGCGTCGTCATGTGGCGGCACACGGTCGAAGATGGCGTCGCGAATAGCCGTTCCCGACGCGCCGGAAATGCTGCCATTGCCTGAAAAACCGCGGTTTTGCCCTTGATTCAGGCCATTGTTCCAAGAATTGCTCTCCGCCATGCTTCTCCAGCTCTTCGATGTGTGGTGTACCGGGAAAAACCATAATACCTGTGCCACTTCACGAATGATGTTGCGATGAGATTCTGGAGGAATCTCCGCATTGGCAGGATCGGAATCACCCGACACGCGCGAATCTGTTCGCTGTGGATAAGAAAGCCGAAAAAACCCGAGTTATCCACATACTGGGGATAACTATGTGGAAAACATATCGAGTTATCCACCAAATGGGGATAACCAAGTGGACAACTTGGGGACATCTTCCGTACGGGTGCCCATTCCCCTGGTTGTGACTTGCTTAAGTGAACCGAAGGTGATATATTCCCCACTTTTTCTTACACGATGGGTTTCCGCCGACGCGGCGGGTACCGCATCGGCAACCATGTCGCTTTGCCGGGCATTCGCTCACAGCCTACGCGGCCTCACATGTGGTAGCGGGTGGCGTTGTACATGGTTCGGACAAGGGTTTCGCGCCATTTACTCCAGCCGTACTGTTTGGAAATGGTCTCGCCGGCCGTGGCACCCAACGACGAACCGTCAGCACGAGTCAGATCGAACAGCATGTCAAGCAGCAGCGGATCATGATCAAGACGAGAAGCCAACTCGTCACCAACATTAGGATCATTCGGATTCTGACCAGTCGCAAACTCCGACAACGTAAGATGCTCGCGCACCAGCAACGTGACCCACCAAATAATGTCACGGTCAAAACCCATGCGCTTCAACACCATGGACGCATGACGCGCACCCTCCGCCGCATGATCGGCAACCCCCGGACGCTTGCCGATATCATGCAAAATACCAGCCATCAGCAACGCCTGATAATGCCGATCATCATAACGGTTTCCACGAGGTGTTTCACGACCAAGCCGCGTGACCACCTCAACCGAATGACGGTCAATCGTATACCGATGCGCAGCCGAAGCGCTCGGACGATTACGAATCGCCAGCCATTCCGGAATCAGCCGACCCGGAATATCGACAAAATCAATCTCCTCCCACACCTGCAACAACGCGGGACCGCTCGCAAGCAAACGCAAGAACAGACTACGCGACTCATCATTCCACGTGCGATCATCGATCGGACACGACTTCAGATTCTGCAACGTGCCGGGCGCGATCGGCAAACCAAACTCAGCCGCAGCAACAGCAGCCCGCAACGCAAGACACGGATCGGACTTCGGATCGGCACCCGGCGCAAGCACGATCTCCTCCTCATGCTTGGCGATACCGGGCGCGACCACATCAAACGTAGGCGCCTGACGCTTACCGCCGCCACGAGGCTGGAACACCTGGAAAAACGCAAAACGAGGCTTCTCATGAGTCAACGAATGCTCAGCGCGAGAAGCCGTGGAATCAAGCGAAAACGCGATCTGGCGACCAACACGCGCAAGCAACGTCTGCAAATCATCAATCGACTTCGCCTCCCGCTCGGCAACGTCGGATCAGCCAAACCCAGCATCGCCGAAACCTTCGCCTGATAAGGAGCGAGCAACATATTCGTGTCTTTATTGGCCACCAAATGAATGCAATCGCGCACATCCAACAACCGTTCGACGGCATCGTCATACTGGCCGTGCGGGCGGTCGGCAAGCCAAGAAGCGGCAAGCGCGAAGACCAGCACGGAATCACGCAAACCGCCGCGAGACTCTTTAATATCAGGCTGATTGCTATACGCCATACGGCCGAACTCGCCCAAACGAGACTTGGCGGAACCCAACAATTCGGGCAAGCGCTTACGGGCGGCCCTACGCCAACGCTCCAAAATGGAGACAGCCGTGGATTCGATCAGCTGCGTATCGCCCGCGATCGGCACCACGTCCAGCCAACCCATCGCGGCGGGCAGATCATGGTCGGTGACCGCCTCGCACTGCGCGCGGGTACGCACCGACTGGTCAAGATCAAGACCCGAATCCCAAATCGGATACCACAATTTGTTGGCAAGCTCATTGAGCTGCCGGTCAGTGAGTGCGTGAGGCTCATAAATGACCACCAAGTCAAGATCGGAACTCGGTCCCACTTGGCCGCGGGCCAACGAACCCACCGCGCCAAGACCAATGCCGGACTGCGGAACGTCAAAAGACACCGTCTGGCAAGCCTCCTGCCACAATTGTTTGAGGCAATCCATGGCCAGATCCGTACGAGCCTTACGTTTCGCCGCACCATTGCGGTACACGCCGTCGGCATCCGGCTGACTTATATCCATGAAACGTTGTTTAAGACCATCAACCGCTGAAGTCATAGCAAATCCTTATGAATCTTCGCAAAAACAATCAAATCTGAGCAGATAAAAGCGAAAGCGGGGAAATCCGAAGCAGACAATCTGACGCGAAAATCGTATGAAAATCCCCGCACGGCGCGAAGCACGTACGGGGATCTGTCTATTGATAACCCGAACCCAAGCCCGGGGCCCTTAATATCTATCCGAATGAATTATCAGATAGCGGCAGAGCCGGTCTCGCCGGTGCGCACGCGGGTCACCGAATCAAGCGGGGCAATCCAGACCTTGCCGTCGCCGATGGTGCCGGAGCCGGCGGACTTGACGATCACACCGACCAGAGTCTCGGCATCGGCGTCATCGGACAGCACCTCGACGCGAATCTTCGGAATGAGATCCACGGTGTATTCGGCGCCACGGTAAACCTCGGTGTGGCCACGCTGGCGGCCGTAACCGTTAGCCTCAGACACGGTCAGACCGTGAACACCTGCGGCAGCGAGGGCTTCCTTGACATCGTCAAGCTTATGCGGCTGAATGATAGCGGTAATGAGCTTCATCTCACTTCACCTCCTTGAGAACAGAGCTGGCGGTACCAGCAAAATCGTAAGCACGTTCGCCCTGATCGGCAAGATCGATACCGCCGACTTCCTGAGCTTCGGTGACACGCCAACCAATCGTCTTCTCCAGAGCGAAGGCGATGATGCCGGTGACAACAGCGGACCAGATGATGGCAACGAGGGCAACGATGAGCTGCACAACCAGCTGCTTCCAGTCGCCGCCCGCGAACAGACCGGTACCTTCGCCGAAGAAGCCGATAAGCACAGTGCCGGTGAAGCCGCCGACGCCGTGGACGCCGACAACGTCGAGAGAATCATCGTAGCCGAGCTTGAACTTCAGGCCGCAAGCGAGGCAGGTGAGCACGCCGGCGATGGCACCGAGCACGATGGCCCACAGCGGGGAAACCACATCGGCGGCCGGAGTGATGGCAACCAGACCTGCGACGATGCCGGAAGCGGCACCCATGGCGGTGTAGTGGCCGGTGCGGATCTTCTCAGTGAAGCCCCAAGAGAGCATTGCGGCGGCGGTTGCAGCGGAAGTGGAAACCCAAGCGTAGCCTGCGGTGCCATTGGCGGCAAACGCGGAACCAGCGTTGAAGCCGAACCATCCGAACCACAGCAGGAAAGCGCCAAGCATCACGAACGGAACATTGTGCGGACGGAACGGCTGGGTGCCGAAGCCCTTGCGCTTGCCGATGATCAACACGATCACCAGAGCGGCGACTGCAGCATTGATGTGCACGACCGTACCACCTGCGAAATCGTGGGCGGCAGCGCCGATAGCCTGGGAGATCGCGCCGTCAGCGCTCAGCAGACCGCCATTCCACACCATGTGGGCGAGCGGAGCGTAATCGAAGGTAATCCACAGCGCGACGAAAATCATCCACGTGGAGTACTTGACACGTTCAGCGATAGCGCCGCAAATCAGAGCGACGGTAATCATGGCGAATGCGGACTGGAACGCCACATCGACGCTGACCGGGTAGTTGTTGGAGTTCAGCGAGGCCGACGTGAAGACACCGCCGTCGGAAACCATGGAATCCTTCAGCAGGAAGCCTGTGGCCGGATCGCCGAAGACACCGCCGACCGAAGTGCCTGCGTAGGCGATGGACCAGCCCCACAGCACCCAGATCACCATTGTGACGGACAGAGCGGCCGCCTCCATAATCATCATGTTCAGCACGGCCTTTGCGCGGACCATGCCACCGTAGAAGAACGCCACACCCGGCGTCATGAGGAACACAAGGGACGCGGACGTCAAAATCCACGCGGCATTTCCAGAATCAAGCTGACCCATGTCACCCTCCTCTTTCTTTCTTTTTGAGTTCACATTTCCGGCCCCATCGTATGGGGCTGACAAAACGGTATGGAACGCCGCCCGCGTTTTGAAAACGTTACGACGTGTTACAGCAAGGTAACGCCATCTCGCCATTACGTCAACCGAAAACGGCGGAATAAAGCGGCTGGCACGTTTTGTTTCAGATTGCGCACCGCTCTCAGGCCAAACCACTATCAGCCCATTTTTCAGCGTATCTGCCTTATGTATGGCAGATTTGGAGGACTGACACGAGACATTTCGCCCATATATGGCACTCTCACTCGCAAAAAAGGTGCTTTCGGGGGTAAACATATACCTTCTAAGTCGACTTTCTCCAAAAGCATCTGCCATATATAAGCGAGAAACCAGCGGACGAACCGGCAAATCTGCCATATATAGGCGAAATAGGACTGGTCGGGGGTAAAAAGAAAGCCTCCCGCGCGGGGAGGCTTTCTCGGGAGCGCAATCAGCTCAGGCGAGGATGCCGTCGACGAAGCCTTCCGGATCGAACGGGGCGAGATCGTCCGGGCCTTCACCGAGGCCGACAAGCTTGACGGGCACGCCAAGCTCCTTCTGCACGGAAATCACAATGCCACCCTTTGCGGAGCCGTCGAGCTTGGAGAGCACCACACCGGTAATGCCGATGGCTTCGGCGAACACCTTGGCCTGGGTCATGCCATTCTGGCCGGTGGTGGCGTCGAGCACGAGCAGCACCTCGTCGACCGGAAGGTTCTTTTCGGTAACGCGGCGGATCTTGCCGAGCTCGTCCATGAGGTTCGCCTTGTTCTGCAGGCGGCCCGCAGTGTCGATGATGAGCACGTCGGCGTTCTCTTCCTTGGCCTTGGCACTGGCCTCGAATGCGACGGACGCCGGATCGGCGCCGTCCTTGTCGGAACGCACGACCGGGACGCCGACCTTGGCACCCCAAGTTTCCAACTGGTCGGCGGCCGCCGCGCGGAAGGTATCGGCAGCGCCCAACATGACCTGCTTGCCTTCGGAAACAAGCAGGCGGGAAAGCTTGCCCGCAGTGGTGGTTTTGCCCGTGCCGTTCACACCGACCATGATGATGACGCTTGGTTTGTTCGCGTCTTCCTTATTGGCATTGAGGCGGCGATCCGTGTCAGTGCCTACGAGCTTCAACAGCTTGTCCTTCAGCGCGGCACGCACTTCGGCCGGATCGGACTGGCCTGCGATTCGGGCGTCGTTGCGCAGTTCCTCGACGAGCTGTTCGCTGGCTTCCGCGCCAACATCGGCAAGCAGAAGGGTGTCTTCGACGTCTTCCCAGTCGGCTTCGGAAAGCTGATCCTTCGCAAGAATGTTGAACAGAGCCTTGCCGAACGGATTGCCGGATTTCGACAGGCGCGCCTTAAGACGCTGCATGCGCGTGCCGGCGGATTCGGGGGTTTCATGAACCGGTTCGGGCTTGGCTTCGGTGGCTGGTGCAGGAGCTGCCGTTTCGGAAGAGGAAGCTTGAGCTGAGGACTTCTGCTGACTTTCAGCCGGAGCTTTTTCAGCTGCATCAACATTGGAATCAACGGACGGCTTCACCGTGGAAGAATCAGCCGCAGCCGACTTTGCTTCCGCAGCAAGACGGGCATCAGCAACCGCTTTCGCATCCTCAGTGGACTTGTTGACGGCGTTCTTGCGGGTCTTACCGAGCCACCAACCGCCAATCACCAGAATTGCCGCGATAACGACAACGGCGACAATCGCAATAATCACATTCGTATCCATGACTCCAGCCTAAAAAGCGCAACGGACACACCGGCTCCGCCCCGCGGACGCACCACGAATGTCCGATTCTGCAGAATCGGACAACGAACCGTCCAAATACCGAGCCCAAATGTCCGATTCACCAGAATCGGACAGACTATCCACGGGGCATGAAAAACTGGACGGCATGGCCAATACATCCAGAATGACGTCGTATCAGCGGCGCGAGCAGCTCATCGAAATCGGTCGTTCGCTGTTCGCGTCGAAGGGGTTCGAAGCAGTGAGCGTGGAGGAGATCGCCGCCACCGCGAAAGTGTCGAAACCCATTGTGTACGAGCATTTCGGAGGCAAAGAGGGCCTGTACGCTGTGGTGGTGGACCGCGAAATGCGCGCGCTTACCGACACGCTCGTCAACGCGCTCTCCGACCCACAAGCGCACCCCCGTCAAATCGTGGAACGCACGGCGCTGGCACTGCTCACCTATGTTGAGGAGAATGCTGAAGGATTCCGAGTGCTCACCCGCGATTCGCCGAAAACCGATCCGGCCAGCTCGTTCAATTCGCTTTTGGGAGACATCGCCCTGCGCGTGGAAGACATTCTCGCCGAAGCGTTCAAACGCCAGCACCTGCCGGCCAAGGGCGTGCCATACTACGCGCAGATGCTCATCGGCATGACCGTATATACCTGCCAGTATTGGGCGGACCAGCGCAAACTCAGTAAAGAGCAGATTGCCGCGCACATCGTGAATCTGGCCTGGCATGGCTTGAGCCGCATGGAAGCCAAGCCGGAACTGCGTTTCGAAAGCGACAAAGCCACAAAAGAGGCGGAAAAGCAGGAAAGGCGCGAAATCAAGGAAATCGCGAAACGCGAGCGCAAGGCCGCAAAAGAGGCACAATCACAAAACAATACGGAAAGCCCAGCCGAGCAGAACGCTGAACAGAATACCGAACAAGACGCAGCCGGAAGCCAAGGCACGCAAGCCGAACAGCAGTCGTAAAACCCAGCCGCCCCCAGTCATCGCAAGCATCGCAGCCAACGCCAACAGGCGCCAGACGCAAGAATCGAACAGTACCAGCAACAGGGGAATCGCAAGCATCGCACAAGCCAACAAGCATCGACGAAAACTTACAAATTGTCAACAACGGTACCCTTAAGGGAAATTTCAGGTGCAGATTGCGCTATTCAGGGTGCCTATTGCGTACAAACCGTTCCCCTGAAGCGAACAAGGTGCTACGTTAGTTTCGTTACGCAGTGACCACGCGCCGCGCGCGGAAGGTCACCTCGTCCTACCAAGGAAGACTATGCAGGAGAAGAAGACGCTCACCTTCGTGGTGCCCGCGTACAACATGACCGAATATTTGGAACGATGCGTCATGTCGTTAATCGCAGCGAAGCGCAACGACGACATCGAAGTGCTGATCGTGGATGACGGCTCGTCCGACGGCACGCTGGAAATGGCACAGAAATTCGAAGCCCGCTATCCAGGCATCGTGCGCGCCATCCACCAAGAGAACAAGGGGCATGGCGGAGCCGTCAACACCGGCATCGCGGCGGCAAGCGGCATGTACGTGAAGGTTGTTGACGCCGACGATTGGGTTGGCCCCGAATCGCTCGAACAGGTCATGGCCGTGCTGCGCGAAGAGGCCGATTCCACCGAGCCGATCGACATGCTCGTCACTAATTATGTGTATGACAAGGTTGGCAAACGCAACAAGCATGTGGTGAACTTCCGCCATGCCATGAAGGCCGGCGAGCGCCTGACCTGGAACGATCTTGGGCATTTCGGCTTGGCTGAATACATTCTCATGCACGCGCTGACGTACCGCACCGCCGTGGTGCGAGAGTCCGGCATGCAGCTGCCGGAGCACACGTTCTACGTGGACTTCATTTACGCGTACCAACCGTTCCCGTGGGTGAAGACCATGAAGTATTTGGATACGCCGTTCTACCACTATTTCATCGGGCGCGACGGGCAGAGCGTGCAGACCGATGTGATGATCCGCCGCGTCGACCAGCTGCGCCTCGTCAACCAGTGCATGGTGCGTGCAACTCCGGAACGCGGCACGGTGCCGGACGGCCTGTACCGTTATATGATCCACTTCCTGGCGATTGAAAGTTCCGTGGCAAGTGTGTTCATGATTTTGTCTCGCGATCCGGAAAATTATGAGAAGAAAAAGGATATGTGGGACGACATTAAGGCGTACTCCCCCACTATTTACAAGGATGTGCGCAAGAAGGCCATGTCTCGTGCGTTGAATTTGCGCGGGTCGATCGGTCGTTTCGTGATTCGCAAGGGGTATTTCGTGGCGGAACACGTCGTCGGGTTCAACTGATCGCGATTTCCGACGATTTGATGGTCAATCGACGGTCTAGATAGCACTATCTGCCTTATATATGGCAGATGCTGTTGGAGAAAGACGACTTAGAGGGTATATTTTTACCCCCGAAGTCGCCTTGTTACCAAGCACGAGTGCCATATATAAGCGAAATGCCTCGTGTCAGCTCTCGAAATCTGCCATATATAAGCGAGATATGGGCAAAAACTGACGTACGAGAATGCGGATGCAGTCGTGAGGCTGTTGGGAGCAGCACTGACGCTTCCAACAGCCTGCGTTCATGCGGAATGCTCCGAGCGCGGAAACCTTGGCTCATTGGGACGGGTTTTGCCGGATTTCGGGGCTTTATGCTTAGTTCCAGCGGTCGGACATGGCGAAACTGTTGTGCATGAGATTGCTGGACGTGTAGAGCACGTCGTTGAGCAGTTTCGTAACGTGAGTGCGCAAGTATTCCGCCATTTCTTCGTTGGACTGCTGCAGTCTGGCGACGATTGCAATACTTGCGTTTTCCGTAATCTCCGCGGCCCCTGCACGCTCCTGCGATTCGGACGCGCTCGTTTGCGCGGACATCTCACGCAATTCGGCATCAGTACATTCCACCAGACGATGGCCGTAAGCGCGGGCCGATTCCGCAAATCCTTCGATCGCATTGCTGGTTTCGTAGAAATGCGCGTCGGCGAGCGCGGCGATCAAACGGTTCGCCCAGTACAGGTTGCCGGTCGAGACTTCCGGCGTGGTGTCGCGCAGGTAGGCGGGCGTATCGTCGACGTTC
>OGZM01002152.1_pt1 | contig 11567 bp, 8 predicted proteins | sample 1576821 | NCBI WGS metagenome assembly OGZM01 (sample SAMEA3541491, study PRJEB24748) | human gut metagenome | biome: human gut; feature: human-associated habitat; material: faeces | place: China | collected 2012
GCAGGCTGGCCGGGAAATCGTACACCCCCCCAGGCGGGCTCGCCACGTGCGAGCCCCTACGACCTGATAACCATTACTTCAGCACTTCTTCCGAGCTGGTCGGGAGGTTAGGCATATCGGTGTTGAACCATTTTTTGTAGATTTTCTGGAATTCGCCCGATTCTTTCAGTTTGGCCATGGCGTCGTTGACTTGTTTCAACAATTCCTTGTTGTCCTTGTTGATGGCGAAGGCCAGGTATTCCGGTTTGGTATCGGGGATATTGATGACATCGAATTTATCTTTGCCGTCCTGGGTCAGAAAGTAATCGGCAACCGGTTTGTCGAGAATGGCTGCCGGCGAACCGCCGACCTGGAGTTCCATGATGGCTTCGGAGTTATTGTCGAACTGTTTGATCGTATAGCCCTGTTCTTCGGCATATTTAGCGCCAGTCGTACCGATCTGGACGGCAATCTGTTTGCCCTGCAGGTCGGCTACGGAATGGACGCCGCTGTTTTTCGGTGTCAAGATGACCAGTTTCGATTCGTAGAACGGAGCGGCAAAGGCGACTTTCTGGGCCCGTTCCTTGGTGACGGTCATGCCCGTAGCGGCGATATCCATGTCACCCTGCTGGATGATGGGGATGATACCAGAAAAAGCGATGTTGTTGAATTCGACATCACGGCCCATTTCTTTGGCTACGGAGCGGATCAAGTCCATTTCAAAGCCCTTATATTCCGTCGATTGGTCGTTATCCTTGAATTCAAAAGGAACAAACGTCGCATTGGTAGCGACGCGAAGCGGTTTCTTCGTATCGTTGGCAGCATCTTTCTTGTCACTGCCGCAGCCGGCCAGCATCGAAGCGGCTAATACGCCTGTAAGCAAAGCAGCACCTAATTTTTTCGTATCCATACAATCCCCTCCAGAAATTGAATAAAAATAAATTTATGCTTATTATTATACCATCTTGTGGGAAAAAGTAAAGGGCTTGTCGCAAGCGACAAGCCCTTTATCGTTGTTCGTGATTCATGATTCGTAGGGGAGACCACGTGGGGCGCCCGCTCCTGGGGATGTACGAATCTTCCGGCTACGGCTAATCTGCTGGAGAAATCGGACATATCCCGAAGCGGGTCGCCTTGACAGGACGGCCCCTACGAGCAGCAAGCAGCTGACTGCTTGCTGCTACTCCTTCAACTCCGGCATCTTGATAGGTGTCTTATCGATGAGGCGGACGACGAGGAGAGTGATGATGCAGATGATCCATTCAAAATAAATGACGTGGGGCAGGACGCGGATCTGCGGGCAGAGCTGCCAGGCAAAGAGGCCGATGATGCCGACCAGGGTCGTCCAGAAGGCCGTGTTCTTGCGGCACAGGGACGGGCAGAACATGGTGCAAAGGAAGACCAGCGTGAAGGCCGTCGTCAGGCTCAAACCGATGAGCATGACTTTGACGATGCCGACGGCGTTGAAGGCCAGCCACAACGTACCGGCGCCGATGATAAGGATGATTAGGCGGTTGGCCTTGACGTAGCTTGCTTCGGAAATATCCGGTTTGATAAAACGTTTAAAAATGTCCTGAGAGATGAGGGTACCGGCGCCGAGGAGAATCGTGCAGGCCGTCGATACATCGGCCGCCCAGAGGGCAGCCAGGGTCATCCCTGACGAGAACGGGTCGAGACTCATGATGATCTGCGGCAGAGCCATGGTCGGATTGATGCCCGGGAACTGGGCTTTGGCAGCCAGCCCGAGGATAGCCGACAAGAAGCCGACCGGGAAGATGAGCAGGCCGCCGAGGATGAAGCCCCTGCGGGCTGCCTTGGCGTTCTTGGCGCCGCAGGCAATCTGGACCGGCCCCTGAGCCGTGATGGCCTGGGTCGTCATGACGATGATCCAGCCCAGGAGTACGGCAAAGGACAGGCCGCCCATGGGCGAGAACCAGTTAAAATCCGCTGCCGGCAGGGCTGCATTGATGCCGCTGATGCCGCCGTCGCGGAGAAGGATGCGGACGAGGGAATAGAGGATGCCGAGGTAAATGACGGTGACGCTGAGGATATTCGATAAACCGGAAGACCAGAGGCCGCCGATGGCCGTGATGCCGACGAAGACGACGGCACTGGTGATCATGCCGGCGTGCATGGAGAAGATATCCGGCATGAGGGCGTGTAAAATCGAACCGCCGGCGACGTACTGCAGGGACGTGATGCAGATCATGATCAGGGACAGGCCGATGACGCTGATGATGCGGGCTTTTTTATCGTAACTCCGTTCAAAGAGTTCCGGAATGGTCGTGCAGTTCAGGGAACGGTACTTACCGGCAGCGACAAAGCCCATGATGATGGCGCCGATAGCCCAGGCCGCATTGTACCAGCCGGCAGCCAGGCCGATTTTCGTCGCGCTTTCAGCGACGCCGACGGTCGAAGCCGCGCCGACGGCCATACCCGTGATACTGACGGCGACCAGGCCCGTAGAAAACTGGCGCCCTGCAAATAAATACTCTGTCGGGTTCTGACTGGCCCGGCGTTTGACATAGAAAGAAATGGCAAATAATAAAATGATGTATAAGATAACAATACACAATTGAATCGACATTTTCTCTCCATCCTCCTTTGACTTATAAATTTAAAAATTTGCAACCTTAGTTCCGTCTATGGGAACATAATATGCCAATAATTAACGTTATTATAGGCTAAAACGAAGAAAAATACAAGGAGGAGAAAAAAGGGCTTGTCGCCGTGCGACAAGCCCTTTTTTTCAATCTATGCTTTTTTCTGTGCGGCCATGGCCTGGATTTCTGGTTTGAATTCTTCGACCAGTTTCTTTTCGGCTTTGGCACCTTTGGAGAGGGCGTTGTAGATGATTTCCGCCATTTCGTAACGGGTCATCGTGCGTTCGCCGTGGTATTTTCCGTCTTCGTAGCCCTGGATGATGCCGTTGCCAGCGAGTTTGCTGACGGCTTCATAAGCCCAGTGGTTTTCCGGGACATCCGGGAAGTCTTTGGACATATTCGGATTGATGACCGAAAGGAGGGCATCGAGGCGGCTGGTGAGATAATCAATCTGTTTCTGCTGGGCTTTTTCCCGTTCTGTCAAGCCGTTCGTGGCATTGCGTCTTGCCTTATTGCCACCCTGGCCGATACGGAGGGAAATGCCGCCGCCATACATGTTTTCGCCTGTTCCGAAGGACGACGAAACATTGACCATGACGTTTTCATTCGGCCGGTAGAAGGCGCCGATAGCCGTAGCCGTTTCGCCTTTGTAACCGCCGACAGCAGCTGCAATGTTCCACTTGGAATCAGCATCGAATTCGAGGGGATGCAGGTTGGCCAATGCCGCTGCGTTAGCCCCGACTTTGTCGACGCGGCTGTCCAGCTTGTTGACCTTGTTTTCAACGCCGGTGACGCGTTCATTGGTCTGATAGAGCTGGCTGCCATTGACGGCATCCGTGCTGTCAGCGGCAATCCGGCCCGGAGCGACGTTGACCACTTTCTGATCGTTGGCGTTGATGCCGTTGGAATCGATGTAGGTCTTGTCGCCGACCTTATAGGAAGAAGCGGTCATGCTACCGGCAACCGTAGCGTTGCCGCCGACACTGAGATCTTTTTCCATGGTGACAATATCCTTAAAGGTTGCCTGGCCATCGAAGGTAGAGGTGCTGGTGACGTGGAGTGTATCCGTCGTCGTGCCGCCAGTAACGGTTGCACCATTGTTGACGACGAGTTTTTCTGTTTTTGTCGTACCTTCTACAGTCAGGTCTTTTTCAACCGTAGCGTTAGATTCCATGGTGACGTCGCCTTTCAGGTCAGACGTACCGTTGACTGTCAGGTTCTTGCCAACGTTTGCATTGCCCTGCAGGTCCGAATCGCCTTTGACAGTCAGTTTCTGATCAACCATTGCATTGCCATGGACACCGAGGTCCTTCATGACATCAGCATAATCCATCGTAGCCTGACCCGTTTCAATCGTGTTGCCAGAAATGGTGGTCTTTGTGACGGTCCCTTCTTTAATGGCCGTATTGTGGTCCGTGTTTTCAAAGGTTGTTCCACTGTCCGTCGTCGTTACCGTCGTTTTACCTACGGTATTGGTAATGGATTCGCTGGCCGTGTTGGTAATGTTCTGAGCAGCATTGGCAATGGTTCCGCCAGCAGCACTCAGGCTGATGTCTTTGGCACTCTGACTGATACCGGTACTGGTGTTGCCATCCGTTACGGCACTGCTGACCATGCCTGTTGTCGAATCTTTTACGATGTCGATGAGGGTGGAACCGTTGACCAGGGCATCTTCCGTCTTGGTGGCCGTCTTGGTGGTGGCGCTGTACTGGGTATCGCTGGCTTTGATCAGCTGTTCCGATTTGTCCACGGTGCTGTTGGTGTTGTTGGCCTTGGTCCCGTCAGTGATGGAGGAGGCCAGGCTCATGGCATCCTGGTTCACAACGGTGGTGTTGGTCTGGCCGGCAATGGTGTCGATGGTGGTCTTCTTATCCCCATCGGTGAGCTGGGATTTTTCTTCTGCTGCGCCCCGGAGATAGGAAGCGGTCTTGCCATCGACCTGGCTCATTTCTTCTTTAGTCTGATAGGACAACTGGGTGGAAGTGTTGGAGCCGTACTCGTTGGAAACCTTGCTGACAATGGAGCTGGAAGCATCCGTTTCTACATCAATAGCCTTGTTGGTGATCTTGTTCTTTGCTTCGTTGGTGATGTTTTCTGCTGTCAGGCTGCTGTCGCCGGTCACGGTCGTGGTCTGGTTTCCGCCTACCTTGGTATCCAGGTCGGACTTGTAGTCTTCCGTGACCTTGCCGGTGACAGTGGTCTTCAATTCTCCACCAACGGTGTTGGTCATATTGCCGGTTGCTGTGTTCACCAGGTCTTTAGCCGTATTGGTGATGGTTCCATTAGCTGCGCTGTTGGTAATATTACCGGTTGCAGTATTCAGGATATCTTTGGCATTGGTTGCGACCGTCTTATCTGTTGCATTGTTTGTGATGCCGCTTTCATTCATCACACTCTGAACTGCCGAACCGTCGCCAATCTGGGTGGTTACAGATTCACTGGCCATATTGGTAATGGTTTTTGCATCATTGGTCATCGCTTCAGCAGCTTTGTTGGAAATAGTCTTCGCTTCATTGCTGATAGTGCCGTTGGAAGCAATGTTGCTGATATTGCCATTCTCTGCTTTGTTGGTAATGCTGTCAGAAGCTGTGTTTGTCAGTTCTTTGGCATTATTGGAAATAGTGCCATTTGTGGCCGTATTGGTAATATCCGTCGTAGTCTGGGTGGAAGAAGTCGTGTTGGTTCCATCGGTGACTTCGCTGGTGATGTTATCTACTTTCTGATCCACTTTGGAGAATACCGTATCAGACGAATTAATCTGATTGAGGATTTCATCGACGTGCTGTTCGAATGTGGAAGTCTTGCCATTGGCATCATTGGTAATGACATTACTGGATTCCGTTGCATTCATCTTTTCCACATTTCTGTTGATTCCATTGGAAGCTGTTTCGGTCTTACCTTTTTCCGTCAAAGTAGAAGTGCTGGTATAGGTTTTTCCATCCGTGGTATCTACTTTGCTATTGACAGAAGTCACATTCCCGCCATGAATTTCGGTATAATTGTTTTTATCCAGTTTGCTGGAGAGCGTCTTGGCATTGAATTCACCCTGGACTTCCAAATCTTTCACAGTCGCTTTACCACTTACGTTCAGGGTACCTGCATCAACTTCTCCAGTAGTCTTGATGGTGCCAGCCCCTGCATCCAGGTCTCCACCGGTCAGGGTCAGGTTGTGCCCTGTCATGCCTTTGGCTACCGTAAGGCTGTCACCGCTCAGTACTCCGCTGGCTGTAATATTCTGGCCGGAAATGTTCCCGGTCCCTGCCACGATATCTCCGCCGCTGGTATTCAGTTTGCCGCCGGCTGTCAGGATATCGCCGCCTACGGTTTTGATGTTGCCGGATCCAGTGTTGATTTCGCCGCCAGAAGTAGCTACTTTGCCCCCATTGGTACGGACTTCCCCGCCCTGGGTATTCACGTTGCCGCCGCCGGTCTGGATGAATCCACCGTTGGTCTTGATATTGCCATTGCTGATGGTGGCCGTTCGATCGGTCAGGGTAGCGCCCTGTACCGTTCCGGTAGAAGTCACATTCCCAGAAGCAACATTGCCATCAGTATCCACCGTAAACTTCCCGTTGGCCCCTTTGATGCTGCCGTCAGCATTCATAGCCGCCTGGGCTGCCGCATAGTTATCCCCGCCAGTATAGACGCCTTTGGCATCCATCACACTGCTGTTGGTACCAACCTTGATGCCATTTTCGCTGAGGGTAATCTGGTTTTCTTTGCCTTCATTCATAACCAGGGTAGTCGCCGCTTCTTTGGAAGTGCTGACAGTCCCATCCTTGTTCACCGTGGTGGTGTTCTCTTGCAGTACATTGTTGTCACTCAGGCTCAGTCCGCCATTGACCGCTTCTGCCAGTTTGGTATCAGCTGCCACACGGCCTGCCAATTCATTGGCATCAGCCTGGCTCAGGGCGTTGAACCCATCCACCATATTCTGGTTGACCTGCTGGATGACCTTATCCTGGGCTGCATCTGCACCCAGCCGAGCAGCCGTTTCGTCTGCCAGACCTTTATCCAGCAGCGCCACGTTTTCGCCAATGGTATTGGCGGCTCTCACGATAGCCCCATCCTGTACGGCGGCATCGTCCTTGCTCACATAGTTATCAGATGTCTGTTTTTCCAGATATTCCTTCACATTGGTGATCCGGGTATCCAGAGCCGTATCGGCAGTTTCCCGGGCAGCAGCTTCAGCGGCATCTGCCTTTTCCAGATTCGTCACAGAGTATTTCCGTTTCAGTGCTTCTTCATTAATGGCATCAGCATTGGCTTTGACCTGCGTATCCAGCGCATTCAGGTTCTCGCCCACAGATTTAAAAGCATCAACATATGCCCCATCCGTCGCTTGAATATTTTCACCTATCGAAAGGAGTTCATTTTGAACTTCCTTACTAAATTTTTGAATATCTTTCTGCAGGCTTTCTTGCCCTTTATCTATCCCTTCTTTGGTATAAACTTCTACTGCCGTAGTAGAACCAGTGCCAACCGGTTCCACCATTATGGTGGCATCCGCTGCATAGCTAAACCCTCCGACCGGGAGGAGTATGAGGGCCGTGATGGCGGCCAGGGCCAGGCGTCTGGTCTTATCGCCTGTGCTGGAGGCCTTGGTATGGCCTTTGGCTAATTCCGATGCTACGACGTAGCAATTTCTTGATTTACTCCAGATGACTTTAAATATCTTATTCATATTTTCGCACCCTTTCTGTATAAAGATTTGACAGGGACCTTAATTTTGCGTACAAAAATAAAAGGTACCGGAAATGCTGAAATTTTTGGGATTTTTATGCGTCTTTTTGGAAAATGAATTTGAAATAATCTTCCTGGAACTGGGCGATATTTTCGTTTGGCCAGGGGGATTTTGTGCCCCTTCACTTCGATGTACTCACTCTTTATGATGTGAATTGCAGACTGGTTGACGATATAACCTTTTCCGGGAGAGACGAACTGGCCGGGGACGATGGATTCAAAGGTCTGCAGCAGGGCTGACAGGGATTGGCGCGTTTCCAACATGGAGCCGTCATAGGTGTGGACTTGCTGGACATGGCCGTTGCTTTCGATGAAGAGCAGGTTGTTGACTTCTTCGACCTGGATGCCGCCGCCGACGAGGCGAAAGAGGATCTTTTTGCTGTGCCGCTGGCGTATCGTGTCCATGACCCGGTCCATGGCCTGGTCGAATTGTTTTTGTGTAAACGGCTTGGTCAGGTAATGGGCGGCCCGGACGTCGAAGGCTTCGACGGCGAATTCGTCACTTGTCGACAGGAAGATGATTTCGGCTTGACTTTTCTGTTTTCTCATTTCACGGGCGATATCGGTTCCCAGCAGGCCGGGCATGCAGATATCCAACAAGATGATGTCGAAATCTTTCCTTTCTTCCACGGCGTCTACAAAGTTCATGGCGTTGTTATAGGCGTATATCTCGATATTCGAGGCTTTGTTCTGGTAATAAGTCTGTACGGCTGTTTTCATGATTTCCAACTGGTCTTGTAAATCATCGCAGAGGGCAATTCTCAACATAGGTACCTCCTTTCTGTTCACGGTAAGGGAACAATCATCCTTTTGCAAGTGTATTATAACTCGTGTTGATGCTTAAAAATTCCTCCGTGACATGAAATGTACTTTTTTTGGCATAAACGGAATAGGCCCTGATTTTTTTTTATACAATATCAAGTACATTGCTATTATTCTGTAATTATCCTATGAAATTTAAGTTTTGACTCCAAACGTCACTTTATTTTGCCGAATTCCGTATAACTGGAAAATGCTTGAGGTCTATTATGCTTCCGTATACAATTTACTGGCATATTAATGTGACTGAGAAACGCCATTGCATCGCGTTCCTAAATATGGTATGATACGGCCGAGGCAAAAGATAACATCACGTATCGTGAGTTATACTTTTTTCGGATATTTTTCAAGATGGTTTTTTCATCTGCTTGGATCTGCTTTGGACCGAGACAGAAAGGATGGCTCATCATTTGTTGGTAGTGCTGAAATACGTGGGATTTTTCACAATTTCGCCTGCCACTATGGACGTTTGTCGCTTAGACACCTTTCGGTCTGTGCCGGAAGGTGTTTTTTTTGTTTCTTTTGCCCCAGATTCTCATAGGGAGGTTTTTTTATTGAAAAAGTGTTGTGATTTTCTGGTAAACAACATGGCCATTTTCGTCGTCCTCATCGGTATTGTCGGCGCCGTATGGCCCCAGACCTTGCAATGGGTCGGCCCGTACGTTGGCTGGCTGCTGGGGATTGTCATGTTCGGCATGGGCATGACCCTGACTGTACAGGATTTCAAGACCGTCTTCAAGCGGCCGTGGGAAGTCCTCATCGGCGTCGTCGCTCAGTTCCTCATCATGCCCTTCGTGGCCTGGGCCCTGGTACGCCTCTTTGCCCTGCCGCCGGAACTGGCCATTGGCGTCATCCTCGTCGGGACCTGCCCGGGCGGGACGGCATCGAATGTCATCTCTTATCTGGCCAAAGGCGACGTCGCCCTGTCTGTCTCGATGACCATGTCGACGACGCTCCTGGCGCCTATCGTGACGCCGGCCCTGACCTGGTTCCTGGCAGGCGCCTGGATCCATGTTTCCTTCGTATCCATGATGATTTCCATTGCGGAAATGGTCCTGGTACCGGTCCTGCTCGGTTTGGCGGCTCATCATTTCTTCGCCCGCGGCGTCGAAAAAGTCCTGCCGGCCATGCCCGTCGTATCGGTAGCGACTATCGTCATCCTCGTCGGCTGCGTTGTATCCCTCAGTGCATCGCGTCTCTTTGACGTCGGCCTGCTCATGGCGGCTATCGTCATCTTGCACAATGTCTTTGGCCTGGCCCTTGGCTATGGCATGGCCAAATTGTTCCGCCTCGATTCGCGTAAATCCCGGACCGTAGCCATCGAAGTGGGCATGCAGAATTCCGGCATGGCTGCGTCTTTGGCCGTCTTATATTTCAACCCGGCAGCGGCCATTCCCGGCGCTATTTTCAGCGTATGGCACAATATTTCCGGGTCCATCGTGGCCAATTTCTTCTCGCGCCGCGATGAAAAAGCCGAAGAAAAGGCTCGTGCCCTGTCTGTCGATAAATCGAGTGTTCCTACTCATTAATTCATATTTCAAAGGAGTCTTACAATCATGAAAATCTTCCGTACTGTCAAAGAAATGCAGGCATTTGCTGGTGAACAGAAAAAGGCTGGTAAGGTTATCGGCCTGGTCCCGACTATGGGTGCGCTCCACGAAGGTCATCTGACCCTGATGCGGGCTGCCAAGGCCAAATGCGACGTCGTCATCGCTTCGGTCTTCGTCAATCCGACCCAGTTCGGCCCGAACGAAGACTATGATGCTTATCCGCGTCGCTTCGATGAAGACTGCCAGAAATTGGAAAGCGTCGGCGTCGATGCCGTTTTCCATCCGGAACCGTCGGAAATGTATCCTGAAGGCTGCTGCACCTATGTCAATGTCGACGGCGACATTACGCATAAACTCTGCGGGGCTCAGCGGCCTATCCATTTCCGCGGCGTCGCTACGGTCGTCACGAAATTGATGAACATTACCCGCGCCGATGAAGCCTTCTTCGGTCAGAAAGACGCCCAGCAGGTCGTCGTCGTCCGCCGTTTCGTCAGCGACCTCAATATCCCGGTCCACATCAATATGGTCCCCATCGTCCGCGAAGAAAGCGGTCTGGCCCGGAGCTCGCGCAATGCTTACCTTTCGCCGGAAGAAAAACAGGCGGCCCTGGTTCTGTCCCGCAGCCTGCGCAAAGCCAAAGCCGCTTATGAAGGCGGCGAAAAGGATGTAGAAACACTGAAATCCATCGTGACCAAGGAAATCCAGTCGGAACCGATGGCTTCTATCGACTACGTCGATCTCTTCTCCTTCCCGGCCTTGAAACCGATTGCGACGGTCGACCAGGAAAGCCTGTTGGCTATCGCCGTCCGCATCGGCAAGACGCGTCTCATCGATAACGTCATCTTGGGCTAAGGAAATCTTCACATTATCTTCACATTTCCTCCACATCTTTTTCGCACCCCTCTGGTATAGTAGAAGCATAAACAGAGGGGTACTACAAAGGAGGTTTTCGTGATGAAGAAAAAAATCTTAGCCGGATTGGCTGCACTCGTAGTGATTGCCGGTTTTTCCGCCTTTGCAGCGACACCAGCTGCTTCAGATGGTTCATCGTCAGGGACTTACGGCCCGGGCTATACGTGTTATGACAACGGTAACGGGTATTGCCGGGGACCGCGTGCCTGCTATGATGACCAGGATAACTGCTATACTGGAAATGGCTATTGCCAGGGACCGCGCCGCGGCTGCCGGGCTGATGGCCAGCGCGGTTGTCAGGGCCGTCAGGATTGCCCTGCCTATAGCGCTCAACAGTAAGCCGTTCTAATCAAAGGGGGAAAACAATATGGTAATGACTCACTACATGGAACTCTTATCGCTCCATGAACCTTGGTTTTTGATTCTCTTCATGCTCGTACCGATGGTACTGGCCGAAACGATTTTGGCTGCCGGTGCTTTTTCCTTGCTCTACAAGGACAGCCGCAGTGAAAAATGGGACAGCCTGAGCCACGTCTGCGGCCTCATCCTGGGTGTCTTCTTCATCGTAGCTACAGTATACATCGTCACATCCTACGTGCCGACTATCCAGTGGCGCGGCCCGATTGATTACATTTCTATCTGGGCCTATGTCCTGGGCGTCATCCCGGCCGTCCTCATCCTCTTGCAGGAATTGGGCATCATCTTTAAGGGCCTCGATACAACGGCAAAAATCAAGAAACACATCGTCCTCATGATTCTCTTCGTCTTGTTCACCCATTTAGCCATGGTCTTCGGCATGGCCGACCCGCAGCTCGCAGGCTACGTCCCGCCGAAACAGAACATGCAGATGCAGATGAACGGCAATATGCCTATGGACCACAGTCAGATGGACCACAGCAAGATGTAGTTTCGTGGCTAGTGGCTAGTGGTTCGTGGCTTCGTAGGGGCCGTCCCAGAGGGC
>OGZM01002154.1_pt1 | contig 11551 bp, 9 predicted proteins | sample 1576821 | NCBI WGS metagenome assembly OGZM01 (sample SAMEA3541491, study PRJEB24748) | human gut metagenome | biome: human gut; feature: human-associated habitat; material: faeces | place: China | collected 2012
CTTTAGTTTCCTTAACAACAGGACTGCTGTTTAAAATATCCTTAGAAGATTTTATACTCATAGCTCCTCCTAAGAAATCAGGATTTTCCTTTAATAAAAATTCAGAAGAAATAATAGGTTTATCACCAATAAGATTATCAGCTATATTTTCAACTCCAAGAAGATCTAAAATCTGTCCAGGAAGTGATTTGCTGTTAAAAGCCATCATTGGAGACGTAGAGTAAAGAAGTGTTCCTTTAAGATTTAGTGGTTTATCTTCCACATTTTTCTTTAAATTCTCAAGTTTTTTTACACTGATATTATAAAGTTTTTCAGCCTCTTTCTCTTTTCCTGTTATTTTTCCATATATTTTAATATTTTCAAGTATCTCATCAAAACTTCCTGCTTCATTAATAATTACAGGAATATTCATATTTTTAAGATTTGTTTCTGTGTTAACAGACATTACATTTAATATAACAAGGTCAGGAGAAAAAGACAGAACTTTTTCCAAACTCATATTTACAATATTTCCCACTGAAGGAAGGTTTTTTGTTTTTTCTTCAGGGTAAATTTTACTTTTTGCTGTACTTCCAATAGCTGCAATTTTATCTTCTGCCCCAATCATATAAAAAGTTTCTACAACAGCAGGATCCAGAATTATTATTCTGTTGTATTCCTCTAATTTTATATTGTTCCCTCTGCTGTCTTTAAGCATATTATTTTCTATTGTGAAAGCCATTAAAGGACAGCTCAATAGAAAAAGCATGAATCCTGTAAGGATTTTTTTCAACATTATTTTATCTCCTTTAATTTTGGAATAACATATGGTATTCCTTTTTCTGTTTCAAAAATTGTACAGTCCAAATCATAAACAGCTTTTAAATTTTCAGCTGTAATTGTTTCTTTTGGTTTTCCATGGCAGTAAACTTTTCCCTCTTTCAGCATAATAATTTCGTCACAAAACATTGCTGCCAAGTTTAAATCATGGAGAACTGCCACTGCTGTAATATTTTTTTCTGCCACACACTCTTTTACTTTTCCCATTAATTCAAGTGCATGATTCAGATCAAGAGCTGATGTAGGCTCGTCAAGAAGAATGATATCTGTTTCCTGTGTTAAAGCTCTTGCTAAAAGAACTCTTTGAAACTCTCCTCCTGAAAGAGTGACTGCTTTTCTTTTTGCAAATTTTCCTAAATCTAATTGAAGAAGATATCTGTGAGCTGTTTCTTTATCATGTTTTGAGTATCCGTCCCAGCTGTTTTTCAAATGGGGAAGTCTTCCCATTAAAACAAACTCTTCTACTTCCAAGCCTGACATAAGCTGAGATTTTTGAGGAACGAAAGACATTATTTTCGCTTTTTCTTTTTGAGAATACTCTCTGCTTTCTCTGTGATTTATAATGATTTTTCCATTATCACTTTTTAGATAGCCAAGTATATTTTTTAAAAGGGTAGTTTTTCCACATCCGTTAGGACCAAGAATCCCTGTTAATTTTCTTTCAGGTATGTTCAGGCTTATCTCTCTTAATATCTGTCTGTTTCCATAAGAAAAGTTTAAGTTTTTAATATCTATTATTCCCATTAAAAATCTCTCCTTTTATTTTTTAGTGCCAGATATAAAAAGAACGGCGCTCCGAAAAATGCTGTTATTACTCCTATAGGAACTTCTACAGGAGCAAGAATAATTCTTCCGAAAGTATCACATATAAGAAGAAAAAGCCCTCCTGCAAGTATTGTGTTTGGAAGAAGTCTGCTGTTGGAAGGTCCCACAATCATTCTTATTGTATGAGGAACAATAAGCCCTACAAAACCTATCATTCCTGAAAAAGCCACAGAAAAAGCCACAACAAGAGCCGCAGCTGTAAGTGTTTTTACTTTCAGTTTATTTACATCAACTCCCAAAGAATGTGCCTCTTCATCACCTGATAAAAGAGCATCAAGCTCATGTCTTTTCATATAAAAATATATTATAGATAAAACCAAAGGAACCGAAATGAATAAAACTCTTTCCCATGTAGCATTTCCTAAGTATCCCATCATCCACATTGTTATCTTAAAAGAATCTTCCCCTATTAAATACATTGCAAAAGATGTAAATGCACCTAAAAAAGATGAAACTGCTATTCCCACTATAAGAAGAGTTGTAACATTTACTTTATTTCCTTTTTTTGCCATTTTAAAAATAAGAAATGTACTTACAAGACACATTATAAAAGCCAGAGCTCCATACATGAAATCAGGCATATCAAATATAAAAGCAATTACTGCTCCAAAAGTTGCACTGGCTGCAATTCCTATTATATATGGATCTGCCAGAGGATTTTGGAATACAGTCTGAACAACTGCTCCGCTTGAAGAAAGCATCATTCCAACCAGTACTGCCATAACTATTCTCGGAAGTCTTAAATTGAATATAATGGTTTTTACATACTCAGGAGCTTTCTCTGGAGAAAATATATATTCCAGAGGAATAGGAACACTTCCCAAAGGTATGGAAAGTATTCCTGCTGCAATTATTCCTATTGTAAGAACTATAGGTAATATTTTATTCATTTTTATTCCTCACATTTTAATTTTTTAATTATTTTAAACTCTGTTTATAAATAGTTTATCTTTTTAAATATTGTTTGTCAAATTAGAAAGTATATCTGAATCCTGCATAGTAATTTCTTTCAGCTGCTGGATCATAAGTAAGTTTACCGCTGCTGTAATTTATATCATCATTATATTTTTCATTGAATAAGTTATTAATTCCTGCATAAAGCTGAAGTCCTTTATCAAATGTATATCCTGCTCTGATATTTACTACAACATAATCATCTGCTTTTCCTGCAACATTAGTATTTTCTATGTATGATTTTCCTGTATAAACTATATCTCCATTAATATTGAAACGTTCTGTGAAATCATATTTAGCACCTAAAGTAAATTTATGTTCAGGTACACCTTCTATATATCTTCCTGATAAATCTGCTCCATCAGTTCTTTTTCCATCATTAGTATATGTTTTTTCAGTTCCGTCTTTTATTTTAGCTTTTATATATTGATATGATTCAGACAGAGTCAGTTTTCCAAAATAGTGTTCTAAGGAAATTTCTGCTCCATATCTTTCTGTTTTATCAATGTTGTAGTTTAATATTTTTTGAGCATATTTTCCCATTTGGCTCATATTTGTATAAATTTCATTATCTGTAAGTGTATAGAAAACTGAAACATTTGCAGCTGTATTATCTGCTATAAAGTCTGACCAGCCAAATTCAATACTTCTATATGTTTCTGACTCAAGATCATTTAATTCATATTTTGTACTACTTCCACTTGGAATAGCATCAGTTAATAATGCAGGAGGAGGAGAAGTAAATCCTTGCTCTAATCTAGTGTAAATTTTTCCTGTATCAGAATATAAATAGCTTCCTGATAATTCAAAAGCAAAATTATCTTCATCTTTAGAAGCAGAGATTGATTTAGGAGTTCCCATTGGGGTTCCATTCATTGTTGTTACAGACGTTCTTTTAATATCATAATCTGATTTTTCATATCTGATTCCTTGATTAAATTCAAACTTTTTATATTTCAGGTTATTCATTACAAATCCGCCAAGAGTTTTTTTAGTAAAATCATTTGTCGTTGTAGTAATTACAGTATAATTTTGACCTCCCATAGATGCCGTTCCACCCATATTAGCCAATCTCTGTGCATCATTATCAATATAATCAAGTCCGAATACTACTGAACTTCCTGCTATATTTCCTTCACCATAAGAGTATTTAAATTTAGGCTTAAGTCCAACTTTTTTATCGTCAAAGAAACCATAATCAGCCTCACCTTTATTAGCTATTCTCATTTTTGTCTGTTGATGGAATCCAACTAAGTTAAATTCTAAATTATCAGTAAGTTCAGCATTATAAGTTACAACATAGTCATCTTTTTTAGTTGTAATTCTTGCAACTTTTTCACTGCCTGTTTGTTTTCTGTCAGCATCCAGTTCTGCTTTTGTTAAGCTTCCAGGAGAAAATATTTCTGAATCATAATTACTATATTTAAATTCAATATCTTGTTTGTCAGAAATATTGTATTTTACTTTTCCTTGGAAAAATTCTGTGTCATCATGTGCTTCATTTCTATATCCATCTGCATCAGTTTTGCTGTATAATAAATCTACATCAAATTTTCCAAAAGTCTGACCTACTGACATATCATATTTGTTTCCATCATAACTTGCACGTTCATAAGAAGCATTTCCTCTTAATCCTTTTCCCTCTTTAGTTATAATATTGATAACTCCGCCTGCTGTTCCTGAACCATAAAGAACGGAACCTCCTCCAGGAATTACTTCAATTCTTTCAATAGAACTTACAGGAATTGTATTAATTGGTGTACTTGTCATTGATGTATCAAGAGAATTTACTGCAACTCCATCAATTAATATCTGTACATTTCTTTTAGCTATTGTAGAACCCTGTCCTCTTAAATCAATAGTTGAACCAAAAGTATCTTTAGATACTGAAATACTTGGCATATCTTTTAATACTTCTTCAACAGTTTTATAATTTTTTTCCTGAATTTGTTTTGATGTCACAACTGTCGGTGTAGCCGCAACCTTTCTCATATCTGTTTCAAATCCTGTTACAGATTTAACTATTGTCCTGTCTAAGTTAACTGTTGTCTCCCCATAAGATGCTGCTGCTAAGACCGCCCAAAGTAAAGCTATCTTTTTCTTGTCCATGTTGTCCCCTTTCTTAAATTAAAAAATATAATCTTTATTATTTATTAAAAACTTTTTCAAGAACAGATATAATTATATCGCTTGATAAGTTATTTCCCCAAAATACCCCATCTTTTGTAAGATTATAAGCTTCTTCTGTTTCCACTATTAATCCTTCTTTTTTATAATCGTCTATTTTTTCCACAAAATATCTGTATTCAGTTTCAGAAAGAATATCCTTTACCATCTTTTTAGGAATTTCAGGAAACTGCATAATTCCTGAAAGTTTTGAAAATCTGCTGTGATATTCAGTTTCCTGAGAATAAAATGCCATCTCTTTACTCATTCTGTAAACTCCTATTCCCTGAACATTCCCGCCTGCTCCCACACCGATTGGGAAAGTATCTCCTCCTGTGTTTCTCACTTTTATATATTGATAATTATCTCCGCTGTTTTTTGCAATTTTTGTAAGTTCAAGAATATGATACTTGTTTTCTCTCAACATTTCGTCCATAAAATGCTGATACAGAAGATAATCTTTTTTCATATCCTCTTCCATTTTAACTTTCTCTTCCTCAATGTCCTTTGAAAGTTTTGAACCGTCATGAACCATTAAAGAATAAAAACTTGCACTGCTCAGTTCAAGCTCTTTTACAATTCTTGCATCTTCAACAACTTCTTCAAGTGTCTGGTCAGGGAAATTATAAATTATATCCACACACACATCACCTTTGAAAAAGTCCTTTAATTTTTTAAGTCTTGCAATTACTTCGTCTTTTCCATAAGTTCTGTTATAGAAAACTCTTCCTCTTTCAGAAAAAGTCTGTATCCCAACACTCAGTCTGTTAACGCCGTATTTCATCATAATTTTTAGTTTTTCCTCAGAAAGATTATGAAGAGTTGTTTCAAATGTAAACTCATAATTTTCTGAAAGTTTTACATTTTTTTGAATACTCTGAAGAATTATTTCCAGCTGGTTTGGTTTATAAACTGTTGGTGTTCCTCCTCCAAAGAAAATTACATCAAAAATACTCTCTTTGAAATATTTTGTTTTTCCGTATTTATCAAATTCATCTGCTATATACTGAGCATATGAATCAAGACTCCCGTCTATCTGTTTTCTGTTAAGATTACAGAAAGAGCATATTTTGTCACAGTAAGGTGTGTGCACATAGATTGCTTTTTTTCTGTTATCCGGAGATTTCTCAAGCATAATTTCAAATATTTCTTTAGATGCTCTTTCTCCCGGAATATATTTATTTACTAAACTGCTGCTGTCGTGATGAGATTTAAGCCTTTTGTCAAATAACAGTAGATTTTTTATCATAATTTCCTCCTAAAAACAGGAACTCTAAAGTTCCCTTTAAAAATACTTTCTCATTTTAAACTTTTGTAGTAATATTGTCAAGTCAAAAAATAAATATATTAAATAATTTGATTATTAAAATATTTTTTTAACTTTAATTTTAAATGTTTTAGAAAGGATAAAAATAAGCAAAAAAATTTTTATTATAAACTAAAATTCTAATTTGCTGAATACATTTTATAAAAATATCCTTTTTTCTCCATAAGTTCATTAAAATTACCTTTTTCTACAATTTCTCCATTGTCAAGAACAATTATTTTGTCAAAGCTTTTGATTGTGTTTAATCTGTGAGCTATAGTAATTATTATTTTATCCTCAAATTCTTTAAAAATATTTTCTGTTATCTTTTTTTCCAGAATATTGTCAAGAGCAGAAGTTCCCTCATCTAGAAGAATTACATCAGGATTTTTCAAAAAAATTCTTGCTATTGCCAGCCTTTGTTTCTGTCCGGAACTTAAATTAACTCCTCCCTCTCCAAGTTTTGTGTCTTCTTTATTTTCCAATGTTTCAACCATATCTTTAAGATGCGACAAAGAAAAAACTCTTTGTATCTCTTTTTCGTCTGCATCTTTTTTTATTATTTTTATATTTTCAAGAAGTGACTCATTCATAATATTTTCTTTGTGGTCTACTACTGCAATTTTTTTCAAAAGACTTTTTCTGTCTATGTTATTAACAGGATTGTTATTTATAAAGATGCTGTTTTCATCTGATGAAAAAGTTTTCTTAAGAAGAGAGAATATTGTAGTCTTTCCTGCTCCGCTTTCTCCAACTAATGCAATTTTTTCTCCTTTTCTGACTTCAAAAGATATGTTTTTTAAAATCTGTTTTTCCCCAAAAGCAAAATTTAAATTTTCTATTCTGATATTTTTAATTTCATCTTTTATACAGATATTTCCCTCTTCTTCATCAGGAATATTCATTATTTCAAAAAATCTTGCAATCCCTGTTGCCCCTCTCTGAAAAACATCAATAAGCCCCATAAGTCTTAAAAGATAAATTCTGAATCTATTTGTCAAAAGAATAAAACTTACAATAACACCCAGACTTAACTGTCCTTTTATATGCAGATATCCTCCTGCAAAGATTACAATAAGTTGTGTTATCTGGTTATATAGATTTACTCCTGACATAAGAGCAGAAGTGTTGAATATATTTTTTTCTTCCGTTTTTAAAAGACTTTTATTTTTTTGAGAAAATTTTTCCAAACTGTCCTCTTCCAAAAGATTGTCTTTTATAAAAAATATAGTTTTCAGAGTATCGTGAACTCCTGATGTAAGAATAGATATTTTTGTTCTTACATCAAAATATCCTTTTTTCAGCTTTTTATTTTGGGCAACAGTAAAATATACAGCTATTGGAAGAGGGAGCATTGTAATTAAAGTCAGTTTCCCATTAAAATTAACCATAAGAATTAGTGCTCCTATAATTGAAAGCACAGAAAAAAGAAAGTCTTCCAGTCCTCTGTAAAGAAGAGCAGATACATTTTCAAGGTCGTTTGTTACTCTTGAAATCAAATCTCCGCTCTGTTTTTCCATGAAAAATTTATCAGGCTGGTTTAGAATTTTTCTGAAAAGATTTTCTCTCATAGCAAACTTTATCTTGTTTCCCATAAGCTGTCCCCTTGAAGATGAATAAAGAGATACTCCGAAACGGATAATATAAATTCCAAGAAGGGCAAAAGAGTAAAACATAAATTCTTTTACATCTTTCTTGGGAATTGAAATGTCGATAAGATTCTGTACAATTACAGGTCCATATAAATCTAAAAGGGTTACAAAAAAACTTGCTGTTAAAAAACTTACAAGAAGTTTTTTCTCTTTAAAATAATATCTGCATATTTTTTTAATCATGTCTATCTCCTAATTTTATTTAAATCTATTTTCACTTATTATTTAAAAACTTAGCATATGACATTATATATTTTTTTATTTTTTTAGTCAATATATTTTTCAAATAAATAATTTGACTATTAAAATAATTTAAGATATAATAAAAATCGTTTTAGAGATAAAAAATTATAATTTAAACAGGCATACTAAAAAAAGGAGAATGAAAAATGAATATTCTTATCACTTATTCATCAAAAACAGGAAATACAAAAAAAATAGCTGAGGCTGTAAAAGCAGGTATTCCAACAGCAGATCTTATCCCTGTGTCAGAATTACAGAATGTAGAAAAATATGATTTGGTAATTATTGGAGGGTGGATTGACAGAGCAAATTTTTATGCTGCTGCTTTAAAAGCTGTAAATCTTATTAAAAACAAAAATACAGCATATTTCTTTACACTTGGAGCTTATCCAGACTCCGACCATGCTAAAGACTGTGTAAAAAATATTGAAGAGCTTTTAATGAAAAATTCAAATAAAATTATGGGGAAATTTTTCTGTCAGGGAGCAATAGATCCAAAACTTATAGAGTTTATGAAAACTCTTCCATCAGGTCATGCTATGGCTGTAAACGAAGAGAGAATAAAAAGATGGAAAGATGCATCAACTCATCCGGATAATAATGATTTAGAAAATGCGAGAGCTTTTGCTGAATCACTTATTTGTAAAAATTAATTAAAAATAAGAATAAAATTCTCCATATTTTTTAGAGAATTTTATTCTTAGATTAATTTGTGTTATCTATATATTTTCATAAAATATATTAATATTCATATGTTCAAAAGAAAAATCATCATTTGAAGAAAGATTTATAATCAGCTTGTCGTCATTAAAAATATAATTCTTTGATGTATAAGATATTGTTGTAAAAATAGACTGACTGCTCTTTAAATCTTTTTCTAAAAGATGGCTTTTTCCCATTAAATCATCAGAATTATTAAAAACATCAAGTTTAAATTTAGATGATAATTTACTGCTGTCTTTCAAAGTGATATTATGTATGTCCACGTCAATTTTTACTAAATCATCAGCAGAAATTTTCTTTGGAAGAGAGATAGTGCGTGAAAACATATTTGAAAAACCTGTATTTTTAATTTCATAACTGCATTGACTTATTGACTGTTCACCAATAAGATTTATCAGCATATTTGCTTTTATTTCTTCAATAGATAATTTTTTTCCAAGAAGATACATAAGTTTTGTTACAGCAGCCTCCGGTGTCAAATCACTTCCGCTCACAACTCCGGCTTTTATCAAATCGCTGCTTGCCTCATATAACCCCATTTTAACCATTCCTGTTGTACATTGTGAAATATTTACTACAACTATTCCAAGAGTACCAAGATATTTAATAACATTTAAAAACTCTTCAGAAGTCGGAGCATTTCCATTTCCAAATGTTTTTAAAACAACACCTTTTAATCCAGTGAGGCTTGAAAAAAAGCTTTTTAAAAATTCAGGTTTCAACCCGGGGAAAAGCTCAAATACAAGAACATTATTATCAAAAAAAGGTTCAGCATAAAATTTTTTCTTAGGCACCGGAGAAATATTTTTAGAAATTTTTATCTCCACTCCAACTTTTCCAAGAACAGGGTAATTTGGAGAAGAAAATCCAAAATAATTAGTAGCATCATTTTTTCTGGCTCTGTTACCTCTTATAAGAGAATCTCTGAAGAATATTGCAACTTCCGGAACAAGAGGAATATCATACATAGAGTGCCCTGCTATCTGAATGGAAGTAATAAGATTTTGCAGAGCATCGCTTCTTATCTCCTGAAGAGGTTTCTGTGAGCCTGTAAGAATAACAGGCTTTGAAAGATTTTTCAATGCAAATGAAAGAGCAGAAGCTGTGTATGCCATAGTATCAGTTCCATGTAGAATCACAAATCCTCTATATCTGTCATAATTTTTAGAAATTATATCTGCCAGTTTTACCCATATATCAGGTGACATATTTGAAGAATCTATCAAAGGATTAAGCTGATAATAATCTATAGGGAAATTTTCTAACACTGGAAAATCTTTTGATATTTCAGACCAGTCATTTGCAGGTCTTAAGGGGCTGTATGGATTGTCCTTTTCTTGATGAACCATACATATAGTTCCGCCGGTATTTATAATTAAAATTTTATTTTCTATTTTTACCAACTCCTTAGATAAATTTTATACTATATTATAGTACAAAATTTGGAATATTAATATATTTTTTTACAAATTAAAAATATGATATGAATTAATTTTAAGGTATGGTATACTTTAATATGAGAGGTGAAAATATGAAAGATAATATTGCTCTTATTGGTTTTATGGGCAGTGGAAAAACAACAATAGGAAGACTTCTGGCAAAAGCTTTGGATATGAAATATATTGACATAGATAAAGAGATTGTAAGAATAGAAAAAAGAACAATAGCAGAAATTTTTGAGCAGGACGGAGAAAACTACTTTAGAGATTTAGAAAGAAAAATTATTGCCAGAGAATCTGTTGAAAATAATATTGTAATTTCTACAGGCGGTGGAGTTATAATAGACAACAACAACATAAAAAGCTTAAGAGAAACGTCTTTTGTAGTATACTTAAATTGTGACATAGATTGTATATATGAGCGAGTTAAAAACAGAAAGCACAGACCTCTTTTAAATGTTGAAAACGTTTATGAAAGAATAACGGAGCTGTATGATAAAAGAAAATTTTTGTATAAAATTTCTTGTGACTTCAGTGTTGAAATAGATAAAGATACCAATATGTATGATACAGTTGATAAGATAAAAGAAAAGTATATATTAAGTTAAATAGGGAGGACTTTATGGAAAGCAGATTAAATGGAAAAGTAGTATTAATTACTGGTGCAACAGCAGGAATTGGAAGAAGTACAGCCTTTGGTTTTGCAAAAATGGGATGTAAACTAATTCTAATGATAAGAAATGCAGAAAAAGGTGAACACCTTAAAAAAGAGATACAAGAAAAATATAATGTAGAAATAAAACTTTTGGTTGTAGATGTAAGAGATGCTAAAGGAATTGAAAAAGCTATACATGATCTTCCTGAAGACTGGCAGAAAATAAGTATATTAGTAAATAATGCCGGTTTAGCTTATGGACTTGATAAAGTTTATCTTGCTGAAATAGATGATATTGATACTGTTATAGACACAAACATAAAAGGAATGCTTTATGTTACAAGAGTAGTTGTTCCATTAATGCTTAAATATAACATAGAAGGGCATGTAATAAATATTGGTTCAATAGCAGGAACTGCTGCTTATGCTGGTGGAGCAATCTATTGTGCAACAAAAGCTGCGATAAAATTATTAAGTGACGGCTTAAGAATAGATTTAGTTGATACTCCTGTAAAAGTTACTAATATTCAGCCTGGCGTTGTTGAAACAGGATTCAGTATGGTAAGATTTAAAGGAGATAAAGAAAGAGCAGATGCTGTATACAGAGGTATAGAGGCTCTTACTCCAGATGATATAGCAGATACTATTGTATATGCTGCTAATATTCCACATAATGTGCAATTAACAGAAATTACAATGACTCCTCAGCATCAGGCTGATGGTAGATGCATATATAAAAAGTAAATTTCAATATTTATGAAAAATTTTT
>OGZM01002155.1_pt1 | contig 11544 bp, 5 predicted proteins | sample 1576821 | NCBI WGS metagenome assembly OGZM01 (sample SAMEA3541491, study PRJEB24748) | human gut metagenome | biome: human gut; feature: human-associated habitat; material: faeces | place: China | collected 2012
TTCTTCCATTTTTAAATCTTTTAATGCAGTTTCGTAAATTGTTGCTCCGTATAAATTGAACGAAAGCAAAAGAGCTGCCATAATATATTTTTTCATTTTTTCCTCCTGGAGTATATAAAATATTTCTTTCATATTATATCATATTTTTTAATATAAAGAATTTTAAAAATTATTTTATAAAAAATAAAAAATTTTTTATTGTTTTTAAAATTTATTTTACTAAGTAAAACACTGATTAAAATAGTATTTCAAATTATTTTTATAAAAAATAAAGTATTATGTAAAGAAAAACAAAAAATAAATCAGTTGATTTATTACACCAAATATACTATAATGTCTTTGTGCTGATACATATACAATTATATCTTTAATTTTGTATCAGCATAATTTAAGATTTTAAAAAATACAATTATAGTATTTTTATGTACAGGAACAAATATTTTATCAGGGAAAATTACAGTATATTAAACATGAAATTAAAAAAATAGGACGGTTATATAAGGGTGACAAAAGTTAAAAATTATTCAGAAAACGAAAAGTATCTTAAGAAAATTTTAAAAGGGAAAATATCTTTTTCTCAAGGAATACTGGTGGGATTTCTTATTTCTGGGATATTGGGGCTTTCAACTCCAGCTTATTCAGCATGGACAGTAACAGAACCAGGGAGCGGAGCAACTAGTGCTCAGGGAGCCGGGACACAGTCAAGTTCTATTATTCTTGCTCCAACTTCCGGTCCTAAAGCAAAAGAAAATAAAGCTGCAAAAGAATCAGTTGTTATAGGAACAGAAAGTTATACACAAGAATCAGGAGTAACAACAATTGGTAACAATGCTGGTGCTGTTGGAAGTCAGGCTGTTGCAGTAGGACAAAATTCAATAGCAGGGAAACAGAGTGTAGCAGTAGGTGCAGATACTTATGCTAAAGGAAATTCTTCAATAGCTATAGGAAATGATGATATAGAAGATGTTTACAGAGACAGTCTGCCCGAAAGTACAATAAGGGATATTTATAAAGATTTATATGAAGGAGATAATCCTTTTATCACAAAAGCAAATTTTGATAAGAAATATGTAGAAAGAAATATTTATTCTCCAACTTATTCAAGGGGAAACGGAGCCATAGCTATCGGGTCAAGAACTGTAGCTTATGGTAATGGAGCAACAGCTCTTGGAACACTTTCATTTGCGTTGGCAGATGGTTCTACAGCTTTAGGACTAAGATCTTTTGTTTCTAAAGATGCATTAAACGGAGTTGCAATAGGAGAGCAGTCAAGAGTATTTGCAGCAAACTCTCTGGCAGTAGGAAATAAAAACGAATCTTCAGCAGCAGGAGCAATGTCTTATGGTTATAATGCGAAAGCAATAGGAGGCGGATCTATTGCAATAGGGCATACAACAGGGGCTAACGCATCTTTAACAGCAGCCTCACAAGATGCTCTTATAAAAAACTTAAAAAGTTTTCATAAAGATAATAATAATTCCTTTTTAACAGGAGCTAATAACGAAATTGTTCGTGAAGGATTTAATAACGGATCAAGTCTTGAAACTGTTAAAAGCAAACTAAACGAGATAAAAAAAGTAAATTATACATACAACGAAACAGGAGATGTAGTTCTTCAAACAGGTGAAAATGTTCAGATAAAGAAAACACGTAAGAAAGGGGACAACAGTATTGCTTTAGGAAGCAATTCTTTTTCAAATGGTAATAACTCTATTGCCTTAGGGTCAGGGTTAGGAGTATTTGGAAACAACTCTATTGGAATAGGTTCTCTGGCTTATGTATCAGATGAGGCACCTAATACAGTTGCTCTGGGAGTAGGGGCATATTCTGAAAAAGGAAACAATGTTATTATAGGAACTTCTGCTCAAAGCAGCGGAGGAAACTCAGTTTTAATCGGTTCATCAGCAACAAGTACAGCTGATGGAACAATAGCAATAGGTTATGATTCTGTAACATCATCAATACAAAGTATCGGAATAGGAAGAGGAACAAGAGCTAAATCTCTAAACTCAATATCTCTTGGAACAGAAGCTGTAATAGAAGAAAATGCAATGAACTCTATCGCTCTTGGAACAAAGGCAGTGGTAGGAGAAAATGCAGAGAACTCTATTGCTTTAGGAACAGGTGCTGTTATAAAAAATGGAGCACAAAGTTCTGCTGCATTCGGAAAAGATGCTATGGTAACAGGAGATTCTTCAATAGCTTTAGGAAACAATACAAAAGCTGATATGGATAACTCAGTTGCATTAGGTTTTAAATCAACAACTCTTTATAAATATGACCCTAACGCAAAAACAGCAATGCCTGTTTTGGAAGATAATCCTGCAGGTGTAGATGCATCAAATCAAAGAGGATATGTACCTGATGGTTCATCGTATGCACTTCCCGTTGACTCTTCTGCAGGAGTAATCTCTGTAGGAGGATGGAATAATAACGGAAAAGTAGGTTTAAGACGTATAATAAATGTAGCACCTGGATTTTTAGATACAGACGCAGCAACTGTTGGTCAGTTGAAAGCTTTAAGTTATGTAAAAAGAGAAGGGAATGTGGCTTATTATACTGAACAAAATGGTCAGGCTATGAAAGTAGTAAAAGGTGATAACGGAAAATTTTATGCTGCAAATACTGTGTCTGGAGAACCTCTTAAAGATATTGAAGTAGCACCAGAAAATGTTTTTGTTGGTGCAAAAGGAACAAACGAAGGAACATATACAGGTACAGATGGTCATACATTCGCTGATATGGGTGGTAAAATAGTTTTTGCAAATCTGAAAGACGGGAAAATTGCAGAAGGGTCAGATCAGGCTGTAACAGGAAACCAGCTGTATGCTACTAACAAAGCTGTTGCTGAAAACAAAACAAATATACAAAATAATACTGCAGCTATTGCTGGAAATACGACTAACATCAGCAAAAACACTGAAAGTATAAAAACTTTAAACAACAATATGGCTGATGTAAGTAAATCTTGGAAAATAGCTGTTAATGATGGAAATGCAGAAAAAGTAGGTTTTGACAAAACAGTGAGATTTAAAACTGATAATAATTTAAAAGTTGAAACATCTAATGCTGATGGAAACAATACTCTTACATTTGGTTTAAAAGATAATTTGAATATCGGCGGAATATCAATTAACAATGTAAAAAATGCAGATGGTCAGACATACAGCAGTTCAACAATAACAGGACTTACAAATACAACATGGGATAAAGACAATGTTGTAAATAACAGAGCAGCAACAGAAGGACAGCTTGCTGCAATCAGTGGTTCTGTAACAACTATTGCTGAAAATTATGCAAAAGCCGATGCAAGCAACGTAGCAAATAATACTGAAAATGTTAAAAAGTGGAAAGATGCTTTAGGTGTTTCTAATCTTGATTTAAGCTATAAAGCAGAAGGGGACGCAACAGGAAAAACAACAACTCTTTCTAATGGATTAACATTCAAAGGAGACAGCAATATTACAGCTGCAGCAAAAGACAGCGGGGTAGTTGAATATTCTCTTAACAGTGATTTAACAGGAATAACAAGCATTTCTAATAAAGGAACTGGAACAACAATCACTATAAATGATGATGGAGTTAGTTTAGGAAATAAAAAACTTACAGGAATAGCTGATGGCGAATTAAATGAAAACTCAACAGATGCAGTTAATGGAAAGCAGTTATTTAATACTAACAAAGCTGTTGCTGTAAATGCTGCAGATATAGATAGTAATGCTACTAGAATTACTACTAATACTAACAACATTAATACTAATCTTCAAAATATAGAAACTAATCTGGCAAGTATACAAGAACTTCAAGGTGAAGTGTCAGGTAAAGCAAATATAACTTTAGATAATATAAATGCTGCGGGAACAAAAGTAATTAAGGCAAAAGCTATAGAGGCAATAGATGTAAAAGCAGCAGATAATAGCGCTGTTACTGTTACTTCACAAAATGAAGCAGACAAGAAAACATTTACTGTCGGACTTAACGAAGATAAAATAAAAGAGATAACTGGAACAACAAACATTGGAACAGATTACGCAAAAGCCGATGCAAGCAACGTAGCAAATAATACTGAAAATGTTAAAAAGTGGAAAGATGCTTTAGGTGTTTCTAATCTTGATTTAAGCTATAAAGCAGAAGGGGACACAACAGGAAAAACAACAACTCTTTCTAATGGATTAACATTTAAAGGAGATAATAATATTACAGCTGCAGCAGAAGACGGAGGAGCAGTTAAATATTCTCTTAACAGTGATTTAAAAGGAATAACAAGCATTTCCAACAAAGAAAACGGAACGAAAATTACTTTAAGTGACAGCGGAGTTGATTTAGGAAACAAAAAACTTACTGGAATTGCAGATGGAACTGACAACAGTGATGCTGTAACAATAAAACAATTTAAGGATTTAGGATTAGACCCTACTTCTGCAGTAAAAAAACCAGCAGTAACATATGATAATGAAAACAAAACACAGGTTACTTTAGGAAACGGGACAGCAAAAGTAAAAGTTACTAATCTTCAGGATGCAGAATTAAATGAAGATTCAACAGACGCAGTTACCGGAAAACAGCTGTACAATGAAATTTCTTCTATAAAAAATAATATGGGAAGTACAGAATTATCTTACAAAGCAAACAATGGTACAGCTCAAAAAACAACTTTGGAAAAAGGACTTAACTTTGTAAACGGAACTAACACTATTGCAATGACAAATGAAAACGGAGTTATTAAATTTAACTTAAGCAAAAACTTAGTCGACATTGAGTCTATAAAAGGACAAGGAAAAGCAGTTGCTTTGAACAAAGATAATGTTGATTTCGGAAACCAAAGAGTTACAGGAATAAACAATGGTACAGCCTCATCTGATGCAGTAAATATTTCTCAATTAAAACCTATTGTAAACTCTTTAGGCGGAGGAGCAGAAATAGGAACTGACGGAAGTGTAACAGCTCCAACTTATGCTTTAAAAACAGGAAATGCTGCAGCTGAGAATTACAACACAGTGGGAGATGCTTTAAATGCAGTTGATAAAGCTATTGATAATTCAGCTAAAATAGACGCATCTAATATTGATAAAGATAAATATACAGCTAAATTAAATGAAGGTGCCAATATAGACAAACCAACAGGTGCATTGGTTACAGACAAAAATGTAAACGATTTTGTTGCTAAAGAGATAGGTAAAATTGACAGCAAAATAGATAATATGGATATTGGCGGCGGAACTATTCAAGAAGGAGACAATAAAACAGTTACAGGAGATACTGTTAATAAATATCTGGGAGATAATTATTATAATAAAGAACAGGTAGATAATAGAATATCAGCTGTTAATAACAGTGTGGGAAATGCAGGACTTAACATAAGCGACAGCAACGGCAATGAACAAAAAGTAAATCTGAAAAATGATAAACTTACATTTAAAGGAGATAAAAATATATCTGCAGATATCTCTGTTTCAGAAAACGGCAAAATAAAAAATGTCACTGTAGGACTTAACAAAGATATAGAAGTTGAAAAAGTAAGCATTACAACTCCTGATGCAAAAGATCCTTCTAAAAATGACCCTTCAAAAACAGTTACTATTGAAAAAGGAAATATCACAGCAGGAGCTGGAGATAACAAAATTGAAATCAACGGCTCAAATGGAACTGTTGCTTTTGGAGAAAAACCTTCTGGTACTGACAACAGATTAGTGATAAACGGAAAAGATAAAACTATCAGCAATCTGTCAGAAGGAAAAAATGATTCTGATGCAGTAACAAAAGGACAGATGGATAAAGCTGTTGCAAAAGCAAGCTCGTCTAAACTGGCTTTCACAGATGAACAAGGAAACAGAGTTACAGAAACAGCTGATGGAAAATACTATAAAGAATCTGATGTCGTAGGCGGAAATGTAAAAGCTGATGCAAAAGAAGTAAAAGATTCAGAAATAAAAACATCTCTTGTAGATAAAAAAGGTTCAACAACAAAACCTGCAAGACTGGGAAATGTGGCAGCAGGAACACAGAGAACAGATGCAGTAAATGTGGAACAGCTTGAACAGGTGCGTAATGAAGTTTATGCTGACCTTAGCGGAGTTGCTCAGGAAGTTCGTCACAATTCTGACAAGATAAACAGAATAGAACGTTCTTATAAAAAGGGAGTTGCAAATGCAATGGCAACTGCCGGGGTTAAATTCCAAGAGATAGATGTAAATGAAATTACAGTTGGAGCAGCTGTTGGATATTATAAAGATCAGGGAGCTGTTGCAGTTGGAGTTGAAGGAGCACCAACAAGAAACTTACGTATTCACGGAACAATTTCTGCTACTCCGGGACCTAGACCGGAGGCTGCAGCTTCAGTAGGATTCTCATGGAAATTTAAATACAGATAATCCTAAAATAATTTATAAAAATTAAATATAAAAAAAACTGTTGTTTAGCTATAAAATTAAGAATAAAATTCTCGATTTTAAAAATATCTGCGTAATCTATGCAGCGAAACAGAATACAGAAAATTTGACTGTTTGAGTGAAACGAGTTTCAAATTTTCTTTCTGTGAGCAATATAGATAGCTGATATTTTTTCTAAGAGAATTTTATTCTAAATTATCAGCACAACAGTTCTTTTTTTTATGTACTTTATATAATGAAATGTTGCAAACAGAGAGTTCTGGTGCTATAATTTAGGCAATTCAAACGTAGGGAGGTATATATTATGACTAGTGCAATGTTGACAGATTTTTTGAAAAGTTTAGGTCTTCTTGGAGCTTTTCTGCTTTTAGGGGTATTTATCAGAGCTAATATAAAAGTTTTCCAAAAAACTTTTATTCCGGCAGGGGTAATCGGAGGAGCTCTTCTTTTACTTTTCGGACCTCAAGGACTTGATGTTCTTCCTGTTCCGGCTGAATGGTTTAAAATTTATTCTCTTTTACCGGGTGTTTTTATAGTTCCCGTTGTAGCAGCTGTTCCTTTAGGACTTTCTATAGGTGCAGGAAAAGGTAAAGGAGATTCAGATGTTTTAAAAAATATAATTCCGCTTATTGGAGTTGGACTTGGAGTATCTATGCTGCAGTTTGCTGTGGGATATGGAACACACGTTCTTTTTGCAGGAGAGGATTTATATGATGTATTTGGTATAGAACTTGCCATTGGATTTGTTGGAGGACACGGAACAGCAGGTACACTTGGTAATATTCTTTCTTCATTAAATCTTCCTTATTGGGAAGTTTCTCAAGGTGTTGCAATTACAACAGCAACTTTCGGAATAGTTGGAGGAATTTTAATAGGAATAGTTTTAATAAACTGGGCTGCCCGTAACGGACAAACAGCACTTCTTAAAAAACCGGCAGATATTCCTGAGCCTATTCGTATCGGATATCAAAAAGATATTTCAAAACAAGGTTCAATAGGACGTGAAACAACTTTATCATCTTCTATTGATACAGTAGCATTCCACGCAGCTTTAATTTTCGTTGCATGCGGACTTGCATATATTGTTTTATCATTTGCCAAAAAAATGAAAATCCCTGTATTCAGCAGCATTTCAGTATGGGCTTATGCTATGATAGTAATGTTTATTATCTGGGGAATTATGAATAAATTAAAATTAAACTATCTTGTTGACGATAAAGTAAAAAGCAAAATTTCTGGTTCATTCACAGAATATGCTGTAATTGCAGCTATTGCAAGTCTTCCTATTAAGGCTGTTGCTGCATATATCGTTCCTATCCTTGTAATGGTTTTTGTAGGATATGTTGTTACAGCAGGAACTTTAGTATTATTCTGTAAGAGATTCTTAAAAGGATACTGGTTCGAGCAGATGATTGGTACTTTAGGAATGGCTACAGGAGTTTTCTTAACAGGAGTTCTTCTTCTTCGTATCTGTGACCCTGAATTAGAAAGTCCTGCACTTGCAAACTACTCTTTATCTTATACAGTAACAAGTATAATATATTTTGCTATGCTTAACCTTTTCATTATGCTTCCAATGAGTTCAGGAGCAGGTGTTACGGCAGCTGTTGCTTTAGGACTTGGAATTGCTGTTCTGCTTGCAGGAGCAGTAAGCAGCCGTATTTTCTTTGGAAAAGAATTTAAGGGAAACTAGAGATTAAAATAAAAATATAGGAAAAGAAAGGATAATTCATGGAAAGATACAGTGACAAATATAGTAAAATTTTAGCTGATTTAAATGCAGAGATATGGGATTATTCTGAACTTAAATTTGAAGAATTTAAATCGAGCCTTTCATTGCAGAAAGTATTAAAAGAGCAGGGATTTAAAATAGAAAGCGGAGTGGCTGAAATGGAAACAGCTTTTACTGCATCAGCAGGAGAGGGATCTCCTGTTATAGGAATTCTGGCAGAGTTTGATGCTCTTTCAGGAATGAGCCAGAAAGCAGGAACAGCTGAGCCTGTGCCAAGAGAGGAAACACCAAACGGACATGGCTGCGGACACTGTCTTCTTGGAACAGCAGCTGTGGGAGCAGCTCTTCTTATAAGAGATTATCTGAAAGAAAATAATAAAAAAGGGACAGTTGTTCTTATAGGCTGTCCTGCAGAAGAGGGAGGCTCAGGGAAAGCCTATCTTGCAAGAGCGGGAGTTTTTGATAATTTAGATGCTGCTCTTACATGGCATCCTGCCGGAGGAAATGCTGTTATTACAGGTTCTTTTCAGGCTAACTGTCAGGCATATTTCAGATTTAAAGGAATTTCTTCCCATGCAGCAGCATCTCCTCATTTAGGAAGAAGTGCTTTAGATGCAGTGGAATTAATGAATGTTGGTGTTAACTATATGAGAGAACATATTGAGCCTACAGACAGAATACACTATGCTGTTACAGATACAGGAGGAATATCTCCAAATGTTGTTCAAAATCATGCTGAGGTTATTTATCTTATTCGTTCTGTAAATACAGAAAAAGTTAAAAAACTTTATGAAAGAGTATGTAAAACAGCACAAGGTGCTGCACTTATGACAGAAACACAGGTTGAAATAGTTTTTGACAAAGCATGTTCAAATGTTATTTCAAACAGTATTCTTGAAGATGTACTTTATAAATCTATGAAAGAGATTTCTCTTCCTGAATATACAGAAGAGGAAATTAAATTTGCCAAAGCAATAAAAAATACTATTACAGATACTGATATAAACAGCGATCTTTCTCTTCTTGGAGTGAGAGGAATGAAGAAAAAAGAGCTTGTAGAGAGATACAAAGCAGGGGTTATGTCTGATTTTGTTGTAGAGCATCAGCATCAGGAAATTGATATTCCGGGTTCTTCTGATGTGGGAGACTGCAGCCACACTGTACCTACAGCTCAGTTTACCGGAGGATGTTTTGTTCCCGGAACTCCTGCCCACTCATGGCAGATGGTTTCTCAAGGAAAAGAGGGAACAGCTGTTAAAGGAATGCTTTATGCAGCTGAAGTTCTTGCAAAGGCAGCTGAAAAACTTATAGAAAATCCTGAAATTCTGAAAGCAGCAAAAGATGAATTTATTGCTGCAACAGATGGAGAAAAATATTCCTGCCCAATACCTCCGGAAGTTAAACCTAACATGAACGGGAAAAAGAACTAATTTTTTAAGGAGGATAGTGCTATGAAAATCATAGAATCAGCTAAAAAAATTCAGCCTTACTTACAGGAGATAAGAAGAGAGTTTCATAAACACCCTGAAATTTCCAATGAGGAAAAAAAGACTGCTGAAATTATAGCAGAAGAATTAAGAAAAATGGGAATTTCAGATATAAAAGAAAATGTAAACGGTCACGGAATTATAGCAGAAATTCATGGGGCAGGAGATGGGAAAATTGTTGCTCTTCGTGCTGATATGGACGCTCTTCAGATTAAAGAAGAAACAGGTCTTCCTTATAAATCTGAAAGCGATGGACTTATGCATGCCTGCGGACATGATGCTCACATGACTATGGTTCTTGGAGCTGCCCGCCTTTTAAATGAAAGAAAAGATGAGCTTAAGGGAAATGTCCGTTTAATATTCCAGCCTGCTGAGGAGATTACTCCTATGGGAGGTTCAAGAGGAATGATTGCAGGAGGAGCACTTGATAATGTAGATGCTGTGTTCGGGCTGCATGTGTGGCCTGATCTTCCTTTAGGAAAAGTTGGGGTAAAAGCAGGACCTCTTATGGCTGCATCTGACCACTTTACAGTTACAATAAAAGGAAAACCAAGCCATGCTGCAAAACCAAATGAGGGAATAGATGCTCTTGTTGCAGGAGCACAATATGTATCTGCTATACAGACTATTGTAAGCAGAAATGCAGACCCGATGAAATCTATTGTTATTACAGTGGGAAAAATGAATGCAGGAACAAGATATAATATTGTTGCAGGAGAATGTGTTCTTGAGGGAACATGCAGAACTTTTGCACCTGAATTAAGAGATCTTGCAGAAGAGAGATTACAGATAGTTTTAGACGGAATATGCACTCTTTCAGGTTGTACAGGTGTGCTGAATTATGAAAGAGGTTACATGGCTGTTATTAACGAGCCTGAATCAGTTGAATATGTTTCTGAAACTGTAAAAAAACTTTTTGGAAATGATGCTGCAGTTTCTGTTGAACCTGCTATGACAGCTGAAGATTTTTCTTTCTATCTTGATAAAAAACCGGGAGCTTTTGCATGGATTGGAACAACAAAAGAGGGAGATACTGTTTATCCTCTTCACAACAGTCGTTACAGTCCTGATGAAGATGTACTTTGGAGAGGTGCAGCTTTAATGGCTGAGCTTGTTTTGGATTTTAAATAAACTATTTAGGAGTGATAATATGAAAACAATAGGATTTATTGGTGGAATGAGCTGGGAAAGTACAGTTACTTATTACCAGATAGCCAATACAGTGGTAAAAGAAAAACTTGGCGGTCTTCATTCAGCAAAATGTTTTTTATACAGTGTTGATTTTGAAGAGATAGAAAAATGTCAGGCTGAAGGAAACTGGGAGAAAAGTGCAGAAATTCTGGCAGAGGCTGCTGCAAACCTTGAAAAAGCAGGAGCAGATTTCATTGTTATATGCACAAATACAATGCACAAGGTAGCACCTCAGATACAGGAAAAAATAAACATTCCTATTCTTCATATAGCTGATGCAACAGCTGATGAACTTATAAAAAACGGTATTAAAAAAATAGCTCTTCTTGGAACAAAATATACAATGGAGCAGGATTTCTATAAGGCAAAACTTATTGAAAAAGGGCTTCAAGTAATTATCCCTGATGATGAGGACAGAGTTACAGTAAACGATACTATTTATCATGAACTTTGCCTTGGAATAATTTCTGAAACTTCCAAAAAGAAATTTCTGGATATAATTCAGAAAATGAAAGAAAAAGGAGCAGAAGGAGTAATTCTTGGCTGTACAGAGATAGGGCTTCTGGTAAAACAAGCTGATACAGATGTAATGCTTTTTGATACAACTCTTATTCATGGAGAAAGAGCAGCTCTAAAAGCTATATCAGAATAAATATAAAGAGGTAAACTATTTCAGTTTACCTCTTTTGTTTTTTTTATTTATTAGGAAAGTATAGAATTTTGACTTATAAAAAATAAGAAAGTT
>OGZM01002161.1_pt1 | contig 11530 bp, 13 predicted proteins | sample 1576821 | NCBI WGS metagenome assembly OGZM01 (sample SAMEA3541491, study PRJEB24748) | human gut metagenome | biome: human gut; feature: human-associated habitat; material: faeces | place: China | collected 2012
GAAAGAAAGAGTATTCTTTATGATTTGACTTTAAAAAGTCTGGATTATATAGAAAAAGAAAAAAAAAGTATGAATTATACCATTTTATTGGTATACTATTTACATAAGATAGTAATAGAAGAGGGATTAAAATTCCAAATACAAAATGGAAAAAATTTTTCCATAAAAAATTCTGTTATATCTGAAAAATTGTACGACGACAGTTTAAAGCTTAGTGATGAAGAGTTTGAAATAATTGAAAAAATATATTCAAACAATGTAAGAGAGGTTTTAAAACAGAATATAGATATGAAAGCATTATACTCTGTTTTGGGAATTTATGAAAAGTATTTAAATTATCATATGGAAATATATTTAGATTTAAAAAATTATATTTTGGAGGCATAAAATGTTAAATATAGTTAAGATTACAGACTATATGTCAAAAGATTTAATAACATTAAATTTAAAAAGCAAAACTAAAGAAACTGTATTGGAGGAGTTGTCTGTTTTAATGGCAAAATCACCAAATATTCAGGATAAAAATGTTATTAAAAAGGCATTGATGGAAAGAGAAGAACTTGGAAGTACAGGTATAGGAAAAGGAATTGCTATTCCTCATGCTAAAACAGATACAGCTTCAAAATTAACAATAGCTTTTGGAATCAGCAGAGAAAAAATAGACTTTAACTCTCTTGACAATGAAGGAGTAAATATATTCTTTGTATTTGCTTCGCCAATAGAGGACAGCCAGATTTATCTTAAAGTTTTAGCAAGAATATCAAGACTTATAAGAAATGAAAACTTTAGAAACAAATTACTAGGATGCACTGACCCTGAAGAGATAATTAAATTTATAGGGGAAGAAGAGGCCATATAGTTAGGAGGAACATATGAATTGTCCATTCTGTAACAACGAAGATACAAGAGTAGTAGACAGCAGAGTATTTATAAATGGTAATGCTATAAAAAGAAGAAGAGAGTGTACAGCCTGTAAGAAAAGGTTTACAACATATGAAAAAGTTGAGGAAAGGGCAGTCTATGTTGTGAAGAAAGACAAAAGCAGAGAAAAGTTTGATAAAGAAAAACTTATGAGAGGTCTTTCTATTGCAACAATAAAAAGAAATATTTCTACAGATACTTTAGAAGAGTTTGTGCTTGAGATAGAAAGAGGATTGCAGAATTCCCTTGACAGCGAAATAAGTACAAGTGATTTGGGAGAACTTGTTCTTCAAAAATTAAAAGAACTTGATGAAGTGGCATATGTTAGATTTGCCTCAGTCTATAAAGAGTTTGATGATATAAAATCTTTTATAGAGATTGTGGAAAATATAAACAAGGACAAAAAATAATGAAAGAGTCAGAGAGAAAAGCTCACAGCTGAGGGATAGTTGTGGACTTTTTTCAGTCTAATTTGTACAAAGGAGAATAATACTTAATGAGAATTTTATTTATGGGAACTCCAGAATTTGCAGTTCCATGTTTAGATGTAATGAACAAAGAACATGAAGTTATCGGAATATACACAAAAGTAGATAAAGTTAACAAAAGAGGAGGAAAAATAACATATCTTCCAGTAAAACAATATGGACTTGATCACAATATTCCAATATATCAGCCGACAACTTTAAAAGATGGAACTGTTGAAAAAGAGATAAGAGATATGAATCCTGATCTTATAGTTGTTGTTGCTTATGGAAAAATAATTCCAAAAAGTATAATTGATATACCTAAATATGGAATAATAAATGTTCATTCTTCACTTCTTCCAAAATTCAGAGGAGCAGCTCCAATAAATGCTGCTATCATTGAAGGAGAAGAAAAAACAGGTGTAACAATAATGTATATAGCTGAAGGACTTGATGAAGGAGATATTATCCTGCCAAAAGAAACATTAATCACTGAAGAAGATACTTTCCTTACTCTTCACGACAGATTAAAAGAGATAGGAGCAGAGGCTTTATCAGAGGCAGTAAAAATGATATTTGCCGGAACTAATCCAAGAATACCTCAAAAACATGAAGAGGCAACATTTGTAAAGCCATTTAAAAAAGAGGATTTAAAAGTGGATTGGTCTAAAACAGAAAAAGAAATTTACAACTTCGTAAGAGGAATTAACCCGTTTCCATGTGCATACACAACTCTTAATGATAAAATGTTAAAAATATATGCAGTAAAGAAAAACAATAAAGTTTATGAAAATGGAGAAATAGGTGAAGTCGTAGATAAAGTTAAAGGGCAGGGTCCTGTAATAAAAGTCGGCAACGGTTCTGTTATTCTTACAGAGGCAAAACCAGAAAGCAAGAAAGTTTTATCAGGAGCTGACTTATTAAACGGAAACTTTGTTAAAGTTGGAGAAAAATTATTATAATTAATACTAGAAAGGCGGTTACAAAAATATGATAATTGACGGTAAAAAATGCTCAGAAGAAATTCTTGAAATGCTGAAAGAAGAGGTTGCTAAACACAGGGAAAGATTTAATAAAGTGCCCGGTCTGGCAGTAATCATTCTTGGAGATAATCCTGCATCAAAGATATATGTAAAATCAAAAATAAGAGCATGTGAAAAAGTAGGTATCAAAAGTAAAGAAGTGGTTTTTGATGAAAATATTACAGAAGAAGAACTTATAAACGAGATAGAAAAGCTGAACAATGATAAAGAAATAAACGGAATACTTGTGCAGCTACCTCTTCCTGCTCACATAGATGAGAAAAAAATATGTGATGCTATAAGCATAAGAAAAGATGTTGACGGATTTAAACCTGAGAGTCTTGGAAAAATAGTTCTTGGAGATGATGATGGTTTTGTATCATGTACTCCTCAAGGAATATTATATTTAATAGATAATATTGGAATGGAGCTTAGCGGAAAAAATGCAGTGGTAGTGGGAAGAAGCAATATTGTTGGAAAGCCTGTTGCCTCTCTTCTTATAAACAGAGGAGCAACAGTTACTGTATGCAACAGCAAAACAAAGGATCTGCCTGATGTTTTAAGAAGAGCAGATTTAATAGTAATAGCCATAGGAAAAGCAAAGTTTTTGAAAAAAGATATGGTGAAAGAGGGAGCTGTTGTAATTGATGTTGGAATCAACAGAGTGGAAGGAAAAATATATGGAGATGCAGACTTTGAAGAGGTAAGCGAAAAAACTTCTTATATAACTCCTGTTCCCGGAGGAGTTGGTCCTATGACAATAGCTATGCTGCTGAAAAATACTGTAAAAGCTTTTTGCAAGGAGGAAGCAATAAATGGTAACTAAAAAAAGAAAGAGAAAAAGCGAAGAAAAAAGAGAATATTTTATAGTGGACAGAAGAATTCTTCCTACCTCAATTCAAAATGTAATTAAAGTAAATGATCTTATACAGCAGGAAAAAATTTCTAAGTATGAGGCTATAAAAAAAGTAGGGCTGAGCAGAAGTACATATTATAAATACAAAGATTATATCAAACCTTTCTTTGAAAGCGGAAAGGAAAAAGTTTTCAGTATTCACCTTGCATTAGTAGATGAACCTGGAATTCTTGCAAGAATACTTGATGTAATTGCAACTCACGATATGAATATTCTTACAATTATTCAAAATATAGCTATTGACGGGATAGGAAGAGCAACAATATCTATTCAGACAACAGAAAATATGTTGAGAAAAATAGAAGGAATGCTTGAACTTATCAGTGAAATAGAAGGTGTAAAAGAGTTAAGAATTATAGGAAGCAACTAATATATATTTATATAAAAGCAGGAGTGGATTTATCAAAATGGAAAAAATAAATTTAGAGTTAATAGAAAAATTAGCTGAAAGCATGAATGAACATTCATTAAATGAAATTTCTTTAGAAAACGGAGAGCAGAAGCTTGTTTTAAAGAAAGAGAAAAAAACTGTTGAATATGCAGCTGTTCAGGCTGTTCCTCAAAAAACAGCAGCACCTGTTAAAGCAGTAAAAACAGCAGAGAAAAAAGAAAAAGCAGCAGAGGGAATAAGCGGAAATATAATAGTTTCTCCAATGGTAGGAACATTCTACCGTTCACCTGCACCTGGAGCTCCTGCATTTGTTGAGGAAGGACAGAATATACAGGCCGGAGATGCTGTGTGTATAATAGAAGCTATGAAAATGATGAATGAGGTAAGTTCTCAATTTACAGGAAAAATCGTAAGAATTCTTGTGGAAGACGGAGTGGTTGTTAAAAAAGGGGATAAATTATTTGTTGTAGAATAGTTTCAAACAAAATAATATTAAGTACTAGATTGGAGGTATGTTATGAAAAAGGTAAAAGATGTAGTTAACAAAGATTTAATAACAGTAAGTCCAGAAAATAGTATTGAAGATGTTGTAAAATTAATGAAACAAGGAATAGGAAAAGTTCCTGTTATGTCAGAGGGAAAAGTTTTAGGAATAATTACGAGAGATGATATTCTTATAAAAGAAGGGAAACTTCCTCTGCCTCCTGTTATTGCTTTCTGGGAAGTTATGATAACTTTTTCTGGAAATAAAGAGTATCAGGAAAAACTGAATAAATTCTATTCATACAAAGCAGAAAATTTAATGTCAAAGGTTAAGATGGTTTCTTCTATGGAAGATAATTTGGAAGATGTGGTTACAGAGATGCTTAATAAAAAAATAAGTTATACTCTGGTTATGGAAGACGAAAAACTTATAGGTATAGTTACAAAAAGTGATTTGATAAAACATATTTAATTTTTAATTTTAAGGAAGGTGCATTTGTCAATTGGACACGTATCATTATTTGGTTTTACTAATATTGTTAATTTTATTGTCAGGTTTATTTTCAGCGTCAGAAACAGCTTTAACTTCATTTAGAAGCATTCATTTGGAAGAGATAAACGAAGAAAATCCTAAAAAAGGAAAACTTTTAAAATACTGGCTTAAGAAACCAAACGAAATGCTTACAGCTTTACTTTTAGGTAATAATATTGTTAATATTTTGGCAACATCACTGGCGACAGCTTTTATTACAAGCTATCTTCAGGATAAAGGAATGAATAACTCTCAGAATATGTCTGTATTCATTTCAACTGTAGTGATGACAATAGTTATTTTAATTTTTGGTGAAATTACTCCAAAAGTTATAGCTAAAAATAACTCAAGACCAATATCTAAAGCAGTAATAACACCGATATATTATCTTGCAAAACTTGCTTCACCTGTAATATGGGTTTTAACAGGAATATCAAAACTTATAGGAAGAATCTTAGGAGTTGATATAAAAGACGAGGCTATAATGATAACAGAGCAGGATATATTATCTTATGTAAATGTTGGAGAAGCTGAAGGTATAATTGAAGCTGAAGAAAAAGATATGATAGAATCTATGGTTACTTTTGGAGAAACATCTGCAAAAGAGGTTATGACTCCAAGAACATCAGTGTATGCAATAGAAGGAAACAAATCAATAAATGATGTATGGGATGATATTACTGCTATGGGATATTCCAGAATACCTGTATACAAAGATGGAATGGATGAAATAATCGGGATTCTCTATATAAAAGATTTATTGGTAGCTGTAAAAGAGGGTAAATCAGATATGCCAGTTAAAGAGTTTATAAGAAAAGCATATTTTGTGCCTGAAACAAAATCAATAATAAGAATCTTAGAAGATTTTAAAACTCAGAAAGTTCACATGGCCATTGTAATAGATGAGTATGGAGGAACTGTGGGAGTAGTAACAATAGAAGATTTAATAGAAGAGATATTTGGAGAGATAAGAGACGAATATGATGAGGAGGAAGAAGAAACAATAAAACAGAAAACTCCTGATACATATGAAGTTGATGCTATGCTGGATATTGAAACTATTAATAAAGAGTTGGAAATAGAACTTCCGGAATCAGAAGACTATGAAAGTCTTGGAGGGCTTATACTTAATGAGCTTGATAAGATGGCAGAAGTTGGAGATGTTGTACATATTAATGATGTAGAACTTAAAGTTATGGAAGTTCAGAAAATGAGAGTATCAAAAGTACTAATAAAAAAAGAAAATGGAGCTAACGAATGCGAAAAGGATTAAGAGGATATTTTTATGCCGGACTTATAGTTATTCTGCCGTTATTTCTTACTGTGTTTATCATTAACTGGATGGTAAATTTTATTGTAGCAATAACAATGGAATCTTTTTTCACAGTTCTTATAAATAATGCAATTAAGTTTTTTGGGATAGAAAATAATATACATCTGAAAACGGCAGTATATGGTCTTTATCTTTTAAGTATACTTATTTTAATTACTTTTATAGGATATATAACAAAAAATATCATAGGGAAAAAAATAACAAGAAGTATTAATAAAATTATTGGAAAACTTCCAATAGTAAAGCATATTTATACAACTATAAATCAGATTGTAAGTCTTGTTTCATCAGATAAAGGAAATACATATAAAAGAGCTATTGCAGTAGAGTATCCAAGAAAAGGAATATATAGTATAGGATTTTTAACTTCTGAAGAAAATGCAATTCTTTCACAGCAGGAAGGAAAAGATCTGTGCAACGTATTTATTCCTACTTCTCCTAACCCTACATCAGGAATGTTTATATGTGTGGAAAGAAAAGATATAGTTTTTCTTGATATGAAAATAGATGATGCAGTGAAGCTTATAATTTCCGGTGGTGTGATAGTTCCAGGAATGGAGAAAGAAGAAGATAACGGTGAAGAAGAATAATATAATTTTTCTGCTGGCTTTAATATTTGCCGGATGTACTTCAACAGAAATAAATAACAGCAGTGCTAAAGATAACAAAGAAGAGTATTATATTTTAAAAGGGATAAACTATGTCCGTGAAGAAAATTATACAAAAGCTTTAAAAGAATATGGTAAAGCTTATCAGAAAAATGAAAATAATATAATAACTTTAAAAGAGATAGCCAGAACATATGTTAAACTTAAGGACTATGATCAGGGAATATATTATTACGAAAGAGCTTTAAAGATAGATCCTAAAGACCAAGAAGCTGTAAGAAATATAAGCTATACTTATTATTTAAAAGGAAATAATAAGAAAGCACTTGAATCTCTTAACAGACTTTCAGGTGAAGGGATAAATGCAGAAACAATAAAACTGAGGGCAAATCTTTTTTATAAAAACAGAGAATATAAAAAAGCATATAAAAGTTTTAAAGAGATATTGCCAAAAGAAAATGAACTGGACCTTTTTTACTATAAAATATATGCCAATCTTTTAAGTGATATGGGAAAAAAAGAAGAACTTAGAATTTTCCTTGAAAAAGGATTGGAAAAATATGGTTCAAAAAAAGATTATGTAATGTTTTATTCTTATGCTCTTGGAGAGTATTTTGGAGAATATGACGTTGGAGAAAAAGAAATTAAAAGATATATAGTTTCAAACGGAGGAGATGACACTCTTTATATAGCACTTGCTTATATGATTTATAATCAGAAAGAGTACAGCCATGCAGAATCAGCATTGAAACTTGTATCTTACAGAGAAAGATATAATAAAGATTATTTGGAATTAGAGGAGAGGTTGAGAAAGAAAATATGAATTATAATGACTACATAACATCAATAGAAAATTTTCCAAAAGAAGGGATAACATTCAGAGATATTACTTCTTTTGTACAGCATGGAGAAGCATTTAAGGCTGCAATAAAAGAATTTTCTGATTTTGCAAGAGAAAAAGGAGCAGATGTAATAGTAGGTCCTGAATCAAGAGGATTTATATTTGGATGTCCTGTTGCATATGAACTTGGATTAGGGTTTGTTCCTGTAAGAAAACCCGGAAAACTGCCAAGGGAAGTTATCTCTTGCAGCTATGATTTGGAATATGGAAGCAACACAGTAGAGATGCACAAAGATGCAATTAAAAAAGGACAGAAAGTTGTTATAATAGATGACCTGCTGGCAACAGGAGGAACAACAGAAGCGGTAATAAACCTTATACATGAGTTAGGCGGAGAAGTTGTAGGAATAGCTTTTTTAATTGAACTTGCAGGTGAATTTGACGGCAGAGGGAAGCTGCATGATTATCCTGTAAAATCATTAATAAAATATTAGAAGCAGTCAATATAGGGAATAAATTTTGACAGGAAGGGTAAATATGGAATATTGGCAAGAGATATTAGATAGTATAAAAAAGAATAATTTAAATGTAGATATTGAAAAAATTCAACTGGCGTATTCTTTTGCAGAAGAATCTCATCAAGGGCAGTTCAGACAGTCAGGGGATAAATATATTCTTCATCCTACAGAGGTAGCGAAGATATTAATAGACATGAAAATGGACACAGATTCTATTGTGGCAGGAATACTTCATGATATTGTTGAAGATACATTCATAACCCTTGCAGATATTGAATATAACTTTGGAGAGAATGCAGCACATCTGGTTGACGGGGTAACAAAATTAAAAAATCTTCCAAACGGAACTAAACAACAAGATGAAAGTATCAGAAAAATGATGCTTGCCATGTCAAAGGATTTAAGGGTAATAATAATTAAACTGGCAGACAGACTTCATAATATGAGAACTTTGAAATTTGTTCCTCCAGAAAAACAGGTGAGAATTTCTAAGGAAACTCTTGCTATTTATGCACCATTGGCTCACAGACTTGGAATGGCAAAAATAAAATCTGAGCTTGAAGACAGATCATTCCATTATATAATGCCTGAAATTTATCTTGAAATAAAAACTCTTGTAGATGAAACAAGAGGAGAGAGAAGCGACTATATTGAAATGGTTGTAGGTGTTATAAAAGATATTCTTCAAGAGGCAGAAATAAAAGGTGATGTAAGCGGAAGATTTAAGCATTTTTACAGCATCTATAAAAAAATATATGAAAAACACAGAAACTTTGACGATATTTATGACTTAGCCGGTATAAGAATAATAGTGGACAGCGTTGTAACTTGTTATCATACTCTTGGGGTTATCCATGAGCACTTCAGCCCTGTACCAGGAAGATTTAAGGACTATATAGCAGTGCCTAAATCTAACAACTATCAATCAATTCATACAACAATAGTTGGACCTGAAGGAAAGTTCGTTGAGATTCAGATAAGAACTGAAGAGATGGACAGAATAGCTGAAGAAGGGGTTGCAGCACACTGGAGCTATAAAGAAAATTCTAAGGTAACTAAAAAAGATAAAGTTTACAGCTGGTTAAGAGATATAATAGAAGTAAGCAAAGAGGCAGACAATGCTCAAGACTTTGTAACTACTATTACAGGAGATATAATAGAAGATACAATATTTGTATTCTCGCCAAAAGGGGATATATTAGAGCTTAAAAAAGGAGCAACTCCAATAGACTTTGCTTTTGCAATTCACACTCAGGTTGGTTGTAAATGTATAGGAGCAAAGGTAAACGGAGAGATAGTTCCTCTTGATTATAAACTGAAAAGCGGTGACAGAGTAGAAATCATCACTTCTAAGAGTGCAAAAGGACCTGGAAATGACTGGCTTGATATAGTTGTTACTCAGGGAGCTAAAAACAAAATAAAAAAATGGCTTAAAGATAAAAAATGGGAAGAGATGATAAAAGCCGGTAAAGATATTATTGAAAAAGAGATATCAAAACTTCCTGTTCCAATGACATTAAAAGATTTTGAAGAATCTAATGTTATAAAAAAACATATGGAAAAACACAATGTTCCTACTTATGACGATCTTTATTTCATAATGGGAGAAAAGAGAAGCAAAGTAGACATTATTCTTGATAAACTTAGAGGGGATATAGAGGCAAACAAACCTGTTGAAATTGACAATGTTGTAAAACCTCAAGCACCTCAAAAGAGCAAGTCAGGAAAGAAAAACGATTATGGAATTATAGTTGACGGAGTGGACAACACTCTTATAAGATTTGCAAAATGCTGTACACCTCTTCCCGGAGATGAAATAGGAGGATATGTAACAAAGCTTACAGGAATTGCAATCCATAGAAAAGATTGTAAAAACTATGCAAATATGGTTCTTCATGATCCTGAAAGGGAGATTCATGTTGAGTGGGACGAAGACATTGTTAATAAGAAAATTAACAAATATCAGTTTAAATTTGCAGTAATAACAAATACAAATAAAAATCTTCTTATGGAAATTGTAAACCTTATAGCAAATCATAAAATAGTGCTTACTGATGTAAACTTAAGCACACTAAAGAGAAACAATAAAGATTACAACAAAATTAAAGTTGCAATAGAAATAAGCAATAAAAAAGATTACAGTCTTTTAATTGACAATATAAAGAAAATAAAAGATGTAATAGCAGTAGAAAGATAAAAGATAGGAGAACAGATGCAGAAATTACCTGTAACATATGAGTTAGTAAAGAAAACAGGAAATGCCAGAGCAGGAATAATAACAACACCTCACGGAACTGTTGAAACACCTGTTTTCATGCCTGTTGGAACACAAGGAACAGTAAAAGGAATGACAAAGGAAGAGCTTGTAGAGCTTGGATCTGAAATAATATTAGGAAATACATATCACCTTCATTTAAGACCCGGTGATGATTTAGTGGCAAGATTTGGGGGACTTCACAAGTTTTCAGCTTGGGAAAAGCCGATTCTTACAGACAGCGGAGGGTTTCAGGTTTTCAGTTTGGGACATCTTAGAAAGATAACAGAAGAGGGAGTAGCATTCAGTTCTCACCTTGATGGTTCTAAACGTTTCCTTTCACCTGAAAAATCAATAGAGATTCAAAATAATCTTGGATCAGATATAGTTATGCTTTTTGATGAGTGTCCTCCGGGGATGTCTTCTAAAGAATATCTTATACCTTCAATAGAAAGAACTGCAAGATGGGCAAAAAGGTGTATTGAGGCTCATAAAAGACCAGATGAACAAGGGCTTTTTGCAATAGTTCAAGGTGGAATTTATGAGGAGCTGAGAGAAAAAAGTCTTGAAAGTTTAAGAGAGATGGACGAACATTTTTCAGGATATGCTATGGGTGGACTTGCTGTTGGAGAACCAAGAGAGGACATGTATAGAATACTTGAGAATATAACTCCGAAATTCCCTGAAAATAAGCCAAGATATCTTATGGGAGTTGGAGAACCTCTTGATATGCTTGAGGCAGTAGAATCAGGAATTGATATGATGGACTGTGTGCAGCCTACAAGAATAGGAAGACATGGAACTGTATTTACAAAATATGGAAGACTTGTTATAAAAAATGCTGGTTATGCTGAAGATGACAGACCTCTTGATGAAGGATGTAACTGTTATGTGTGCAGAAATTATTCAAGAGGGTATATAAGACATCTTTTGAAAGCAGGAGAGATTTTAGGACAAAGACTTACAACATATCATAACCTTTATTTCTTAGTTCAATTAATGAAGAATGCAAGAAAAGCAATATTAGAGGATAGATTCCCTGAATTTAAAGAAGAGTTTATAGAAAATTATAAAATGGGAAATAATTCTGAATGGATAAAACCAAGAAAAATAAAATAGAATAAATTTTTACATTAAATCTGAGAATAGAATTCTCTAGGAAAAAATATCAGCAGATTTATATTGTTCGTTCATCTAAAAACGATAAACTCGCTTTCAGCTCAAACATATCGTTTTTTACGATG
>OGZM01002162.1_pt1 | contig 11530 bp, 10 predicted proteins | sample 1576821 | NCBI WGS metagenome assembly OGZM01 (sample SAMEA3541491, study PRJEB24748) | human gut metagenome | biome: human gut; feature: human-associated habitat; material: faeces | place: China | collected 2012
TGGCGCCCAGCATCACGTCGGACACATACTCCTTCTCCTCGGCTTGCAGGGCGTCGACGAGTTTGGTGGCGCGGCCGATGCAGACCAGCAGGATGCCCGTGGCCAGCGGGTCGAGCGTCCCGGCGTGTCCGACCTTGATTTTGCGGTAACCCAGCCTGCGGAGCGCGAATTTGATTTTGCGCACCACGTCGGTCGAGGTCCAGCGCAGGGGCTTGTCCACGACGGCGATGTATCCGTCCTCGAAATTGATGCCGCGGAGGTCCAGTGCTTCTTTCATCAGCAGAAATAGCTTGTGATCGACACCAGTCCCGCAACGGTGCAGTAGACGGCGAACCAGATGAGTTTGCCCCGCTTCACGACCTCGATCATGAATTTGCAGGCCAGACATCCCGTGATGAACGATGCGAGGAATCCGGCGATGAGCGGCCCTGCGGCGATACCGGCGGTCAGATCGCCGCTTGTCGCCTGGAGCAGGGTTTCGCCCAGGATCGGAGCCAGCACCATCAGGAACGAGAACTGCGCCACGGCGGCTTTCTTGTTGCCCAGCAGCAGGCCTGTGGCGATGGTCGAACCCGACCGCGAAAGTCCCGGCATGGCGGCGCATGCCTGCGCCAGTCCGATGATCAGGGCGTCGCGGTAGGAGATCGTCTCCTTCTGCCGCGGCTTGGCGTAGTAGGCGAAGGCCAGCAGCGCGGCCGTCACGAGGAGCATCGCGCCCACGACGGCGAGGATGTAGGGTGCGTTGAGCAGGTCGTTGATCCGGTCCTTGAGCAGGAACCCGACGATGCCGATGGGGATCATCGAGAGGACGAGTTTCAGTACGTAGGCCTGCTCTTCGTTGAACCGGCGCGAGAACAGTCCTTTCAGGAGGCGCCAGACTTCGCTCCACAGCACGACGATCGTGCTCAACACCGTGGCGGCGTGGAGCGCCACGTCGAACGTGAGATTTTCTTCGAGTTGTACGCCCAGCACCTCCTTGGCGATCTGGAGATGACCGCTGCTGGAAACGGGCAGGAATTCGGTGATGCCCTGCACGATGCCGAGCAGGATAGCTTGCAGTGTGTCCATTTATTTTTTAGAAAGGGTCTTGAGTTGTCGGCTGTTCCGGTCCGCCGGCCGTTGCCGGGCGGGTCTCCCCGCCGGGACGGCGTTCCGCAACGGGCCGGGAATTACTTGTAACGTCGCATGATCGCATAGATCTCGATGACGAAACCGCCGATCACGAGGATCGGGGCCAGCGTGATGCGCCTCCACGAGAACATCGCGTAGTTGAATTCGTCGGGCGAGTCGCTGCCGCCGCCGGCCATCAGGACGAAGCCCAGGAGGACGACCGCGAAACCGATCGCCAGCAGGACGTAGTTGCGCCGCGTAAGGGGCATGCGGGGATTTTCCGGTACGGGGTCCTGCGCGTTCTTCTGTTCGTTTTTCATTTAATAAAGGTATATCTTGTTCGACTTCATGTTGATGAATTTGTTGAGGGCCGCAAAGGTGAAAAGCCCCGAGATGATGATGCCGCCCGCAATCATCGAGCCGAGGATGATGGCGATTTTGCCGGCTTCGGCAATGGTCATCAGTTCGGGGACCGCCTCGTTCAGTCCGTAGACGGCCAGACCGAACAAGGCCGAGGCGGCCGTGCCGGCCAGGATTCCCTGCGTGAGGCTGCTTCCGAGAAAGGGCCGCATGATGAACCACTTGGTGGCCCCGACCAGCTTCATCGTGTTGATCAGGTAGCGTTTCGAAAAGATCGCCAGCCGGATGGTGTTGCTCAGCAGGATCAGCGAAATGACCAGCAGCGCGCCGCCGAAGAGCAGCAGCACGAGGCGTATCTTGTTCACCGTGGCGTGCAGCCGCTCGGCCATCAGCGCCGGGTACGACACGCGGTCGACGCCTTCGATGCGTCCGGCGGCGGCGATGAACGAGTCGAGCAGCTCCTTGTCGGAGGATGCCGACGTGAGCGTGAGTTCGAACGAATCCAGCAGCGGGTTCTCCGGCAGGATCTCCTCGAACGAACTGCCGAACATCTTGCGGAACTCCTCCTCCTCGGCTTTCTCCTCCTTGGCGGAGTAGGCGATCGTCGCGACCATCTCCTCGGCGGTCAGGCGTTTGCTGATGGTCTCTTTCTGCGCCTCCGAAAGCCCGTTCTTCAACTCCACGGTGACGGCGATGCTCTCCTGGAGCGTGTCGGCGACCTTCAGCGCCGCGACCATCAGGTAACCCACCGATCCCAGCAGGAACAGCACGAGCGTGATGCTCACCGTCGACACGATGTAGGAGTTGCGGACCTTTCGCTTCAGTCTTTTATCGTCTTTCATGGCGTTTGTCGTGATAATGGCAAAATTTCGGGCTTCCCTTGTTGCCGCGAATCGGAAATAGGCCGGCTGTGTCCGATCCGCAACCCCTGCGCGAAACCCGAAATTTTACGCACGCTGACGATAAACGGGTTTGCGCGGGTCGCCCTTTTTATTTCTCTTTTTCCGTTCTTTTTCTAAAACAATAGGCCAGCGCCGCGACGGCTCCCAGCAGGATCGCGAGCGACGCTGCGAGCGTCACACCCTCGACGGCCGTCCAGCCCGGTGCGCGGAACCGCCATTCGACGGTGTGCGTGCCGGCGGGCAGCGTCATCGCCCGCAGGACGTAGTCGGCCCGGAAGTAGGGGCTTTCCTCGCCGTCGACATAGGCCTTCCAGCCCTGGTCGTAAAAAATCTCCGAGAACACCGCCACCGCCTCTTCGGGGAGCGTGTATTCGTATTTGAGGTAGTTCGGGCGGTACTCCGTGAGCTCGATCCGGGCGGAGGCGTAGATGCCGAGGGGCATGGGCCGCGATGCGCTCTTCGCCGGATTCTGCCCCGACACCACCGCTGTCGTGCGGAGGTCCGTCTTGCCCAGCAGGTCGATTTCCGCCTGCGCCGAGGGGGCGTAGATGACGCTGTCGACGAACCACGCCGCTCCGAAGGCCGTCGTGCGGCGCTGCGCTTCGGGCTGCCCCTCCTTGCCCGGAACGATCAGGTAGCGCGTGTTGAGCATGTCGAGCACTCCGTCGTCGGCGTTGGAAAGGTAACGGTCGATCAGATCCTGGTAGCGGGCCAGCTTCGCCCCGTGGTAACCGCCCACCGAGCGGTGGAAATAGGAGGTCGTGGCGTCGTTGAAGGGGCTGACCGTGAGGTTCAGCACCCGGTAGCCCGGGTCCTTGTCCTGCATGATCGCCTTGTCGGCCGCCGAGGCCGTCACCTGGTTGCGGCGCGGCGAGACGAAATTCTCCGACGAGAGGAACCGCAGGTCGACCGGCACGAGGTCCAGCAGCAGCACGCCCGCGAGCAGGCCCGTCAGTACGTATCGGTTGATCCGGCGCAGGGCGAACAGCGCCACGCCGCCCGCCGCCAGCAGGATCATCACGAGCGAACGCCATGCGTCGGCCCGCATCATCGCCGCGCGGTCGGCGGCCATCGCGTCGGCCGTCGCTTCGGCCCATTCGATGTCCATTCCGCGGTCGATGTACGACCGCATGTTGTTGCTTTCGAAGATGTGACGGAACGTATCGGTCATATAGTCCGCGCTTTCGGCGCGTCCGAAGTCGAAGAGCGAACCTCCGGCGACGGCCAGCAGCAGGCACGCTCCCCCGGTGATTCCCGCAGCCCATGCCAGCGCGCGCAGCAGCCGTTCGCGGGGAATCTCCCCCTTCCAGAGCCGCATCAGGGCCAGCGCTCCCAGCAGCGGCACGGCCCATTGCACGACGACGAGCGTCATCGAGACGGTGCGGAATTTATTGTATCCGGGCAGGTATTTGAACGCGAATTCGGTGAACCCCATCAGGTTGCGGCCCCAGGCCAGCAGAATCATCACGACGCATGCGGCGATGATCCACCATTTGTTGCGCCCCCGGGCCAGCGCGATGCCCAGCGCGGCGAGGAACACCGCCGCGGCGCCCAGATAGGTCGGGCCGCCCGTGTAGGGCTGCGTGCCCCAGTAGGCCGAGAGCTGCTGCGCCGCGCCGCGCAGACCGTAGTCGTTCAGCACGGCCGCCGTCTGTCCGTCGGCCGGGAAGGTCGTGCCCGATTCGCGGCCCATGAAGTCGGGTACGAGCAGGTTGAGGGTCTCGGCCTTGCCGTAGCTCCACGCCGTCGCATAGTCGAGTGCGAGGCCGTTTTTCGAGGTTTCGGCCGTCGCGGCAAGCTCCGATCCGCCGCGGATGGTCTCCTTCGAGTGGCGGGCCGTGTACCACAGGGGTGAGAAATTCGATCCTACGGCCAGGATGCCCGCCGCGACGAGCGCCGCGGTGCGCAGGGAAAAATCGCGCAGGCGTCCCTCCCTGAAAGAAAGGATTCCTTCGCTGATCCAGAATGCGGCCATCGCCACGAGGAAATAATAGGTGATCTGCGGGTGGTTGGCGCCGATTTCGAGCGACGCCGCAAGCCCCGGGAGCGCCGCGCCGCACCAGACGTTGCCCCGCAGGGTCATCCACGCGCCGCCCATCATCAGCGGAGCGTAGACCAGCGCCCACATTTTCGTGACGTGCCCCGCGCCGATGATCAGCAGGAAGTAGGTCGAAAGCCCGTAGGCCAGCGCCGCGACGATGCCCACCCACGGGTTGATCCCGACGATCAGCAGCATGAGCCACATCGAGACCATGGCGAAAAACAGGAATCCGGCGGGCGTGTCGATGATCTTCACGACCTGTCCGACGGTCCGCTTCACCAGCTGGGCCGGATAAGCCACGTTGATCAGGTAGGCCGGCATGCCGCCGAACATGCCGCCCGTCCACTGCGGGTCTTCGCCCGTCGCGGCGCGCATGTCGCTGATATCCTTGGCCATGCCTTCGTATTGGATGACGTCGTGCTGGGGCAGCGCTTCGCCCCGGAACTGCGGGGCGAAATAGGCGGCGCTCACCACGAAAAAGAGTGCGAAGGCCGCCAGGGCCGGCAGCAGTTTTGATCTTATAGTGTTCGAAAAATCCATTCCAGCGTGTCTTAACCGATTGCCAAAGGTACGAAAAAACATTGACAGTCCGTGTCTTCATTGCGAAAAATGACTATCTTTGCGGATATGATTACACTCGATGACATCCGCAAACCCGTGACTGCGGAACTGGAGGCCCTCGACGAATTCGTAGACCGCCAGTTCACGGCCGAGGGGGAGCTGCTCTCCGATATGCTGCGTTACGCCCTTTCGGCGCGCGGCAAAGGCATCCGTCCCATGCTCGTCATGCTTTCGGCGGCGATGAACGCCCCGGTGAAAGGGGCCGCTGCGGGCCGCAGGTCCTGTCTGGCCGCCATGCTGGTCGAAATGATCCACGTCGCGTCGCTGATCCACGACGACGTGATCGACGAGGCCGACATGCGCCGCGGCAAACCCTCGGCCAACGCCCGCTGGCAGTCGCACAAAGCCGTGATCCTGGGTGATTACATCCTTGCCAAAAACATGAACATAGGCTTGCAGAGCGGGCAGTTCGACCTCGTTACGCACGTCTGCGGGTCGATGGCCGCGCTGTGCGAGGGCGAGGTCCTGCAGGACGAGTGCGCCGCCAACAGCACGATGACCCGCCAGGCCTACCTCGACATCATCTATAAGAAAACCGCGAGCCTTCTGGGCGTCAGTGCGTCGGCCGGGGCGCTGGCCGTGGGCGCCACGCGCGACCGGGTGGCCACGATGCGGCGTTTCGGCGAAGCCGTGGGCATGGCCTTCCAGATTCAGGACGACATTCTCGACTATACCCCGACGGCCCACACGGGCAACCCCGCCAACAACGACCTGCGCGAAGGGAAAATCACCCTGCCGCTGCTGTCTGTGCTCGACCGCGCTTCGGATTCCCGCCGCAGGGAGCTGCTCGAACGGCTCTCCCGCTGTCACGAGAGCGACGAGGAGGTCGAGTACCTGCGCTCCACGGTCGAGAACGAGGGCGGCCTCTCTTTCGCCGCCGAGGTGATGCAGGGCTACATCGCCCGCGCCGTGGAGATGCTCTCCGACTATCCCGATTCCGAATACCGTTCGGCGCTGGTCAACCTCTGCGCCTACATCGCCGAACGGGACCGATGACCCCCCCCCGAAACTTATTAACCTAAACATTGATAGATTTTATGGAACAAAAGAAAAATTACACCTTGCCCATCGTCATGATGTTCTTGCTCTTTGCAATGATCTCCTTCGTGACGGGACTTTCGAATCCGCTGGGCGTCATCGTGAAGAATCAGTTCGCCGTGGCGAACTGGATGTCCCAGCTGGGCAACTTCGCCAACTTCATCGCCTATGCCGTGATGGGCATTCCGGCGGGCATGATGCTCAAGCGCATCGGCTATAAGAAGACGGCGCTTGCCGCCGTGGCCGTCGGTTTCGTCGGCGTGGGCATCCAGTACCTTTCGGGCGTTGCGGGCAGCTTCCCGGTCTATCTGATCGGCGCTTTCGTTTCGGGCTTCTCGATGTGTATGCTGAACACGGTCGTGAACCCGATGCTCAACACGCTGGGCGGCGGCGGCAAGAAGGGTAACCAGCTGATCCAGTTCGGCGGCTCGCTCAATTCGATTTCGGCGACCATCGTTCCGATCCTCGTGGGTTACCTGATGGGTAACGCGGCCAATGCGACGATCAGCGACGCGGCTCCCGCGCTGTGGATCGCCATGGGCATCTTCGCCGTGGTGTTCTTCGTGCTGGCGGCGGTCCGCATTCCCGAACCCTTCGCGATCCAGGACGCCAAGAGCGAGAAGAAGGACAAGCACAGCGCCATGTCGTTCCGTCACTTCGTGCTGGGTACGGTGGCCATCTTTATCTATGTAGGTGTCGAGGTGGGCATTCCCAACTTTATGAACCTGTTCCTGACCTCCACGCCCGACGCGGCGACCCCCGGTATCGGAATGGCTGCTGCTGCGGCCGGTTCGCTCGTGGGCACTTACTGGTTCCTGATGATGTGCGGCCGTCTGATCGGCGGCGTCATCGGCGGCAAGGTCTCGAGTAAGGCGCAGCTGACGGCGGTTTCCGTCGTGGCGCTGGTCTTCGTGCTGCTGGGCATCTTCGCTCCGATCGACACGATGGGCCGCATGCCGGTGTTCACGGGTACGGGCTTCGCCATGATCGAGGTTCCCATCGGCGTCATGTTCCTCACGCTGTGCGGTCTCTGCACGTCGGTGATGTGGGGCGGCATCTTCAACCTCGCCGTCGAGGGACTCGGCAAATACACCTCCATGGGCTCGGGTATCTTCATGGTGATGGTTTGCGGCGGCGGTATCCTTCCGCTGATCCAGGGCTATGTGGCCGACATCTCCAACTACCTGTCGAGCTACTGGGTGATCATCGCCGGTCTGGCCTACATGCTCTTCTATGCGCTCGTAGGTTCGAAGAATGTCAACAAGGATATTCCCGTAGAGGATTAATTCCCGATTTTAGAGGGCGTTTTTGCTCTTGCTCTCGTGCGGCGCGAATGGGACGTACTCCGGTACTGCCCGTCCGCGCCGCACTCGTTCGAGCGCCAGCCGGCATCTTTGCGGTCAAAAGCGCCGGAACGCTTTCCGCTCCGTTCATCACGGTGGGGCGGAATTATATCGGGCATTTCGAAAATTCCAGTCCAAAAACAGGAAATTTCAAAGTTCAGCCTTGAAATATCGACAAAAAAGTGGCAAAAATAAAAGACCCTTTAAACCGAGTTTAAAGGGTCTTTGTTTGGAATGTCATTGCAAGTTCGTTATACTTGCAATAAATTGGGGTTAGTCACACCATTTTACAACGGGAATATGGTAAGGAACAATTTTAATAGCACGGTCATCGCCATTTGTCATTGTTTCTATCGCTTCGTGCAACCACCGCAGAGTAACCATAGCTTCCGCGACATCCGAACGGCCCATATTTTCAGTGTCGCTCAAAATATACTCTGTAAGTGTGAAATAAATCAGTTTTAAATGTTTAGCGGCCGCTTTCGGATCGAGGTAGTCGGTTAGACATGCGACCAGTTCGTCGAAATTGTACTGATTAGCAAACTGCGCAACTTGTGCGGCATCTCGTTGATAGGTAAACATAGCCTATAAGATTTAGGAAATGAAAAAAAGCCACTCTAAGGTGTCCTACGCTCTTATAAGAAAGCGCTGGGGCGTTTCCACTACCCACACCATAAGTGGCTATAATTCTGTGATTTGTTTTTGCAAAAGGCATGACTTATAAGATTTAGGATATGCAAATATAGTAAAAGAGACGGAATAAAATACAAAGTTTATCAAAAAATCGGATTGCCAAGGGTTGAAAATAATTTGTATATAGGTTATAAACAATTTTTTGCCATGGCGCATATATGAAGGATATTTGTGCTATCCAAATACTTTTACATGACATACACATTTATCATCTCCGACGAAAGCGTCAATGCGGACGGCTTTGTTATTCAGACAAAGGGCATCCGCACGGAACGTTTTAAAAAGGATCCCGTGATGCTCTACATGCACGCACGGGAAAAAGGCGTTATAGGCCGCTGGGACAACATCCGGACCGAGGGTTCGCAATTGATTGCCGACGCCGTATTCGACGAAAATAACCCGCTCGGAAAAGAGGTTAAAGAGCGTGTAGACGGCGGCTTTCTGCGCTCGGCGTCTATCGGCCTGTCTGTTCTCAATTACGAGAGGATCGACGGCGTAGACACCGTAACGGACTGCGAACTGACCGAGGTGTCGATCGTCGATATCCCGTCCAATCGGAACGCCGTCAAACTGTTCGACAAAAGGGGGCTTATCGTATTGAGCCTTAAAGAATCGGCAGACGGGGACAAAGACCTGCGTACGCAACTGATCGAGGTGCTGAAACTGCCTGCAACAGCGACGGATGGGGAGATCATAGAAACCGTAACAGCCCTATCCGGTAATGCAGGCCCGGCGGAACCCGACACGGAAAAGGCCCTGCGGCTGGGGTATGTCGAATCGTCGCAGCTCATGCTCCTGAAACACATGGCACGGACCGACAAATCGGCATTCCGCAAGTTCATGCAGGACAAGGAGCAGGCCGCGGCGGTGGATATAGACAAAGAGTTGAAACAAGCCGTCAACCTCGGTAAATTCGGTATGCCTGACCGTGTGTATTCGAGCATATCGGCAAACAGTTGGGTGTCAAGGCTCTGAAGGAGGTCCTCGAAGTCATGCCCGAAAAGGTGTCGTTTGCGGCTTTCTTCGGCCCGAACCGCAACGACATGACCAACCGGGCCAACTGGGGACTGAAAGAATACCGCAAATACGATCCGCAGGCATTGAGCGATGATCCGGAGTTATACGCCCGCCTGCGGGAGAAAGAATACGGGGAAGAACAGGAACCGTATCATAACCTGGCCTATTACCGCAAACATAACCCCGAGTATCTGGCACAACATCCCGACCAATACGAGCGGTTGCTTGCCCGCGAACGTAAAAACAAGTAACGAACAATCAATTACAAATACAATATTTATGGCATTAAACAGAGAGGTCTGGATAGACCAGGTAAAAGAGGGTTTCTACCCCGACGACAGTTTCCTGCAAAAGGCGACGGACTATTCGCAGTTCGTGGATCACAACCGCCTGCACATCGCGTCGGCGGGTATCGACCCGAAGGTTTTGGTCAATAATACGACCTATCCTATCTCGGTGATCGGGCGTGATGACGAGGACAACGAAATCCGGCTCGACAAGTTCGAGACCGAAAACACCATCGTCCGCCGCCCCGAAGCGCTGGAGTACAGCTACGACAAACTCGAAAGCGTTATCGGCCAGCACCGTTCGACGCTCCGGGCAAGTGTGGCGACGAAAGCCGCGCACGCTTATGCCCCGGCGGAAGATACCGAAAACACTCCCGTAATTATCACGACGGGCGAAAGCATCACGGGCCGCAAGCGGTTGCGGTTTGCGGACATCCTCGCGCTGAAAGAGCGTTTCGACGATGTGGACGTACCGCTCGATGAACGTTATCTCGTGTTGCATCCGAAGCACGTTTCCGACCTGCTGCTCGAAGACCTCAAACTCTTCAAGGATCTGACGAGCATCAAAGACGGCGAGCCGCTGAAATTCGCCGGGTTCGGCTGTTACGCTTTCTCGCGCATGCCGACGTACCGCATGATGGACGGCGTGCTGAAAAAGGTCGCATTCGGAGCGGCAGCGGCCGAGGGAGACAGGTTCGCCTCGTTCGCGTTCTACGCAAAGGAGGTGATGAAAGCCGACGGAGATATTCACATGTACGCCACGGAGAACGACCCCAAAGAGCGTGTGACGATCGTAGGTTTCGACAAACGGTTCGTAGCATTACCGATCCGCGGCAAGGGCATCGGCGCGATTGTCAGCGCATCCGTTTAAAGGGCCTTTAAACCCGCTAAATTTCGTGTATTATGGCATACAACAATAAGAACTACCTCGAAAAGATAAAACAGGCCGTAGAGGTGACAAAAGCGCACTATGAACCGGGGCGGCAGGATCGGAATCATCGGTGGGTATGGAACAATTATATTTATGATATGTTTCATGTCGGATATATCACATATCTGTCCTGGTTGCGCCGGGACCCTGATTATAGCGCTTATATCAAGCGGTTAAAAGCCGAACGCAGGGCGGATATGGAAGCGCGAAAGGCCGAGAGGATGAAGAACCCCCGCAGGGCACGCAGAACACCCGCGCAGCACCGGGTTAGAAAGGTGTCCTGACCTGTTCCCTGAAGACTGCGAAACCCGAACAGTTGCCGCCCGTCGATCATTTCGGCGGGCGGTATTATTTTCTATTCCAAAACTCCGGAAAACGTGGTCAATGAAAAGGGCCACTATTTTGACCACAAACGAAAATTCCGAAAAACGTGGTCAAATACAGAATATCAGCCAGCAAAAAATCAATACCAAAACTCCAAAAAACGCCTACAATTTAAACGTAGGCAAAATTGTAGGCCTAAATGTAGGCAAACGAAAACTCCAAAAAGCGCCTACAAATACAGACTATCGAATCACCAAAAAACAATACCAAAACTCCGAAAAACGCCATGTTTTCAAAACATAGCAAAGAGCATGGCAAACGAAAACTCCCAAAAACGCCATGCTTTAAGGAGAAATTTTACTTACCAAAATTCCTTATCAAATACAGAATACCCGAAAGGCGTAGATAGCATTCGTTGAATGCAGATTGGTTGCTAACAGGTCGGGGAGAAATTTTGCTTACCAAAACTCCAAAAAACGTCACCTTTTACTGAATACCCGACAGGCGAAGAGAGTTTCGAGAAGAATGTCGCCGATGTTGCTGTAGATAAGGTTTTCAAACTGCGAACCGATCGCCTGATTGATCGTCAGCAGATACCTAATGGTATCTCCGAAGAAAATCTATTGAGATTTCTCTCATATTATAACGATGTAAATCCTATTTGGCTGTTGACTGGAGAAGGAGAAATTTTGCTTACCAAAACTCCAAAAATCCCGGTCAAATCCCGAATACCCGAAAGGTGAAAAAACTTTCGAGAAGAATGTCACCGATGTTACCGTAGATAAGGTTTTCAAGTTGCGAACCGATCGTTTGATTGACCGCCAGCAGATACCTATATATGACATGGAGGCCGTCGCTGGTCT
>OGZM01002175.1_pt1 | contig 11457 bp, 9 predicted proteins | sample 1576821 | NCBI WGS metagenome assembly OGZM01 (sample SAMEA3541491, study PRJEB24748) | human gut metagenome | biome: human gut; feature: human-associated habitat; material: faeces | place: China | collected 2012
CGAAACAGTTACACAGGCAGTTATCACAGTTCCTGCATACTTCACAGATGCACAGCGTCAGGCTACAAAGGATGCCGGTAAGATTGCAGGTCTTGATGTTAAGAGAATCATCAACGAGCCTACAGCAGCCGCTCTTTCATACGGTGTAGATAAGGAAAAAGACCAGAAGGTTATGGTATATGACCTCGGCGGCGGTACATTCGATGTATCTATCATCGAAATGGGCGACGGTGTTCAGGAAGTACTTGCAACAGCAGGTAACAACCGTCTCGGCGGTGATGACTTCGATAAGAGAATCATCGACTGGATGGTTGCATCATTCAAGACAGAAACAGGCATTGACCTTTCACAGGATAAGGTTGCAATGCAGAGATTAAAAGAGGCTGCCGAGAAGTCAAAGATTGAACTTTCAGGTGTTACAACTTCTAACATCAACCTCCCGTTTATCACAGCAGACCAGACAGGTCCTAAGCACCTTGACCTTACTCTTACAAGAGCAAAGTTTGACGAACTCACATCAGACCTCGTAGAAGCTACAATGGGTCCTGTAAGATCGGCTCTTCAGGATTCAGGTCTTCAGATCGGTCAGATTGACAAGGTTCTTATGGTTGGCGGTTCTTCCAGAATCCCTGCTGTTCAGGACGCTGTTAAGAAGCTTATCGGCAAAGAGCCGTTCAAGGGCATCAACCCTGATGAATGTGTTGCTATCGGTGCAGCTATTCAGGCAGGCGTACTCGGCGGCGAAGTTGAAGGACTTCTCCTCCTCGATGTAACTCCGCTTTCACTCGGTGTTGAAACAATGGGCGGTGTTATGACAAAGATTATTGACAGAAACACAACAATCCCAACAAAGAAGAGCCAGATTTTCTCAACTGCCGCTGATAATCAGACACAGGTTGAAATCAATGTTCTTCAGGGTGAGCGTGAATTTGCCCGTGACAACAAGCAGCTCGGTCTTTTCGCTCTCACAGGCATTGCTCCTGCAATGCGTGGTATTCCGCAGATTGAAGTAACATTTGATATTGATGCCAACGGTATCGTTAATGTATCTGCAAAAGACCTCGGTACAGGCAAAGAGCAGAAGATTACAATCAGTAACTCAACTTCAATGAGCAAGGAAGATATCGACAAGGCTGTTAAGGAAGCTGAACAGTTTGCCGCAGAGGACAAAAAGCGCCGTGAGGCAGTTGATGCTAAGAACGAAGCTGAAAACATTGTTTATCAGGCAGAAAAGCTCGTCAGCGAAAGCGGTGACAAGATTCCCGAGGCTGACAAGAACGCAATCAACACAAAGGTTGCAGCTCTTAAAGAGGCTATCTCAAAGGACGATGCCGCACTCATCGGCACAGCTAAGGAAGACCTCCAGAAGACTCTTAACGATGCTGCCGCTAAGCTTTATCAGCAGGCTGCTCCGCAGGGCGGTGCTCCCGATATGAACGGTGCTCAGCCAAACGGCGGTAATCCTACAGGCAACAACGGCGGAGATCCTAATGTATATGACGCTGATTTCACCGATGTTGACGATAACAAGTAATTTATGTTAGAATAACATATAGTCAAAGGAGCTGTTATATGGCGGCTCCTTTTGGCTGTATAAGACGATAACCGGCTTGCAATATTGCGTGATTTCGGTATTTTGACAAAGGTGAGAGTAATATGGCAGACAAAAGAGACTACTACGAGGTGCTTGGCGTTCAAAAGGGCGCAAGCGACGATGAAATAAAAAAGGCATACAGAGCCTGTGCCAAAAAATATCACCCGGATTTGCATCCCGGCGATAAAGAATGCGAGGAAAAATTCAAGGAAGTAAACGAGGCTTATGAAGTCCTTTCCGACTCCGATAAAAAGGCTCGTTACGATCAGTTCGGTCACGCAGGAGTTGATCCCAACTACGGTGCAGGTGCAGGCGGAGCAGGAAGTCCGTTCGGTCAGGGTATTGATATTGACGATATCTTCTCCAGCTTTTTCGGCGGATTCGGCGGCAGACGCTCCAACAATGCAAATGCTCCTATGCGTGGCAGTGATATTGAAACTACGGTTTACATTTCATTTGAAGAGGCGGCAAAGGGCTGCAAGCAGACAATAAACTATTCATGCGTAACAACCTGTGACGACTGTCACGGAACAGGCGCTCAGCCCGGCACAAGCCCCAAGACCTGTTCGTCATGCGGCGGTTCGGGTAAGGTTACAATCAATCAGAGAACACCTTTTGGTGTTGTCCAGACTCAGCGTACCTGTGATGCCTGTCACGGCAGAGGTAAGATTGTTGACAATCCTTGTAAAAAGTGCGGCGGTTCGGGCAAACAGCGCAAGAACAAGACTGTTGATGTAACAATTCCGGCAGGTATCAAGGATCAGCAGATTCTTAATGTAAGCGGCAGAGGTAACGCAGGTACAAACGGCGGTCCTGCTGGCGACCTTCATGTTTATATAAATGTTCGTCCGCACCCTGTTTTTGAACGCAGAGGTGACGATGTGTGGTGCGAAGTTCCGATAACCTTTACACAGGCGGCTCTCGGAGCAGATGTTGTTGTGCCTACTCTTGACGGCAAGGTTTCCTACACGGTTCGTGAGGGTACACAGCCGGGTGATGTTTTCAGACTCAAGGGCAAGGGTATTCAGCGACTCGGCGGCAGAGGCAGAGGCGACCAGTATGTAAGAGTTACCGTTGAAGTTCCGAAGAATCTTAACGGCAAGCAGAAAGAGCTTATCAAACAGCTTGACGGCGCAACAGGCGACAAGAACTACGCAAAACGCAGAAACTTCTTTGATAAAATCAAGAAGATGTTCAACGAGTAACACAGAATAAATAAGATTTGTGTGGCATGTGTCCCCATAAATTTTTTATACGGCGTGTCGCCGTTCCTAATTCGAGCAGATAATTTGTTGTGCAATAAACATATTATGCCCGAGCGTGCAATTGTGATTGTCTGAACAATTTATCCGCCACTACATTACAAACAAAAATATCGGCATAAAATGCCCGTGAATCAGAGGTTAAAATGGAATCCTGGACAGAAATAAAAATATCCGTTGACGCAAAGGATATTGACAGAGCAAGTGATATTGCAAATGTTGTAGTTCCCTACGGCATCTATATTGAAGATTACACAAACCTTGAGCAAGAGGTTGAGGACATTGCCCATATTGACCTTATTGACGAGGATTTGCTTGCAAAGGACAGAAACAAGGCTTTTGTTCACATTTATCTTGAACCCGATGTTTCGCCGTCAGAGGCGGTTGCATTCCTTTCGGAACGCTACAATGCGGAGGGTATAAAGCATTCAATTGAACTTCTTGACTGCATTGAAGAGGATTGGAGAAACAACTGGAAGAAATATTTCAACCCGATTGAAGTCGGTGAAAAACTTCTTATCCGTCCGAGCTGGCGAGATGATTACGATGCCGGCAACCGCAAAGTTCTCAATATTGATCCGGGCCTTGCGTTCGGCACGGGCGGTCATGAAACCACAAGGCTTTGCCTTGAAATGTGCGAAAAGTACCTTAAAGAGGGCGATTCTGTTCTTGATGTGGGTTGCGGCAGCGGTATTCTCGGTATTGCAACATTGCTTTTGGGTGCAGACCGTGCCGTCGGTGTTGACATTGACGAAACTGCTGTGAGAACTGCGGCTGAAAACGCAGAAATCAACGGCGTTGCTGACCGCTTTACAGCTATCTGCGGCAGCTTTACCGACAAGGTTGAGGGCAAGTATGACATTGTTCTTGCCAATATTGTTGCCGATGCGATTATGTTTCTCTCAAAGGGCATTAAGGACTTTATGAAGGACGATGCCGTTTACATTATGAGCGGTATCATCGACACTCGTGCCGAAGAAGTCAAGGCATCCGTAAGTCAGTATTTTGACATCATCGAAGAACATCTTGACAACGGATGGGCTTGTTTTGCCGCACGGCGTGCCGCCGTCCCCAATTCGTGAAGATAGTTTGATATAGAAAAAATTATTATGCCCGAGCGTAGCATAGTGATTGTTTGTACAAATATTTACAAAAACAAAACAGCTTTCCGATTTTGAGTTCGGAAAGCTGTTTTTAATTTACATTAACTTTTTACTTGATTATCTCATATGACAAATTGTTTTCTTTTGCATATGCTTCGGCGGCTGAACCTTTTTTGCAATACATTTTAAAGCCCTTGAGCGGGACACTGTCATAATTGTCATCAACATCCATACCAAGACCGCAATTATCCATTTCCTTTACGGAATCGGGAACCGTAACACTTTTAAGGTTCGGTATAGATGTGAACGCATCGCTTTCAAGAACCTTTACACCGTTGGCAATTTCAAGATCGTATATATTGTCATTGAAACTGAATGCAAACGAATCCACAACCTTAACGGTTTTCGGGATAACCACTTTAACCTTTACATCGGAAAGATAGACCCCGAAGCTTGAAATTTCAACAACATCCACACCGTCAATCTGTTCGGGGATATTGATTGTAATTTCTGTGACTTCCTTGTAGGAGTGAGACAGATTATTGTAGAAGTAATCATCGTCTACACCCATGATTTTCCAACCCTCATAATCATCACTTTTACAATATGTAACATGAGATTTGGTATCCGTAAGGTAATCGTCCTCGTCAATGTCGTAGGTTGCACTGTCCGAATCAAATGTCGGAGCAGTTGATTCTTTGTCAAAGTCCTTTGAAATATAGCTTGAAGCACCGTCACTTGCTTTGTCGATATGCTTATCTATAGTTTTGACAAATCTCGGAATAATGCTGCATGCCACAACGGCGAAAATAACAATCAAAAGAACGATTATTCCGCCGACAATGCTCGTAATGATTATGGCTGTTTTACTGCTGTTATTCTTCTGACCGTTCGGTACATTTGTAAACTGCTGACTGCCGTTGTAACCACCGTTTTGGTTCGTAAACTGCTGACCGTAGCTTGTGCCGTTTTGATTCGGATTACCGTATCCGTTGTTGTATCCCTGACCATACTGCTGATTATTATTTTGGTTCACCTGATCGTAGCTCTGATTCTCTGTGTTATAGTCATAATTCGGCTGTTCGGGTGTCGGATTTTGACCAAACGAATCAACGCTGTTTGTTGCATTTTCCTGTGTGTTGTTCTGAGTGAGAGGTGATCCGCAGTTTTCGCAGAACTTACCGTCAGACTCATGACCGCATACGGGACATTTCATATTGTTTACTCCTCCAATTTGTAATTGTGAAATAATGCCTGCTAATTATAGCAGAAAAAGCAAAATATTGCAAATACTTATTTGCTAAGTTTTTTTTCGATTATTTCTGCCGCTTCGTCAAGATAGTTTCCTTCAAAAAATTCAATCTTTCCCTCGTCAACACATTTTGCAAGCTCGGGATCAATCGGGAGCTTTGCTAGCACCTGTGTGTCATATTCCTTTGCAACTTCCTCAATGTGACTGTCGCCGAAGATGCTGTGCTTCTTTCCGCAATCGGGACACATGAACCAACTCATATTTTCAACAAGACCTAAAATCGGCACATTCATCATCTTTGCCATTTTAACTGCTTTTTGAACTATCATTGAAACCAACTCCTGCGGTGACGCAACAATAACAATGCCGTCAATCGGCAGGCTCTGAAATACCGTAAGCGGAACATCGCCTGTTCCGGGAGGCATATCAACAAACATATAGTCAACATTTTCCCAGATTACATCTTTCCAAAACTGCTTTACCGTGCCTGTGATAACCGGCGAACGCCACACTACGGGATCGGTTTCATGTTCAAGCAGAAGGTTGACGGAAATCATCTTGATTCCTGTTTCGGTAACAACGGGGAAAATTCCCTCATCGTTGCCTCTGCATCTCTCATGTACTCCGAATGCCTTTGGAATTGACGGACCTGTGATATCTGCATCAAGAACAGCCGTGCTTTTACCGAGGCGGTTAAATGTTACTGCGAGCATTGAGGTTACAAGGCTCTTGCCTACTCCGCCCTTGCCCGACACAACGCCGATTACCTTTTTTACGCTGCTGTATTTATTGAGTTCTTCGTGCAAATTCTGCTCTTTGCTTTTGCAATCCGAAGAACAGCTTGAACAATCGTGGGTGCAACCCATTTAAAACATCTCCAATTTCATAAATTCATTTTATCAAAAGAAAACAATCAGTTTTCTTCAACATACGGTTCATCGCCGCCGCTCTCGTGCGACTGTGTCGGCTGAGTGTCATCCGAAGTCTGTGACGATTCGGTAACACTGATATCACTGCTCTGCTGCGGCTCTGTTTCAGGCTGATACTCTGTCTGCGGTTCAGTTTGAACAGGCGCTTCTGTTTCAGGCTGATATTCAGTCGGCGGTTCATATGTCGGTTCTTCCGTGTAAACGGGAACATAGTTGTCATCGCCGTATTCCGTTGTAGGCTGTACCGTTGTCACCTGTACCGTTGTCACCTGTTCCGTTGACGGTGCCGTGGAAGCCTTGTTGTCATTTTTCTGTGAACTGCATTGTGTGAATGCAAAAACAACGGCAACAATAAGGCAGATTACCGCCGCAATTGTTAAGATAACCGCCATATTACGGCTTGTTCTCTTTTTCTTTTTAACAACCTTTTTACGCTTTGGGTTTATTGTTGATTTTGTGTAGTAGTTACCAATATCGTCAGATGAAAGGTCATACTGAAAATCCTTTGTAGCCTTTGACACCTGCTCCCCTGTCTGAGAATCAAAATTGTCACCATAGTCGGGAGTCTGTGTGCGGTCATCCCTTTCCGACGGCATTTTTACTGGAGTTTCCATATCGTCCTCAAAGTCGATTTCCGGCATCTGAACGGCGTCTTCGTCATAATCGCCGACAAATTTTACATCATTGTCAAAGTTATCACCGTAATCCTCCTGAATATCGAAAGACCTTTCGGGGGCGTTGTTTCTCCTTGCAGGAAACGCAACCTCGTCATCAAAGTTGTCAGGCTCATAATCCTTGTTTCTATTATATTTATTGTTATCGTCCATTATGTAATTCTCCTTTGAAAGAAAAATTTTGAAACAGAAAAATACGGTGCATTTATTCTGCACACCCCGTACCAAAATAATAAATCAGCCGTGACAATTTGTCAACTGAATATTAGCGCTGTTAAGTTTAAAAGCATAATTTTTTGCCATATACAAAAAGTACCCGCACAAGCCGTGCAGGTACTCGTCGATTTAAGGAAAATCAGCAGTGAATCAAGCGTCTTCACCGTTATCGGTTTCGTCTGTTGATTCGCCTTCATCCTCTGTTTCAACCTCTTCGGATTCTTCAAATGCAGTTTCTTCTGCGTTTTCGTCATCTGCAAGATCAGCCTCAATGCCTCCCTGAACAGGGTTGCCTGTTTCTTCTTCAACAGTCTCATCATCGGCAACTTCAAAACCGCTGAGGAATGAGTAAGGAATTCCGTAACCGAGTGCGATACTTGCAAGCGTTACAATAACGCTCAATCCCGAGCCGTTTGCATTTGAAAATACATCATAAAGCGGAAGTCCCGGAGCAAGGGAAGCGACGATTATGTAGAGTGACGGGAGTACCATTACAATAAGTGTAACGAGCGAAAAACGCTTTACCGCCTTGCCGTCACCGACACGGGTTGCATAGAACACCAAAAGACCGAACACAGCATACACAAGGATCGGAATGATTGAACCGAGCGGCTGTGAAAGGGCTGATGCGTACTGTGAGAAGAAGTGTGCGCAAACGATAAATGCGATGATCAGAAATGCAGAGAAAAACAGATTGATTGTATCTCTTTTAGTAGGTTTTTTCATAATATGTCCTCCGTACATACGATATTGGTTTAAGTTTAACATTAAAATGTGACAGTTTTGTGAACAAACAATGATATGTACATTAGAATAAGTTAAATAAGGCGTAAAAAACGCAACCGCCTTTTGTTTGACAAAATCTGTAAGGGAGTTTATCATAAATCATAAAGGGATTATGCAACTGATTTTTACATAAAGTGTAAAATCAGGTTGGTAGAAATTGCGTTACATATGAAATATACTTAACTCAGGAGGTATGAAAAGTATGATTGGTATGAATTTGAAGTATCTTCGGAAAAAGTACGGATATTCACAGGAGGACCTTGCGGAGAGGCTTGAGGTGTCAAGACAGTCTGTTGCAAAGTGGGAAAACGAGGAATCTCTTCCCGATGTCGAAAAATGCGTGACGATTGCACAGATTTTTGAAACTACGGTAGAAATGCTTCTTGTGTGTCCTTTTTACGAGGAAGAATCTGACGGGCTTACTTCCGACGGTGACGGAAAGTACATTTTCGGCATTGTTAAGGTCAGCGAAAGAGGACAGATTACACTCCCTAAACACGCCAGAAAGGTGTTCGGAATTGAGGCAGGCGACAGACTTCTGGTTCTCGGTGACGAGAAAAAAGGTATGGCACTTGCAAAAATAAAAAATCCCTTTGATAAGTTAATGAAGTAAAATTTGACTTGAATCCCTTTTATCCTGAATTGAGGAGAAAATATGTACGCAATAAAAACAGAAAAACTTACAAAAAAATATAAGGAAAAAACGGCTGTATCAAACCTTGACCTTAAAATCAACGAGGGCGAAATGTATGGTTTGCTCGGAGTCAACGGTGCAGGAAAAACAACAACAATGAAAATGCTCACAACGCTTATTATGCCGACATCGGGTAAGGCAGAGCTTCTCGGTCACAGCATAAAAACCGACAGAGCAGCGGTAAAACAGATTATCGGAATTTCACCGCAGGAAAGTGCGGCGGCAATGAACCTTACCGCAAGAGAAAATCTTGAACTCATGGCAGAGGTTTACGGCTTTTCAAAGAAAGTTGCAAAAGCCAAAGCAAGCGAGCTTATCGAACGCTTTTCCATGCGGGAATTTGAAAACCGCAAGGCTAAAAAGCTGTCGGGCGGTGAGGTCAGAAGATTGAGCATTGCAATGGCACTTATCTCAGAGCCGAAAATACTTTTTCTTGACGAACCCACGCTCGGACTTGATGTAATTGCAAGACACAGCCTTTGGGTTGAGATTGAAAAGCTCAAGGGTAAAATCACCGTTATTCTCACAACGCACTATCTCGAAGAGGCTGTTGCACTCTGCAACAGAATCGGTATTATGGCTCACGGCAAATTTGTGGCTGAGGGTACTTCCGATGAGCTTGTTGCCCTTTCGGGCGAAAAAGATTTTGAGTCGGCTTTTGTAAAGCTGACAAACGGAGGTGCGTTGTAATGAGATTGACTGCGTTTGCTTCACGAAATACAAAGGAAATTCTCCGTGATCCGCTGACATTCTGTTTCGGACTCGGATTTCCCGTTGTACTTCTTCTTTTGTTGTCGGCAATAAATTCAGCAATCCCCGAACAGGCTCAGATGACAATGTTCAACATCGACAAGCTGACGCCCGGTATTACGGTTTTCGGAATGAGCTTTATTCCGCTGTTCTCGTCAATGCTCATTGCAAAGGACAGAACCACAAGCTTTATGATGAGATTGTTCACATCTCCGCTCAAAGCACACGAGTTTATTATCGGCTACACACTTCCGCTTTTGCCAATGGCAATTTTGCAGAGTGCCGTATGTGTTGTTGTTGCGTTCTTCCTCGGACTTGAGGTCAGCGTGAACATTTTGCTTATGCTTGCGGTAAACATTCCGATTGCAATTGTGTTTATCTCGCTCGGACTTCTGCTCGGCACACTTCTGAATGAAAAGGCTGTCGGCGGAATCTGCGGTGCATTGCTCACAAACCTTTCGGCATGGTTTTCAAACATTTGGTTCGATACTGAAATGGTCGGCGGTTGGTTCAAAAACCTTGCAAACGCACTTCCGTTTGCCCATGCCGTAAACGCCGCAAGGGATGCAATTTCGGGTGACTATTCGGATATTATGCCCGAACTTATCCCCGTCTGCGGATATGCGATTGTGTTGCTTGTTCTGGCTGTGGTCGTCTTTTCCGTTATGATGAAAAGGAATAAATAATTGATGAATCCAAACGGTAAAGCCTTGTTAAAAGAAAACAAAAGATATTATCTTCTTGACTCTCTGCGTGGAATTTCAACCGTCAGCATGGTTGCGTTTCACTTATGCTACGATATTTTTATGATGTATGGACTTAACACAAGCTGGTACTTTTATCCCATGACTGCGGTCTGGGAACGCAGTATCTGCGTAATGTTCATACTGCTTTCGGGAATGTGCCTTAACTTTTCGGGAAACGGCATAAAAAGAGGTGTTCTTTTGAATCTTGCGGGCTTTGCCGTTACCTGCGTTACCGTGATTGCCGAACCGAATCAGGCGGTATGGTTCGGTGTACTGAATCTGATAGGCTGTTCAATGATGATTGTTTCCGTTCTGTCGGATAACCTCAAAAAAATAAGCCCCCTGTCGGGAGCGTTGATTTCACTTTTGTTGTATGCGGTTTCGTATGATTTGCAAAAAGGCTGTGTCGGATTTTTCGGGCTGGATATCGTAAAATTGCCCGACTTTCTCTATTCGTGCAAGTACCTTGCATTTCTGGGATTTCCCTCGTCCGACTTCGTGTCGGCAGACTATTTCCCGATTATTCCGTGGATTTTCCTCTTTACGGCAGGCTTTTATCTTTGGAATTTCATCGCAGAAAAAAATCTTGCAAAATATTTTGAATTCAAAATTCCTGTGTTTGACAAAATCGGCAAATACAGCCTGTGGATTTATCTTGCCCACCAGCCTGTTATCATGGGCGTTCTGATGTTGATAATGTGATTTTGCCGATTGAAAGTTAAAAACAAAAAAATAATGCCGGAGGTGTACCGCCGACATTATTTTATATTTTAAATTGTTTCCGATTGTGCGGCTAAGCCTTCGGATGCTGCAAAGGATTCTTCTCTGTCAAACACACCGCAGAGCCACATATATGAAGCTGTTGAAAGGGCAATGCTTACAAAGCCGAACCAGATGCTGTTCACACCGATAAAAACGCTCGGAACGCAGGCAAGGACAACACCTATATGATAACTTGCAAGCGTAAGCCAATAGAATTTAGCCTTTTTCGTCATATCCTTGTCCTTGTCAATAATACCCGTGAATGTTGAAACCGTTGCAACACGGAGGTTGTTTGTCGAGAAAATCGGAGATGTAACATAACTTCCGGCTGTTCTGAATGAATTCCACAAAACAGGAGTTACGAACAGAATCGGCAGAATTGCAAGGTAGTTGTTTGAAATATTCGGAAAAATTCCGATAATCAAAAGTGCAACCGCACTTGCAATAAGGCTGACGGTTTTGGTTTCAAGCTTAATAAAACGGTCGGCAATTACAAAGAAAACATTGCCGAGAATATATGTAAGGAGAGCGATGACGATAAATACAACGCCCTCAAAATCACCCGTAAAAATTTTGCTGACAAGGTGAATCATATTTGCTGTCTGTGCGTTACCGAACACATCACAGTGATTGTAAATTGCATATCCGCCCATAAATCCGCCCAGAGAGCTGACTGCAAAATGCAGAAT
>OGZM01002179.1_pt1 | contig 11425 bp, 9 predicted proteins | sample 1576821 | NCBI WGS metagenome assembly OGZM01 (sample SAMEA3541491, study PRJEB24748) | human gut metagenome | biome: human gut; feature: human-associated habitat; material: faeces | place: China | collected 2012
CGCCGCCCGCCATCGAGCAGAGTTTTACACCTAATTGGGGATAAAACAGCTTATGAGTGGCGGTGGCATCATCATTGTGGCACAGACGGTAATTCCACAGCTTACCACTCTGTTCTCATAATTCATGGGCGGGATTATTGATAAGATTACTGAATTCATAAAGGAACTGTTGCAGGGGTGGGTTCTGACCAACTTTGAAACCATGTTTACCGATGTCAATGACAAAGTAGGCACGATTGCAGGGGAGGTCAGCAAAACTCCAAGCACATGGAACTCCGGTATTTTTGATATGATAAAAACCTTGTCCGACAATGTGATGATTCCCATAGCGGGAATGATCATCAGTTTTGTACTCGTCTATGAGCTTATTTCCATGGTCATTGACAAAAATAACCTGCATGACTTCAATACAGCCATTTTTATCCGCTTTTTTATGAAAGCGTGTATTGCAGTCATGCTTCTTAGCAAGACTTTTGACATTGTAATGGCAGTATTTGATGTGGGAAGCCATATCGTAAATTCTGCCGCATCAGCGATTACCGGAAGCACCAGTATTGATGTGGCAAGTACGCTGCAGACGATGTTCAATGAGCAGTTTTCGGAAATGAGCATAGGAGAGCTGTTGGGACTGGGAATGGAGACCATGATCGTCAGTTTATGTATGAAAATCATGTCAGTCCTTATCACCGTCATTCTTTATGGGCGAATGATTGAAATATACCTTTATGTATCAGTAGCACCCGTTCCCTGTGCAACCGTAACCAACCGGGAATGGGGAACGATAGGAACCAATTATTTTAAGGGACTTTGTGCATTGGCATTTCAGGGATTTTTTATGATGGTGTGCGTCGCAATCTATGCGGTGCTGGTGGCAGGGGTGGCAGTATCCGACAACCTGCATACGGCACTCTGGTCGGTGGCAGCATATACCGTTATTTTATGCTTTTCACTCTTTAAGACTGGTTCATTATCGAAATCTATCTGGAATGCGCACTAAGGGAGGAACGACATGGCAATATCTGTGCAGGTGCCAAAGGATTTGTCCGGGATCAAGACAAAGGTGGCACTGAATTTAACAAAAAGACAGATTATCTGTTTCAGTGGTGCGGCAGTAACGGGCATCCCTCTGTATTTTCTGACAAAGGGATGGATCGGAACATCAGCCGCATCACTTTTAATGATGGGGGCGATGCTTCCATTTTTCTTTTTTGCAATGTATGAGAAAAACGGCTTCCCGGCGGAGAAGATTTTATACTTCATGCTCCGGCAGAAGATACTCACGCCGGGAATCAGACCATATCGGTCAGAAAACCTCTACAAGCAGTTGGAGGAGAAAGAAAAATTACGAAGGGAGGTTCGTTATCTTGAAAACAAAGCAAAAGGCAGAGCCGAAAAGCCGCAGAAAAAGCAGTTATCAGGGCAATAGCAGGAATAACAGCAAAAGCGGTGGACTTACCTTTTCAGAGAAGAAGCGTCTTATACAGTTGAAACATATTTTATCGGGAAAGAGCAATGAGAAAGAAAAGCCGACTACCGCACAAAAGACGATTACTTTTGAAAAGATGTTCCGTGACGGTATCTGTCAGGTCAGCCACCGTTATTATACAAAGATGGTGGAATTTTTTGATATAAACTATTCGCTTCTGGAAGTGGACGAGCAGGCGGACATACTGGCACAGTACAGCAAGCTCATCAATTATTTTGATCCGTCTGTGAGGTTTGAACTGGTGCTTTTCAACAGGCAGGTCAACGAACAGATGCTTACAGAACAGTTTGACATTCCGTGGCAGGAGGATGATTTTAACGACATTCGTGAAGAATATACGGAGATGTTAAAGAAGCAGGCGGCAAAGGGAAACAATGGCATCATCAAATCAAAATATCTGATTTTTGGTGTGGAGAGCAATGGCTACAAGGAAGCCAAGAGCCGCCTTAACAACATTGAAAAAGATGTCATACGGAACTTAAACAACATAGGAACCCTTGCGAGGGGTCTGGACGGAAAGGAAAGACTGCGTATCCTGCATGAATATTTTAATCAGGATACCATGGAGCCTTTCCGCTTTTCGTTTAAGGATCTGGCAGAATCCGGTAAGTCGGTCAAGGACTATATTGCACCGCCGGGGTTTGATTTCCGCTATCCGAACCGCTTCAAGTCGGGAAATATGTATGGCTGTGTGTCCTATCTGGATATTATCGCACCGAAGTTTACGGACGAGCTGATCAAGCAGCTTCTTGACATTGATGCAAACCTTACTATCTCCATGCACATGCAGACGGAAGATCCGGTAAAGGCAATCAAGAAGTTAAAAGCGGTCATTTCCAATATCCAGAAGATGAAGATTGAGGAGCAGAAAAAGGCAGTCCGGAGCGGCTACGATATGGATATTCTTCCAACGGATATTGTGACCTATGAAAAGGATACGCTGGAATTTCTGGATGATTTGAATACGAGCAATCAGAAGATGATCAACATGACATTCCTTATTACCTGTTATGGCAGAACCAAGCGGGAACTGGAGAGCTTAATGCAGAGAGTGTCCGGTATCATTCAGCAGGCAAACTGTGACCTCAGATGTTTACAGTATTTGCAGGAACAGGGACTTATGGCATCCGCACCGATTGGATGCAATGAGACAGGCATTGAGCGTACTCTTTCCACAAAAAGCACCGCAATCTTAGTACCATTCTGCACGCAGGAATTATTTATGCCTGCTCCGGCAATCTATTACGGGTTAAATGCACTCAGCAACAACATGATCATGGCAGACCGCAAAAGGCTCCGTACACCAAACGGAGTTATCTTAGGAACACCCGGAAGTGGTAAGAGTTTTAGTGCAAAGCGTGAGATTTTAAGTTGTTTTCTTATCACAAAGGACGACATTATTATCTGCGATCCGGAGGGCGAGTATTTTGCGCTAGTGGCAGCACTACATGGACAGGTTGTAAAACTTGCCACTAATTCCAAAGATTATCTGAACCCGATGGATATTCAGTTGAGCCATAAGGGGGATAAGGAAGCATTAAAACTGAAATCTGATTTTATCATTACATTGTGTGATCTGATTGCAGGTGGCAAGGACGGTCTGGAGAATGATGAGAAAGGTATCATCGACGAATGCATCCGTCATATTTACGATAAATATTTTGAAAATCCGGTGCCAGAAAATATGCCGATACTGGAGGATTTATACAACGCACTTCTGAAGCATAAGAATCCAAAGGCAGAGCGTATCGCAAACAGCCTTGTGCTGTATGTGCATGGTTCCCAGAATTATTTCAACCACCATACCAATGTGGACAGTGGCAACCGTATCATGTGCTTTGACATCAGAGACTTGGGAAATCAGTTAAAGGAACTTGGAATGTTGATCGTGCAGGATGCAGTGTGGAACAGGGTTTCACAGAACAGGGAGCGAAAGATTGCAACCCGTTATTACTGTGATGAGTTCCACCTTCTTCTGAAGGAAAAGCAGACAGCTATCTACTCTGTGGAAATCTGGAAGCGTTTCAGAAAATGGGGCGGTATTCCGACAGGTTTGACGCAGAATGTGGGCGATTTTCTCCGTTCTGAGGAGATTGAGGGTATTTTGGGTAACAGCGATTTTGTGTATCTGTTAAATCAGAATGCCAAAGATCAGGCAATCCTCGCTGATAAGCTGGGACTTTCTGATAAGCAGCTTTCCTATGTCACCAACTCTGAGCCGGGAAGTGGTCTGATACTGTTTGATAACGTGGTAATTCCCTTCGTGGATAAATACCCGACAGACACCAAGACCTACAGAATTATGAATACGAAGCCGGAGGAATCGGTGCAGAAGGAGGACGCAGTATAAATGTCGGAAAAGAGACAGAAGAAGCAGGCAGTAAAGGCATTTGAAAAAGAGACATTTTCCAAAGATAAGGAAGTGACTGGAGTAAAACATATAGAACACAGGCAGGACAACACCTTTTCTGTGGAAAACCAGTTTAGTGCCAGCGAGAAGCCTGTGAGCAATCTGCCAAGGGATGCGAACCATGGCAGTCGTACAGGAAAAGCAACTTCTGGTCACAGCGTCCAGAAGTCAGAGTTTAATACTGGGACAGAATACAGGAAAAATAATAAGAAAAAATATTACCGACAGCAACAACAGGACACTTCTGGTCACAATGTCCAGAAGTCGGAAGCCGAAGCGGAAAAGACATTCTTAAAGGAAAACAGCTTTATCAATGAGGAAAACGGTAATGCTACAAATTTCCATACAGAGGACGCAGACAGTTTTCAGGACAATTACCACGTTAGAAATACCTACCAACGGTCTGAGGAAAAAGGAAAATATCACAAAAGGCGTGTGCAGAGAGAACACGCACACAGAGAGCGTGCAAAGTCAGAAAATGCAAAGCAGTCCGATTATGGAGATCTTCAGACAAAGGACGCCACATTTTCGCAGGGGCAGGCGGACGAATTTACAGACCAAAAAGTACAGAAGGCTTTTGATAAGTCGGAAAAGAACCGCCGAAAGTTGCAGAAAGCAAAGGACAAGATGCCGACAAAGCGGCAGTATGAGATGAAGCGTGTCTTTGATGAACAGACCGGAAAAGCAAAGTATGTTGTGGTTCCGGTGGATGTGGAGAAGCCATTTAAACCGGATGGACTGGGAAAAACTGCGGTTCACAAGCTCCAGACCGAAAATATGTATTTTGTGCATCGCAAGATTGCAGAGACAGAAAAGGATAATTCTGCTGTGGAGGGCGCACACAAGACGGAACAGCGAGCCGAGGATATTTACCACTATATGAAGTATCACCGCAAGAGCAAGGCACAGAGAAAGCGTGACCGCTTAGAGCGATTGCACAAAAAACAGGTTACAGCGGATATGAAGCTGGAGTATGAGAAATTCATCAGTGAAAATCCACATCTAAAGGGCAACAGTCCAAAGAAGCAGTTGCAAAGGCAGCTACAGAAACAGCGCATCAAGCGTGAGTATGCCAAGGCAAGGCGGGTAGGAGCAGAAGCCAAGACTGCAAAGGAAACATTTACAAAGACAGCCAATGCTGCAACCGGGATTGCAAAGAAGTTACAGGAAATTGCCACGAAAAATAAAACACTGATTATCACAGTGGGTATTTTTGCACTTCTGCTCATTATGATCATGTCGGCACTATCAAGCTGCGGTTCCATGTTTACCGGAACTGTGACAACAACGATGGCAAGCACATATCTTAGCCTTCCGGCAGAGATTGATGCAGCAGATTTATCTTTTACAGAAAAGGAAATGGAACTGCAAAATAAGATTGACCGGATTGAAACTGATTATCCGGGATATGATGAATACGATTATAACCTTGGTGCAATCGGGCATGATCCGTACACACTGATCAGTTATCTTTCCGCAGTCCATACGGAATTTACTGCCGCAGGAATAGAGAGTGAGATTCAGGAATTATTTGATGCCATGTATTCACTCACTACCGAGGAAGTAGAGGAAACACGGACAAGGACAGTCACAAAGACCGGAACCAGAATAGTAACAAATCCGGACGGGACTACCCGTACCGAGGAATACGAGTATGAGGAGGAAGAAGAATATACCGTAACAATTCTTCGTGTCACACTTACGGTCACACCGCTTGAGAGCATTGTAGCCGGACGCATGGACAGCGAACAGACGGAAATTTTTGGAGCCTATACGGAGACAAAAGGCGGCTTACAGGTTTTTGCTTCTCCGGTTGATTATTACTGGTATTACTATATCAGCAGTTATTATGGCTACCGGAAAAATCCAAACACCGGAGCCGAGGAGCTTCACAGGGGTGTGGATATAGCGGTGCCGACAGGAACGTTTGTATATGCGGCACATGATGGAACGGTAACAGAAGCAACTTACGATTCCTATTATGGAAATTATGTGGTGATTACGGACAGTAAGGGATATACCACAAAATATGCCCACATGGACAGCTTAAATGTGTCCGCAGGGCAGAGTGTAAAAAAAGGTGACAATATAGGCAAAAGCGGAAATACAGGAAGCAGTACCGGAAGCCACCTTCATATCGAATGTCTGTATAACGGGGAATATTATAACTCGTTATTTTATTTTGAAGCAGGAGAACAGACCATTTATGGAGAAACAACGGGCGGCACCGGAGGAGGAACCAGCAATGTGATACCGCCGGAATCCTATGATGATGCAACCGTACAGACGCTTATGCGTGAAGCAAACAGGTATCTGGGAATGCCATATACTTTTGGCGGCACAGCTCCGGCTAGTTTTGACTGTTCCGGTTTTGTATGCTGGGTATTTTCAAACAGTGGCGTACATAACCTGCCAAGAACCACAGCACAGGGCATTTATGACCAGTGTACTCCGGTATCAGCGGCAGATGCAAAGGCAGGGGACATTATATTTTTTACAGGAACCTATAATGCAGGACGTCCGGTTACACACGTTGGTATCTACTGTGGAAACGGTACGATGGTGCATTGCGGTGATCCAATTCAGTACACATCAATCAATACTTCTTACTGGCAGAGCCATTTCTATGGTTTTGGAAGATTGAATTAGCGAAGGGAGGAATTATTTTTGTCAGTAGAACGAATCAATTCACAGCTTAAAAAGGTCAGAGAGCAGATAGCACAGCTACAGGCAAAGGAAAAAGACCTTGCAGAACAGAAACAGATGGCGGAGGATGCCGAAGCCATGAAGATCATACGAAAATATAAAATCTCATCGGAGCGTTTGCAGATGTTAAACAAGCTCAGTGAGGATGAAGTCAGAAATTTATTACAGAAACGGGAACAGGAAAAGGAGGTTTCAACCAATGAAAATGAAGAAGTTATCCGTTAAGGCACTAATGTCCCTGATACTGTCGGCAATACTTTTTTGTATGCCGATTGGGGCATTTTTTGCAAACAGGGCAAATACTGTGGAGGTTCATGCGGAGGATACAGCAGAGCAGAAAACAGAAAGTGCGGCAGAGGAAAGCAGTGCAGAAAGCACAGCGTCCGGTAATGATAACAAGGACAGTTCCGGTAGTGGAGAAAATCACACAGAGCAGTCCACAGAGAATACAACGGAAAATTCCACAGAAGGCACAACCGAGGAAACACAGCCTTCTGCAAAATGCACCTGCAAGGAAAAATGCAGTCAGTATGCGGTGGATGAGGATTGTGAGGTGTGTGCAAAGGATTATAAGGAATGTGCTTATATCAATCCGAGCGTAAAAATCACAATCAATACACCTTCTGGGTGGCATAACGATACCACGAAAGTAACAGTCAAGGTGGAGGATACTATTGTATCCGGCAATTTTACCATTCAGACAGTAAAGGCGAAAGTCGGACAGAATGGAAGCTGGACAGACATTACCGAGGATATGTACATAGAGATTTCCGAGAACAGCACCATTTATGTGCAGGTCACAGACCAGAAGGGCAAGACCTACGAGAAAAACCGTTATATCAAGTGTTTTGATTTTACCAAGCCTACCTTAAATGCGGCAGTCAGCGACGGTCTTTTGAGCATTCAGGCACATGATACGGATTCCGGTATCAAGGCAATCTATGTCAATGGCTATGAGTTTACAGAGCATACGAATGGAGCCTTGAATATCCGTCTGCAACAGTTCGATGCAGGGTATCAGTATTTCACGATTTCTGCCATGGATAATGCAGGAAATACCTCTGAAATCTATAAAACAGCCAATCCGTATTACACCGATCCGGAGAATAAGGACAGCAATGAAAAAGATCCGGCACAGCAGCTCCCAGTGGATGCGTCGGCAACCAAACCTAGCTCTGCAACCGCACAGGTCACAGAACATACAAAAACGGATGTGAATGGAAATACAGTTTCCCAGACAGGCAGTGGAACAAATTCAAGCAGTTCCGCAACAGCAAAGCAATCTCCAAGTACGGGAGATACTTCTAAGGATGCAGACCAGAGCAGTGACAGTCAGACTTCTGAAAAAGGCAAGGAATTTTACACAATCCAGACTGCATCAGAAAAGGTATTTTATCTTGTGATTGATCGTGATGGGGAAGATGAAAAGGTGTATTTCCTTACAGAAGTCAGTGAAAACGACCTGCTGAATACCACAACGGATAACAGCGAGACACTTCCGAAAAATTCAGCGGCATTGGAATCTGCAATCCCTACCAAAGACAGCGCATTATCAAACAATAATGCTGATACCACAGGAGAGAAAACACAGGGAGCAGAAAGTGTTGAGGACAGCACCGAAGATAGCACGGAAGATACAAGTGAGCCGAAAGAGGATACCGCAAAGGCAGATGGTTCCGGCTTTACATATATTTTAATGGGCATTGCTGCGGTAGCTGTGATCGGAGTGGTATATGTTGTGAAATCCAAGAAGAAAAAGGAAAACTTCATTGATGAGGATGAAGATGAGGACGAGCTTGACGAGGACTACGATTATGAGGACGAGGAAGAAACCGAGCAGGATTCCGACGAAGCATTCATAAATGGTGGTGATGATACAGAATCAGTAGACACAGACGAGAATGACAATGAAGATAACAACAACGAGAATGACGAAGAAGATGGGGAGGAATAGAGATGGAGCTTGTAATTGCAGAGAAGCCGAGTGTGGCACAGAGCATTGCGGCGGTTCTTGGTGCCACACAGCGTAAGGACGGATATTTGGAAGGCAATGAGTATCTGGTATCATGGTGTGTGGGACATCTGGTAGAACTGGCACAGCCGGAAAGCTATGAGGAAGCATGGAAGAAATGGAGCTATGAGAGCCTTCCGATCATTCCGCAGGAATGGCAGCATGAAGTGAAAAGTGATACAAAAGCACAGTATCAGATTTTGAAAAAGCTCATGCATGATGACAGGGTAGATGCCGTTGTATGTGCTACCGATGCTGGAAGGGAGGGTGAGCTGATCTTTCGCCTGACCTACAACATGGCAGGGTGCAGAAAACCGATGAAGCGGTTATGGATTTCTTCCATGGAGGAAAGTGCTATCCGTGACGGCTTCCATAATCTTCGCCCAGGCAGCGACTATGATAACTTGTATCATTCAGCATTATGCAGGCAGGAAGCAGACTGGCTTGTGGGTATCAATGGGACAAGACTTTTTACGGTATTATATGGCGGTAAGGCATTGAAGGTTGGCAGAGTGCAGACACCGACACTTGCCATGCTGGTGGATCGTGAAAGTAAAATCATGAATTTCAAGAAAGAAGCCTATTATATGGCTCACATCATGGGAAATGGTCTGGATGCGGTATCAGAGCATATCAGTGATAAAACGGAAGCAGAGAGGATTGCAGGAGCCTGTGAAAACTGACAGGCTCTTGTCACTTCCGTGGTAAAGGAAGAAAAGTGGGTAGCACCGCCGAAGCTCTATGACCTTACAACACTCCAGAGGGATGCAAACCGTCTGTTTGGTTTTACTGCCAAGCAGACATTGGAATATACGCAGAGCCTTTATGAGAAAAAGTTAGTAACTTATCCAAGAACAGACAGCCAGTATCTTTCCGATGACATGGAAGGTACTGCAAAAAATGTGATCGAAGCGATTTTCAATTCTCTGTTATTTGAGCAGAATATCATGTTCAATCCAGATATTAAAAGAATTTTGAACAGCAAGAAAGTGACGGACCACCACGCAATCATTCCTACCATGGAGATCATCAAGCAGGACTTAAAGGCAATCCCGGAGAGCGAAATGAAGATACTTTCCCTGTGTGCCAACCGTCTGCTGTGTGCGACCGGGGAGAAGCACATTTATAATTCCACAAAGGCAGTGATTACCTGCAACAATACTGTATTTAAGGTATCCGGCAAGGAAGTGTGGAAAAATGGATGGAAGGAATTTGAGGATTTCTTCAAAAATTCCTATAAAACCGCAGAGGATAAATCGGATGCAGAGGAAGAAAAGAAGCTGCCGGAGCTTCGTGAGGGCATGACGATTGCAGTGGAGCAGACAAGAGTTTCCGAGCATTTCACACAGCCACCGAAACATTACACCGAGGACAGCTTACTGTCTGCCATGGAGCGAGCCGGAGCAGAAGATATGGGTGACGAAGTGGAGAGAAAAGGACTTGGCACACCTGCCACCAGAGCTGACATTATTGAAAAACTGGTAAAAGACGGATTCGTAAAGCGTGAGAAAAAGCAGATGATTCCGACAGAGGACGGAATGAAGCTGATCACGATACTTCCGGATGTAGTAAAATCTCCGAAACTGACTGCTGACTGGGAAAATGAGCTTACACTTGTATCCAAAGGAGAAGTTGCTGCAGAGCAGTTTATGTCTGGTATTGAAGTAATGGTAACTGATCTTGTAAAGACCTATCACAGCGTTAGTGATGAGCAGAAAGCCATGTTTGGCACAGGCAAGGGTGAACAGGAAGTGCTAGGCAAATGCCCGAAGTGCGGTGCCGATGTAGTCAAGGGAAAATTCGGAGCGTACTGTACCGGGAAGTGCGGTATGAATGTCGGCAAGGCACTTGGGGTAACACTTTCCGATACACAGGTCAAGAGCCTGCTTCAAGGGAAAAAGATACTTGTAAAAGGATTAAAAGGCAAGAAAGGCAGCTATGATGCTTATTTGATTCCGGAGAGCATAGAGGAGTTTTCCTATACGAAGGATGGAAAAGAAATCAAGGGATTCCAGTATAAGTTTAAGATGGAATTTTCTCAAAAGGCAGGAAAGCAAGGGTAGGAATGTAGCTGTGATTGTGGTATAGTGGGGAAAGTATCGGAATTTGTAAAGTTAAGGAGAAATACTTAATGTGGTTAGACAGAAATGAACTTGTATCACTTGATTTGAAGTTGACATCGGACTATGGTGATATCATACCAAAAATACAAATAGGTTATGATCTATTTAATCTTATTGAACATAATACCAGTATAGATACAGAAACTAAAATCAATTTAAAAGAGAAAGCAGTAATATGTCATCAGAAAATCAAAATGATGTTGTTTGCAGAAAAATGTGCTATTGAAAATTTAAATGAATTTGAAGTCTCACAGAACATGGAAATGCCTTGCCTTTTTGGAGATGATGAAACAACATTGCTTTATCATACTGAAAGTACAATCCTTTTTGCAAGAAATCACAAAGTAATTTTTGACTATCTTTTCAAAAGTTCTTATATGCCGGTATAGCCTATTGTTACAGGCTTTTCCGGCATTTTTCATTGTGGAAGATACTCTCAAATCTTCTTATATCCCCGTATGTTTTTGTGTTCAAAAGTAGTATGTGGAGTAGTAAATTCTCCATTTACTACTATGCAATCAGCCGCTTCATTTCGGTTATTGACGTTTCGGAAGTTGTGTGTGCGTAATAGTTCAGCGTCATATTGATGTTGGAATGTCCCATGATGTATTGCAATGCTTTAGGGTTCATTCCCGCATTTGCTAACGTGGTGCAGAATGTGTGGCGTAAGGTGTGCGGTGTCATTACCT
>OGZM01002194.1_pt1 | contig 11328 bp, 9 predicted proteins | sample 1576821 | NCBI WGS metagenome assembly OGZM01 (sample SAMEA3541491, study PRJEB24748) | human gut metagenome | biome: human gut; feature: human-associated habitat; material: faeces | place: China | collected 2012
CTTACGAATAACATTTCCAAACCTAAACAACATGCCCCATATAAGCCGGGTTTTGTATACGCCAATCATTTATCTAGACTTTTAATTGCTTAAAAGTTCCAGCAACTTACCCTGAAAGCTGGACGAGCAGCCCTTAACCTTTCCAATTTAGTCTTGCTCCAAAGGGGGTTTACCAAGCTTTTTTAGTTTCCTAAAAAACTGGTGGTCTCTTACACCACCTTTTCACCCTTACCTTTAAAAAAAGGCGGTTTTTTTTCTGTGGCACTTTCCTTAAGATTACTCTCAGCAGCCGTTAGCTGCCCTTTTGCTCTATGGAGCCCGGACTTTCCTCTTGAATAAATCCAAGCGATTAACCATGGTACCTGTTATTATTTAATTTTTATTTTTGCACTAGAACATCATATCACAAAACTATCCCTGTTTTCTAGGGATTTTTTGAAAATATTTTTTTAAAAAAGCTTTTCTTTTCTTCTCTGCTGTCCTCAGGAAAATTCTTATCAGAATTTTTTTCTTCCTCAGTTTCTTTCGGAATTAAAGTATTTACCTGTTCTAAAAGAGTTTTAGTATATTCCATATAGTTATAATCAAAAACCTGGTCTTTTAAAGAATCAAGTATAAGATCAAGCTCCTGTGATTTTGAACTCATTCCCAAATCTTCTGTAAACTTAAGTTCTGTTATTATTATATCCTTGCTTATCTGCTGGTATGTAATTATAAAAGTTTTTTGCGGATTCTCAAGCTGATAGCTCTCTTCTCCTATAACCGTATTTAAATATATTTTTATCTCTTTTTCTTGTTCAATCTTTTCAATAATTTCACTTATAGCTGTTTTTTCAGTTTCACTGAAAAGCCCTACATTGTCCTTAATCTCTCCAAAAGAAAGAGTACAAAGTCCAAGAAAAGCTGCCAGTATTATTTTTTTCATAAAAACTCCTTACTATACTTACATTTTTTTCAAAACAGGTTCATCATTGAATACAAAATATTCTATACCGGACTTATCCTTTAAAATTTCACTTATAATCATATGAAAAAAATGCTCACTTTCATAATGTCCTGCATCAATAATGGAAAATCCCTCTTCTTTAGCATCAAGAGCCTCATGGTATTTTAAATCTCCTGTTATAAGAAGATCTGCTCCCATTCTCTTAGCTTTTTTCCAGTAACTGCTTCCTGCCCCATTTACAACAGCGATTTTCTTTACTTCTGTTCCCTCTATATCACTGCCTGACACTGTTACAGCCTGCAGTTCCAGTTTTTCCTTAACATTTTTTATTACATCTGATAATTTTTGTTTTTCAGAAAGAGTATATATTCTTCCTATTCCTCTTTCAACATATTTATTTTCCAGCTCATAAATATAATATTCTTTAGAAATCAATGATTTCCTGCTTAGTTTTTCTATGATATTATATAATTTATCTTTTTTCAGCACAAGAGAAAACTTATTTTCCAATCCAAAAGATTCTTTTTTAAAAATCACTTTTTCTTTTTCCAGTTCCTCTTCAACTTTTTCTGTTAAACTGCTGTAAAACTCTGCTTTATATAAACTTTCTTTTACAGGATCTATTATTTTTCCTTCACCGAACCCCAGTTTTTTTCCAACTAAATCATTTAATCCTGCTATAGTTGCATCAAGATTAGTATGAAGAGAATAGACAGCTATTTTATTTTCAATAAGTTTTAATATTTTTCTTCCCATAAGAGAATCACTGTTTATATCTTTTACAGGAGAAAATATAAAAGGATGGTGTGAAATTATTAAATCCACACCTTTTTCCACTGCATTGTCAATTACTTTCATTGTTACATCAAGAGATATCTGAATTTTCTGAATCTCTCTTTCTTTATTTCCTATCATAAAACCTACATTGTCCCAGCTTTCTGCATTATATTTTGGAAATCTGTTTTCAAGGCAGTTTATTATTTCACTCAATCTCATATTATAAACATCCTTCCGCCTATAGATGATATTTTCCCCAAAGCATTATAAAAAGCAGCTTCACCTGTATCTTTAAGCAGAGACAATTCTTTTTCTATATCAAATATAGAATATCTTTTATCTCCTGTAAATCCAAAATAAAGCTCGATTATTTTTATTTCTTTTTCTCCAAGTTTAAAAGGCACAGCATCTATACTTATTCTTTCAACTTCTTTAATCTTATCTTTTTTATCCTCTTCAGTAATTTCCATATCATCCATATCTGTTTTTGTCATATAATATAAAAATTCCGTCTTAGTCTGTTCAAATTTTTCTTCAACAGCAAAAGCCATCTCTCTTCCTATCCAAAGAGCCATGTACTTTCTAAAATCTCCTGCATCATAAGAATAGTTATTTACAGCTTTGATTGCTCCCATTGTTCCCTCTTGAACAAGTTCCAGATATTCAACTCCCTGTCTGCAGAAATACAGTCCTAATCTTGCCGCTGTCATTAAACTGTCCACAACTATCTTTTCTTTTACGCTCTCGTCGTCTAATTGGTCCAATAACCCTTCCATCTCCTCATCAGATATATGTTCAGTCAGATTAATCTCCTCAAGATAGTTTAAAGCCAAATCATCGCTTATTTCATTTTCTTCTGATTCACTCTTTCCTGCTGAAAATTCATTTTCTCTTTCAAGTTCAAGAGTGAATTCTGGATTTTCTATTAAAAATTCTGCAAAATCTTTATCATCTCTGTATTTTTCAAATACCAATTTTTCAAAATTTTCTAATGTCATTCTCTTTCTCCTTTTACTAAATTAAAATAAGAATAAAATTCTCAATTTTAAAAATATCTGATATTTTTCCAAGAGAATTTTATTCTTAATTATTAATGCAACGACTTATATATCGTTTTTATATTATTTTTGTTTAAAATCTTCCAATTTCTTTCTTCTGCTTGGGTGTCTTAATTTTCTAAGAGCCTTAACTTCAATCTGTCTGATTCTTTCTCTTGTAACCTTAAATATTTTACCAACTTCTTCAAGAGTTTTAGGTGCTCCGTCATCAAGTCCGTATCTGTATCTAAGAACCTGTTTCTCTCTGTTATTTAATGTATCAAGAACTTCATCAAGCTGTTCTCTTAAAAGAACTCTGTTAGTAAGCTCGTATGGGTTCAGCATTTTGCTGTCCTCCACGAAATCTCCTAATTCACTGTCCTCTTCACTTCCTACTGGTGTTTCAAGTGATATAGGATCCTGGTTCATTTCCTGAATAGCTTTTACTTTTTCTACTTCCATTCCAAGACGTTTAGCAAGAACTTCTGCTGTTGCATCTCTTCCTGTTTCCTGAAGATATATTCTTGCCTCTTTTTTAATTTTGTTAATAGTTTCTATCATGTGTACAGGAATTCTGATTGTTCTTCCCTGATCAGCAATTGCTCTTGTTATTGCCTGTCTTATCCACCAAGTTGCATATGTAGAGAATTTATAACCTTTAGTATATTCAAATTTCTCTACTGCTTTCATTAGTCCTATATTTCCTTCCTGAATAAGATCAAGAAGTTTTAATCCTCTGTTTGTATGTTTTTTAGCTATACTTACTACAAGTCTTAAGTTTGCCTCAACTAACTGTTTAGCTGCAAACTCATCACCTTCATAAGCTTTTTTTGCAAATTCAAGTTCTTCGTCATGAGTTAATAGAGGTATCTGCCCAATCTCTCTAAGATACATTTTAATTGGTTCATCAACACCCATATCACCAGATATTTTTAATAAATCATCATCAAGAAGATCTTCTCTTGAAATCTCATCAACAGAATCTATATCTATATCTTCATCATCTTCAAGATCCAAGTCATCAAAATCTCCAAAATCGTCATCATCATCAATAAATGATGTTTTTCTTGAAAACTCTTCATATTTTTTATCATCTATCTCTTCATGTTCTAAATCTTTCTTTAAGTCCTCTTCTTTAACTATATCTATACCTTGGTCTATCATTCCTTCAATAAGGTATTCTATTTTGTCAACAGGAAGTTCATCTTTTAATTCTCTATTTATTTCTTCGTATGTTATCGTTTTATCTTGTATTGCTTTACGAAGTAACCCTAAAACCTTCTCATTTTTAATAAACTCCTTCATCAATGAAGCGCCTCCTTTTATAATATCTGATTTCCTAATAAAATATTTTTAAACTGTTCGTATTTCCCTAGAATATCTTCAAAACTTAACTCTGAATAAAGCTCTGATTCCAGACGTTTAAGTTTTATATTTACCATTACATTCTCCCTGACCTTTAAAGCCTCTTTAAGTTCTTTTCTGAACCATGATACAAATATTTCTTTAAGGTCTGTTTCTCTTTTTCTTGCATCACTGTAATCATCTATAGAATAAACCTGCAGCACCATTGCTCTATTTGATTCTGCCTCAGAAAGAATATCTGATTCTACAAATTCTTTTAAAGATCGGCTGTCTATAATCTCTCCCTGCTCTTTTAATTTTTCAAAATATGAAAACATTTTCCTGCATAGGGAAGACTCAATATTTTTATCTTTAAAGTATTCATAATAATTTATATCAGCAAAAATCAATTCCATAGTTATATCTTCCAAACTGTTTGGTGCTGGTATTTTTTCTTTGAAATTTTTTTCTTCTGAATAAGAAGAAACCTTCATCTCTTTAAATTTATTATTGTCAATAAGTATATTCTGTAATATCTCTTTATCAATATTCAAGGCTTTTGACAGCTTATCCAGATACAATGTTTTTTCCAGTCCTGATTCTATATTTTGGAAAAACTCTTTAAATCTTTCTATAAAATTCTGCTTTGACATTATATTGGATAAGTCATATTCTTTAGAATAAAGTTCATAAAGAAAATCAAAAATTTCAAAAGAATTTTTTACTGCTTTTAAAAATTCATCTTTTCCGTATTTTTTTAAAAATTCATCAGGGTCTTTAGCATTTTGAAAACTAAGCACTCTAATATTAAATCCAAGATTTTTCAAAATCATTGCTGTTTTCTCAGTTGCCATCTGTCCCGCTTTATCCATATCAAGAGAAAGGATTACATTATTTGTGTATCTTTTCAAAAGCTGTCCCTGTTCAACAGTAAAAGCTGTTCCCAAGGCTGCCAAAGCCACATCAAATCCATAAAGATGTGCTGACAACACATCCATATATCCTTCCATCAGTATTGCATAATTCTTTTTTCTAAGAATATTGCCTTTTTCCTTTATTCCATAAAGATTTTTTCCTTTTTTGAATATTGGAGTATCCGGAGAGTTTATGTATTTGGGAATCTCTTTGCTTGTTTCAAGAGTTCTTCCTCCAAAGGCTATTATATTTCCCTGCGGAGAATATATAGGAAACATTATTCTGTTTCTGAAAGCATCGTACATTCCCTTATCTCCCTCTTTAGCAAGTCCAAGAGAGATTATATCCTCTTTATTAAATCCTTTAACCACAAGATAATCATACAGATCATTCCACTCATTTGGTGCATATCCAAGTTCATTTTCTCTTATAAATCTGGGATTTACTCCTCTTCCTGATAAATATTCAAGAGCTGCTCTTCCCTCATTTTCAAAAATTTTATCTTGGAAAAATCTGTGAGCCTCATTCATTATTCTGTAATATTTATCATTTTCTTTTTCTTTTCTGTCATTTGTCTTGTATGCTCTTAAAGGAATATTGTATTTTCTCGCAAGCTGTTCTGCTGCCTCTTCAAAAGATATTTTATAATATTCTGAATAGAATTTTACAGGATTTCCTCCTGCGCCACAGGAAAAACATTTACATATATTTTTACTGGGACTAACCGAAAAAGAAGGAGTAGTATCCTGATGAAAAGGACATAATCCTTTGTAGTTGGCTCCAGATTTTTTCAGCTCAACTACTTCCCCAACCACTTCTTCTATCTTCAATTGGTTTATTAAATTATCTATATCTTCCGATCTGAATTTCATTACACTCTCCTAATGTGACAGGAAATTTCGTGAAAAATTTTTCCGCTCTTAAGTATAATACATTTTTTTTCAATTAGCAAATTTTTTGACAATAAATTTGCTAAAAAAAAGGATAGAAATTCTATCCTTTTTTTATTTTATTTTTCATTAAGCATTAATTTCAGCATTTCAAATGTTTTCTGATTTATATATTCATCTTGTACTCTTTCTTTTACTTCTGAAAACTCTGCTGATTTAAATTGGTTTTCTCTTGTTTTCTGGAATAAGAATATATTTCCTCCAATTTGTTTTGCCTCTACTTTATTTAAAGGAGCTTTGTATATTTCACCTGCAAGCTGCTCATTAAATCCAAGTCCCGGAATATATCCGCTTTCACTTATGTTTTCTATAAGTGTTCCTCCTGCATATTTATCTTTTGGTAAATCTGCAAAAGTTATTTCTCCTGATGAAATTTTAGCTGCTGTATCTTCTGCTGCTTTTAAAGCCTCATTTACTGTTGCATCTGATGCTTTATATTTTATAAGAATGTGACTTGCTCTTGCCTGTTTTTCATCATCTTTTCTGTCTGTTATATAAATTATATGCTGACCAAATACTGTTCCTACTACTTCAGGGTAAATTTCCCCGACTTTTCCGCTGAATACTGCTTTATCAAATTCCGGAACCATATCTCCTTGAGAGAACCAACCTAAATCTCCTCCCTGAGCTGCACTTCCGTCTTCTGAATTTTTTCTTGCTGTATCTGCAAAGTTATTTACTGTTAAAGTCTTTTTAAGCTCTTCAGCTTTAGCTTTTGCCGCATCTTTATCAAGTTGTGAAGGTTCAACTCTTAATACAGATATATATGAATCTGCTGAAGGATATACATCATAACTTGCTTTGTTGTCTTTGAAGAACTGCATTAAATCTTCATCGTTATAAGTAACCTGTGCTCTTGCTTTTTCAACTATTTTTTCATAAGCATCTTCCGCTCTTATTAATACAGGAAGATTATTGTCTACTTCTATCTTATATTCTTCGGCTGCTTTAAGGATTTTAGCCTGATTTGCCATATATGTATCTGCCTGAGCGACTATTTCCTGAGGATTTACTCCATTTGCAAGAAGTCTTACATATATTTTGCTGTAATCTACATTTGTAAATTCTACACCATCTTTTACAGTTTCAGTTTTTTCTTCAAAAGCTGCAAACTGCTCTCTTGCATCGTCAAATTTCATTTTCTCTTTCATTGACTGCATCTCTTTATAAAACTCTCTGTTTCCTTTTACCTGTTTTAAAGATTGTTTTAAATTATCTTTTACAGTTTCAAACTCTGCTCCGCCAAACATTGAATATTTATTTTCATTGTATACTTTTAATACTTCTTCATCACTGACAGCAGCATTTTCTGCAAACATTTCAAGAACTCTCATTCTTCTTAATGATCTTTCTATCTCTTTTTTGAAACTTGCTTTAGTATATCCCTGAGCCTGAAGCATTCTTTTAAACTGTTCTTTGTCTTTTACGTTTGCCTCAATTGCTTCATATTCATTATTTACATCTTTAGATGATGCTTTTATTTTTAAATTGTCTGCCATCTGCTGGATTAATTCATCTTCTATTGCCTGATCAACAGCCAGAGTTTCAATTATTTTGTCATCTCCCCTGTTTTGAAGATTAGCAGATATCATATTCTTAGCTCTCATTACATTAACTATATCAACTTTTTCACCATTTACTTTAAAAGCATAGTTTTTCATTGCCAGCTGTGAAGACATTGTATAGTATGCAGCTATAAGAGAAGAAAGTGCAAATGCCAGTGTAATTATTATTACGATAGGTTTCATTTTACTTCTGAATTTTCTGATTGCCATGGAAGTTCTCCTTACTTAGTTCTTTTTATTTGTCATCTAATTTATATTTTCTTATTTTTTCGTATAAAGTTGTTCTTCCGATTCCTAAAATCTTAGCAGTTTCCTGTTTGTTCCATCTAGTTCTTTGAAGAGCCATAGCAATAACAACTCTCTCAACATCATCAAGACTGAATATCTCTTTTTCAAGAATATCTTTTAATGGTCCTAGTCCGATTACTGTTTTGTTTTCAACTGTATCAGATTTCATTTTTATTTCTAAAGGCAGATTTTCTATTCCAATAATTTTTTCATCAGATAAGATTATCATTCTTTCAAGCATATTTCTAAGCTCTCTGATATTTCCAGGGAAAGCATATTCCATTAAATATTTCATAACTTCTCCTGAAAGAACAGGAATTTGTCTGTTTAAATCTTTTGCAATTCCATTTAAGAAATAGTTTGATAGTAAAGGAATATCCTCTTTTCTTTCTCTTAAAGGCGGAACTTCCACTTTAAATCCTGTTAATCTGTGGTATAAGTCTTTTCTGAATTTACCTTTTTCTATTTCATCTCTTAAATCTTTGTCAGTAGAAACAATGAATCTTACATCCACTCTTTTTGCTCTTGTTCCTCCAACTCTTTTGTATTCACCATATTCAATAACTCTTAATATTTTAGTTTGGATTTTAATATCTATTCCAGCGATTTCATCTAAGAAAAGAGTTCCTCCATCAATTTCTTCAATTATACCTTTCTTGCTTGAAATTGCTCCTGGGAAAGCTCCTCTTTCATAACCAAATAATTCTCTTTCAAGAGTTTCGCTTGTCATTGTTCCACAGTTGATAGTTACAAAATCTTTCTTTCTTCTGTCGCTTTTTCTGTATATCTCTCTTGCAACAAGAGTTTTTCCAACTCCTCCCTCACCTGTAATAAGGATTGGAAGATCTGTTGATGCTATTTTATCTATTTTAGATCTTACTTCTTTAATTTTTACAGATTGTCCGACAATCTCTTTCTGCTCTTCAAGTTCAGCAACTTTTTCTTTTAATTTTTTATATTTTTTAATTGTTTCTACATTAGCTAAAGCTGGTTTTATTAATTTTACAATTTCCTCACCATTGATTGGTTTTACTGTATAGCTGTATATTCCCGCTTTGTCTAACTCTTCTAATACCTCATCTGTTTCTTCATCAATAAGTCCGATTGTTACAAATTCTTTTCCTACTCCGTTTAGTTTCTTTTTAGCATCAGAGAAGTTGAACCAAGTAAGATATTGGTCAAGAATTACAACATCAAAATCACTTTCTCTAAGCATATCAAGCCCGTCAAGCAGGTTGTTGAATGTGATTACTTCATAATATTTTAATAATTCTTTTCTTAGTTCTTTTAAAACTTCTTTTCTTTCTGATATAGCCAAAATTGATTTTTTCATTTCGACCTCCTATATTTAAATTTAATTTTTATACACAATTTTACTTTTTACACTAATTGTATTATAATAGATATTCTGTATTTTTTCAATACTTTTTTATATTTTCTGTACTATTTTATAAACTGCGTGATTTTTTCATGAACTTATATTTTGCGTAAATTCTGAACACTTCCTTACTCTAGCCTCTTGCAAGATTAAAGAAATCATTAGTAGTAATAAATATAATCAAAATGAATAATATAAGAATACCTGCATGGTGTACTCTCTCTTCAATTTTTTTGTTTACTTTTATTCCTATAAGCTCAAGAAGTACAAAAATTATTCTTCCTCCGTCAAGAGCAGGAAAAGGCAGAAGATTAAATATCCCTACATTTATGGAAAGAATAGCCATTATCCATATAATAGGAACTACTCCTCCTTTGCTTGCCTCTCCAACAATGTTTACTATCCCTATAGGACCGCTTATCTCATCTCTGCTTATACGTCCGCTTATTATCATTTTAAATCCGCCGACAATATCTTTAAATATTCCTGCAAATTCTTTAACACTCATTCGAGCACTTTCCAATACCCCTAGTTTTTCTATTCTATAATCAGGAAGTATTCCAAGGTAATAATTTCCGTCTTCATTTTTAGTAAGATTTACAGTAAGAGTTTCTGTATTTCCATCTCTTTTTACTGTTACTTTTTTAGGAGTTTCTTTTTCCTCCAGAGATGCAACAACTGCTCTTATATCTTCCCACTTTTCTATTTTTGTATTTTCTATTTCAAGGATTATATCTCCTTTTTTAAACATGCTTGCCTTATTTTCTGTTTCTACCGCTCTTCCTATAACAGGAGCTGGATTAAGAATAACCTCTCCGCTGCTCAGTGTCATTCCAAATACAATAATATATGCAAGAAGAAAGTTCATAAATACACCTGCAAAAAGAACTACAAATCTTACAAAAGGATTTCTTTTATTAAATCCTCCCTCTGTATCATCTTCCACTTCCATTCCATCAATACTTACAAAACCTCCTACCGGAATTGATCTGAAAGCATATTTTGTTTTTTCTCCTTCATAAGTATAGACCTCCGGTCCCATACCTATAGCAAATTCTGAAACAGGAATTTTAAAAAACTTAGCACTTAAAAAATGCCCAAGTTCATGTATGATTATTATTACCCCTAATACAATAAGGGAAATCAGTATTCTCATCTATCCTCCAAACACCTGTGCTATTACTGTATTGAAAATATCATCTGAAATCTCTTCAATTGATTTTAATTTTCCATCTTTTACACAGGAAATTTCTGTCCAATTTTGTTCTGCTGCCATCTCACAGGCGTTTTCATAAGATTTCTTCATGTATTTTTTATTTTTCTCATGAATATCTTTTTTTGTTTCTCCTGTAATTTTATTATTTCTGTTTTTCATAAGCTCTTGCGCAAACTCAAAAGGCATATTTATAAACAGAACCATATCAGGCTTTGGTATTCTCATTTTTTCAAACTCTAAATCCACAAGCCACTGCATAAATTTTTCTTTTTCTTCTTTGTTTTCTATCTTAGACGCCTGATGTATCATATTAGACTGTGTATATCTGTCTGTTACAATAACTCCGCCGTTATTATAAAATTCTTCCCATTCTTTTTTAAAAGATGCATACCTGTCAACTGCATACATAGTTGATGCAGGATAAGGATTTACCTCCATAGCATTTTCACCAAATTCCCCTGCAAGATACATTTTTACAGGAGCACAGGCAGGACTTTCATAATTTGGAAAAGTAATTTTTTTTACATTCAATCCTTTTCCACAAAGTCTTTCATACAATCTTTTACTTTGAGTTTCTTTTCCGCTGGAATCTGTTCCTTCTATAACTATCAGTTTTCCCATTTAATTTTCCCTCTTTAATTTTTTATTTTCCACAGTAAGCGTATACCCAATCTCTTGTTTCTTTATCAGCTTTTAATATTATCTCAAGATTGTCTGCTTTACATGGAACATGATTTTTCATAGCATTTTCTATTATTTCATATATATCTAAAAACTTTATTTTTTCTTTCATAAACAGTTCTACTGCAACTTCGTTTGCTGCATTAAATACAGCTGTCATAGTTCCCCCTGTTTTTCCTGCCTCGTATGCCAGAGCAAGTCCTTTGAATGTTTCCATATCAGGTTCTTCAA